>Ga0299914_10003839_pt1 | contig 10707 bp, 12 predicted proteins | sample RVTome_10_FD_201361 | JGI IMG/M metagenome (GOLD analysis project Ga0299914, IMG submission 201361) | Soil microbial communities from uranium-contaminated site in the Upper Colorado River Basin, Wyoming, United States - RVT153D57 (version 2) ... | reverse complement strand
GACGACACGCTGGTCCTGCTGTTCCTGTGCTGCCACCCGGCGCTGCCGCCGGCCGGGCAGATCGCGCTCACGCTGCGGGCGGTCGGCGGCCTGACCACCGCCGAGGTGGCCCGCGCGTTCCTGGTGCCGGAGCCGACCATGACCCGCCGGATCACCAGGGCCAAGCAGCGGGTCCGGGACAGCGGCGTCCCGTTCCGGTTGCCTCCGGCGCCGGAGCGGGCCGGCCGGTTGCAGGCGGTGCTGCACGTGCTCTACCTGATCTTCAACGAGGGGTACGCGAGCACCGCCGGGCCGGACCTGGCCCGGGCCGAGCTGGCCGCCGAGGCGATCCGGCTGACCCGGCTGGTGCACCGGCTGCTGCCGGAGGATCCGGAGGTGGCCGGGCTGCTGGCGCTGATGCTGCTTACCGATGCCCGCCGGCCGGCCCGGACCGGCCCGGCCGGCGAGCTGGTCCCGATGGCCGAGCAGGACCGCAGCCGCTGGAACCCGGACTACATCGCCGAGGGGGTCAGGCTGGTCAGCCGGGCGCTGCCGCGCGGCCCGACCGGCCCGTACCAGCTGCAGGCCGCGATCGCCGCGGTCCACGACGAGGCGCCCACCGCCGAGGCCACCGACTGGCCGCAGATCCTGGCCCTGTACCGGGTGCTGATGAGCCTGTCCGACCACCCGGTGGTGGCGCTGAACCACGCCGTGGCGGTGGCCATGGTCCGGGGCCCGGCCGCCGGGCTGGAGCTGCTCGCCGGGCTCGCGGCCGATCCGCGGATCGCCACCGACCACCGGCTGCCGGCGGTCCGGGCCCACCTGCTGGAGCTGGCCGGCGACCACTCGGCCGCCCGGGCGGCCTACCTGGCGGCGGCCGGCCGGGCCACCAGCCTCCCGCAGCAGCGCTACCTGCACGCCCGCGCCGCCCGGCTGGCCGATCCGACTGCGAGGGCACCGGTCCCGGACGCACAATGAGACCAACGGAGGAGGACCGATGGATCTCGTCACCGCCTACCGGCGCAGCCTGGCCGAGTTCACCGACCGGGTGGGGCAGGTGCGACCGGACCAGTGGGACGCCCCCACGCCGTGCACCGAGTGGGACGTCCGCACCCTGGTCAACCACCTGGTCAACGAGGACCGGTGGACCGTGCCGCTGCTGGCCGGCGCGACCATGGCCGAGGTCGGGGACCGGTTTGACGGCGACCTGCTGGGCCACGACCCGGTCGGCACCGCCACCGAGGCGGCTCAGGAGGCCGAGGACGCGGTGGCCGCCCCGGACGCCGTGGACCGCACCGTCCACCTGTCGTTCGGGGAAACCCCGGCCCGGGAGTACCTGCACCAGCTGCTGGCCGACCACCTGGTGCACGCGTGGGACCTGGCGGTGGCGATCGGCGCCGACCCGCGGCTGGACGCCGACGCGGTCGACGTGTGCGCCGGCTGGTTCGCGGACCGGGAGCAGATGTACCGGGCCGGTGGGGCGATCGGCCCCCGGGTGGCGACTGCGGAGCCGGCCGCCGGCCAGGACCAGCTGATCGCCGCGTTCGGGCGGGACCCGGGCTGGCCCCGCCGGTCCGGCTGAGCCGCGGCCGGGCCGGACGGTCCTGACCTGGCGATTCGGCTGCGCGGTGCGTCCCACCGGCCTACAGTCGAGCCCGAAACGCCCAGACCACATCGGGGGGAAGACATGTTCATCCAGGTCATCGAGGGCCGGGTGGCCGACCCGGCGGCACTGCGGGCGGCGCTCGACCAGTGGCATCAGGAGCTGGCACCGGGCGCCGACGGCTGGCTCGGCACCACCGCCGGGGTCACCGCCGGGGGGGACCACATAGCGGTGGTCCGGTTCGAGTCGCCGGAGGCTGCGCAGCGCAACAGCCGCCGGCCCGAGCAGGACCGGTGGTGGGCGCAGACCGCGACGCTGTTCGAGCAGCAGCCGGTGTTCCGGGACTGCCCGAACGTCGAGACATTCCTGGCCGGCGGCTCCGACCAGGCCGGGTTCGTGCAAGTGATCCAGGGCGAGGTCAGCGACGCGGCCCGGCTGCGCAAGCTGATGCCGCAGCTGGCCGGCCTGGAACAGTTCCGGCCGGAGATCATCGGGGGGACCGTGGCGGTGGACCAGGACGGCCACCACGCCACCCAGACCGTCTACTTCAGCTCCGAGCAGGCGGCCCGGGCGGGCGAGGCAAAGCCGCCGCCGGCGGAGCTGCAGGCGGCGCTGGCGGAGACGGACGAGCTGTTCCAGGCCGTACGCTACCTGGATCTGAGCGAGCCCTGGCTGTACCACCCGGCCCGGTGAGCCGGCCGGCCGGTTGACTGACCCTTAGATAACCGTTAGTCTCTACCTAACGGTTATCTAAGGGGTGGGGCGGTGCAGGATGTGGTGCTCGCGCTGCTGGCCAAGGGGCCGTCCTACGGCTACGAGCTGGGGCAGCGGCTGCAGTCGGCGCTGGGTCCGGGCAGCGGGCTCAACGCCGGCCAGGTGTATGTGACACTCGGCCGGCTGGAACGCGGCGGCCTGGTGGCAACTCGCCAGGTCAGCCACGCGGCCCGCCCGGACCGCAAGATGTACGAGCTGACCGCGGCCGGACACGACCGGGTGGCGGCCTGGCTTGCCGGCACCGACTGGCCGAAGCCGGCCCCGGCCGAGTTCCACCTGAAGCTGACCGCGGTCGCCGCGGCCGGCCTGGCCGATCCGGTCGAGCTGGCTGACGCGCAGCGCCGGGAGCTGCTGCGGCGGCTGCGGGAGGCGGAGCAGGCACGGCGGTCGGAGCCGGCCGGCTCGCCGGCCGGGCTGTTGCTGGAGGGCGTGGTGCTGCATCTGCAGGCTGCGGTCCAGTGGCTGGAGGAGTGCGTGCGCTTCTGGGGCACCCGGGGCAGCCACGATGGACAGTGAGGCGGTGCTGGCCACCCGCGGTGCCGCACTGATCTTGGCCTAGTCGAGCGACTGGGCGATCCGGCCGGTAACTACCGGAGGGCGGCGATCCGCGCCACCGCGGCGGCCCGGTGGTTGACACCGAGCCGGCTGAACACCGCCTCCAGGTGCTTGCGGGCGGTGGCCGGCGAGATCCCGAGCCGGCTGGCGATCTCCCGGCTGGATGCGCCGTCCGCGAGCGCCAGGGCCACCTCGGCCTGGCGGACGGTCAGCCCGGCGGCACGCAGGGCGTCCAGCTCGGACCGGGCGCGCAGCAGCACCACGTGCGGACCGACCGCGCTGGGGATCACGACCGCGGTCAGCATGCCGGCCGGACCCAGCACCGGAACCGGCGGCGAAGGGGCCGCCGGGGTGGCCGGATCGTAGTCCCGCATGATCCGGCGGATCCGGTCCAGCGGACCGGCCGCCAGCCGGGCTCCCTCGGCGATGTCCAGCCCGTACGGCGCGACCGACTCGACCGCGCCGGGCGAGCTGCGGACCACCCGGCCGTCGGCGTCCACCAGCAGCACCGCCCACCCCTGCTCGCCGAGCACCCGGCCCAGCAGGGTGGCATCCGAACGCAGCTGGACCGACCGGTAGGCGTGCACCAGGTGCGGGCGCAGCAGCGACAGCAGCTGCCGGTCGGCCGGGTCGAACCCCTCCGGGCCGCGGTTGACGGCGATCCCGATCACGATCCCGGGCGGCGCCGGCAGCCGCATCGCTGCCTGCGACCGGATCCCGTTCGGTTCGTAGAACAGCCGGTCCAGGGTCGTGCCGATGCAGGTCCCGACCTCCGGGTCCCCCCAGGCCATCACCCGGGTGTCCCCGGTGGACAGGTAGTGACCGATCAGCGGGTTGTCATTCAGGTGGGTCTCGAACACCTGCCGGTAGGTGCGGAACCAGCCCGGGCCAGGATCCGGCGCTATCACGCCGTAGGTGCGGCCGATGGTGGGGTTCAGTTCGTTGTAGGACACGCTCAGCGACGGCAGCAGCTGCAGGATGCCCTCACAGGTGAGCCGGGCGTACGCGGCCAGGTCGGGCGCAGCGTTGACCCGGTCGACCACATCGAGAATTGTGGTGACGTCCGGTGACTCTCGGGCTACCGTCTGCGTGGCCACAGCCGAAGGATACGGCAATCGTCGTATTCCCGTGGCTCGGTCGATTGGTCACAGTTGCGGAGTGGGTCAGGTGATCGGCTACCAGCCCGCCGGATCGAGGGGACCGGTGGGCACTCGGCCGGACGTTCCGGACGACTAGGCCGAGGCGGCATGATCCCGGGCGCTGCCGGCTGCCAGAGGCCGGGGGGATCAGGCAGCCGGCAGCGCCGACCCGTCACCGCCTGACCAGCAGCGGGCTGGTCAGGACCAGGAGGCGGTCGCGCCAGCGAGGACATCGGCGATCGCGCCGACCTCCGGTAGGGCGCCGGAGGCCACCGCCATGACCACGTTGTAGGCGGCGTCGTCGGTCAACGCGCCGCGGCTGCTGCCGATCCCACCCACCCGGCCGGTATGGTGCGGTGGTGGCGCAGGCACCTCGCCCGGACCAGGTGGCTAACAGCGACGAGCTGGCGGCAGCGCAGGAGGCGTACGGGCAGCGGCGGTGGGCGGACGCACACGGGCACCTGGCCGCCGCGGACCGGCAGCGGTCGCTGGACGCGGAACCGCTGGACCGGCTCGGGACGGCCGCCTACCTGACCGGCCAGACGGAGGCCGCCGCCGCCGCGTGGGAGCGGGCCCACCTCGGGTACCTGCGCGACGGCGCGGTCCCTCGCGCGGTGCGGTGCGCGTTCTGGCTCGCGATCGCGGCGGTTCTGCGCGGCGAGCACGCCCGCGCCGGTGGCTGGCTGCAGCGGGCGCAGCGGGCGCTGGCGGAGGCCGGGCTGGACTGCGTGGAGCACGGCTACCTGCAGCTGCCGGCCGGCCTGCGGGCGCTGCACAGCGACCCGGACGCCGCGTACGCGACCTTCCAGGAGGTCACCGCCATCGCTGACCGGTTCGGCGACCCGGATTTGCAGGCACTGGGCCGGCTGGGGCAGGGGCAGGCGCTGGTCGCGGCCGGCGACGCCGGCGGCGGAGTGGCGATGCTGGACGAGGCGATGGTGGCGGTCACCGGCGGGGAGGTGTCCCCGATCGCCGCCGGGATCATCTACTGCACGGTGATCCTCGTCTGCCGGGACGTGTTCGACCTGCGCCGGGCGCAGGAGTGGACGGTCGCGCTCAGCCGGTGGTGCGCCAGCCAGCCGGACCTCAAGCCGTACCGGGGCCAATGCCTGGTGCACCGCTCGGAGCTCATGCAGCTGCGCGGGGACTGGGCCGACGCGCTGGACGAGGTGCGGCAGGCCTGCACGCACCTGTCCGACCCGCCCGGCGACCCGGTGCTCGGGATGGCGCTCTACCAGCAGGCCCAGCTGCTGCGGCTGCGGGGCGAGCTGGGCCGGGCGGAGGAGGGGTACCGGCAGGCCAGCGAGTGCGGGCACGCGGCCCAGCCGGGGCTGGCGCTGCTGCGGCTGGCGCAGGGGCGGGTCGACGACGCGATGGCCGCGATCCGCCGGCTGGTCGGCGAGGCCGAGGAGGCGGCAGAACGGTCGCGGGTACTGGCCGCCCAGGTCGAGATCGCGCTGGCCGCTGGCGAGCTGGACGCCGCCCGGTCCGCCACCGACGAGCTGGACCGGATCGCCGCGGACTTCGACTCGGCGTACCTGCGGGCGACAGTGGGGTACGCGCGCGGGATGGTGCTGCTGGCCGGCGGCGACCCGGCCGCAGCCGGTCCGGTGCTGCGGCGCGCCTGGCTGGCCTGGCTGGAGCTGGACGCGCCGTACGAGGCGGCCCAGGCCCGAGTGGCGATCGCGCGCGCCTGCCGGCAGCTGGGCGACCGGGACACCGCCGAGCTGGAACTGGCCGCCGCCGGCCGGGTCTTCGCGCAGCTCGGGGCGCAGCCGGCGCTGGCGCAGGTGCGGGAGCTGTCCGGGCCGGAGCAGCCGCAGACCGCAGGCGGGCTGACGCCGCGGGAGCTGGAGGTGCTGCGGCTGGTGGCCACCGGCGCCGGCAACCGGGAGATCGCCGACACGCTCGTGATCAGCGAGAAGACCGTGGCCCGGCACCTGGCCAACATCTTCGCCAAGCTGGACCTGCCCTCCCGGTCCGCCGCCACCGCCTACGCCTACCGGCACGACCTGGTCTAGCCGGCGGGCGACCCGCCCGCTGGCTACATCGTTCTACCCAGGCGCCGGCACCGGCGCGGTTGGTGGATCCGCCCGATGCGGTACGCCCGGCCGCGGGCGCAGGCTGACCCCGTGAACAACGAGCCAGGAGGTCTGCCATGACTACCCACGCCCCGACTCAGGAGCAGGTCCGCGCCGCATGGGACGCGCTCGCGGTCGGTTTCGACGAGTTCATGACCCCACTGACCATGCGGGTCGGCGAGGAGATCGTGCGCCGCGCCGGGATCCAGCCCGGCAGCCGGCTGCTGGACGTGGCCGCCGGCAGCGGGGCGGTCGGGCTGGCGGCCGCGCGCGCGGGTGCCCAGGTGGTCGCCACCGATATCGCGCCCCGGATGATCGAGGCGCTGCAAGCCCGCGCGCACGCGGCCGGTCTGTCCCATCTCGACGCTCGGGTGATGGACGGGATGGCCCTGGAGTTTCCGGACGATACGTTCGATGTGTCCGCCTCGCTGAACGGGGTGTCGGTGTTCCCGGACCTGGCCGGCGGGCTGGCCGAGCTGGTGCGGGTCACCCGGCCGGGTGGCCGGGTGGTGGTGGGCGCGTTCGGCGCGTTCCCGAGGGCGGAGCTGATCGCGTTCTTCATGGGCGCGATCCAGGCCACCGTGCCCGGCTTCACCCCGCCGCCCGGCGCGCTGCCACCGTTCCGGCTGGCCGACCCGGAGGTGTTCGGCAAGCAGCTCGCCGCGGCGGGGCTGACCGGTTGCACGGTGGAGACGATCCGCTGGGACACGCCGTTCGAGTCCGCCACCCACCTCTGGAACGTGGTCACGTCGAGTCACCCGATCGGCGCCCAGCTGGTCGCGGGCCTGACCGGCCAGCAGGTGGAGCAGGTGCGGCAGGTGCTAGACGGGATGCTGCGGGAGCGCTCCGGCGGCGGTCCGGGTGCAGTGCTGCACACGGACATCAACCTCGGCATCGGTACGAAGTGAGCTGGCGGGACGGAGCTGGACCAGAGGTGGACGCGTTGACCGAGACATCGATGACTGGTCCCAGGACGACCGTGGCTGCCGCGGCCCGGTATCGGGCCGGCGTGCTGGCGGTGACCCCGGTGCTGCTGCTGGTCGCGGCCGCGTGGCACCCGTACCTTCCCGGCCGACTGCCCAACGACACGGCCGTTGCCAATGCGCTCCTACCAGACCCGACCCGCTGGGGGCTGGCCCATCTGGCCGCGGGGGTGGCGTTCGGGTTCGCGGTGCTGGCGTTTGTGGCCATCCGCAACCAGCTACGCGAGGCCGGCGAGCAGCGGTGGAGCGGGGTCGGCCTACCGCTGGTGGTGCTCGGCAGCGCGCTGTACACGATGCTGCCCGGCATGGAGCTGGCGCCGCTGGCCGCGGCCGAGTCCGGTGCTGACGTGGCGGCGGTGCAGGCCGCGCTGGAGCCGTGGTTCGTCCCGGTGCTGGTCACCGGTGCGGGCCTGTTCGTGCTCGGCATCGTGGGGTTCGCGACCGGGATCATCCGCAGTGGCCTGCTCGGTCCGGGTACCGCCGGGCTGGTCATGACCGCCCTGGTGGTGATGGCGGTCTCCCGGCTGGTCCCGCTGGCGGCCTTCCAACTCTACGTGCAGGGCCTGGCGGCGCTGGTCGCGCTGTGGCCGCTGGCATACCGGACCTGGCGGCCACTGCAACCGGCCGCATGACCGGCCGCATGACCGGCCGCGTTCCCGGCAGCTGGCCACCTGGAAGGTGGCCAGCGCGCCGGCGCAGGTGTGGTGTCCAGATGGCAGTGGTAGAGCCAGGTGCGCCTTGCGTCGTCAAGGCGATCCCTGGCGAATGGGGGTCAGCTCGAACACCGGGTGGCGGTCCGCCTCGGCGATGAACTCCTCCACTCGGGCGTCCTTACTCGCCTGGAAGTACGGCCGCGTCGCAGTGGCGATGCGGACGTACTCCTTCAGGACCGGTCCGGCCTCCTGGGCCGAGACCTCCCGGACGGCACACTCGCGCTGGTCACGCCGGCGGCGTACGACGACCCGCCCATCGGCACGCGCGTTGCGCACCCACGACACGGGCCCGTAGGGGGCCACCAGCCAGCGCTTGCCGTCTTGCTCGACGATGGTCACCGGATTGGTGAGCGGGCGACCGGTCTTGCGGCCCTTGGTGGTCAGCAGGTAGGTGCTGGGCACCAAGCCCAACCGGACGAACACGCTGATGACGGCGTCACCCACGCGGCGAGCGCGGCTCGGGCGGAACTGCCGCGCCGACCAAGGGGTGCCGTTGGGTTGGTTCGGCGTCGTGTCGGCCATGGCCTGCACCTCTCGTCACTCGTGTCCACAGTGTCGGCTGGGGCGCTCGCGCTCATCCATGGTAAGCGCCTGGTAGTCGGGTGCGGCGCGGGGTGGCTCCCGGCGCAGTGGCGGTGAGTACCGATGGGGCAGGTTTGCGCCCTCCCTGAGGGATTCCTGTCCGTGGTCCCGGTGCGTGCGGGTGTGTGACACTGCGTGGGCCCGATAGAGAGCTATGGAAGGATCTGGTTGGCGCAGTCGTCTGGCATGCTGTCCGAGCGTGGCCGCTCACCGGTGCGCGCGTTCGGGTTCGGCGTTCCGATCGGTGCCCTGGGTGGTTTGATCGGGCTGGGTGGGGCGGAATTCCGCCTGCCGGTGCTCACCGGCGTGCTGGGGTATCGGCCCCGGCAGGCGGTCGCGGTCAACTTGGCCGTCAGCCTGATCACCGTCACGGCGGCGGCGATCATCCGCGGCAGCACCCTGGAGTGGCAGCCGGTGGTCGAGCTGCTGCCGGTCGCAGCCGCGATGACCACCGGCGCCGTGGTGGCCGCCTATGTGGGCATCGGCATCGTGCACCGGCTTCCCGAGACCGGGCTGCGGCGGCTGATCCTGGTGCTGTTGGTGGCCATCGGCCTGGCGCTGATCGTGGAGGCGTTCCTGCCCCAGGATGGTGGTGGACTGCTGGGCCAGACCGGGCCGGTGCCGCTGCTGGTCGCCGGGGCGTGTGGTCTGGCGATCGGGCTGGTCTCCAGCCTGCTCGGGGTCGCCGGCGGGGAGCTGATCATTCCCACGCTGCTGTTCCTGTTCGGCGCCGACATCGTCACCGCCGGCACCGTGAGCCTGCTGGTCAGCCTGCCCACGGTCGCGGTCGGGGTGGGCCGGCACGCTCGCCGCGGCACCTACTCGAACCGCACCGACCTGACCGCCACCATTGTCCCGATGGGCGTCGGGTCGATCATCGGCGCGGTCGTCGGCGGGCTGCTGGTCGGCCTCGCCCCGGACAGCCTCCTCAAGGTCCTGCTCGGCATCATCCTGATCGTCTCCGCGGCCAGAGTGTTCCGCCATTAGCCTTCCGCGCGGGAGATGCCCACCGCACACCGGCTCCAATTGAGCCCGCGGTGTATGATGTGATGTATGACGCGGACCAACATCTACCTTGAGGACCGGCAGACCGCGATCCTCGACCGGATCGCCGCTGAGGAGGGGAGGTCCCGTGCTGAGGTCATCCGCCGCCTGATTGACCGAGCGCTGGCCGGCCGCGACGACGATCTCACCGCAGACCTGGCGGCCATCGATGAGTCGTTCGGCGCCCTCCGGGGCATGGACGTCCCGACTCGCGCGGCCGGGGACCGGGAGGAGCACCTGGCTCGCATGTGGCGGGTCACCGCGTGATCCTGGTCGACAGCGATGTGCTCATCGCCCACCTACGCGGGGTCGAGTCGGCCCACACCTGGCTCAGAGAAGCCCGCACCGCTGGACCGCTCGCGGTCAGCGTCGTCTCGATCGCCGAACTGACCGGAGGAATGCGCCCGGCCGAACGGCGGGAGGTGTGGAGCCTGCTCGGCTCCCTGCGGGCCGAGCCGGTCACCGAGCTGGTGGCACGGCGGGCAGGTGAACTCATGCGCCAGTATCGGCGCAGCCACAGCGGCGCCGGGATCGCCGACTACTTGATCGCCGCGACCGCGGACTTGCGTGGACAGCAGCTCGCCACCCTCAACGTGCGTCACTTCCCGATGTTCGCCGACCTGCGGCCACCGTTTGAAGCCGCATGACCGCGGCCCACGCCATCCGGCATACACCGACTCCTTCTGGCCCACTTTTGCGGTCGGTGCCGACAGGGCGGGGCGGCGGGTTCGAGCACGCGGACAGGCCGACACACGGTCGGGCGTCGGTGTAGCGGTCGTCCGGTCTGCTGCCATCCCCGGATGGGTGCCCAACCTTCGCCCCCGCGTACATATGCGCAACGAACAGGTAGCGGTGAGAAGATTTCGGGTGCCTGGAAGGAGCTTGCGGTGAGCGTACCCATCCCGCGGAACCAATACCAGCTTGGCTGGATACGGGGCCAAGCCGATCTTGTGGCTGCGTTGCTTGATGAAAGCCTGACTGTGGATGGGGCGGCGGCGAACCTCGGCGCTGGTCAGTTGGGGCCGAAGGGGTCGCCGTACCACCGGGGATGGTTCGAGGGACAGGTGGACCTGGTGCACGCCCTGCGGGAGCGGCGGGTCACACTTCGCTCGGCTGCGATCAGTCTTGGCGTGAGGGCGCCGAGCGAGTTGCCGCACGATGGCGATGAGCTGTAAACCGTCGCGAAGCTACACCGGTTCGAGTCCAGTTCCCGCCCCACCAGCGCAATCCAGCCCTTGACCAGGAAAACCTGGA
>Ga0299914_10003837_pt1 | contig 10709 bp, 7 predicted proteins | sample RVTome_10_FD_201361 | JGI IMG/M metagenome (GOLD analysis project Ga0299914, IMG submission 201361) | Soil microbial communities from uranium-contaminated site in the Upper Colorado River Basin, Wyoming, United States - RVT153D57 (version 2) ... | reverse complement strand
GACCGGACCGGCCGGACCTAAGGGAAAGCCCGGTGCGACCGGAGAGACCGGACCGGCCGGACCCAAGGGAAAGCCCGGTGACGACCACCCAGAGGTGGTAGTGGTGGTAAAGGTAAAGCAAGGTGACGACCACAAACCGAAGCATGGTGACGACCACAAACCGAAGCAAGGTGACGACCACAAACCGAAGCAAGGTGACGACCACAAACCGAAGCATGGTGACGACCACAAACCCAAGCACGGTGACGACCACAAACCCAAGCACGGTGACGAATACCAGGCTCTATCAGGGTGGAGCGAGCGCATGACCTTCATGTCGGGCCATGACAATGCTGACACTGCCACGTTTGGCAGTGATGGACCTCTGGCAACCCTGCCCCCGCCCGATATCGCGGCGTCGGTTGCAACCCTGCTGACGCCGTACGACATCGTGCCGCATGAGGTATCGTCGATGGTTGCAAGCAACACGGATCACGGATCCACGGTGGGAGTTCCGGTCAACTCGACTAGCAACTCGGGCGCCATGGTACCAAGCTTAGAAGACAAACCACACACTCTGATGTTGCCACAGTAAGACCAAGACTCACCGGGAAGAGATCGGTCGCAAAGGCCGATCTCTTCTCCTTCCTGCTAAGGTTACCACAAAGCCAAGGGATCCGCTGGCGCTCAATCCGCGCCACAAAAGTGACATGCCTTTGCAGTTTCACGGTTCCGCATCACCTGCCTGTATGACCGGCCCAGACGACATGCCGACTGGACCAGACAAAGCGGGGTACCAAGACGACCGCCTGGCCGCGGCGATGATCGTCGCTCGCTATCACGGCGTCGATCCCGATCCCCGCGAGATCAGACTCGATGCCGCCGAGACAACGCCCTCCTCGCCGGCGCTGGTGGAATGGTTCCGCAGGTCAGGTCTCTGGGCGCGCAGCGTCCGTCTCACCTTCGGTCAGTTGATGAAGATCGACATCCCGGCGCCGATCCTGCTGCTGCTCGCCGATGGCGGCGCCGCCCTGGTGGTCGGTCGCAATCGCGAGCGCGGCGTGCTGCTGGTGCGCAATCCGCGGGCACCTGGCACCGAGCCGCCGGTGGCGGTGGCGGAACTCCGCCTCAAGCAGTTTTGGGATGGCGCCACCCTGCTGGTGCGCGCCTCGCGCGGCGGCAGTACGGAAGAGAAGCCCTTTGATCTCGGGTTGCTCACGCGCCTGGTCTGGGGCGAGAAATCAATCCTGCGCGACGTCGCGATCGGCTCGGTCACCATCACCATTCTCAGTGTGCTGCCCGTGCTGATGATCATGAGCACGCTGAATACCGTGGTCATCTATCGCAGCGTCAACACGCTTACGCTGATCGTCATCATCCTACTGATCGCGCTCGCCTTCGAGATGCTGATCACTTGGTCGCGACGGATGCTGCTCGTCATTCTCGCCTGCCGTCTGGATACCAGACTGAACCTTGCGATCTTCGACAGGCTGATGACGCTGCCGATCGATTTCTTCGAGCGCAATCAGGCGGGTGAGCTCTCCTACAAGCTTGCCCAGCTCTACCGCGTACGCGATTTCCTCACTGGCCGGATGATGACGACGTTCATCGACGCCTCCATGGTGCTGCTGCTGCTGCCGGTGCTGTTCTACATGCAGGCGACGCTCGCCTGGACCGTGCTGATCGCCGCCGGCTGCATCGTGCTCGTCATCGCCGCGTTCCTCAAGCCGCTCGCGCGTATGACGGCCAAACTGATCCAGGCGGAATCCGACAAGGGCGCGGCACTGGTCGAAAGCATCTACGGCATCCGCACGGTCAAGTCGCTCTGCCTCGAATCCGTCCGCGCCGCGGAATGGGATCAGCGGGTCGCTAAGCTCGGTGAGCTCAACCTGCAGATGGGCAGGCTCAGCAACTGGCCCATGGTGCTGGTGATGCCGTTCGAGAAATACACTCAGGCCGGTGTGTTGGCGGCCGGCGCCTATATTGCGCTGACCTCGAACAACCCGCTGTCGCTCGGTGGCTTGATCGGCTTCATGATGCTGGGTGGCCGCGTCGCCGGCCCGCTGGTGAATCTCGCGCGTCTCCTGCAGGATGTCCAAGAAGCGCGCGAGGCGCTCTCGCAGGTCGGATGGGTACTCAACCGGCAGACCGAAAGGCACGCGCTGACCCATGGGTTGCGGCCGAAATTCGAGGGTGCGATCAGCTTCGAGGAAGTGATCTTTAAGTACGAAGGCACCAAGACCCCGGCGCTCGACAAAATCAGTTTCGCCATCGAGCCGGGCACGATGCTCGGGCTGGTTGGTCGGTCAGGCTCCGGCAAATCCACGATTACCAGGCTGTTGATGGGCATCAACCGCGAGTACTCGGGTTCGGTGAAGATCGACGGGACGGACTTGCGCGAGATCAACCTGCGCTATCTGCGCCAGAGTTTCGGCGTCGTGCTGCAGGAGAACTTCCTTTTCCGCGGCACGGTGAAGGACAACATCCTCGCCGGGCGTCCCGGTCTCAGCTTCGAGGATGCGGTGCATGCGGCTAGGCTCGCCGGCGCCGAAGAGTTCATAGAGCGCCTGCCTCAGGGTTACGAGACCTGGATCCAGGAGGGCTCGCCCAACCTCTCTGGCGGCCAGCGCCAGCGGCTCGCCATCGCACGCGCGCTGATCGTCGATCCCAAGCTGATGATTCTCGACGAAGCGACCTCCGCGCTCGATCCGGAAAGCGAGGCGCTGATCAACGCCAATCTGCAGCGCATGGCGTTCGGGCGCACTATGGTGATCGTCTCGCACCGTCTCTCTTCGCTGGTCAATTGCGACCAGATCCTCGTGCTCGACCGCGGAAAGGTCGTCGATCTCGGCCCGCATCCGAAACTGCTCGAACACTGCGCCGTCTATCGCCATCTCTGGCTGCAACAGACCCGCCATATCGAATTCCCAGGAAAAGCCCATGCCGCTCCTGCTCCGAAGCTCGCCCACGGTTAACGGCGAACAGGGGGGCAGGAGCCTGCTCCCGCTGGCCGCCCTTGAGTTCCAGAGTCCGTCGGCGGCGATCATTGCTACTCAGGTGCCGCCGCTGTCGCGTGCGACCAATCTCCTTGTCTTCCTGCTGGTCGTCTCGATGCTGGTCGCCAGCGGACTGATCCAGATCGATAAGATCGTCTCGGCCAGGGGCAAGCTGGTTGCCGAGACGCCCAATATCCTCTTGCAGCCCTTCGACCAGTCCATAATCGAGAGCATTGGTGTGAAAAAGGGCGACATCGTCCGCAAGGGCCAGGTGCTCGCCCGACTCAACCCGACATTCAGCTCCGCCGATCTCACCAAAATGAAGGATCAAGTTGATCTGCTCAGCGCCACGGTCGCGCGCCTGGAAGCGGAGACTGTCGGCACAATCTCCATGCCGGATCCGGCCAATCCGCATGCCGAACTGCAGCCATCGATCTTCAACGAGCATTCCAACGAGTACGATTCGTCACTGGTCGGCAGTTTACTCAATTCGTTGGCGGCGCGCTTGGAAGCGGAGGCTGCCGACAAGGTCTACATGCCGGATCCGGCCAATCCGCATGCCAAACTGCAGGCATCGATCTTCAACCAGCGGTACAACGAGTATAATTTCACACTAGAGAACTATGATCAGACAATCAATCAGCTGAAGATTCAGATCGACAGCGACAATGCGCGGGCCAAATACTATCGCCAGCGCCTCGGCATCGCCGCCAAAGTCGAGGGACTGCGCCAGAGGCTTCAGGAAATGGAGGCCGGCACTTTGCTTAATACGCTAATCGCCATGGACTCTCGGCTGAACATAGAGGGATTGCTCGCTCAGGCGGAATCGGATGCCGCCCAGGCGGCCCGCAAGATGGCCGCCCAGCGAGCCGAGCGCGAAAGCTTCATCCAGCATTGGAACGCCCAGAACTCGCAGGATCTCGCCGATACGCGCCGCAGGCTGGTGCAGGCCCAGCAGGACTATGCCAAGGCCAGTCTGCACAACGAGCTCGTCGTGCTGACCGCGCCGCGCGACGCGGTCGTGCTGTCAGTTGCCAAAGTCTCCGTGGGCTCGGTCGTCACCAGCGCCGAGCCGCTGATCCACCTCGTGCCGATCGATGAGCCCCTTTCGGTCGAGGCGGATATTTCCGGCATCGACAGCGGCTATGTCCGCCCGGGCGACGAGGTTACGATCAAGTTCGACACGCTGCCCTACCTGCAATACGGCAGCGGGCGCGGCGTGGTGCGCTCGATCAGCGCGGATAGTTTCAACCCCGAAACCACGGCCCAGGAAGGCGGCACTTCACTGCCTCACCGGCCGAGCACGCTCTACTACAAGGGCGACATCGCGCTTGACAAGCTGATGCTGCACGACACCCCGCCAGGTTTCCGCCTGATGCCCGGCATGCCGGTTACCGCGGATGTGAAGGTCGGCACGCGCTCCGTGCTCGGCTATTTCATCGCCAAGATCCTTCCTGTCGCCTACGAAAGCATGCGCGAGCCCTGAGCCGCGACTCGCATGACCAGATTGAATCTTCTCGCCAGGCCCCTCGATCGCTTCGCGTCCGGCTCGCCGAAGCGGGCACGGGCGCGCGCGGAGCGTCTCTCCGAGACGGCGCCGGAACGCGCGCTCGCGCTGTTCGCGGCGGCGGCGGAGGCGGGCGACATGGATGCAGCTTTCATCGTCGGAGAGCGCTTTCTCGAGGGCAAGGGCACGCTGCGCGACCCGTTCGAGGCGGCGCGTTGGTACTATCGCGCCGCCGAAGCCGGGCATGTGCGCGCGCAGTGCCGCCTCGCCGAACTTCATCTCTGCGGCCTTCCGCAGGCCGCAGTTGGACCAAACCCGGGGCTGTTCGAGCCGGTCGCGACGGAGAGCGCCGACTTTCACGCGGCCGTGCTCTGGGCGCGGCGCGCCGCCGATGCAGGTGCGCCGGATGCCCAGGCCATGCTCGCCTATATTCTGTCCTACGGACCGGAAGAGTTGCGCGATCCCGATGCGGCGTTCGGCTGGTACCGCATATCCGCCGAACGGGATTGCCCGCAGGGCCGGCTTGGCTACGCCATCGCGTTGATGCTGAGGGCCGATACTGCGGAGAGAGTATTTGCCGCGCGTGAGGAGCTTCTCCGCGCGGCGGAAGCCGGATTGCCCGCTGCGCATTATCTGCTCGGTGTGAGTGCTGAGCGAGCGTTCGGCACGGCGCTGGACGAGGCAAAGGCACGGCAGCACTACAAGATCGCGGCGGAAGCCGGGATCAGCAAGGCGCAGGCGAGGCTCGGCCTGCTGCTGCTCGAAGGCCGCGGCGGACCGGCCGACCTCTTGAATGGCGAAAGCTGGCTGCGCCGCGCGGCCCTTAGCGGCGACCCCGAGGCGGCCGCACTGCTCGGAGGCATTTATGCCCGCGGCGGCGCCCTACCGCCGAACTATGCCGAGGCGGCGCATTGGCTCCGCACCGCGGCCGAGCGCGGACAAAAAGCCGCTGCGCGGGGGCTCGGCATGCTCTACCTCACCGGCGCTGGCGTCGTCAGGGATCCGGACGAGGCAGCGACTTGGTTCAAGCAAGCGGCCGAGGCCGGCGATCTGCAAGCCCAGGCCGATCTCGCAGCGCTGCTGCAGAGGGGGGCGGTATCCACCCTTGCGCAGGATCCGCCGCCCGTGCACGAGTGGTTCGAGCGCGCGGCCGAGCAGGGCGACCTGATCGGCGCGTTCAACTACGCAGTCTGCCTCGCCGAGGGCGTCGGCGTGCCGCGCAACGACGCGCGCGCGGCCTTCTGGCTGAAACGCGCGGCCGAGGGCTTGGTGAACGCGCAGTACTGGTACGGCCGCATGCTCGCCGAGGGTCGCGGCATGGCGAAGGACTATGCCGAGGCCGCCGCCTGGTTCGCCCGTGCCGCCGAGGCGGGCATGGCAGAAGCACAGGTTGCGCTCGCCCAGCTCCATGTGACCGGCCGCGGCGTGCCGCGCGATCATCAATTGGCGAAATCCTGGTTCCTCCGCGCGGTGCCAGCGGGGCACGCGGGCGCGATGTTTGCGCTCGGCGTGCTGCATGGCGGCGAGCACGATATCGAAACAGATCGCGAGGAGGCGCGGCGCTGGTTCGCCCTGGCCGCCGAGCACGGCCACCCAATCGCCGCTCTTATCTGTTACGCGCATGCGGTGCCGCTCGGAACTCCCGAGCCGGCGCAGATGGACGCGTCGCTCGAGGCGGCCGCGCCGCCCGATACGGCCCGCACAAGCGAATGACTGTTGCTGAGCGCGCTCCCGAAGAGGCGCCATTCAAATGGGTCGACACGACGCTCGGCACATCAAAGACCGCGCTCGCCGGCACCCATCAACCACGTCAGGGCGAACCACGCCCAAGCGCTACCTCGCCAGCTTCGCCTGGCACTTCAATCGGCGCTACCAGCTCGCCAGCCTCACCGAACGCCTCATCTGGGCAGCAGGCCGCACCCGCACCAATCCGCATGCCTACCACGTCATCATCGCTGGATAAGGAAAACGGATACTCAAAATGTACTTTTGCCCAATCACGGGCCGGCGAGGAGGTCCCTTACCTGCACCGGCAATCGGCCAGGTGCGTTCAGCTCCGCGCAGCTCTTCTCCCAAAGATCGAGGTACTCGGGCAGGGGAACGCCGCTCCGCCCCGGCCAGCGGTTCAGAGCCCCCATGTCAGCGATCGTCGCCACATCGCCCTCCAGCAGATCGAGCATCGTCGAGACTGCGCCGCGGGCGGCATCGACCCCCCCGTGCTGGTCGAGAAACGACTTGTGCGCCTTGAACCAGGCACCAAACCCCGCCGCGATGCCCTGATCCTGCGCGGCCGTCCGATAACCGGCAAGGATGGTCTCCCGGTAGCTTCGGATAGAGCCGGCATAGGCGGCGTCATTCGGGAACGGAGGCGCGCGCACCCAGTCGTCAGCCATGCGCCCGAGGCCGCGCAGGGAGAACGCCTCGACCAGCGCTTCCTCGATCCATTGGCAGGGATTGCGCGGTTTGGCATCCGGCTTCCAGCTGTTGCAGAACACGTGCCCGAGTTCATGCCCGAACTGGTAGGCGAGATTGCACCAGTCGCGAGTGTCGACGATGACGATGATCCAAGCGGTCTTTGGAAATCCGGTGTGGAGCCAAACCGATGGGTTGCTGCCGATTTGGTCGTCGACGCGGAGCTTTTCGGGCTGATGATCGGAGAAAAGGGCCACGCCCGCCAGGCAGGCCGTGCGCATGCTTTCGATCACGGCAGCGACGTCCGTCGACGCCGACCCGCCCCAGTCACCTCCAAGTTCCAAATCAGCGTTAAGCAGCGTCACACCAGCAGAGTTGGCGCGTGCGACGGCGGTTTTCAACGGCAGCAACACGCCGGCCCCCAGCAGGGATATGAAGCACCGTCGTCTCATGATCGGCCGGTGACGGTCATGGAAATCTCATCACCTCCGGATCAGCTCACCGCCAGCCTTCCAGTCACACGGACTTTCCGATGAACGCTTCAGGCCAGCTAATTTGTCTGAACATGATTGTCAAGAACGAGGCGGATGTGATTCGCCGGTGTCTCGACAGCGTGCGTCCGATCATCGATCGCTGGGTAATCGTGGACACCGGATCCACCGACGGCACTCAGGACATCATCCGCGAGCACCTGTGCGACCTGCCGGGTGAACTGCACGAGCGGCCTTGGCGAGATTTCGCGCATAACCGCTCCGAGGCGCTGGAGCTGGCGCGCGGGATGAGTGATTACACGCTAATCATCGATGCGGACGACACGCTGAAAATTACACATTCTACTGGTCTTCCCGCGCTGACCGCCGACTCCTACATGTTAAAAATCAACGATACCAGCATCGTTTATCAGCGCCAGCAGTTGGTGCGGAGCGCGCTGCCGTGGCGCTACGAGGGCGTGCTGCACGAATATCTCACGTGCGACGGGGCCGCCCCGTCCGGGCAGCTCTCGGGGATCGAGATCCGGCGCAATCATGACGGGGCCCGCCGGAAAGACCCGGAGACTTATCGGCGCGACGCCTCAGTGCTCGAGGCCGCGTTGCGGACAGAGACCAATCCGTTCCTGCGCGCGCGTTATCAATTTTACCTAGCGCAGAGTTATCGCGACTGCAGAGAATGGGAAAAAGCTTTGAAGCACTACTTGGCTCGAGCCGAACTCGGCTTTTGGCAAGAGGAAGTATTCATCAGCCTCTATCAGGCCGCTCGGTTGAAGGAGCGGCTCGACTATCCCGACCAGGACGTCATCGAGGCTTACCTTCGCGCCGCGGACGCGCTGCCGACACGGGTCGAGGCCCTGTATCGGGCGAGCCGGTTCTGCCGCCAAAGGGCTCGCTACGAGGAGGGTTATCACATTGCGAAGCGCGGGCTAGCGATTCCCATGCCGTCCGACGCGCTGTTTGTCGAACCTTGGATTTACGAAATGGGCCTGCTGGACGAGTTCTCTCTCAATGCATACTGGTCCGGGCACAACCGGGACTCCCTCGACGCGAGCCTGAAGATTCTCGCGACCGCGAAACTCTCGGCAGCGGAAACGCAGCGTGTGGTTGCGAATGCTCGGTTCGCGAGCGAGAGACTGCCGCGGAATCCAAATCTGGGATCGCTTGGCACCGAGGGCTTCGTCGCGCAGCATGCCTTGGTGCCGCCGAGACCGCTCCGCTCGCGCCTGCTGGGGTCGCCGCGTGTGCTCGTCACGATTCTCGCCAGCCAGAAGGAGGATTTTCTGCCGCTGTATCTAGAGTGCATCGAGTCACTCGATTATCCGAAATCTGCAATCGTTCTGTGCATCCGAACCTACAACAGCACTGACGGCACCGAGCGTCTCCTGCGTGAATGGGTGGGCCGTGCGGGCGACCTCTACGCCGGCGTGGATTTCGAGGCCGAGGATGTGGAAACCTGCGTCAAGCAATTCGGCGTCCATGAGAAGGCGACACGGTCCTGTGTTCTCGGACACATTCGCAACATTAGTTTGAGGCGTGCTCTGGAGCACGAGTGCGATTTCTGCTTCGTGGTGGACGTGGATAATTTTATCCGGCCCTGCACGCTGCGTGAGCTGGTGACGCTCAATCTACCGTTTGTCGCGCCGTTCCTCCGCTCGATAATGCCTGGCAATCCCTATTCGAACTACCATGCCGAGATTGATGAAAACGGATATTACAAGGAATGTGACCAGTATTCTTGGACCCTCAATCGCCTAGTACGCGGTGTGTTGGAGATGCCAGTTATAAAGTGCACTTACCTTGTCCGAGCCGATGTTTTGAATGACTTGTCTTATGAAGACGGAACCGCTCGCCACGAATATGTTATTCTTTCGGGGAGTGCCCGCAAGCGCGGTATCCCGCAATATTTGGATAATCGTCAAATATACGGCTATATCGTCGAAGAGGGCAACAATCCACACATCGCGACTGACATTGAACGGGCGAGAAAACTGATGACGGAACTCGATCTGAGCGCAAGCGTATGGAGAGGGCACAGCAATGAAAACCGACGCCCCCTCGACGGCTTGAACGTGGACGAGCGATGCATGCTGTCGAAACCGTCGTTCTCCCCGCGGCCTACAGTTTGATAAAAAAGTAAAACAGTTTGACTGCAAAGACAGAATAGTGACAATGCTCAGGGACCAAGAAGCATTCGATTCGATCGCGTTGGGGCCAGCTGCGGTCGTCGAGGCGGGGGAGCTGGCGCAGCCGACGCCTATGGCCCGCTTTGATGTGCGCAGCACCGAAATCCCCGTGGTGAAGCTGATCACCCCGGTGCGGCACCGCGACCGACGGGGCTTCTTCTCCGAGACCTACAACCGGCGGGCGTTGGCCGAGGCCGGCATCAAGGCCAAATTCATCCAGGACAACCTCTCGCTCTCGAGCCGTGCCGGCACCCTGCGGGGGCTGCATTTCCAAGCGCCGCCGCACGCGCAGACTAAGCTCGTGTGGATGCTGCAAGGGGCGGCGATCGACGTGGCGGTGGACCTGCGCCACGGCTCGCCCACTTTCGGCCGCCACATCATGGTCGAGCTCAACGCGGCGGACGGGGTCCAGATCCTCATCCCGAGGGGCTTCGCCCATGGCATACTGACGCTGATGCCGGATACAGTGGTGGCCTACAAGGTGGACGCGTACTACGCGCCGGGGCACGATCTCGGGGTGCGCTGGGATGACTCAGACCTGGCGATTCCCTGGCCGTTGCCGTACGAGCACATCAGGCTCTCCGATAAGGATCTCGCCCAGCCGCTGCTCAGGGAGCTGCCGCCCTACTTCCGCTTTTCACGGGGCACACGGAGGGCCATACCGGTGGACCGGTGGGCCGTTGAGGGTAGGCCAGCTTGCGCCCGCGGGTGGAGCTGGGAGGCTGGGAGGAAGTCCGGCGCGGCGCCCTGAGGGGCGTGCGTTCCGGGTCGGTTATGCATGCGATGCGACCAAGCTCTGGGCAACCGATTGTCAGTATCGACCTCGCTGCTTACAACGGCGAGCGCTACATCGCGGCCGCCATCAAGTCGATCCTGGCTTAGACCTTGTCGGGCGACATCATAAACTGATGGGGTGGACGGCCCCGCTCGCGGCATCAAGGTGCCACAAGCATCGGCCCGATCACCGCCACCGCCCTGAGCGCGACGGTCGTCGACCCGACGAGCTTCAAGTCGGCGCGCGAGTTCGCAGCCTGGATCGGCCTTGTGCCGAGGCAGCACTCGTCCGGTGGCCACGAGCGGCTCGGCGGGATCACCAAGATGGGGCACGCCTACATGCGCAGACTGCTGATCAGCGGCGCGC
>Ga0299914_10003836_pt1 | contig 10710 bp, 7 predicted proteins | sample RVTome_10_FD_201361 | JGI IMG/M metagenome (GOLD analysis project Ga0299914, IMG submission 201361) | Soil microbial communities from uranium-contaminated site in the Upper Colorado River Basin, Wyoming, United States - RVT153D57 (version 2) ... | reverse complement strand
GCAGGGCAGTCTCCGAGGCCGCGGGTTGCACCGCCACGATGCCCTGCCCGAAGCCTTCGCGAAAGAAGCTGATCGCCTGACCTACCTCGAACCGCCGCGTCAGCGACGCGGCCGTCGTAACGCAAGGACTCTCGACGACGGGGGTATCGGTCTGTTCGAATGTGAGCCGCAACGACGCGGCAAGCGCCAGCCGGGTCGCCACTTTTCCGTCCGGCGCGGGGATGCGCCCCTCCTCCAGGCCCGCCCTGATCCAGTCGACAGTGATCACCCCCTGCTCGTTCTCGGGGAAGGGCTGCACCGTGCCGGGAACGCGGTCGATGAGAGCCGAGTGCGCGACCGCCAAGAAGAGATCCGGGTCACCCTGCTGCCTGATCTCGAGGGCATCGCGATCAACGATCTCGTGCACATTGCCGGGTAGGCCAACGAGGAACGGGAGCAGCACGATCACACCGAGAGCACGCAGTCGGCGGGCAACGGCGTCGGCCGCCACGGCCACCGCAGGCAGCGCCATGGCTGCGGCGATGTGGACGTACCGCCCTTCGAAATTGAGCCCACCTGCCATGGCCTCCATGACCCAAGCCCGGCTCCATCCGACGAGACCCAGAAACAGCAGGCCACCCCCCAACAGGGACGCCGGCTCAGCCGCCCTTCGCCGGACCTCGGCGCTCCCGAGATGGCGCCACGCCATGAACAGGCCAGCTCCAAGCATCACCAACAACAGCCATGACGTGGTCGGCAATCGACCGATGGCGTGCAGCGTCGTCTCGAAGCCCTCGAGCGCGTATCGAGTGAGCAGGCTCGGCTCGCTGCGATCCTCGACGTAGGGGTGGTGGCGCCCGTACGCGAGCCACCATCCGGCGAAGCAGGCGGCCGGTGGCAAGACGTGGACCACGGCCATGGTCGCACCCCGACGCACCACCACAGCGAGACCTACGACGAGGATCATGATCGTGCCCACACCTGAGAACGTCAGCGCGACGATCCCCGCGATGATCCCGACCACGTCCCGCCAGTCGAAGCGACCCTCATGGTGAGCCAGCAGCAGGTGCACGAGACCGAACATGAGCGCCGCGGTGAACGTGATCTGAAAGCCCCACACCACGTTTTGCTTGCCTGTACCGAACAGGGCAAAGCTGCCGGCGGCCACCGTCGCGATCCAAGGCGTCACACTCGCCCGCATCATGATCATGCGAAGCAGCGCGGCCACCGTCAGATGTACTGCGACCCCCAGCAGTTGGTACGGCAGGTAGCTGTTCAGTCCGAAGACATGGAACAGACCTCGATAAAGGAGAACCGCGCCGCCGACCCAATGTTCGTGCCACGGAATGAGCATCGAATCGAGCGAGAACGCTTCTCGTCCCGCGAGAAGCTCCCATTCATCCCAATAGAACCATTGGTCCCGGCCGAAGACGACGAACAGGACAAACGCGAGGGCTTGTGTCGCAACGAACGTCCACAGCGCAGCGCGGGGGGCGCGCGCCAGTAGCGGCGTTGCCGGCTCGAGAAGGCCTCTCGACGAGGTGGTGTCGTCAGTCAGCGTCGTCATGGATATCGGCAATTCGAGCCTCAGGAACAGTCGATCGTCGACCCAGCCTCGCGCAGCCGCTCAAGCTCGACACCCAACGCAACGGCCATCGCCCGCGTTGGACGTATCGGACGATTCTCGGGGCAGGGAAGTTTGTCGGCCTCAATGCTGCTGATGAGCCAGTCGAGCGTGACCTCTCGCGCGACCCGATCGAAGGGCTTCGTGTCGGGCGGAAGCTCTCGCGCAAGTGGTAGTCGGCCAACCGACAGGAGGAGTTCTGGATTGCCCAGCCTGTGCTCGAACCGTTCGCCGTACCGGGCGCTCCGCGCAACGTTGCCTGGAATGCCGATGAGCAACAGCGCCACGGCCACTAAACCGATCGACCGCCATCGTCGGTAGATCGCGTCTACTCCGAGGGCCACCGCGGGCAGCACCAGCGCGGCCGCCACGTGCACGAAGCGGCTGGCGTTGGCATAGCCGGGTCCGAAGGCCCACGCTCTTCCCCAGCCTGCGGAGAGAAGAAAGACAACGCCCCCGACGAGCAGCGCGATGGATGCCGCCATGCGTCGGCGGGCGGTACGTCCGTCGAGGCGGCCGATCATCAGCCCGACCCCCACGACCAGAACAGCGGCCAACGCCACGCCGACGCCCGGAATCATGCCCAGCGTCCTGAAGGTCTGCCGAAGGCCCTCGAGCGCGAAACGGACCGTCCCTTCGAGATCGGAGTGATTCATCACCCCTTCCTGTCCATAGGCGAACCACCAGATCGAGAAGATGGCGCCGAGCGGGACCGTGTGAAACAGCGCGGCCCGCCACCCGCGCCTCACGAGCGTGGCCAGACCGACGACGGCGACCATCGTGATACCCACGCTCGAACCCATCAGGGCGGCCAGACCGGCCAGCAGGCCGAACCAGTCGCGGCGGCCAATCGGTCCGTCGTGGTCCGCCAAAACGAGGTGGATCAAACCAAAGGTCAGCGGAGAGGCGAACTGGAGCTGGAACGCCCAGAGGATGTTCTCATCACCCGAACCGAACAGTACGAACAGGGCGCTCGCCGCCGTCGCAATCCAGGGCGCGACGCCCGCCCTGCGCATTACCACGCGAAGCAGGGCAGCAATGGCCAAGTGGTTCAGGATCGACAGCAGCTGATACGGCCAGTACGCGTGCAGGCCGAAGAGACTCCATATGGCGCGATACGCGACGATCGGAATGGTCGACCAATGCTCGTTGTGCGGTCGCAGGAGATCATCGGGACTCCCCAACTGGCGATCGGCCAAGAAGTCCCACTCGTCGAGGAAGAACCACTGGTCTCGACCAAACCAGAGAAAGAGGCCGATAGCGGCGGCTTCGAGCCCGCAGAACACAGCAAGGGCCAGCCGCGGGTTCCTGTCGAGCAGTGGCGGTTCACGTGGCTCACTGGAAGCAGTGTCTGGCACGCCGGCGGTCGCGTGCATCGTTTGCCCGTGTCCGAGCGTCGGCCGGCCGGATGCGGCATGGTCGGCGGCGGTCATGACTCGGGTGACCAACTCGCCATCAAGCCAGATACCGGCTCAGAGTCTCGATCACGCAGGCCGGCTTCTCCGCACCCTCGAGCTCGATCGTCAACAGCATCGTGGTCTGTATGCCACGTGCGACATCCTCGACGGCGACGAGCTCGGCACCTCCTCGGATCTTGGCGCCGACTCGCACGGGCGACGGAAACCGCACCTTGTTCGTGCCGTAGTTCACGCCCATGGACACCCCCTCGACCTCGACGATCTGGGGAAGGAACAGGTTCGACAACGACAGCGTCAAGTAACCGTGGGCGATCGGTCCGCCGAAGGGACCCTGGCGGGCCCGCCCCGGATCGACATGGATCCATTGGAAATCGCCCGTGGCATCCGCGAAGAGGTCAACCCGCTGTTGGGTCACCTCGATCCAGTCGCTGTAGCCCAGATGCCGACCGACAGATGCCTTGACGCCGTCAATGCCCCGCAACACGGTCGGTGCCATCTGCCGATCATGGCACGCACCACCGGCCTCGACTCCCGTTGGCTGACGTGTGTGTCATATCCTGCGCCGATGGCAAATCGGCGTGTGGCGATTGTGGGAGTGGCTCTCTCCGACACCGGGCGGGTCGACTCGCGCACGCGTTGGGAGCTCCACGCCCAGGCTGTGCAGCGAGCCGCCGCCGACGCCGGCCTCACGAAGGACGACATCGACGGTCTCGCCTCCAACGGATTGGGGACCCTGCAGCCGATCGAGATTGCCGAATACCTCGGGATGCGACCGACGTGGGTCGACTCGACGCAGGTCGGGGGTGGAACGTGGGAGGTCATGGCCGGCCACGCGGTCGACGCCATCGCCCAGGGGCACGCCGATGTCGTCGTGTTGGTCTACGGATCGACTACGCGCGCTGATCTCAAGAAGGGTTTGCGCACGGCAAACCTCTCGTACGGCGCTCGTGGGCCGATCCAGTTCGAGGTCCCGTACGGCCACTCGCTCATCGCCAAGTACGCCATGTCGGCGCGGCGACACATGCACGAGTACGGCACGACCATCGAACAGCTGGCCGAAGTGGCCGTCTCGGCCAGGTACAACGCGCAATTCAACCCGGACGCCTACTACCGCGACCCGATCACCATCGACGATGTGTTGTCATCCACGATGATCGCGGACCCCTACACGAAGCTGCAGTGCTGCATACGGTCCGACGGCGGATGCGCGGTCATCCTCGCGGCAGAAGATCGCGTTCCCGACACGCGCCAGCAGCCGGTCTGGGTGCTGGGTCACGGCCAACATGTTTCACACACCACGATGAGCGAGTGGCCGGACTTCACCGTTTCGCCAGCATCCATCTCGGGACCGTTGGCGTTCGAGCGGGCGGGTGTCGAGCCCGACGACATCGATCTGTGCACCATCTACGACGCGTTCACCTACATGGAGATGGTCACCCTGGAGGATCTCGGCTTCTGCAAGAAGGGAGAGGGCGGATCGTTCGTCGAGCACGGACGGATCCGGCTCGGCGGGGAGCTGCCCACGAATCCCGACGGCGGGGGCCTCTCGGCGTGCCATCCGGGCATGCGCGGGCTCTTCCTGCTGGTCGAAGCGGCCCGCCAGCTCCGCCACGAGCACCCCGCCGAGCGTCAGGTCCCGGGCGCGGAACTTGCCTGTGTCAGCGGCACGGGCGGATGGTTCTGCTCGAGCGGCACCTTGATTCTCGGCGTCGACTGAACGTGCTGCCCGAGATCGTCCAGGGCGCGGCCGAGCGGTTCCCCGAGCGCGCCGCGTTCGTGTCTCCGGACGGAACCGCGCTGAGCTACGGCGCGTTGCAGGCTCGATCGGCGCGAGCCGCGTGCGGCTTGCGCGATCGCGAAATCGGCGAGGGCGACGTCGTGGCCCTGGTGCTGCCATCGAGCGTCGAGTACGCGGTCACCTACATCGCGGCGAGCAAAGTCGGAGCCATCACCGCCGGTGTGAACCCGCGCTTCACCGAGGTCGAGCGTGCGGCCGCGCTCGAAGTCGCGCGGCCAGCGCTCGTCGTCGACCTCGACGACGCTCGACAACTCGAAGAAGCCGACGGGGCCGTACCGCCTCTCACTCCCGACCTAGATCGGCTCGTAGCGATCGTCTTCACGTCAGGCACGACAGGAGCACCGAAGGGAGCCATGTTCGCGAATCGCGAGCTGCTCGCCATAGCACGCGCCGATGTCCCTCACTACGACGACGAGGCGAGCTGGGGTCAAGGCCGTGCCATGCTCGCATCGACCGCGTTCGCCCACGTCGGCTCCATGACCAAGCTGGCTTGGTACCTCCGACTCGGCATGACGATCCATCTGCTCGATCGGTGGCGAGCCACCGACGTTCTCCGGCTCATCAGCGAGCATCGGATGACCAGCGTGGGCGGAGTCGCGCCACAGCTCGCGCTCTTGCTCCGTGAGCCCACGTTCGACGAGTTCGATCTGTCATCGGTCCAGACCATCGTCATGGGCGGGGCCTTCTCACCACCGGCGCTCGTCGAAGAAGCCCGTCGCCGCCTCGACGCCAAGTACTCGATCCGATACTCGTCCACCGAATCGGGAGGCGTCGGCACGGGAACCGACTTCGACGCCGACGATGAGGAGTCGCTGTTCACCGTCGGACGGCCGCGCGGCGATGTCGAGATCGAGATTCGCGACCCTGAGGACCGACCGCTGGCCAACGGCGAGGTCGGGGAGGTCTGCCTACGCTCGTCCTGCGTGATGCGCGGCTATTGGCAGGATGCCGACACGACCGCCGCGGCCCTGCGGGGTGGATGGCTGCATACCGGCGACCTCGGTTGGCTGGACGAGCGCGGGTGTCTCCGGCTCGCCGGGCGATCCAAGGAGATGTTCGTTCGCGGTGGTTACAACGTGTACCCGCTCGAGGTCGAGGCAGTGCTAGCTGGCCACCCGAGCGTGGCCGCCGTCGCGCTCATCCCGCGACCGCACGATGTTCTGGGAGAGATCGGGGTCGCGATCGTGGTACCCGCATCCGGCCGAAACCCACCGAGGCTCCACGAGTTGCGTTCCTTCGCGGCTGAAAGGCTCGCGGCATACAAGCTGCCCGAGGCCATGCGCGTGGTCGACGCCATGCCGCTGACCGCGATGCAGAAGATCGATCGGAAGGCGCTCACCGATCGCGAGCGCGAGGCGAGTCCGTCGCGTGTGCTGGACGGGGCAGAATAGTCCCTCATGCCGCGGCCCCTCCCCCACCGTCGGCCGACCTTTCTCCTGGTCACCGGCCTTGTCCTCATGCTCGTCGCTTCCGGTTGCAGCGGCGACGGCGGCACGACGGCAGCCGACGGCCCGGGCGAGCAAGCCGCCGGTAGGCAGCGCCCGGAGTCCGATCCGGCCGACCTTTTGCCCGATCCCCTTCCAGACCCCGAGGTCGCGCCCGGGACGTGCAAGATCGTCGTGTACACGCCACCGACGGCTCGTACGCCGCAACGGGGCGAGCTCTGTCGGCCCGCGACCGACCAACGAGATGTGGCTGTCACGGTGTTGCACGGCGGGAGCGGCGTCGGGGGCTCGTATGCCGGGATGCGGTCTTGGGCCGATCGTCTCGTGGCCGAGGGCTACGTCGCCTTCCTGCCCGAGTACCGCTTGTTCACACCGGGAACCAACAGCCCGATATTTCCGGGTCCCGAGCAAAACGTGAAGGCTGCGGTCCAGTTCCTCCGGGGCACCGCGCGCGCTATCGGGGTGAGCCGCAGCCATCTGGTGGTTCAGGGCATGTCTGCTGGCGCTCGTCTCGGAGCCGTGGCCTACACGACACCGGACGACGCGTGGTTCGCCGGGCCTGAGCTTTGGCCCGACATCTCGGACGAGGTGAACGGGTTCATCGGCTTCTACCACACGTACGACGGCTCGATGCAGTACTCCTCGCAGTACTACGGCGGGCCCGACGACAGCCGCGATCAGGACGTACGAGATAGATGGGACAAGGCCGATGGCATCACGAACGCGAGCGATGCCGCGGGTCCCGCATTGTTCATCACGGGCAGCCGGGACTGGAGCCTGATCGTCGACCACCAGAACGCGTTCGCCGAAGCCTTGCGCGACGCCGACCTCGAGGCCGACACTCGCGTCGTTACCGGCGGAAACCATGGGTTCGACACAGGGACCACGAGCCGGCTCAGCCGATTGGGGGAGGAGGCGGCATCCGAGGTCTTGCGGTGGCTGAACGAGATGTTCCCGCAGGACCCGCCGCGTGAAGCGCAGACAACCGACATCGACCTTGCCACCGCCCCCGATCGTTCGGGCGAACCGCCGACCACCTACGAGACGCGTCGACGGCGAAGTACGCCGCGGTCCGGTTCATCCTCGACGACGCGAGCGCCGAGCCAGAGCAGCAGTACGACGACCGCGAGCTCAACGACGACGGCACCGGTGAGCACGACGACCACGACCGAATCGACGTCGACCTCCTCGTCGACGACCACCACCGACGATGTCGAACCAGCGGGGCCGTGACGCATGATCGGCCACGAGTAGCCGTTCAGGGCGAGGCGGCGAAGTGGTCGCGAAGCTGCGCAACCTCCGAGAACACCCGCATCGTGTCGATCGGTGTATCCCACGAGGTACCGCTGAACTCGCGGTAGGCCCGGTCGACCTGGAACGCCAGGCGCTCAGGCTCGGTCCAGCCCGCATAGGGCCCCAACTCGATCCGCTTGGCCGCATCGATCGTGGAGCGCCCGGCGTTGAAATGGGCACGCGCCTCATCTCGCACGTACTGCAGGTATTCCCTCAACCCGCGCAGCCCCCCGACGTCGGTCAATGGCCCGTGACCTGGCACCACCACGCCGGGCTCGAGCGCCTCGAGCCGCGCCAGCGCGCCGATCCAGTTCTCGAAGGTGCCCTCCCAACCGATCGGTGTGCATTGGTTGAAGAGGATGTCGCCCGTGTACAGCACGCTCTCGTCAGGCAGAAAGGCGACGAGGTCGCCGGGGGTGTGGGCGGGACCGACGTACATGAGTTGCACGAACGTGCCGTCGAGATCGAGCTCCGTGTCACCCTTCAGCAGGGTCGTCGGAGGCGTGAGCTCGATGCCGTGAAAGTCGAACCGTCGCAGCCCGTGGACGAAACCCGCCATCGAGCCGAGCTCATCATCGTCGGTGTCGCACAGTGATAGGAACAACGCGGGCGATGCTTCGAGCATGAAGTACTCGGCGCACAGTTCGTGTCCGATGATCTCCGTACCGATCTCGGCGAACAGTTGATTACCCCAGCAATGGTCGCCGTTGTGGTGTGTGTTGACCAGACGCCGCGGTCGGTCCGAGGTCACCGTTTCGTACTTGCTCAGAAGCTCCGCAGTACGCGGCAGGTCCCAGAAGGTATCGATGACCAATCCGCCGCCGAGATCGACGAACCCACTGTTGCTGTAGCCGAGACCAAGATCCGGCTGCAGACACGCATAGGTGTTCGCGGTCAGCTGAACGAGCTCCATGGCCGACATCGTAGAAACCCGGGGGCGTGCTCGCTCGGGTAGCGTTGTCGCCTCGTGAACCTCCTGATCGACGGTAAGGCCGCCGCGGTCTCGGGCGCGTCGGCCGGTTTGGGGCTCGCCGCGGCCCGAGCATTGGCAGCCGAGGGGGTTCGGGTCGCCATCTGCGGCCGCGACCGGAAACGCATCGAATCTGCGGCGGAATCCATCGCCGGTTTGGCCGTACCGATCGTCGCGGACGTCAGCACGGCCACGGGAGCGACAGGCTTCGTGGAACGAGCAAGGAGTGAGCTCGGCGCGGTCGACATTCTCGTCGCCAACGCCGGAGGCCCACCACCCGGCACGTTCTCGACCACCGACGTCGACGCCTACCTCGGTGCCCTCGAGCTCAACCTCATTTCGGTGGTCGCCATGTGCAAGGCGGCGGTGCCGGCGATGCAAACCGCCCGGTGGGGGCGCGTGGTTGCGATCACTTCGATCGCGGCGCGTCAACCCATACCCGACCTCATCCTGTCGAACACGGCGCGTGCCGGCCTGACCGGGTTTCTGAAGACACTTGCCCTCGAAGTCGCGGCGGATGGCGTAACGGTGAACTCGCTGCAACCGGGTCTGCACGACACCGACAGACTTCGCGGGTTGCACGGCGGCAACACGTCGCAGCTCGCACGGTCGGTGCCGGTGCAACAGATCGGCCGCCCGGAGGACTTCGGTGCAGTAGCTGCGTTCCTCTGCAGTGACCACGCGCGCTTCATCACGGGCTCGGCCATAGCCGTCGACGGGGGCGCTCACCGCGCGCTGCTGTAGGGGCGGCGCGGCTAGGTTCCGTTGACATCATTTCTCGAAGGGGAGATATGCAGAAGGATCCCGGCTGCCGCCGTCTGATCGTCGCCGTCATCGTTGGCCTGGCCATCGTCGCCACGGCGTGCGGTTCCGGCTCCTCCTCGTCGTCCGAGGCCGAGCGCGGGAACGCCGGCGTCGTCGAACAGGACACGGGCGCGCAGGTAGGAGGAGACCTGATCTATGGACTCGAGGCCGAGTCCGATGGCTGGAATCCCTCGAATAGCAAGTGGGCTCCGTCGGGATTGACCGTCGCGCGAGCGGTGTTCGACACGCTTACCGCGTATGACGTCGATCTCAACATCCACCCGTTCCTAGCCGAGAAGCTCACATCCAACGCCGACTACACACAATGGACCATCACCCTTCGACCAAACGTCTCCCTCCACAACGGTCGGCCGGTCGACGCCGCGACAGTGAAGGCCAACTTCGAGTTTCTCAAGTCCTCGGTGCTGACGAGCTCAGCGTTCGAACCAGTCGAGTCATTCGATACGAATGGCCCGCTCGACGTCGTGGTCAACATGAGGCGTCCCTGGGTCAACTACCCGTACTCACTCGCGACCCAGATCGGTGTCGTCGGCGACCCCGACTGGCTCGCCAGCGGAGCCAACGACGCGCCCATCGGTACTGGGCCTTTCGTATTCGAGGAGTGGGTGCCCGACAGCAAGCTGGTCGTGAGCAAGAACCCCAACTACTGGCAGATCGACGCACAGGGCACACGGTTGCCATATCTCGACGGAATCGAGTTCAGACCTTTGCCGGACAACGATTCGCGCTCAGCAACACTCGAGGCCGGCGGAATCGACATCATGATGACGTCCGAATCCGATCAGATTCTGAAGTTCAAGCAGCTCGCGGCGGACGACGAGTACCAAGTCTTCAACGATGTCAGTGGCGAAACGGCTGAAGCTTTCATCCAGCTCAACACGATGGCTGCTCCGTTCGACGATCCTGATGCGCGCCGAGCGCTCGCCCTGGCCACCGATACCGAGACGTACGTCGAGGTGAGGACAAGCGGGTTGAACGAGCCCGCCCGGGGTCCGTTCGCTCCGTCGTCGCGATGGTATGCAGAGACCTCGTATCCCGAATACGACAAGGCGGCCGCCGAGGATCTGGTCGAACAGGTCAAAGCGAACAACGGAGGCTCCTTCACCTTTCGTCTGTCGGGCGGTTCCGACGCCTCCTCCTCGGCCGGCCTCCAACTGCTCCAGGCCCAGTGGCGCGAGGTCGGCATCGACGCCCAGATCAACCTCTCGGAACAAGCCCAGCTCATCACCGACGTCGCGCTGGGCAACTACCAGGCGACGGCGTGGCGGCAATTCGACTCGCCCCACCCGCTCGGTGACTCCATTTGGTGGCATCCGAACACCGCCAGGCCGATCGGCGAGATCGCGCTGAACTTTGCT
>Ga0299914_10003835_pt1 | contig 10710 bp, 10 predicted proteins | sample RVTome_10_FD_201361 | JGI IMG/M metagenome (GOLD analysis project Ga0299914, IMG submission 201361) | Soil microbial communities from uranium-contaminated site in the Upper Colorado River Basin, Wyoming, United States - RVT153D57 (version 2) ... | reverse complement strand
CCCCAGCCCATCGAGACGTGGTCCTCCTGGTTCCCAGATGTAGGGATGGTGTCCACCGACGCCGGATGGGAGAGAACTTTGTTCTCGGCGACCAACGCTGCCTGCACGTACTGGGTGATCATGTACCCGGATTGCACGCCAGGGTCGGTGGCGAGAAAAGCGGGGAGACCTCGGGAGCGGGCCGGGTCGAGGAGTCGGTCGGTTCGCCGTTCCGAGATCGACCCCAGCTCCGACACGGCGATGGTGGCAAAGTCGAGGACGAAGGCCAGAGCCTGCCCGTGGAAGTTCCCAGCCGACACCACCTCGCCTGTCTCGGGGAAGACGATCGGGTTGTCCACCACCGATGCCATCTCCCGACTCAACACATCCTCCATGTGATCGAGAGTGTCGGCGACCGCACCATGGACCTGAGGTGCGCAGCGCAGCGAGTATGCGTCCTGGACGGCGTGGTCGAAGTCGTCCTGATGGCTGGCCCCGATCTCACTCCCCTCGATGAGGGCGGCGATCCGGTGCGCCGAGGCGATCTGGCCCGGGTGAGGACGGAGGTGATGGATGTCGGCGCGGAAGGGTCGGGCGCTGCCCATCATCGCCTCGATGGTCATAGCGCACGCCACATCGCATGCGATGAGGAGCCTGCGTGCCTCGTCCAGGCCCAGGGCCCCCATCGCAGACATGCCTTCGGTCCCGTTGAGCAGGGATAGACCCTCCTTGGCCTGAAGTTCGATCGGGTCCAGATCGGTCTCCGATGTGGGGACGACCTTCCCATCGACCTTCACCTTCCCCTCGCCGATCACCGGCAGGGCCATGTGGGCGAAAGGGGCCAGATCGCCCGATGCCCCCACCGATCCCTGGGACGGGATCACCGGGAGGATGTCCCGGTCCAGCATCTCGAGAAGTCGCTCCACGATCAACGGCCGGACTCCGGAGTGTCCCTGTGCCAGGGTCCTGGCCCGGAGGAGGAGGATCGCCCGCACCAGCTCGTCGGGCACGGGATCGCCGACCCCGGAGGCGTGTGACCGGATCAGGTTGTACTGGAGGTTCTCGGCCTCGTCACGTCCGATGTGGGTCGAGGCCAGGGCGCCAAACCCGGTGGTGATCCCGTACACGACCTCGCCCGAGTCGACGGCGGCATCCACGACAGCACGCGCCGGCTCCATCCGCTCGGCGAGGCCAGGGCCCGGGATCGCTCTCGCCCGGCGTTGGGCCACTGCGACCACCTGTACCGGGGTGAGAGGGCCGCCGTCGACGATTATGTCGGTCACGCCGGTCACGGTACCGAGTCGATTGAAGGCAAGGCGCGATCGGCGATACCGTTCAGAGCAGATGATGACCGACCTCACCCCACTTCTCTCCGAGCCGGGCGCCTCGATCGCGGTGATCGGCGCCACCGATCGTCCCGCCAAGTACGGCGGGATCATCTACCGCGACCTGAAGCGGAAGGGGTTCAAGGTGTACGCGGTGAATCCCTATCGGGAGACCGTCGACGGCGACCCCTGTTGGAAGTCGGTGAAGGACCTCCCTGAGACTCCGACCATCGCCGACTTCGTGATCCCCGCCAAACGCGGCCTCCAGGTCCTCGACGAGTGCGAGCAGGCCGGGGTCCTCAACATCTGGCTCCAGCCCGGCGCCGAGTCAGCCGAGCTCATGGAGAAGCTGGAGGCGGGGCCGTTCACCTGGCTTGCCCACGCCTGCATCATGGTCCGCGCCGGGCTGGCCGCCGGCTGAGGTCACAGCCGCCCGTTGAACAGCTCCCGGGCGATGATGTTGCGCTGGATCTCGGATGTGCCCTCATATATCCGGGGAGCCCTCACCTCCAGGTAGAGGTGGGCGAGGGTCGAGTCGGCCTGAAGACCTCTCGCTCCCAAGACTTGGATGGCCGTGTCGACCGCTCGTTGTGCCGTCTCCGTGGCGTGAAGCTTGGCCATGGCCGCCTTGCCGGTGAGACTCTCCCCATCACCATCGTCATGGGCTGCGGCCGCCGAGTAGACGAGGAGCTCGGCAGCCTCGATGTCGAGCCGGACGTTGGCCAGCTGGTGGGAGATCCCCTGGAAGTCCGCGATCGGCGTGCCAAAGGCGGTGCGGGTCGTGGCATGGCCGGTGGCCACCTGTAGCGCCGCCTCCGCCATACCGAGGGCGAAGGCGCCGACGCTGGGCCGGAACAGGTCGAGAGTTTGCATGGCTACCCGGAACCCGTGGTCGACTTCGCCGAGGACATTCCCCTCGGGCACATAGACCCCATCGAGATGGATGCGACCGAGAGGGTGTGGAGAGAGCATCTCTATCGGCTCGCCGACGAGCCCATCGAGGTCGCTCGTCACCACGAAAGCGGTGACACCGCGTGCCCCCGCACCTTCGGTGGTTCGGGCGAACAGGGTGTAGACGTCAGCATCGGGAGCGTTGGAGATAAAGGTCTTCTCGCCCGTGATCCTGAACCCATCCCCGTCGCTCTCGGCAAACGTCGACAGCGATGCGGCATCGGAACCGGCTGCGGGCTCGGTCAGGGCAAACGCGGCGACACTCTCACCACGGCGAATTCCGGGCATCGCTCGATCTCGGAGCTCCGGCGACGCATGCAAGTGGATCGGAATCGCACCCAGACCTTGCACCGCGAAGGCGGTCTCGGCTTCGGTGCAGACCCGGGCCAGTCCCTGCCTGATGGCGCACAGGTCGGTGGCGGTCACCCCGCTCTCATCGAAAAGCCGATCGAAGAGCCCGTGCCCGGCGATCGCCCGCACCAGCTCGCGGTTCACCCGGCCCCTCGTCCCGCTCTCGGCGACCTCGATCAGGGCATGGCCGGTGCGTTCGCACTCCTCGACGAGGGTCCTGGTCATGGGAGCAGAACCTTATGTCGCTCCCCGAAATGCTGCGGTTTTCCCCGCCAACGCCGTGATCCCGGTGACATAATCCGCCGAACCTACGAGAGGGGTTCGAAGATGGGCGCGATGCCCTCAGGTGTGCGCAACTTGTTCCGTGCGGCGTTGGTGATCTTCGTCATCACCGTTGTCATCGGGATCCTCAACGGCACCGACATCTGGGATCCGCCCCGGAATACTCTTCTCACCCACGTCCACGCCGGAACCCTGGGCTGGATCACGCTCTCCATCTTCGGTGGTGCGATGTGGATGTTCGGCGGGGCCGACGACCGGTCGAGCAAAAACCTGGCCAACTTCTCGATCGTGGCCCTGGCCCTCTATGTGCTCGCCTTCTGGTCAGTCGACCTGACCACGTCGAGCATCCAGCGACCGATTGGCGGCGGCCTGGCCTTCATCGCCATCGTCTGGATGTTCGCGTGGGTGCTGCGAGCCCATCGCGACAGGACCTGGAACGTGGCCGAGTATGGGATGGCTCTCTCCCTCTTCTTCCTGGTGATCGGCGCCGTGCTCGGTGTCGCCCTCGGTCTGCAACTCGCCGAGGTGGAGATCGTGGCACCGGAGAATGCCGAACAACTCGGCGGGGCGCATCCCGCCGCCATGGTCGTCGGATATGTGATCCTGGCCGGGACCGCGCTGATCGAGTGGTTGCTACGCCGGGAGGACACACCCACGCTCTCCGCTTCGAGAGCCGGCATGCTGCAGATGTCACTGATCTTCCTCGCCGGTGTGCTGGCGATGCTCGGCGTCCTCCTCGACAACGAGGCGATGCTCCAGGCCAACGTCCCGTTGGAAGTCGTGGGGCTGCTGATCCTCATCTGGAGGCTGAGGACCTATCTCGCTCCCTCGCAATGGGGTGGATCGGTCCCGGGAACGATGGCTCGCACCGCGGTCCTCGGTCTCATCATCGGGATCGCCCTGTTCGCATACGTGGTCTCGCTGTTCGTGTCGGGAGCGGAATTCGAGGAGATCTCCCCTTGGCTGGTCGCGGTGGACCACATCAACTTCATCATGGTCATGACCAACCTGATCTTCGCCATGATGGCGGTCGCTTCGATGGTTTCCGAGGCGGCCAACCGGGTCATCTACTGGGGCGCCAACATCGGGGTGCTCGGATTCGCGGTGGGCATCTTCTCCGAGAACTCGACGCTGAAGCGGATTTTCACCCCCATCCTCGGTCTCGCTCTCCTCTACGGGATCTACACCTATCTCACCGCCAGGGAGTCGGACGTTCGAGAGGCGGCTCCCGTATAGGCCGCCGATCGAGGCCTCGTGGTTAGCCTCGTCCTCAGTGAGCCCATTTCGCGCCTCGGCAGGTTTCACCGACCACTGGGACAATTTCAGGTTTGAGATCGACGGGGGAGTAGCGACCGTCACCTTCGATCGGCCCGAGAAGCTCAATGCCCTCACCTTCGAGGTCTACGCCGACCTGAGGGACCTCCTGGGCGAAATCGAGCACAGGGACGATGTTCGGGTCCTGGTGCTCACCGGCACCGGCCGCGGGTTCTGCTCGGGCGGGGACGTGGAGGAGATCATCGGCAGCCTGGTGGAGATGGGCTCGAAGGGCCTCCTCGAGTTCACCCGCATGACCGGGTCGGTTGTGGAGCGGATGCGTCGACTCCCCATGCCGGTGGTGGCCGCGGTCAACGGTGTCGCCGCAGGCGCCGGTGCTGTCATCGCCCTGGCCGCCGATCTCAGGATCCTCTCCGAGTCGGCGTCGTTCCACTTTCTCTTCACCAAAGTCGGTCTGGCCGGGGCTGACATGGGATCTGCCTACCTCTTACCCCGGGTTGTCGGCCTGGGAAGGGCGACCGAGCTGCTGCTTCTCGGCGAGAGGGTCGATGCCGAGCGGGCGATGTCGATCGGTCTCGCATCGCGCGTAGTGGCGGACGCAGAGCTGGCCGACGAAGCCGGGCACCTGGCGCACGACCTGGCCTCGGGCCCCACTCTCGCCTACGGCGCCACCAAGGTGCTGATCAGCCGGGAGCTGGACATGGACCTCGGGTCGGCCATCGAGATGGAGGCATTCACCCAGGCCCTCCTCATGACGACCGAGGATCACGTCGAGTTCTACCGGGCATTCACCGGGAAACGCCCGCCCCGCTGGGAGGGGCGGTGAGCGATCACAGGTTCCTGAATCCCGATGACCTGCCCCCCGCCCGCGGCTTCTCGCACGGCGCACTCCCGACCCGGGGCAACACGCTCTACATCGCAGGGCAGACCGGTCACCATCAAGACGCGACCATCGATCCGGGGCTGGTCGACCAGTTCGCCCAGGCCTGTCGCTCGGTGGCCGAGGTCATCGCCGCCGCAGGTGGGGAACCGTCGGACCTGGTCTCGCTGACCATCTACACCACCGATGTCCAGGGCTATCGGGACAATCTGGGCCCGATCGGCGACGCTTATCGGGAGGTCTATGGCAAGCATTTCCCCCCGATGGCCCTGATCGGAGTGGCCGAGCTGTTCGATCCCGAAGCGTTGGTCGAGTTGGTCGGTGTGGCGGTAGTCCCCGGGTCCTCCCGGTAGTGGCCCGTCGCAGAAATACTGGCGGTGTCTCTCCGGCCCTCACCGCCCCTGGCTGTGTCGAAAATGCTCGCCGCAGCTCCCGGCTGCGACTGCGCTTTTCTGCTTGCCAGATGACGCCGATGACTCGGAGACACCCTCGCCCTATTTCAACGACAGACCACTCGCCGATCAGATCCGCATCCGACCGCTGAGAGTCTCGGTCAAATGGACGAGGAGACGGTCCACGTCCTCGTCGTCGTGATAGATCCCGAACCCGATGCGGAGTCGGTCGCCACGATGGTCGGTGATCACGTTCCGGTCGTGCAGGGAACGGTAGATCTCGCCGGCAGCTTCGGTCCGGAAGGTGAGGAAGTTCCCCCGCTCTCGGGGCCGGGGTGGCACGAGCTCGGCGAACTCCGGAGCTTGTCCCAGGAAGCGGTCTTGGAGACCGACGACATGGCTGTGAATGTCGGCGGGGGACATGCCCTCTTCCTCCAGCCAGGCGAGGACCGCGTCCAGCCGATAGGTCCCGGAGGGGTCGAAGGTCGCCCCGGCGAATCTGGTGCCGTCGCCGGCGTAGACGATCCGGTCGCCCACCCCGGTTTCGAGTTGTCCGAAGCCGGCGTACCAGCCGGTGTCGACGGGCCGGGGCCCGTAGCCGGGGGGGACATGGAGAAAACATGCCCCTTCACCTGCCATGGCGTATTTGTAGCCTCCGGCCAGGTAGAACACCCGGTCCTGGATGGCCCCCAGATCGACCGGCAGGGCCATGAAGGCGTGATAGCCGTCGACGACGACGAAGGTCCGGTTCTCGGGAACCGAAGAGACGATTTGGTCGAGGCCGGAAACCAACAGCCCCGAGTCGAAGAGCACCTGGCTCAGATAGATCAGATCATGAGCCCCAGCCCGCGCCTCGCGGGTGACGCGATCGGAGAATGTGTCGAAAGGCTCCGAGGGGACACGGTCGACTATGGCCAGCCCGGCTTCCTCCCAGCGTCTCGACTGCCTGGTGAAGGAGTGGAACTCGGCGTCGGTGGAGAGGACCCGGACCGGTGGTTCGAGACAGGAGAAGATGCGGAGGAGGAACGAATGGGTGTTGGGGCCGAAGGTGAGGGTGGTCGGGTCGGCCAGCCCCAGGATCCCGCCCAGGCGGGAGCTCACCCTCGGGATCACGACTCCGAACACGTGCTCCCACTTGTCGTCCATCATCGCCGCCGCGTCCCGCCAGGCCTGCTGCTGGCCCTCGAAGGAGATGTCGGGCCAGGGATGATGGGAGTGCGCCGCGAAATGGAGACGCTCCGGCTCGGCCTCGAGAAATCGGGAGAATCCGTGCTTGAGATTCATCCCTCGAACTTGAACCGCATCGATTCCACGATCCCGGGGGGCAGCGGGGGTCTGTTGGCCTTTGGGATGAGGAAGGTGGACAGGTCGTAGAGGTCGGAGAAGATCCGGCTCCGCTCCGCCGACCTCTCCAGGTATTTGGCCCCCGCCGAGCCCCCTGTCCCGATCCGTCGCCCAATCATGCGAAGCACCATCTGGGCGTGCCGGTAGCGCCACGTCGTGAAGCCTTCGTCGATGTCCATGAGCAGCTCGAGCAGCCGGTGGGGCTCCTGAAGGGCCGGCTGGTCCCGGTAGAGCGTGATGAACAACGCCGCCTGGAAGGCGCGATGGGAGAGACGCCGCTTGCCCGCCGCCTGCTGCTCGGCGTGTTTCACCGGGTCGAAAAGGGCCTCGTACTGATCCATGGTGGATTCGAACTCGGCGAGTTGTGTCGTCTTCTCGTCTTCGGACAGTCTGGGGTTCGTCTCGACCACGTCCCGGTCCGCCTCGAGTCGGCTTCTGACTGCAAGTTGAAACGAGTCCCAAAAGCTGAAGTCGCCGTGATCGAGGAAAGGTGTTCGCTCCAGCCACTGCTCGACCAGGTCGAATACCGAAGGCTCGGACTCGCTGGCTGCGACCACCGCGAGATCCTCTTCGGTGAAGCGGGAGGTGTAGGGAGCGCCACTCAGTTTGAGGCGGTCGCCGGGTCGGAGACCCAGCTTGTTCTCCACCACCCTGAACTGGGCGGATTGGAATCCCGAGGCCGGGAACAGGTGATCCCTGAAGTCGAGGAAATCGAGCGGAGTCATCGTCTCCAGGACCGAGACCTGCTGGATGAGGAGCTCCTGGATCACAGAGATGCGGCGGAGGAGGGAAACCGCGCTGCCCATGTCCGCCTCGTCGACCACATCCTGTCCGAAGACGCGTCTGACCTCGTCCAACTCCCACAGGATCTGCTTGAACCAGAGCTCGTAGGCCTGATGCACCACGATGAACAGCATCTCGTCGTGGACCGTGTCCCCGGCCTTCTCGCTCTCCAACACTTGAGCACCGAGAAGCTTTTCGAGACGGAGATATCTCCCGTAGTACAGGTCCTGCGCCATCAGCACCGACGGTACTCCGTGTCTGGCTGTGGACCCGGTTGCCGGCCGTTCGCAAAGGACACGCGATTCAGCTGCACCAATCCTCGGACCGCTCCCACAACTCGGCGGCCAGCTGGTCGTCCTGTGCCGGGACCGAGGGGGTCGCGACGGCCCGGTTCTGGAAGTACTGACCACTCTCGTCGGCGACTTCCGGCGAGATGGCGCACCAGACGACGGTGTCGGCGCCCTGTTGTGGGTTTAGCATCCTCGTGCCGCTGAGGAGGCGGATCGGGGCGGGGATGATCCGGGTGCGAACCAAACCGGGGTGGACCGCATAGCTCCTCAGGTCGGGGTGTCGCCTGGCCAGTTCCCTGATGAAGAGCACATTGGCCAGCTTGGAGACGGCGTACTCGGCCAGCCCCAGCCGTGGGGTCGAACTACGCATCCGGGCGAAGTCGATGCCCTCGGCCCGGAAGTGCACGGCGCTGGCCAGCGTCACGATCCGGGACCCCGGCCGAAACCGGGTCAACAGCTCCCGGGTGAGCAGGAAGTGACCGAGATGGTTGATCCCGAAGTGGACCTCGAAGCCGTCCTCGGTCAGCCCGCGTCGGTTGATCCCGATCCCGGCATTGTTGACCAGGATGTCGACGAGATGGCCCCTCTCGACCACCCGCTCGGCCGCTCCACGCACCGAGGCCATGGAGGCGAGGTCCAGCTCGACGAACTCTCCCGAGCCGCCACCGGCCCGGATCGAGGCGAGAACCGGTTCGGCCCTCTCAGCCGATCGGCCCGCGGCGATGACATGGCACCCCCTCCGTCCCAACTCGAGCGCGGTCGCCAAGCCGATGCCGGAGGAGGGGCCGGTGATGAGAGCCGTGGGCATCGGCGGGGAAAGCTAGCGGGGCGAGAAGGGCATCTCCGGGCCGCGCTTACCCTGTTCCGATGCACATAGCGGCCGACGCGCTGATCGATGCCTTGAGCGAGAAGGGCTACCGCATCACCAAGGCACGTCGCGCCGTCTGCGAGGTTGTGGCGGCCGCCCACGACGAGCATCTCAGCGCGGCCGACATGTACGACCGGGCCCGGGAGAAGAGCGAGACCCGACTCGACCGCTCCACCGTGTATCGGACCCTCGAGGCCCTGGAGGAGTCGGGGCTCCTCGCCCACTCCCATCTCGGGCACGGCCCCTCCGTATATCACCTGGCCGAGGACGCCGGTCATCAACACCTGATCTGTCGCCGGTGCGGACGCACTTCCACCCTCCCCGAGGAGGAGACACGACGTCTTGTCGATGCCATCACGGTCGCCACCGGCTTTGTCGCCGATGCAAACCATTTCGCCCTTTCCGGTCTCTGTGCCCGTTGTGCCGACGGGAGCACCAACTGATCTGATCAGCTACTCTTGTTGCGACACGTTTGCAAGAGAGGCTGATGTGCACATCCCGGACGGGTTTCTCAACGGCGCCACCTCGGCCGGCACCGCCGTCATGGCGGCGGGAGGTCTCGGGCTGTCGATCAAGAGGGCCGGCGCTTATCTCCAGGACAGCAGGATCGCCCTCACCGGGCTGGTCGCCGCTTTCGTCTTCGCCCTCCAGATGTTGAATTTCCCGGTCGGGGCGGGGACCTCGGGTCATCTCCTCGGCGGGGCACTGGCCGTGATCCTGGTCGGCCCATGGCTCGGGATCACCGCGGTGGGGGTGGTGGTGATCATCCAGGCGCTCCTCTTCGCCGATGGTGGAATCACCGCTCTCGGGTCCAACATCCTCAACATCGCCGTGATCACGGGCTTGGTGGGAGGGTCTGTGTTCCGCGTCATGACACGCCTGCTACCCAAGAGCTGGGTCTCGGTGATGGTCGCCACCTTCACCGCCGGCCTGGTCTCGGTGGTCGCCAGCTCGGTCGCCTTCGTCGTCGAGTACGGCGTCGGTGGTCGGGGCGGGGTCGAGGTCGGCACGGTCTTCACCGCAATGGTCGGAGTTCACTTCCTCATCGGCGTCGGGGAGGGTCTGATCTCGGCGGCGATGGTTGCCGCGGTCGGGGCTGCTCGCACCGAGTTGATCGCCGGTTTGGAGCGCACCGCTCTCAGCGGCCGGGAGACGAGACCGATTCGCTCCGGGATCTGGGGATTCGCCGCCTCCGGGCTGGTCGTGGCCGCCCTGCTCGTGCTGGTGGCGGCGCCTCTGGCGTCGAGCGCGCCCGACGGTCTGGAACGCGTTGCCATCGACCAAGGCTTCGTCGAGTCGGCCGAGGATCACGCACTTTCCGAGTCGCCGCTGGCCGAATACGAAGTGGGTGGAGTGGAAGACGAAGCCACCGGGACGCGGGTCGCCGGGTTGGTCGGCGTGCTGGTCACGTTCGGGATCGGCGCCGGAATAGTCGGCGGCTTCGTCGTGATCAGGAAGAGGAGCGCGACACCCGTCTGAGCGGAACAGCCCACGCCCACACTCTCTACCGGCACGGGAGGACACCGGTTCACCTCCTCCCGGCCCAGGTGAAGATCGTCGCCCTCTTGGCGTTCGTGCTGGCAGCGGTGGCGATCCCCCGTGAAGCCTTTTGGGCCCACGCCCTGGCCGGCTCGCTCCTGCTCGGAGTGATCTTGCTCGCCGAGCTGCCCGCCGGATTCGTGGCCAGACGCATGATCGTCGAAGTCCCGATCCTGATCTTCGCCCTGCTCCTCCCATTCTTCGGTCGGGGGGAGACCACCGAGGTCCTGGGTATCGACCTGTCGGTGGAAGGGCTTTGGGGGGCTTGGACCATCCTGGCCAAGGCAACATTGGGAGTTGGGGCCTCGATCGTCGTCTCGGCGACCAGCACCGTGCCCGACCTCATCCGCGCTCTCGGGCGTCTCCACGTCCCCAAGGTCATCACGGCCATCGCCGGGTTCATGGTGCGCTACCTGGACATCGTGGCCGGAGAGTTCTCCCGGAGACGGGT
>Ga0299914_10003834_pt1 | contig 10710 bp, 5 predicted proteins | sample RVTome_10_FD_201361 | JGI IMG/M metagenome (GOLD analysis project Ga0299914, IMG submission 201361) | Soil microbial communities from uranium-contaminated site in the Upper Colorado River Basin, Wyoming, United States - RVT153D57 (version 2) ... | reverse complement strand
ACGCTGTCAAGCTTGTCCTTTGGAATTCCTATGCCGGTGTCCTTGACGATGATCGCGACCTCGTCCCCCTGCCGGGCGGCGCTGACCGACACGCGTCCGCCGGCGTCGGTGTACTTGCACGCGTTCGTGAGCAGGTTGCCGAACACCTGCGTCAGGCGCACGGGATCGGCATAGAGGCAGATAGGTTCGTCGGGCATCGTGACGATCAACTCGACCTGAGCGTGCTCCGCCAGGGGCCCGGCCGCCTCGATGGCGCCCGACAGTATGGGTGCCAGCTCGACCTGACTCTTGTGCAATGCGAGCTTGTTGCGGCTGACGCGGCTCGCATCGAGCAAGTCGTCCACGAGCCGCACCAACTGCGAAACCTGCCGCTCCATCATTTCACGCGCTTGCTGTATCAGCCCGATGTCGTCGTGCGCGCGCTTCATCACCGCCAGGATGTTCCGCAGGGGCGCGAGTGGATTGCGCAGTTCGTGGGCGAGCGTGGCCAGGAACTCATCCTTGCGACGGTCGGCCTCGCTAAGCTGAGCGATATGCTGCAGGCGCTCGTAGGCGGCCGTGGTGTAGTGACTCATCGTGCGCAGCAGATCGATTTCGTCGTCCGCAAATTCGTCCTTGGTGCAACTGACGAAGGCGAGGGTCCCCATGAGGCGATCATTCACCAGCAAGGGAACGCAGTAGCAGGCCCGTACGCCAGGCAATTCGGCCGACTCCATCGATTGCTCGGCTTCCCGCGTCAGGTTGGTTGCATGAATGTACTCGCGCCGCTGCGCGACGGCGCCGGAGATGGACTGGCCGAACGCCAGCTCTGATATGCCGCGCGCCTGATCCGGCTTGATGCCCGCGTATGAGGCCAGGCGCAGCCGGTCGTGCGACTCGACCAGGTAGCTCAGGTACGCATCCACTCCGAGCGGCTCACTCACCTTCTCGAAGAGGCCGCGAATCAACTCGTCCGGATCAGCCGCGGTGAGGAGGTGCGCAGCGGCCTCGTTGATCAGGCGCAGGAAGCGCTCCGCGCGTCGCCGGGCCTCCCCTGCGCGCATCACCTCCATGGCATGGCGAATCCCGGCGGCGAGCCGTTCGGCGCTGAGGGACGCCTTGGGCAGGTAATCCGCCGCGCCGGCCTTCATCAACTCCACGGCGATGTCTTCGTCGCCACGGCCGGTGAAGATGACGATCGGCGTGGAGGGCGCAGCGGCCTGAAGCATCTGCAGCGATGCAAGGCCGCTCAAGCCCGGCATGTAGTAGTCGAGCAGAATGCAGTCGTAGGATTCGCGTTGCAGCCTGTCCAGCGACTCGGCAGCGCTGGTCGCCTCGTGGACCCGTGCGCCGATGCAGGATTGGTGAAGAAAGCGTCTTACGGCCAGCCTGTCCAGCTCGTCGTCGTCAACGATGAGCACCTGCATCGCGGTGCCGCCGAGCGGAGTCGACGGGACCGCGGGAGCGTCGGGCGCATTCGTGATCAAGGCATTTCTACCAGTGACCAGTACTTGTTCAGCGTCACCATCACGTCGCAGAAATTGATGAAGGTAACGGGCTTCAACAAGTACCCCGCGACGTTGAGATGGTAGGCCTTCACCTTGTCCTGATCGTCATTTGACGTCGTCAGGACTACCACGGGTGTGGCGGCAAGCTGCGGATCATTCCTCAGCTCGCGCAGGAACTCGATGCCGTTCATGCGCGGCATGTTGAGATCGAGCAGAACGAGTCGGCGACCCTTCGGGATTTCACTGTCGCGCAGCTTCTCGAGCGCCTCGACTCCGTCACGGGCGACGAACAGCGGATTGGCGATGTGGTGCTTGGCAAACGCGCGCCTTACGTTCATGACGTCTACGTCGTCGTCCTCGACCAGAAGTATGTTGAGAACGTTGCTCACGCAGTTGCCTCTCTCGAAGTACCGGAAACCTGGCCAGGCCAGGTGAACAGAAACGTGGCGCCTTGGCCGGGCGCGGACTCGAGCGATATGCGCCCGCCGCGGCGTTCGACAATCTTTTTCACGACGGACAGCCCGATGCCGGTGCCTTCCACGTGGTCGCGCCTCGCCAGCGTCTGAAAGATACCCCAGATTCGGTCCTGGTATTCGGATGCGATACCGGGCCCGTTGTCGCTCACCGTGAACTGGATGCCACCATCGATGCTGCGCCAGCCGATGCGGATTTCGACGTCGGGACGCGCGGCCCCCCCATACTTCACCGCATTGCCCAGCAGATTCATGAAGACCTGCTCCAGCAGCACCCGTTCCGTCTCCAGGGTGGGCATGTCTTCCGGCAGCTTTACCAGCACTTCGGGCGGCGGCGCGATGAGCTCCACTACTTCGCGAACGAGCAACCCGGTATCCACCCATTCCGGCGGATCGGCGGCGCGTCCCGCGCGCGAGTAGGCGAGGATGCCCTCAATGAGCGCGTTCATGCGATTCACGCGGCCCTGCAGCATCCGCAGATGTTCCGCGGTCTCGCCCTCGATGCGCTCGCCCAGGTCTTCCTGGATCCACTGGGCAAGATTCCCGATGCCGCGCAGTGGCGCCTTGAGATCATGCGAAGCCACGTACGCAAACTGATCGAGCTCGCGATAGGCCACGGTCATCGCCGCTACGGCGCGCTCCGCCTCGACGCGGGCCTCCTGAGCCGCGCGCAGGGCGGCCTCGAGTTCCTCGCTGCGCCGGGTCGCCTCGGCGCGCGCCGCCTGTTCCGCGGCAAGCCGCTGGGCCTGCTCCTCGGCCGCGCGCCGCGCCGTCAGGTCGCGCGTCACCTTGACGAAGCCGATCGGCTCGCCCGCACCGCTGCGCAGCGCGGTGATGACGACGTTGGCCCAGAAGCGCGAGCCGTCCTTGCGGACGCGCCAGCCTTCGTCTTCGAAGCGGCCCTCCCGGGAGGCCACTTCCAACTCGTATTGAGGGAAACCTGCCGCAATCGCTTCCCGGGGATAGAACGTGGTGAAAGAGCGCCCGATGATCTCGTCGGCGGAGTAGCCCTTGATGCGTTGGGCGCCCTCGTTCCAGCTCGTCACCCGCCCCTCCGTGTCGAGCATCAGAATTGCGTAGTCCATCACGCTCTGAACGAGCAGGCGGAATCGCTCTTCGCTCCGCCGCAATGCCTCCTCGACGCTGCGCCGTTCGGAGAGGTCGCGGGTCACCTTGGTGAATCCCGTGAGCTCTCCATGTTCGTCGCGCATGGCGCTGATGGAGACGTTCGCCCAGAAATGCGAGCCGTCGCTGCGGACGCGCCAGCCTTCGTCCTCCATGTGTCCCTCGCGGGCGGCGAGCTCCAGATTCCGCTGCGGCCGTCCGGCCTGGACTTCGGCTTCCGGATAGAAGCTGGATACGTGCCTGCCGATGATCGCTCCGGCCTCGTACCCCTGGACCCGTTGCGCGCCGGAGTTCCAGCTCGCCACGTGGCCAGTCCGATCGAGCGCGTAGATGCCGTAGTCCACCACACTCTCGATCATGCGGCGGCACAGTGAGCTGAAATCTTCTTCCATAACTTCAAGGCAGGTGTCCGACCGGATCGGGCGAACGATGCCGGGCAGCCTGTGCGAAGCCGCCGGTTACCGCGCGCCGGGATCGAAGCCCCCCAGGACCGAGCCCATATCAACGAAAGTGCTGGCGGAATGTTAGCAGACCAGACTTGTGGCGATTCGGGCGCCGACCCGCTTGCCCCGCGGAAGCCGTGCACGGGACCGAACTCGTGTCTGCGACGGGCCGGCCAACACCAAGGTGCGGCGTCTCCGCAGGATTTTTCGGCATCATATTGCCCATTAATGTAATAACTTGCACTAGATTCCTGATAACAGTTTCCGTATGCGCCGTGCAGCCTGTCCCTGCCGAGGCATCGTGAACCGGACGAACCGTGCGCGCGCATGCCGATGTCGGTGGTCCGCCCGCCGAACGGGTGGTCCGGGCAGGCCGCGGCCCGAGCATCCCCCGTGGCAGCGTCGCTGAGGAGTGGGCGAATGGCTTTCATGCAGCGGGCAGGCTGCGTGTGCTTGCTGGCGAATCTTCAGGCCCCGAATGTCGAAGCCCTGACGGCGGAGAAGGATTCAAACATGCAGGAGGCTGTACGGGCCCGCGAGATCGGCATCGAGCCGGGTGTCTTCGAGCCCGGCCCGCTGAATGCGATCACCGATGTAGCGGGCGTACTCGTCGGCCAGGTGACGCGAATCGAGGGTGACAGCACGCGTACCGGCGTGACCGCCATTCGGGCGCATGCCGGCAACCTGTTCCAGGACAAGGTTCCCGCGGGGCTGGCGGTCGCGAACGGCTTCGGCAAGCTCGCCGGATCGACGCAGCTGGCCGAGCTTGGGGAGATCGAGACGCCCATCGTGCTGACCAATACGCTGGCGGTGGGGCGCGCCATGGAAACGGTCGTCGACTGGACATTGCGGCAGCCGGGCAACGCGCAGGTGAAGTCCGTCAACGCGGTGGTCGGCGAAACGAACGACGGCATGCTCAACGACATCCGCGGTCGTGGCGTGACGGGCGACGACGTGCTCGCCGCGATCGAGCAGGGCCGCGGCGGCCCGGTCGAGGAGGGCACGGTGGGCGCCGGAACCGGCACGGTTGCCTTCGGCTGGAAGGGCGGCATCGGCACCAGCTCGCGGGTGCTGCCGGATCCGATGGGCCGCTATACGGTCGGCGTCCTGGTGCAATCCAATTTCGGCGGCATGCTGCGGATGGACGGCGTGCCGATCAGCGAGCTATTTGGCCGAAATATACTGCAGGAGCACAGCGGCAGTGCGCGGGCCGATGGCTCCATCATGATCGTCGTCGCTACGGACGCGCCCCTGTCGGACCGCAATCTGACGCGGCTGGCGAGGCGCGCATTCGCGGGCGTCGCCCGGACGGGAGCCGCGTTTTCGAACGGCTCGGGTGACTATTCCATTGCTTTCTCGACGGCGGAAGCCGTACGACGCACCGCAGCCAGGAGGCGCGGCGTGGCAGGCATTCGGGAGGTGCCCAACGACTGGATGACGCCGCTGTTCGTGGCGGTCGCCGAGGCCACGGAGGAGGCGATCTACAATTCCCTGCTGATGGCGACGAGCATCGGCAGCACGGATCCCGCAACGGGCGACCGCGTCCACGTCGAGGCGCTCGACTTCGAGCGGGTTCGTGCCGCGATCGCGGCCGCCCGGGCCGAGAAACTCTCGGGGGACTAGCGAAGTCCCAGGCCGCAAGGCGGCGCGGACTTCGTGTAACTGGCTCCCCGGGCCGGACTCGAACCAGCGACCAACGGATTAACAGTCCGCCGCTCTACCAACTGAGCTACCGGGGAGTGGTCGCAGCGCGGGTCTGCGAAGGGGCGAAATTGTCCGGCAAGCCTGTCGGGCAGTCAAGGCGTTACGGCCGATCGGGCATCCAGGGCGCGCGCGATTCGCGCCACTGCGCTCTCGAGCGTGGCGAGGCTGCAGGCGAACGACAGCCGGACGTGGCCCGGAGCCCCGAAGGCGGTCCCGGGAACCACCGCAACGCCGGCCCTGTCGAGCAGGAACTCGGCGAACTGCGTGTCGTCCTCGACCGTTTCGACCGCCCGGATCGTCGTGCTCACGTCGGGGAAGGCGTAGAACGCGCCGTCGGCAGGAAGGCAGGTGAAGCCGGGGATGGCATTCAACGCCGCCACCAGCCAGTCGTGCCGCTCGCGGAACGCGCGCGCCATGTCCGCGACACACGCCTGGTCGCCGGTCATGGCGGCCAGCGCGGCGTACTGCGAGATCGAGCAGGGGTTGGACGTGCTCTGGCCCTGGACCTTCGCCATGGAGGCGATGAGCTTGCGGGGTCCGCCGGCATAGCCGATGCGCCAGCCCGTCATCGCGTAGGACTTCGACACGCCGTTGATCGTCACCACCCGCTCGTGCAGATCGGGCGCCACGGTGAGCAGACTGGCGAACGGCTCGCGGCCCCAGTAGATGTGCTCGTACATGTCGTCGGTGGCCGTGACGACCTGCGGGTGGCGGCGTAGCACGTCCGCCAGGCCGCGCAGCTCCTCGCCCGAATACGCCACCCCGGTCGGATTGCTGGGGCTGTTGATGATCAACAGCCGCGTGCGCGGCGTGATGGCCGCCTCGAGTTGCTCGGGCGTCACCTTGAAGTTCTGCGCGGCGCTCGCCGAGACGATGATCGGCGTCGCGTCCATCAGGAGAACGATGTCGGGATAGGAAACCCAGTACGGCGCCAGGATGATGGCTTCGTCGCCGGGGCCGAGCAGGGCGGCGGCGAGGTTGTAGATGCTCTGTTTCGCCCCGCAGGAGACGAGCACCTGCTCCGGGCGATATTCGATCTGGTTGTCGCGGCGGAACTTCTCGCAGATGGCCGCGCGCAGTTCGGCGATGCCCTCGACGGCCGTGTACTTCGTGTGCCCCGCGCGAATCGCCTCCACGGCCGCCGCCTTGATGTGCTCCGGCGTATCGAAGTCCGGCTCGCCGGCGCCCAGGCCGATGACGTCGCGGCCGTCCCTCTTGAGCTGCGCGGCCCGGGCGGTGACGGCGAGGGTGGGCGATGGCTTGACGCGGGCGACCCGCTCGGACAGGCGAAGCTCCACGGAATTCCCCTGATGTATAGTGACGAGTGATGCGGCGGTCGCGCGCGGCGGCGCAACGCCATGTTGGGATGAAAGGCCCGCCCGCGTCCAGTACCTCTTACCCGCACCTCGCGATGACATGAGCCATACCTTCGAACTCGTAGCCGATTATTCGCCCGCGGGCGACCAACCGGAAGCCATCCGCAAGCTGACGGAGGGGCTGGAGGTGGGTCTCGCCGGGCAGACTCTGCTGGGCGTCACCGGCTCCGGCAAGACGTACACGATTGCCAACGTGATCGCCAACGTGCAGCGGCCGACGCTCGTGCTCGCGCACAACAAGACGCTGGCGGCACAGCTCTACGGCGAGTTCCGCGAGTTCTTCCCGAACAATTCGGTGGAGTACTTCGTCTCCTATTACGACTACTATCAGCCGGAGGCCTACGTTCCGTCGACCGACACCTACATCGAGAAAGATTCTTCCATCAATCAGCACATCGAGCAGATGCGGCTGTCGGCCACGAAGGCACTGCTTTCGCGTCCCGATTCGATCATCGTCGCCACCGTGTCGGCCATCTACGGCCTCGGCGATCCGGCAGCCTACCTGTCCATGGTGCTGCACCTGGACCGGGGCGACCGGATCGGCCAGCGCACGATCCTGCGGCGGCTCGCGGACATGCAGTACACGCGCAACGAGATGGACCTCAGGCAGGGCACCTACCGCGTGCGCGGCGAGGTCATCGACGTGTTCCCGGCCGAGTCCGAGCGCGAGGCCGTGCGCATCGAGCTGTTCGACGAGGAAATCGAGTCCCTGGCGTACTTCGACCCGCTGACCGGCGAGGTGCTGCGCAAGGTGCCGCGCACGACGATTTTCCCGAAGTCGCACTACGTAACGCCCCGCGAACGCCTGCTCGGCGCACTGGACGCGATCAAGTCGGAGCTGCGGGAACAGCTCGAGGTGCTGCGCTCCGAGGGCAAGGTGCTGGAGGCACAGCGGCTCGAGCAGCGCACGATGTTCGACCTCGAGATGATCCAGGAGCTCGGCTATTGCCAGGGCATCGAGAACTATTCGCGCTACCTGAGCGGCAGGGCGCCCGGGGAGCCGCCGCCCTGCCTGTTCGACTACCTGCCGCGCGACGCCCTGCTGGTGGTGGACGAAAGCCACGTCACGATTCCGCAGCTCGGCGGGATGTACCGGGGCGATCGGTCGCGCAAGGAAACCCTCGTGCAGTACGGTTTCCGCATGCCGTCGGCGCTGGATAACCGGCCGCTGCGCTTCGACGAGTTCGAGGCGCTGGCCCCGCAGACGATCTACGTCTCCGCGACGCCGCGGGAATACGAGACGGCCCGCTCCGGGCAGGTCGTGGAGCAGCTCGTCCGGCCCACGGGCCTGGTGGACCCGCAGGTGGAGGTGCGACCGGTGCGACAGCAGGTAGACGACGTGCTGTCGGAGATCCAGGAGCGCGTCGCGGTCAACGAGCGCGTTCTGATTACGACGCTTACCAAGCGGATGGCCGAGGACCTCACGGATTACCTTTTCGAGCACGGCGTGCGCGTGCGCTACCTGCACTCGGACATCGACACCGTGGAACGCACCGAGATCCTCCGCGATCTGCGGCTCGGTGAGTTCGACGTGCTGGTCGGCATCAACCTGCTGCGCGAGGGCCTCGACATGCCCGAGGTGTCGCTGGTGGCGATCCTGGATGCCGACAAGGAGGGCTTCCTGCGCTCCGAGGGATCGCTGATCCAGACGATCGGGCGGGCGGCGCGCAACGTCAACGGCAAGGCCATCCTGTACGCCGACACCGTCACCGGTTCCATGCGCCGCGCCATCGACGAGACCGAGCGCCGCCGCAACAAGCAGATCGCCTTCAACGCGAAGGAGGGGATCACGCCGCAAACGATCGTGAAGCGCATCGCCGACATCATGGAAGGGGCCCGCGAGGAGGGCGCGAAGGGCCGGGCCGGCAAGGGCGGAAGGCGCCGCGTCGCGGAGCCGAGGCTGATCTACCAGCAGCTCTCACCGGAGGAGGTGATGAAGCGCATCCGCCGGCTCGAGGCGGACATGTATCGCCATGCGCGCGAGCTCGAGTTCGAGGCCGCCGCCCGGCTGCGCGACGAGATCGAGGCCCTGCGCCGCGACGGCCTGGGCCTTCCGTCCGAGAAGGCCGGCTAGGCCGACGCCCGCGGGCCGCCCACGCGCTCTACTCGCCGGGCGACGCCTTCGTAGCCCCTGTCGGCCGGGTTGCAGCGATGCGGAAACCCGGCAAAGACGCCGGGATCTCATCCCAGCCGGCATCCCGGCCCAGCCTGTGCTCCTGGCGGCAACACCGCAGGCCGGCCGGAACGGCGGAAGCCCGGCAGAATGCCGGGATTTCCCCGGGCTGACGGGGCGTTACCGCCGGCGGCCGGGCTTGCCGGGTCTCGTGGCCGTGGGTATCCTTTGCCGCCTTGCAACAGGCGCGTAGCTCAGTGGTAGAGCACTACGTTGACATCGTAGGGGTCGGCGGTTCAAACCCGCCCGCGCCTACCACCCTCCGCACCACGCTCCGGCGCGGCACGACTGGTGCCTGCCTGGAGCGTGGTGTCCGTCACTGAAATTCGTATCCCTCTATGCCGGTCATCACTCTCCCTGACGGAAGTCAGCGGCGCTACGATGCGCCTGTCACGGTCGCCCAGGTGGCGGCCGACATCGGCTCCGGCCTGGCCAGGGCCGCTGTCGCCGGCCGCGTCGACGGCGGCCGCCTCGTGGACACCTCGTTCCGGGTCGAGGCCGACACGCCGCTCGCCATCGTGACGGGGCGGGACGCCGAGGGACTGGAGGTCATCCGGCATTCCACCGCCCACCTGCTGGCGCAGGCGGTGAAGCAGCTCCACCCCGACGCGCAGGTCACGATCGGTCCTGTCATCGAGGATGGCTTCTACTACGACTTCGCTTACGACCGGCCCTTCACCCCGGAGGACCTGCAGGCGATCGAGGCCCGCATGGCGGAGCTCGCCGAAGCCGACCTGCCCGTGGAGCGCGAGGTCATGGACCGCGACGACGCGGTGGCCTTCTTTCGTGGCATCGGCGAGGAGTACAAGGCGCGCATCATCGAGGACATCCCCGCCGGCGAGTCGATCAGCCTGTACGGCCAGGGCGACTTCAAGGACCTGTGCCGGGGCCCGCACGTGCCAAGCACCGGCCACCTGAAGGCCTTCAAGCTGACGAAGGTCGCGGGCGCGTACTGGCGAGGCGATTCGCGCAACGAGCAGCTGCAGCGCATCTACGGCACGGCCTGGCCGGACCGCAAGTCGCTGGCCGCCTACCTGAAGCGTCTGGAGGAAGCGGAGAAGCGCGACCACCGGCGGATCGGCAAGGAGCTCGACCTCTTCAGCGTGCAGGAAGGCGCCGGCGGCGGGCTGGTGTTCTGGCACCCGAAGGGCGCGCGCATCCGCCGCGTCATCGAGGACTACTGGCGCGAGCGCCATGCGGCCGCGGACTACGAGCTGCTCTACACGCCGCACATCGCGCTGGAGGAACTCTGGCACACCTCCGGCCATACCGACTTCTATCGCGAATCCATGTACAAGCCGATGGAGGAGGACGAGCACCTCTACCAGCTCAAGCCGATGAACTGCCCGTTCCACATCCTGATCTACCAGGATCGCCTGCGCTCGTACCGCGAGCTGCCGATCCGCTGGGCGGAGCTCGGCACCGTGTACCGCCACGAGATGTCCGGCGCGCTGCACGGGCTCATGCGCGTGCGCGGCTTCACGCAGGACGACGCCCATGTGTTCTGCCGCGAGGAGCAGATCGAGTCCGAGGTGCTGGCGGTGCTGGACCTGACGCTCGACATGCTGCGCGACTTCGGCTTCGAGCAGTACGAGGTCAACCTCTCCACCCGGCCGGAGAAGGCGGTGGGCGCGGTCGAGATCTGGGACAAGGCCACGGCCGCGCTGAAGGGCGCGCTGCAACGCAAGGGGCTGGACTACATCCTCGACGAGGGCGGCGGCGCATTCTACGGGCCGAAGATCGACCTGAAGATCGAGGACGCCATCGGCCGGAAGTGGCAGTGCTCCACCATCCAGCTCGACTTCAACCTGCCCGAGCGCTTCCAGATGGAGTACGTGGCCGCCGACGGCGAGCGAAAGCGGCCGATCATGATCCACCGGGCCCTGCTGGGCTCGCTGGAGCGCTTCTTCGGCATCCTGATCGAGCACT
>Ga0299914_10003833_pt1 | contig 10712 bp, 9 predicted proteins | sample RVTome_10_FD_201361 | JGI IMG/M metagenome (GOLD analysis project Ga0299914, IMG submission 201361) | Soil microbial communities from uranium-contaminated site in the Upper Colorado River Basin, Wyoming, United States - RVT153D57 (version 2) ... | reverse complement strand
TACCGGGTTCGTCGACAGACCCTGACCGCGCAGCGCGTCTGCCGGCGACAGCCTATTCGGCCCGCAACGCCGAGCGGCGCTCAGGCGCCGCCTCGAGCGCCGCACGTACCGGATCGCGGATGGCCCCTCCTTCCACGCGTTTCCGTTCTTCTCTGCAGGCAGGCCGACATCGACCTGCGGTGCGCTTCCCAGGAACCGAGGCATCCGGTGACACGGCTGTTTCACTTCACACTCGCAGGACTGCTCGCGGGCAGCGGCTGCGCCGCAGAGCCGGACGAGGCACCGCTGCCGGCCGCTGCGCCGGCGCAGCAGGAAACGTCTCGTCCGATAGCCGTTGACACCTCCTCCGCCGATGGCGCCTTGGGCGACGACCTTGCCGGCATGGTGCTCGGCAGGCTTGCGGCGGAGGCGATCGGCACGGGCGAGTGCGCGGCGCGTGTGCTGACCGCGCCGCCTGCCCGGGACGTTGCGGCGCTGCCGAACAGTACGAGCAGCGGTCTGAAGATCGAGTCCGGCCTGCGGATCACGCTCAGTGTGGCAAAGCCTGATGGTGACTATGAGACAATCATCAACGTTGCGAGTCTGGACGGGGAGGGGTTCGACCTGCGCGCGCACTGGCCGTCGCTGAAGAAAACGGCAACGCGCCGCATGCTGTGGGACGACATGGCGCGTGCGCCATGTTTCGCACTGAACATGACGGGAGAGAGCGCCGTGCGCGGCCCCGGGCTGACCTGGCTCTTCCTGTCGCGGACACTGCTGGCGGATCTGAAGGCGGCGGGTGAGGTGCAGTTCGGCCTCGCCAACGAGAAGCTGCCCGACAGCAACCATTTCGTCACGTACATGGGCACGCTGCACAACGACGGTAGCGACTCGCTCGCGCTCGTGCTCGACGATTCACTCGTACACGTGCCGGTCATCGCTGCGCGCGCCGAGGTACGCCATGGCGATGCCGAGCACCGGGTCGAGCTGCACTTCCTCGACGATCCGGCGCTGCCACTCGTCGTGCAGATGTGCTGTCTGCGCAGCTCGGATCGCGTCGTCCGGATCGAGCGAGTCGGCGCGGAGCGTATCGCGCGCGCGCTGAGTGAGACCGGACGGGTGACGGTATACGGCATCTACTTCGATTTTGGCAGTGCCGTGCCCGCCGCTGGATCGGAATCCGTGCTCGACGAAATTGCCGAGGTGATGCGCACGCATCCGGACTGGCGGCTGCGGGTCGTCGGTCATACGGACGGGATCGGCGAAGCCGCTGCGAACCTCGAGCTGTCGCGCAGTCGCGCAGCGGCGGTGCGCAGTGCCCTGATCGAGCGAGTCGGCGCTGCTGCCGCGGACCGCCTCGATACCGCGGGCTTCGGAGAAGCGCGGCCGCGCGCCGGCAACGAAACGCTCGAAGGGCGCGCCGCCAACCGTCGTGTCGAGCTGATCCGCCACAGTTCACAGGCCCGCCGCCCGGATACCCGGTAATACGCACAACCCGCACAGGAGGAGCAAATGAGAATGGAAACGCGATACACACGTGCGCTCCTTGTGGCGCCGGCGCTGCTGTGGAGCGCCGCGCTTACCGCGTGCGGCAGTGGTCCGCCGAGTGGCGCGACCGGCGATGCGGGCGATGCGGGCGGGTTGATCTGGGTGGCGCGTCAGGGCACCGGACTGTTCGGCCCGGACACGCTGATCGCGATCGATCCGTCATCGGCGGAAATCAGTCGGCGCGTCGGGACGGAAGACGTCTGGGCCAACCTCGCGATTGGAGCGGGCGGTCTGTGGTCGGCCGGCTCGGCCGCAGACCTCGTTGTGCGCATCGATCCACGTTCCGGGGCTGCCGACTCGATCGCACTGCCTGAAGGCAGTCATCCGGACAATGTGGTGCTGGCGGAGGGCTCGCTCTGGGTGGCGAGCGGGGGCAACGGCAAAGTTCTGCGCATCGATCCCGAACGACGCGAAGTGACTGCGACGATCGATGTCACCGAGGATCGTAGCATCGATGACGCGATCCGTCTCGCGGCGGGTGAAGGCGCAATCTGGGCGATTTCGCTGTTTGGCCGCTACGGCCTGCTGCGCATCGATCCCGCCACCAACACCGTGACGGGCCGCATCGAGGACGTCGGTGATGGGGCCGTCGCTGTTGCGGCAGGTGCAGGCGCCATCTGGGTCGCCAGCGTGCACGATGGCATGGTGCAGCGGGTCGACCCGTCGACGCTGAGCGTGGTAGCGAGCATCCCGGTGGGCAGTCGGCCCGTGAGCGTCGCCGTCGGTGCGGGCGCCGTCTGGGTTGGTAAGCAGAGTGATGGCACAGTGGACCGGATCGATCCGCAGACGAACCGCGTCGTCGCGACGTTCCCCATCGGCGGTGAGCCCGGCCAGCTCATCGTCGCGAACGATGCCGTATGGGTCTTGAACCACGCAGACCAGACGCTCGCCCGCATCGATCCCGCGGCCGACGAGGTGACGGCCATCGTGGAGCTCGGCAATCGGCCGCTGGCGCTCATAGCGGCACCCTGACTTGGGAGGCGGACCGTGGAGAACACGATGAGCAGCGTAGTCGCACGCACGCGCGCCCGGCGCGCCACAAGTTTGATCATCCGCGTGACGGCAACCGCCATTCTCGCCGGCGTTGCAGCCGCCTGCGGCGATGACGCTGATGATGATGGCGGCAGCACGGAGCGCGTCGCAATCAAGGCGCAGGCGCCAGCAACGCACCGCGACGCCTGCGAGATCATTACAGCCGAAGATGTCGCTGCCGTCGAAGGCCAGCCGATGCAGGCACAGCCCGACGAGGCCAGGGTCGCTGAAACGGCGTGTTCCTACGGACCGCCCGGCAGCAGCATAGCTCTCATGTCGCTCAACATACACTGGCGTGACGGCCGTCAGCTCTGGGAAGCATGGGGCATGGGCCGTGACTTCGCCGGCCGTATGATGGCGGATCCAGGGGCGGACAGCATCATCGCGTGGGAATCGCTCGAGGGCATCGGCGACGCCGTCCGTTACGGCGACATCATGCCGTCGCTCGTGCTCGTCGATGACGTGCTGCTCGAGCTGCACATGTCGCTGGTGACCGACTCACGAGCGAAGTTCGCGGTGCTCGCGCGCAAAGCGGTCTCGCGTCTCTGAGCGGAAGGAGAACACCCATGGATCGACGCACGACCGCTCGCGCTCTCGCGGGCATATCGGTCCTGCTGCTGGCCGGCTGTGACCGGGACGACACGGTGCCCGCAGCGCAGGCAGAGCGCGCACCGACCACAGCGACCCGGTCGTCCGTCGCACCCGTACCGGCGCCTGCCGCCGGTGCTGCGGCCATGACCGCACGCGATGCGTGCGAGCTGCTGGCTGCCGGGGAAGTCGCGTCCGTCGCCGGTGCACGTGTGCAGGCGCGGCGCGAGGTGGTCGAGCACGCTGATCTGGCGATCTGCGCGTACACGACCCCCGCTGGCGCGTCCGTGCTGTACATCACCGCGTACTGGGCCGGCGGCAGGAGTGAGTGGGAGGCACGCCCACTTTCACGGGCAACCGGGCGCGCGCTCGACGGCATTGGCGACGCCGCGTATTACGGCGGCTTCCTCCCGTCCGCCGTGCTGAGCGGCGACGTGCTGCTCGAGTTCGCCATGCCGCTGCTGCCGGACGAGCAGAACAGCTTTCCGATTCTCGCGCAGAAGGCGGTGGGCCGCCTGTGATGAACTATGGCCTGACGTGGAGGCGTGCATGACATGCATCGGCATTGTGATGATGCGCACTGCGCGACGCCGCGGCGCGCTCGTGATCGCGTTGATCTCGGCCTTCGCTGCCGGCGATGCGGTACACGCGCAGGGCGCGTCCAAACCACCGCTCGAGAAGGGGTCGGCGCCGATCGAGGTAGCAGTGGATCCGAATCCGGCGGCGCTCGGCGCCACGGTGACGATCCGCGGCACGAGTCTCGTCCTGCAGGGTCTGACGACGATCAGGATCACCGTCCGGCCACCACAGGGATCCGAGGTCGCGTTGCAGGCAGAGCTCGATGCGAATGGCGGCTACGCGACGTCGTACGCAGTCACTGCGGCAGGCGCCCACGAGGTCGTCGCGATGGCACCGGACGGCAAAGCAACGGCGACTGCGGAATTCTCGGTCATGGCGCCGGCCGTGGTCTCGGAACAGAGCACGAAGGCGATCGAGCAGTTCGTTGCGGAAGCGCGTGACGGGATCGGGCAGTTGCGTCAGCAGATTGCCGATCAGCAATCGTCGCCACCGCAGGCGGAGCTGATCGAACGACTGGACCAGCTTGCCGGTCAGCTGCAGCAGGCACCGGCAGTGAAGTTGCGCCAGGGGCTCGTCCCGCTCGACAAGCTGGTCCAGCAGCACCCGAGTGCTCTGACTGAGCTGCAGCCCGCGTATGACGCGGTCGCTGAAGCAGGTGCGAGCGCCGGCGAGATGAGTGCGGAGCTGCGCGAGCGCCTGCAGAACGTGCACGTGAACCGGCTGTGCGACGACATCCACGCGGCGGGCGAAGCGCTCTCGTTCGTCGGGCTTGCGCTGACTGCGACACTCAGCCCGATCACGACACTGCTCAACGTGCTGGTGCAGAAGACACTCCCGGAGCGCGTGCTTGCGCGCGTGCCGGAGCTGTCGGCTGATCCTCTTGCCGAATTCATGGTGAGCGAAACGATCAAACAGGGCTATGCCGGCGCGCAGGGGTACGTCACGTTTGCGCAGGCGCAGGTCGGGCTGCTCGGCGACATCGGGCAGCTGGCCACCGAATCGCTGTTCCGCGAATACTGCGAGGAGTATGAAGGTCCGATGAAGGCGTTGTTCCATCTCGAGTTCTTCGAGGAAGGCGAGCGGTGGTACGCCTACGACGTCGAGCTCGACGGCAGACTGCAGCTCCGCTACGAGAAAGGTGGGACGGGAAACGACATCCCCGTGCGCGGCGAGTTCGAGGGCTCCGCGACGAAGTTCACCGTCTGGGAGAACCTCATCGTTCTCGAACCGCGGTTCCGCCGGTACCTGGTCGCCCGCAAAGCCTACGCTCCCGTAGCGATCCCGACGCCGATCGAGCTCGGTCAGATCGGCGGCATCGGCGCCTCGAAGCTGGGGGCATCCGGCCTCCACTACTTCAACGTGCCGGTGACGGGCGTCATCCGCGGCGACCAGCTCGCGCTCGAGTTCGAAGCTGCACGCGCCGACTACGACGAGAACGCAAAGGCACGTGTGATCTACATCTTCATGGAGCCGATGCTGCCGATTCCGGAGATCTATACGGGCGAGTTCCCGTATTACGGCGCGCATTACATCCTGACGCGCGCGACGCGGAGCGAGCCCGTCTTCGAGGTGGGCGAGGATGCGGCGAAGACGTCGCGTTTTACACGACGGTTCGACCGGGAGGAGCACAAACCGGGCAGTTACCTGATCCGCTGGAAGCTCGACGTGCAGGCGTGCAACCCCTCATGCTGAGCCGGCCGGGCTGAGGAGGCGGCGATGCCGGCAGCGCGTTCGCAGCAGCATCGAGCGGTACGCCGCCAGGGGTCGTCACCGGAAGAACATCTGCATGGCCCCAATGAGCGCGTTTCTGCGTTTTCCGGGGCAGACCACGATTTCCCGGGAGCGGGCGACGGCACGTCGCCGGACGCCGCGAGCACCAGTCGCACGGCTGCCGCCCGGAGCGGCCAGATCTCAGGGAGTGAGACCATGCAACGAACCGCCTCCGACCAGACACCCGCCGGTGAGGCAACCGCCACGCGAGCCGCGGTGGCCGTGACTCTCGCGCTCGCGACGGCGCTGGCCGCGTGCGTCGGCGACGATTCCGCCGGCGCCGATGTGGCTGCGACCCCCGCCCGGGCCGCGGCCGAGCAGCTCCCCGACCCGTGCACGCTGCTTACCCCCGAGGAGGTGGAGCAGGTGGTCGGCTGGCGTCCCACCGAGGCCACGATCGACACGGCTGGTCTCGCCGGAAGAACCAGCTGTCAGTTCCGGAGCAGCGAGAAATGGATGATGCTCATGGTCGGAGCCTCAACGGAGAAACCCGACCGCGACCATTATCGCGAGAACGAAGACTACTACCGCGAGACGTTCGGCTTCGACGACTACGAATTCATCGACGACGTCGGTACCACGACGATGTGGACGTCCGGCCTGATGACGACGGTGGTGCCACGATACGAGGTCACGCTGTCCGACATGTCTGGCGGGGATTCGCCGCTGGCTGTGTCTCAGGCCCGCGCGCTGATGGAGAAGGCCCTCGCGCGGCTCGACTGAGCCGCCCGTCAGCATCGCGCACGGATCCGCCTGGCGGTGCGAAGTCGTGCGCCCGCCGCTCCACCGGCGTCCACCAGGGCCGACGACCTGATTGACGCACCGGGTGCTGAAGGCGCTGTTCGAGCCGATCTGCGAGGACTACCGGCGCGTCGAGGCCGAGGTGGACGCGTTCCCCGCCGAAAGGCTGACCGTGCTCGCCTCTGGCTCTTTCTCGAGGCGTCGAGGTCGCGGGAGACGAGCAAGTGTAACGAAGTGAGTATTCGGCGGCCGGCAACTTGCGATCGCCTCGCGCCGAATAGTGCCGATCGCCGACGTCCTGAACGGCTTCGAGGAGTGACACGATGGTTTTCCCTATAGGTGACGACAACACCGGCCGCGTCCGAACGCCCTACGTGACATACCTCCTCATTGCGCTGAACGTGCTGGTGTTCGTCGTGTTCCAGGGTTTGGGCTCGAATGAACGATTCACCTACGCCTACTCCGTCGTTCCCGAGGAGATTCGAACGGGCGATGATATCGCGAAGCCGGTGCCCGTGGAGGTCGGCGGTCAGACGGAGCAGATCCCGCTGCAGCCGACGCCGGTCTCTGTCTACCTGACGCTCCTGATGTCGATCTTCATGCACGGCAGCCTGATGCATCTCTTCGGCAACATGCTCTTCCTATGGATCTTCGGCGACAACGTCGAGGATGATCTTGGCCACGGCCGCTACACGGTCTTCTATCTACTTACCGGCATCCTGGCATCGGTCGCGCACGTCGTTTCGACATTTGTGTTCGGCGACAATCCGTTCATTCCCAGCCTGGGAGCCTCCGGCGCCATCTCGGGGGTCATGGGCGGCTACCTCGTGCTGCATCCGCACCGCCGCGTGCGGGTGATCATGGCGCGCATGCTGACGACGGTGCCTGCCTACGTGGCGGTGGGGCTCTGGTTCGTTTTCCAGTTGATCAGCGCATTCGGGGTCATAGGGCAAGGCCCGCAATCGGGCGGTGGAGTCGCATTTATGGCCCACATCGGGGGGTTCATCGCCGGCGCGGCGCTGGTGAAGTTGTTCGCTGTGGGGGTCACGAGGCCGGCACGCGCGTGACGCCCGCAAAGCAGCGCCGCGGGAGAGTGCGTACCAGGATGTCACTGCGCGCAGGCGATGGTATCGCAAAGGCATCCGGACCGTCACTCAGGGACTCGCGGGCACGCTCGCGCTGCCGGCCCCGGGCCCAGAGCGCGCACGTCGATCGTGCCCGCGCAGTGCGTCTGCCGGCGACAGCCTATTCGGCCCGCAATGCAGAGCTCGGCTGCACGCCAGCAGCACGGGTGGCCGGCAGCCAGCATCCGACCAGGACCACGATCAGCAGAACTGCTGGTGCTCCGAACACGGCGGCAGGATCAGTGGGCGCCACATCGAGGATGAATCCGCGCATCAGGAAGCCGAGGCCGAGTCCCGCCACGGCGCCGGCGGCGGCGCCCGGCAGGGCGATCCGCATGCCACTGCCGATGACGAGGCGCAGCACGGATCTGCGGTCTGCGCCAAGCGCCATACGCACGCCAATTTCACGCGTTCGCTGTGTTACCATGAACGCGACCACACCGTAAAGTCCGAGTCCACTGAGCAGAAGGGCGAGGAGACCGAACGACACCGTAGCTGCGGCCGCAATCCGCTGCGGCAGCACACCCAGTGCAGTGTATTCGGCGAGTGACTCGACGGGTGTCGTGGACAGGCGCGGATCCAGCTCGCGCAACGTGCGGCGCAAGACATCCGCCGCCGCCGCGGCACCATCGCGCGAACGCGCGACGAGCGCCAGCTGGGGCTGGTACGACTGCGCAGTCGGCATGTAGATCATCGGCCCGGTGTCCTCCATCAACGTCTGGTTTTTTACATTGTCCACGACACCGACCACCACGCGCGTTTCGCCGTCACCGCTCCACGTGATGTGTTTTCCCAGCGCGTCTTCTCCCGGCCATGCGCGCTCGGCCAGTGCCCGGCTCACGATGGCGACGCGCTCTGCCGTCCTGTCGTCGCGACTGTCGAATACGCGTCCGCGCGCGCGCTCGATGCGCAGCGTACGGAAGTAGCCGCCATCGACAAAAGCGAACGCGCTGCTGATCCCGCGGTCGTTCTCGTCCACGGGACCGTTGTCGGCATGGACGGGGCTTTCGCTGATACCGAGATCGAGTGGCAGGTCGCTCGTGAGCCCGACGGCTGCAATACCGGGCACGCTCTCGAGGCGCTCCATCACGCTGCTCAGGAACAGGGTGCCGCGCGCCTCGTCATAGCCATCAATGGACAGGTCGAGGGAGACGAGCGCGACACCTTCGGCCGAGAACCCCGTATCCAGGGTTGTCGCTCGCTGAAGCGCCCGCAGGAACAGCGCGGCGGACACCAGCAGCATGACCGTGAATGCGATCTGGCTGGCCACGAAGACGCGTCGCAGACGCCCGCCCGACCCGGCGCCACCGCTACTCTCGTTCTTCAGAGCGGGCACGAGTGCAGGGCGCGTGCTCTGCAGCGCGGGCACCACTCCGAACAGAAGACCGGTCGCGAGTGCGAGTGCGAAGCCGAAGGCCACGACGCGCCCGTCTACCGCAAAAACGAACTCAACGGGGATCGGCGCCGGCAGACGGAGATTGCCCAGAGCCCCGGCACCCCACACGGCCAGCAGCAAGCCGCAGCCGCCGCCGATCAGAAAGAGCAGCATCGATTCGGTAACCAGCTGCCGCACCAGCCGCGCACGACCGGCCCCCAGTGCGAGACGGATCGCGATCTCGCGCTCGCGTCCAGCTGCGCGCGCGATCAACATCCCCGCCACATTCGCGCACGTCACCAGCAGGATCATGCCTACGAGCCCCAGCAGCACCGACAGGAACGCCGTTGCCACTCCGCGTACGGCGCCGGGTATGGCACGCAACGGCACTGCGGCTGCACCGCGCCGCTCATACATGTCCGGCATTTCGCTCCGCAGCGCGGAGATCATGCCGGCAAGCGCGGCATCCGCCTGCCCAGGTGTCGCACCGGGTGCGAGTCGGCCGAGTCCGAGCAGCCAGCTCGAGCGCGGCTGATCGAACTCGGCGAAACCCGGCTGCGCCACGGGCATCATCGTCAGCGGGATGTAGACCTCCACGGGAAGCATCTCCTGATGACCGCGGAAGCCGGGCGGTGTGATGCCCACGATCGTGAACGCGTGCCGATTCAGCGCGACGGTTCTGCCGATGACGTCGCGTGCGCCGCCGAGGCGGCTCTGCCAGAACGAATGGCTCACCACCGCGACAGCTGCGGAACCCGGCACACGATCCTCGTCCATTGAGAAGAAGCGGCCCAGCTGCGGCCGAACTCCCAGAACCTCGAAGTACTCATGAGTCACGGCAAGGCCGATTGCGCGTTCGGCGACCTCTGCCGCGCTCACACTCAGCTCGACCAGGCGATAGCCCGCGACTTGCTCGAGAGGCCCGGCCAGCTCGCGCATCCTTTGCAGCTCATGGTACGTGAAGCTGTCGGAGCCGCGGCCGTTCTGCGTACGGCCGAGCTCCACGACCCGATCAGCACCTTCGATACCCGCTGGCGCGCGGAGCAGCAGCGCGTTGAAGACACTGAAAATCGTCGCGTTCGCGCCAACGCCGATCGCCACCGACAGGACTGCCACCGCTGTAAACAGCGGTCGGCGTACCAGGCCGCGCGCAGCCTGCTTCAGCTCACTCGAATAGCCATGCATGGAGGTCACCGTCGGCGAGAGAGAGAGAAAGAGAGAGACGCGGTACCTCCGCGGATCGCGTCTGCTCCAAGTACGAGCGGTACGCGTCAGGCGTTTCAACGCAGGCGAGTTCGCCGTGAGTGTAGCCTTGTATCATACGAGCGGTGCTCGGTTCACCGCCGACTGGGCGTTCGCGTACCGATTCCACCTGCCGGTTTCGCAGCCCGAACGCTGCCTGATTGACGGCGTCGCGCATCGGAATCCTCGGGACGCAATTGGGCATTGCGCAGGACTGCATGTGCAGTGTCGATGGATGCGCGCGCTGTGCACCGTGTCCGCTATCCTGCGCAACGGCAGAGACCGGTACCAGCAGCAGCATGGCGAATGCAAGGGTCCGCATGATGACCCTGCGGCGGCAGCGCGTGATCGACGTACTGAAGACCAGAACAAGCGTTGCGGAGCAGCCGCGGAGGCATCAATTTGAACGCCATCCACCCTGGCAGTCCCTCACCGGTGAGTACCTGAAACCGTGCAATCCGCTGCCACTTCCGGTCCGACCTGGCATTCTGCGCTGGCCCCATACGTCGAGCGCGAACAACGCGTCGAATTGAAGGTCCCCATCACGCTGCCCGCCGGCCGCATGATCCACGACGTCGCCGGCGTCTTCATGCGTTTCCCGAAATGGACCGGGGCGCCATTCGTCGATGATTTCGGCCGGAAAGCAGCTGCGCTGATCGAGCTCGATGGCGAGCACCTGTTCCCGGAGCTCGCCGTCCTGCGCGTCCTCGAAAAGGCCGGCTGGAATGGCCGCT
>Ga0299914_10003832_pt1 | contig 10712 bp, 5 predicted proteins | sample RVTome_10_FD_201361 | JGI IMG/M metagenome (GOLD analysis project Ga0299914, IMG submission 201361) | Soil microbial communities from uranium-contaminated site in the Upper Colorado River Basin, Wyoming, United States - RVT153D57 (version 2) ... | reverse complement strand
TGGTGTTCGCCTTGCTCGTCGTCAACCCCTTCGTTGTGAAGGTGTTCGTCAACGGTTTGGAATCGGCGGTGGTGCTGGTCATCGACGCGGCGTTGCTGTGGCTGGTCGTACGAGGCATGCCAGCGGCTGCACCGCATTGGGTGGACGATCGATCGCCGCGATGGCGACTCGGTGTGGGTGTGCTCCTGGCATTGGCTTTCTTGGCCCGCACCGACGCCGTCCTACTGATCGCATGTCTGGGATTGTGGGTGCTTCTCGAGTCGTGGCCCCTGTCCGGCGCACGGGTGCGAGGCCTCCTCGAGCTGTGTCTGCCGAGCGCGGTCACGGCCAGCGTGTACTTGATCGCCAACTACGCCGCCTTCGGAACGGCGGTGCAAGTGAGCGGGTTGGTGAAGCAGGCACCGCTCGACTCGGGGCGGCTTCTGGTCGCGACGGCGTTCGTCGCTATGGCGGGTCTGGTCTTCATCGCCACCAATCGGTCTCATCGACTGGTGGCCAGGCGCACCCGAATGTCGCTGACCGCGGCATTCCTGCGACGAACAGGTTGGTTCGGCTCGTTCTCGATCCTGTTGATCGGCTATTACACCGTGCTGCAGACCCAGCAATGGCTGTGGTACTTCGCGCCTGTCGTGCTCTACCTGGTCTGGCTGCTGACGCTGCTGGTCGCGGACATATTCTCTGCCGCGCTCGTCGAAGCGGATCCCACGCGATCGGTCGCTCGAACCCTGGGCCCGGTAGGGGCGCTTCTGGTGGTTCCGTTCCTGATTGCGGCCGCGCTGCAAACACGCGTCTTCGCCGACCCCGATCTGCGCTCGATCCAGCTCGCAAACCGCGATGCCGGGGAATGGATCGCGGCGAATCTGCCGCCCGACGCGGTGCTCGCATCGTGGGATGCGGGCGTCGTCGGATACTTCTCAGAACGCCGCGTCATCAATCTGGACGGAGTCGTCAACTCGTTGGAGTGGCACGAGGCGGGTCTGCGTGGTGAAACGGCATCGATCTTGCGAGAGCACGACCTCGGCTGGATCGTAAACCACGGAACGGACAGCAGTGGCCGCGATCTGGCCATCGATGCGTTCATACGATCGCAGTTCGGTGAAGCCGCGCTCGACGGAAGCTCGATCGAGAGCTCATGGCCCTTCGTCTTTTCCGGCATCGCGACCGGTTCGGCTGGCACTGCTGCGCCCGGCTCGATTCCCCAAGCCGTCTTCCTCTACCGCCTCCCACCGCTCTGAGCCCATAGGCGTCGAATCTGTATCGATTCGGTGCCCATGGGCGGCTTACCTGAATGGTGGTGTCACAGGGCATCGGCACAATGCAGTCGCTCGGCTGCAGCAGCGGTCCACCACTCGATCCGGACAGGAAGACCGCCCGATGCCCGACACTGCGAATCCGATGCGCCCTCGCGGCGAGTACGCCATGCGCTACGCGTCACGACTCAACCGCGACACACGACTACACCTGCAGACGGAGCGTGACCGCCTTCTCACGGCCCTGAACACGCTCGACAACGAGTTGCATGCCCTCAGCGACAGGCGCCGTGAGCTTGTCAACAGGCTGGGTGAGCTACGCGACCGTCTTTGGCCGCGAGTCGACTGGTGTCATGGTCGGCGCCCACCCAACGACGACCAGCCACCGTTGCCTCCGCTGAACGACGAGACTGCGCGACTAGGAGGTCGCCAACTCCGCTCCGCGTGCCTCGCCATTCTCCGCCGCCACGGGCGCCTGCGACTCGACGAACTCCACGCGCTCCTCCACCTGTACGGCTACTCCGTGTCCAGCGCGACGCCCGTGAAGGCGCTGGCTGATGCGATGGGGTACGAACTTCGCAAGGGCCGGCTGATTCGGCCCGAGCGCGGCGTCTACGAGATCGCTCGAGGCTTCCGACCACGACGTGGGCGGCACGGAAGCGGCCCTGCCGGCGGGCTCGGCCGGTTGACATCGCATCCGTTCGAGTCGGCCGACCTGCCGCTCGATCCGGTGATCGTCGATGACCCGGGTAGCTGGTACCCGGAGCGGGCTCAGGCTTCGCTGCCGACGTTGGCGGCGATCAGCTCTGACCCCCTGAAGCCTCTTGAACCTTCGTCCTCCCCGATGCGATCCAGGGCATCATCGCTCGAAGCTTCTCGCCCACCTGCTCGATCGGATGTGTCCTGCCCGCCGCCTCGAGCTCGTGGAACCGTCCCCGACCCGCCTCACTCTCGTTCACCCACTCCTCGGCGAACTCGCCGCTTCGAATCTCGTCGAGGATCTTTCGCATCTCCGCCCGGGCTCCGTCATCGATGACGCGGGCACCACGGGTGAGGTCGCCGTACTCGGCCGTGTCCGATATCGAATACCGCATCCCGGTGATGCCCTGTTCGTACATCAAGTCCACGATGAGCTTGAGCTCGTGAAGGCACTCGAAGTAGGCGACCTCGGGCTGGTAGCCCGCTTCGACGAGGGTCTCGAAACCAGCCGTGACGAGCGACGTGAGGCCTCCACACAAGACGACCTGTTCGCCGAAGAGATCGGTTTCGGTCTCCTCGTCGAAGGTGGTCTCGATCACGCCGGCGCGTGCTCCACCGATGGCGTCGGCGTACGCGAGTGCAAGCTCCTTGGCCTTGCCCGAGGCGTCCTGCTGGACGGCGATGAGGCATGGAGTGCCGCCACCCTCCTCATACGTCCGGCGCACCAAGTGGCCCGGTCCCTTGGGCGCCACCATCGCGACATCGACGCCGTCCGGGGGGACGACACGTCCGAAGCGAATGTTGAACCCATGAGCGAAGAGCAGAGCGTCGCCTGACTTCAGATTCGGTGCGATGTCCTCCTCATAGACACGCTTTTGTTCGGTGTCGGGGATCAGAATCATGATGACATCCGCCTCGGCCGACGCCCCGTCGATCGTGGTGACCTGGAGCCCGGCCGCGGTTGCCTTCTCGATCGACTTCGAGCCAACGCCCAGGCCAACGCGCACATCGACACCAGAATCCTTCAGGTTGAGCGCGTGCGCGTGACCTTGTGACCCATATCCGATGACCGCGACCTTTCGATCGGCGATCAACGCTCGGTCAGCGTCTTTCTCGTAGTACACGTTGGCCACGGCGCACCTCTCCTCTGTCTTGTGCTTTGGTCGTCTGCCCATGGGCACCGAATCTGTGCCGATTCTGTGCCTATTGGTGCCGCGTTGGCGAACTCGGGGATGGGGCCCGCAGCGGCTACTCGGCGACCACGGCATTACGCCGTTCCAGCTTCGGCAGGGCGACACGCCCCGACCGCTGCAACGACACGATGCCGTAGTTCGCCACCAACTCCTCGAAATCGTCCAACTTCTCCGGGTGCCCCTCGAGCGCGACAGCAACCTGATCCCAACCCACGCTCAAGATCCGACCCTCGAACACACCGACCAGCTCGATCACCTGCCCTCGCACTTCGGGAGATGCGGCCACCGTCACGAGCAACAGCTCACGCTCCACCGCCTCACCGGGCGCGAGCTCGTCGATCTTCACCACATTGATGAGCTTGTCGAGCTGCTTGATGATCTGCTCGAGCGGCGCCGACTCCACGTCGACCACCACCGTGATCCGACTGAACCGATCGTCTTCGGTGGGCGCGACCGCCAGCGAGAAGATGTTGTAGCCCCGCCGGGCGAACAGGCCAGCAACCCGCGTCAGCACCCCCGGCTTGTTCTCGACGAGCACGGTGAGTATGTGGTGCTTGCCTGGTCCGGTCCCCATCACCGGCCTCCCTCGCCCTGCGACGGATCAACGATGATGTCGTCGTTCGACGACCCCGCCGCCACCATCGGATACACCTTCTCGCTGCTGTCGGTCCGAAACTCGATCACCACCGGTCGGTCGTCGATCTCGTTCGCCTTCTCGATCGCGGGGAGCACCTCCTCGGGAGACTCCACGCGCATGCCGATGCAGCCCATCGCCTCGGCCCACATCTTGTAATCGGGTAGGTCCGGTGACAGGTAGACCTCGGAATACCGCTCCTCGTAGAACATCTCTTGCCACTGCCGGACCATTCCCAGATACGCGTTGTTCAATATGGCGACCTTCACCGGGATCCGCTCACTCGCCGCCGTCACGAGCTCTTGCGCGGTCATCTGGAAGCAACCGTCGCCGTCGACCGCCCACACCATGCGATCGGGGCGTCCGACCTTCGCCCCGATGGCCGCCGGCACCGAGAAGCCCATCGTTCCGAGGCCACCCGAGTTCACGAACGTGTAGGGGTGGTTGAACTTCCAATACTGGCTCGCCCACATCTGGTGCTGGCCGACGCCCGAGGCCACGATGCAGTCGTCGGGCGTGCTGTCCCGCAGCGTCTCGAGCACGAATTGAGGCTTGAGGGCGTCGCCCGCCTCGGACTGTTGGTACGTGAGCGGATAGCGCTCCTGCCACCCACTGATCTGGCTCTTCCACGCTGAACGATCGGGGAAGGTCGAGCCGCTCTCCATCAACGCCCGCACGGCTGAGACCATCTCTTCGATCACCAAGCGCGCGTCGCCCGCGACACCGACGTCGGGTCGGCGCACCTTGCCGAGCTCAGCCGGATCGATGTCGACGTGGATGATCTTGGCGTCAGGCGCGAAATCCGGCACGCGACCAGTGACGCGATCGTCGAAGCGGCTCCCGAGTGCGATCAACAGATCCGACCGCTGCAGCGAAGTGACGGCCGTGTAGTTGCCGTGCATCCCCGGCATGCCGAGAGCCAGCGGGTGCTCGTCGGGAAAGGCACCTCTCGCCATCAACGTCGTCACCACGTGGACGTCGCACAGCTCGGCCAGCTCGCGCAAGGCGTCGGCGGCCCGGGCCTTCAGGATTCCTCCCCCCGCATAGATCACCGGGCGCTCGGCCCTCAGGATCAGCTCAGCAGCGTTGCGGATCTCGCTCGCGTCACCACCGGTCAACGGGTGATAGCCCGGCAGGTCGACCGACTCCGGCCAGTACCACTCCATGGCCGAGCGTGGGTTCTTCGGATCGACGATGTCCTTCGGCACGTCGACCAGCACGGGACCCGGTCTCCCGGTCGTGGCGATGTGAAAGGCCTCACGCACGATCCGCGGTATGTCCTGGGCGTCCGAGATCAAGAAGTTGTGCTTGGTCACCGGCAGGGTGATCCCCGTCGTGTCGCACTCCTGAAAGGCGTCGGTACCTATGGCTGGGTACGGCACTTGGCCGGTGATGACCACCATCGGGATCGAGTCCATGTAGGCGTCACAGAGCGGCGTGACGATGTTGGTCGCGCCCGGACCGCTGGTCACCATGGCCACGCCGGGTCGACCGGTCGCCTGGGCGAATCCCTCGGCCATGTGGCCCGCGCCCTGCTCGTGACGCACGAGGATGTGCCGGATCGGAGAATCGATGATGGGGTCGTACACCGGGAGGATGGCACCCCCGGGCAACCCGAAGATGGTCTCGACCCCTTCGAGCTCCAGCGACTTGATCAGCGCTTGTCCACCGTTCATGTGTTGGCTCATCGTGTGTCCTTGGTCGGATGTACAACTGCAGCGGAAAGTCGCAGCGGAAGCCCGCTACGCAAAACGAAAGCGACCTCCCGGTTTGGGAGGTCGAGGAAGCGCACGCGGAGTGGGTCGGCGTGCGCTACGGAACTACTACGAGTGTCGTGGACGTGCTCATACGAGCAACCAGCCTGCCACGGAACTCGAGGTACGGCAACCCGGTTAGGACCCATCCAGCGTCTGGTCGATGTACGAGCGCACCTCTGCAAGGTCGTTCGGCAAGGTCTCGAACCGCTCCGGCAGCTCGAACAGGTCAGCCAACGACGCCGGCAGGACCGGCCGCACCCCCGTCGCCTCTTCGACCGCGTCCGGAAACTTCGCCGGGTGGGCCGTCGCCAGGCACAGCATCGGAACCGTAGGGTCACGGCGCGCCTCGCGCGCCGCGCCCAGGCCCACGGCGGTGTGGGGATCGACCAACACGCCCTGCCGCTCGAACAACTCCTTCATCACGAGCTTCGTCTGGTCATCGTCGAGTCGCACCCCACTCCATCGATCCCCGAGCAATTCGAACGCGGCCGGAGCGACGGCCATCGATCCCGTCGCCCGGAACTCGGCCATCATCGCCGCCACTCGATGGCCCGCTCGGCCGTAGAGCTCGAACAGCAAACGCTCGAAGTTGCTCGAGATCTGGATGTCCATGCTCGGGCTGATCGTGGGATACACCTCCGACATCGTCATGGTCCCGGTATCGAAGAACCGGGCGAGGATGTCGTTACGGTTGCTGCCGACGACGAATTGGGCGATGTCGGCTCCCATCTGCGACGCGACGTAGCCCGAGAACACGTTGCCGAAGTTCCCCGTGGGCACGGCGTAAGCCACCCGCCCACCACCGAGCCTCGCCCACGACGCGACGAAGTACACGACTTGAGCCATCACGCGCGCCCAGTTCATCGAGTTCACGGCGGATAGCCGGCGCCGCTCGCGAAACGCAACGTCCGCGAACAACAGCTTCACCAGGTCCTGGCAGTCGTCGAACGTTCCCTCGATCGCGAGGTTGTGCACGTTGGCGGATGTCACCGTCGTCATCTGTCGCCGCTGCACCTCCGACACGCGCCCAGCCGGATGCAGGATGAACACCTCGATGGCGTCCCGATCACGGCACGCCTCGATCGCGGCCGAGCCCGTGTCACCGGATGTCGCGCCGACGATCGTGACCCGCGAGCCACGGCGCGACAGCTCGTGTTCGAAAAGCGGACCGATCAGCTGGAGAGCAACGTCTTTGAAGGCGAGCGTTGGTCCGTGGAACAGCTCGAGGAGGTGATACCCGTCGTCGAGCGGACTCGAGGGCACCACGGCGGGATCGTCGAAGGTCGAGTACGCCTCCTCCACGAGGGCCGCTAGCTCGTCGCGCGTCAACGACCCGTCGACGAAGGGCCGCATCACCTCGACTGCGACATCCTGATAGCGCGCCTCGGCGAACCGCTCGCGAGCGCCCTGCCCCAACCGTGGCCATTGTTCCGGAACGTAGAGGCCTCCGTCGGCCGCCAGCCCGGCGAGCAGCGTGCCGCCGAAGTCGAGCACGGGCGCATCACCGCGCGTGCTGACGTAGCGCATCGTCACGAACCCGACTCCGCGCCGAGCACTCGGATCAGGCTGTTGACGCGACGCACGGCGTCCAACTCTCGGAGCTCCCGCACCGTTGCGCGCACGTCGCGCTCGCGCGCCAGATGGGTGATGAACACGATACGCGCCGCGTCACCGCGCCCCTCCTGCTCCATCGACTCGATCGAAACCTCGTGGCGTCCGAACACACCAGCCACCGCGGCCAACACGCCAGGCCGGTCGACGGTGTCGATGCTCAAGTAGTACTCGGACTCGAGCTCGTCCATGGGCCGGATCTTGGCGTCACCCAGATAGCCGATGCTGGCGTGCGCTCCTCGTCGTAGGTTCAGCCCGGCATCAACCACATCACCCAGCACGGCGCTGGCCGTCGGATCACCGCCGGCTCCGCGGCCATAGAACATCAAGTCGCCGACGGCCGAACCCTGCACGAACACGGCATTGAAGCTCTCGCGAACAGCGGCGAGCGGATGGGTGACCGGCAACAGCAACGGATGCACGCGCACCGCGATCTCGGGGACCGGATCGTCGTCAAAGCGCTCGGCCACCGCCAGCAGTTTCACGACGAAGTTCTTGCGCCCTGCAAAGGCGATGTCATCGGTGGTGATCTCGCTGATGCCCTCGTGCGAGACGTCGTCGGCGACCACACGCACGCCGAACGCGATGCTCGCCAAGATCGCGATCTTGGCGCCGGCGTCGTAGCCCTCGACGTCAGCGGTCGGATCCGCCTCCGCATACCCCAGCCGCTTAGCCTCGGCCAACGCGTCGGCATAGGCGACGCCCTCCTCGGTCATGCGCGTGAGGATGTAGTTGGTCGTTCCGTTGACGATGCCCAGAACCCGATCGACCGGCTCGCCGAGCAACGACTCGCGCAGCGGGCGAATGAGCGGCACACCACCCGCGACCGCGGCCTCGAACAGGACGTCGACCCCGGCATTCTCACCGGCGGCGAAGACCTCGGCGCCGTGACGGGCGAGGAGTTCCTTGTTGCCGGTCACGACCGGCTTGCCGGCTCTGATGGCGTCGAGCACCAAGCCCTTCGCGGGATCGATCCCGCCGATCAACTCGACGACGACATCGACGTCGGGGTCGGTTGTGATGGAGGCGCCATCGGTCGTGAACACCGACGCAGGAAGATCGACATGTCGTTCCTTGGCCAGGTCGCGCACCGCGACACGGGTGATCTCGAGCTTCAACCCGGTACGACTGCCGATCGTCGCCGCCTGCTGAGCCAGCAACGTCGCCAGCGCGCCACCGACCGTGCCACATCCGAGCAGGCCGATGCGCACGTGCGAGTCGTTCACGGGGTCGTCTCCGTCACGCACGGAGGGTACCTCCGGCCCTTCGCGGCTCGGGACCGGTTTGTGTGGTCCTCGCGAGCTCGGCGACCGAGTCACGAGTCGGGTCGAAGCCTCGCAGGCGCCACCGCCACCTGAAGCGGCCTGGCTGGATGCGATAGCGCGGCAGCGCGTCGGGACCGCAACTCAGTGTGCCGAGGCCGCGGTGGGCGACGTCGACGTGCACGACGGTCTCCCGCCGCGGCGTGAGCTCTGTCAGGTCGGAGGCCCGCCACAGATCGTCGGCCGCGAAATGGCTCGCCGAGAAACCCAACGACGACGGCCTCACGGCGCTCAGCAGCATGCCGGTGGTCCCGCCGTCGCCCTCGAGCGCGGCCCATCGAGTGTGCATGCGCATCCCATGCTCTTGCGGAACGAGATACGGCGCGAGTTGGTCGGTGACCGTCGTCCGCCAACGGCCGACGGTGGCCGAGGACATCCGGTCGGGATAGCTCTCGAGCGGACCGAGCCCGAGCCATTGCAGGTGCTCGAGCGCCGGTGCGACCGAGAAGACAGCTCCCACCCGCGCCACGTCGTCGAGCGCTTCGGGGATGGTCACGTCGTCGTCGAACACGACATCGCCGCTTGGGTAGACCGTGGCGCGGTGGTGATGCTCGATGGTCGCCGCGCCGTCGGTGCCGAGCAGTTCGGAGGCCGCCTCGAACACCGCGACGTGGCCCTGCCGCTCGAGCGTGGCGTTCAGGACGTTGCGGCGCAGGTCGTCGAGGCCCCAGGCCAACCAGCGGCCGAGCGGCTTGCCCTCCTCGTCACTCCATGCATCGCTGCGTTCGAGGAACAACTTGAGACCGTCGTTGTCGGTCGGAGCCCGCCAGAACGCCGGCTCCGGACCGGCGACCACGAGGTCGTCGTCTCGCCATCGCAGCGTGTCGAGCTTGGCGGCGTCGCGGTCGAAGCTCACGGTGGTCTCGCCCGCTCGCACGACGTCTCGGTCCAACACGACATGGCCGTCGGTTGCCTCGGTGCGGGGCGGTCGCGATCGCCCGGGCAATGGGAATTGCTGCCAGCCGACGATGTGTCCGCGGGGCGCCCAGGGCTGCCCGCGCCGCGTCACGAAGCGAACGGTCACGTGGGCCTCCTGTCCGGGCCCGATGGTCGGGCGTTCGAATCCCAGGTCGACCGGCACCGTCGCTCCGGGCGCGATGTCCGGCATCTCGACCCGACCCCGCTCGACCGGCGTTCCGTCGACGGTGACCTCCGACTCGACGCGCAGATCGGATGCATCGGTGAACCACCGCCGGTTCTCGACACGGATCCTTCCCCGACGGAGGTCGGCTGCGGTGGCGGTCGCTCGAATCGGCGCCGCCAGGAACGCGAGCTCGATGAGCGCAGGATGCGGGCTGCCATCCGGCCCGACCAGCCCGTCGGCCACGAAGTTGGCGTCGTTCGGAACGTCGCCGAACTGACCGCCGTAGGCGTAGCGCTCGCGGCCGTCGTCGAGCGCCTGGCGGATGCCATGGTCCTTCCACTCCCAGATGAAGCCACCCTGCAACCCGTCGTGAGCCTCGAACGCCTCGTAGTAGTCGGCCAGACTCCCGTTCGAGTTGCCCATGGCGTGGCTGTACTCGCACAGGATCAGCGGTCGACGGGCGTCCTTGCCCGACTCGGTCCATGCGACGATGTCGTCGATCGACGCGTACATCGGACACACGATGTCGGTCACGGGCGCCTCGGCGTACAGGTCGAACATCAGCGCGCTCTCGTAGTGGAGCGGTCGGGTGCGGTCGTAGCGGCGCACCCAGGCCGCCGCCGCGTCGTGCATGGCGCCGTAGCCGCTCTCGTTGCCGAGTGACCATACGATGACACTTGGGTGGTTCTTGTCACGCTCGACCATGCGGGCGACGCGTTCGAGCAAGACATCGCGATATCTGCCGTCGTGGCACAGGCTCGTGATGAAGGCGTGACTCTCGAAGTTGGTTTCGTCGATCACGTAGAATCCGAGCTCGTCGCACAGGTCCAGAAATCTGTGATCGTTCGGATAGTGCGAGCACCGGACGGCGTTGATGTTGTGCCGCTTCATGGCGAACAGGTCGGCTCGCATGTCGTCGACCGATACAGCAGGACCACGATCTGGATGATGGTCGTGACGGTTGACGCCATTGATCATCACGGGGGCACCGTTCACCAGGAGCTGCCGATCGCACACCTCGACGGTACGAAAGCCGATGCGCTGCTCGACGACCTCGACGGTCTTGCCGTCGGGATCGACGAGGCTCACGAGCAAGCGGTAGAGGTTCGGTTGCTCGGCAGACCAGGGCTCGACCTTGGCAACATCGGTACGGAGACGGACG
>Ga0299914_10003830_pt1 | contig 10718 bp, 10 predicted proteins | sample RVTome_10_FD_201361 | JGI IMG/M metagenome (GOLD analysis project Ga0299914, IMG submission 201361) | Soil microbial communities from uranium-contaminated site in the Upper Colorado River Basin, Wyoming, United States - RVT153D57 (version 2) ... | reverse complement strand
CCGTGCACCCTAACCCACGTATCTGGAGCCGGCGGCGGTCAGCAGCGGGTGATAAAGGTCACCTTGGGTGCCGTGGCTTAGCGCCACGACGTTGGCCGGACTAATCACCCAAGAACCAACGCGACAAGGCCGCCCAGCGGCCCGTCGGGGAAGAGGGCGACTCGCCTCGAGAGCTTTCGCGACGTGCGGGAGGTGGACATGGCTCGCGCGGAAGAGGAAGTAAATGTTCAGAACGCGGATGCAGAACTGAGCTGATCGAGCTGGGAAGGGGCGTATGGACAGCGACACATTCTTCGGGGGGTGGGGTGGATTGGCGCTCTTTAGCCTGCGCGTCGGTCGTCAACTGCCTGGGTTGCGACCCGTCCGGCCCCATCGCCCACAGGTTCTCCGTCCCCGAGGCGCGCGACACGTAGACGAACCCGCCGGCGGGTGTCCATTCGAAACCGGGGATGTCCCCGACCTCCGAAGCGATCTGTCTGAACTCACTCCCGGCGCAATACACTCAAGCTATTGCGTTCTTACGCGGGTTGATGACCATGGTCCGCCCCCACTAGCTTGCCTCCTACCACCTCGGCCCCCGGTCGGGGTGAAACTTCCCGGTCTTCTTGTCGATTCGCTCTCCCGGGAGGTAGATGGACTCAGCCTCATTACGACCAAGAACTCCTGTGACGGGCAGTCTGAAAGAGGACGGCGGGGTTGTGATGAAGGGACTGCCCTTGACCTTCGTATCGTCCTCTGGATTCACTGCTCGGAATCGTGTCATACCTAAGTTATACCAGTGTTCGGCGCCGGGCCTGCTGTGAGGCATACCTGCTTTGCCGCGTCCATAGCCAGGGTTCTTGCCGGTGATTTCTTCCACTAGGGCGTTAGCTCCCATAAGTGCTCTCTTCACCCCCTTCTCGTAGCCCTTGTCGATGACTTCACCGGAAAGGTAGGGCGCAAGCTCCTTGGGTATGTGGTACTTGTCCACAATGTGTTTCTGAAGCCACTTCTCGCCGAGTGATCCATACAGGTAGCGTTGTGCATCACGTAGAAACAGGCTCTCCGACGTTCCGAGCTTCTCATCGGCCTGTCGGAGATCTTTCGTGAGTATCCACAATGCCTTCTCCGAGATCTTCGCAAACTCTGCGGCCGTGTAATCCTTTTCTTGTTTGGCGCCCGCTTTCAGAAGCGCGTAATTGACGGCGTAGGCAACACGAAAGTTGTGCTCCCGATCGTCTGGATTCACGTCCAACAATCGCTCACGTTCCTTTTTCGGTTTGTCCTCCGCTGCGACCCACGCCATGATCTGTTTTCTGGCCGCCGCGAGGTCCTTGGGAACGGTCGATGGGGCCGAAGCTTGGTCAGTCTCGGCCTTGCTTGGTGCTGGTTTCGCTTTGTCGCTCGCTCGATCGCCTAAAGGTTCGGTGCGGTGTTCCTGGGACTTATTAAAGAAATCGCCGACAGCTTTGCCTTCTAGAGTCGGACTGGCGGCGTCTGGTGCCAGCCCTCCATCACGCGCCTTCGACGTTTCATGGCGCTTCGCCTGCTGAGGCTTCGTATGATCCTCTCTGGCTGGTACCTCTTGTTGTGTGTCGTGCGGCTTCGCGCCTGGCGGCGAGGGTTTTCCTTCGTCCCAAATCTCGTGTTTGGTGCCTCGGTCCTGCGGCGACTGGTCCATTGGCCCAAGAGGACTCTTGAATTCATGTCCAGGCTGTAATTGATCAGTTCGCCCGAGGTTTGGACGACCTTCGTGACGATCCGTCTCCGGACGATGTGCGTCGGCAGCTCCAACATCTTTCTTCAGCCTGGCGTCATCGCTTGATGGTTGATCGGCGTCGGGCGGCCGACCGGTCTCCGGTCCCCGGCCTTCGTCCCAAATCTCGTGTTTCGTGCCTCGGTCTTGCGGTGCTTGATCCATGGGTCCGAGGGGACTACGAAATTGGTGGCCAGGTGTCGTCTGATCTGTTCGTCCGAGGTTTGGACGACCCTCATGGCGATCAGTTCGCGGACGATTTGCACTCTCAACCCCCAAATCGCTTTTTGACTTGGCCCCGTCTATCGAAGATTGGCCGCCATCGCGCGGCTGGGCGCCCTCTCCCACTTTCGATAGATGGCCGCGATTTGGATCGCGGCTTACGTGCTTGTCGCCCGCACGGTCGGTGGTCGGCTTGGCTTCGCTTTCCACAGGCCGAGAGGTTTCCTGTGATTTGCTGCGAGCCTGATCTGTTGAAGGCTTCGTGTCCGGCTTTGGGAAGTCAGCTGGAGGTTTTCCTTCCGTTTTTGGCTTCGGCGTATCTTTCGCAGATTTACCTTCAGTCGCTTCTTTGGCGGACTTCTGCGGCTTCTGTTCTTGAGGTTTGGATTCCTGCGTTTTGGCGTCATGCGGCTTGGTTTGCGCCGGTGTGGACTTTCCCTTATCCCAGATGTCTTGATAGGTATCGTTGTCCTGCCGGTATGAATCCATGGGTCCGACGGGAGCCTTGAATTCTCCAGAGGCCGCCTGAGCCTTCTGCGCGAGGTCTGGACGGCCCTCGTGGTGGCCGGCCGGCCGGCGATTGTTTTCGCCTGAACCTCCATCCTTCGCTGGGATTTGGCCCTCGAGCCGTGCAGGATTAGGAGGAGGGGGTGGAACTTCTCGTTTTTGATCACTCATTGTCTTTTCTCCTCTTTAACCTTTAGGGGGAGGAGGTGGGGGAGGAGGTGGTCGTGGTGGTGGAGGTGGTGGTGGTTCTTTGCGTTCATCAGACGGCTTTGACGCGACGGGAGGCGGCGGAGGTGCATCCTTTTTCCTGTCGCCGAGACCAGTGCGTCCGAGAAGTTTATCCGACTCCTTTTGCTTATTTTGATTGGCGGACGACAGCGTCGGGCGCCCCCATGGCATTCCTTTCCCACTGGGATAGTTGCTTTTGCTATTATGGTCGCCAAACAGATTAGGCCGCTCTCGGTTAAATCTGCCGGCACCCGTGTCCTTCCACCTCCCCAAAATTGGATCATAGTTAGGATTTATGTTGTGGTCTGTCGGGGAGGGCCCCATTTTCATCAAGGCCTCCATTATTTTCCTTATCTTCTCTTCCTTTGTGAGATACGGCTCCCCCGGCTTTCTTTCGAGAGCCCCCGGCAGAATACGCATGGACGTCCCACTCATCGCCCCGCCTCCCTCATGATGTTGGCGGTGATCACAACCGTTGGCCGAGGGCCGTACCGCGGGTCGTCAGCCAACATCTGCTGCGCAAAGCACAGACACAGTCTTTCGGCTGACGCGTTAACTTGTTGGCGCAGGTCGTCTGGCAGGTCGAGCTCGGGGAATTCGATCAGCTCATAGCCTGCGTCCATGCAGACCTTCCACGTCTCCTGCCGCCGGTTCTCCTGCGAAGTTGCATCTTTGGCATCTGCCTGCACCCAGCCGGCGTGATAGTCGCTGGAGGCCACCAGATCGGCGACCGCTGCGCGGTAGAGACACAGCGGCGGATCCTGATCGCACACCGCATCGCAAGCAGGGTACGGTGGATACATGCGCCAGTGGAGCAAACGCGCGTGAGCCTGCAGTGCAGTCCGCAGCGTGCTCGTACTCCCATTGGCCTCAGGGTTTGCGACCTTCTCCAGCAGCACGCGTCTCAGGTGTGTCGAGAGTTCTTCGGTCGCACCGTAGCTCCAGGCGCCCTGACTGCCGCGACGGCTTGCGTACCAAGCGGCACCATGACCGGCGAAGGCTCGCAGTAATGCCGTCTCGTCGATCCTCGGTCCGCGCCGCGCTCGAATGGTGGACACGAGTTCATTCCACATGCGGTCGAGTGCGCCGACTTCCTCGATGGTAGAAAGGACAATACGTGCCAAGGTGCGCTGGACAAACTCGTCACTAGCCAGGTGCCGTGCCACCTCGCACGCGCGCGGCGCCGCGGCACACGTCTCTGCACAGAACGGTTGCGGGAAGAACAGACCCTCTAACCCGGACGCGGCTCGCCAGCGAGCCATGTGATCAGCCAATCTCGCGTCGTCCGGAGCTTCGGCTGCGAGGTGGTCCTTGACCAGAGGCGCGCGCACCATGATCGGCGCATCATCGCCATCGCTAAACACAGCGGCCTCACCTACTCTGAACGTCGACAGAGCGCGGGCCTGTCGCTCGTTCATCGCCATGGCTCCTGCCAACTCGTCGCGGTCATCCCGGGCCACCACGCGGTGCGCAATCTTGAGGTTGGTGTTTTTAATGATGTCAGGAGCAAGCTTCGTAGGCACCTGGTCAGCGACGATGACACCCTGGCCGTAAGCTCGGATCTCTGAAAGCAAGTTGGCGAAGGTCTCTACGGCTTTGCCACGAGGATCGCCTTCCTCTTGTTGCCTCTGAGGACCCACGGCGGCCAACAGTCGGTGGGCCTCCTCAATAACCAGCAAGTGTTGCGGACTCGCCGTCGCACCGCCGGCGCGCCTGTGCTCCACGAGACGGATGAATAACAGGCCCATCAGAAATGCTTTATCGTCGTCGTCTCCGACGCCCTCTAACTCAAGAACGGTGGGGTGGTCCAGGAGCACCCTCATAGGGAAGGAACGTTGCACATCGAGCATGCGTCCTTTACTTCCGATGCGGAGGCTGTTGAGGCGCGTGAGCAGGGCAGCGCGTATGTTGCCTTTGATCTCAGCTTCGTAGCCCAATTGTCGCGTTACTTCATCCGCCTTGGCCACAAGCTCGGCCAAGGTAGGAAAGGCGTCAGCAACGTCAGAGTTGTTATCGAGGCGGGAATTGGTGTTTGTGGTCAGGTCCCAGCCACGATCTTCATAAACGCGATGCAGGCACTGTTCCAGCACCTCTGGCAAAGGGGGCCACATTCCGAAACTGGCATTGAACACAGAGCGCAACAGGTCCAGGTGCACACTGACAGAAGCTCCAGGCAGTGCTTCGAACGGATTCAGCCGCAGTGGTGACACATTCTCATTACCGAGCGTGAAGATCTGTAGTTCACCTTTTAACGCGGGATCCTGGAGTAAGGCACGATACTCGGTCTTGGCAGGTTCGAGGATCAGAAAAGGCATGCCTAAGGCGGCGGCTTGTTTGAGCAAATGAAAGATCGTATTGGTCTTGCCCGAGCCCGTCACACCGGCGACGAAGGTGTGGCGAGTTATAGCTTTTGCGCGAACAACATATTCCGCCGGCAGGGGCCGTGTCTGGTGGATGACCTGTCCTATGTGTAATGCGTGTTCGTCCTTTACTGGTGGAGGAACAGCGTCGAAGTCAGGTACAACGCTGATGGTGAAGCCACTCGTTTCCAGTTGAGGGAGATGGATGTAAGCCGCCAGTTGATCCGACGTGAGGAGGGTTTGAAACTCGAACGGATGGTGATAGTGGCCCGGCCCCTGTGAGCCAGACACATCGGCCATTGCCCACCTCGTAGCCAGTTCAGCAGCGTGCGCATTGTCCCAGACGCGCACGGGTTCAGGTAACGAGTGGTCTCCGGAGAAGATGCCGCGCCAGACGCTGGAAAGACGATAGTAGCTGGCCGTATCACCTAGGAGATAGACACCGGTCCGCCAAGCACCCACTGCCTGGCCGGAAGTGAGCGTCTTCAGCAGCACCTGCAGCAGCTCGGTGTAGTGCTGGCCCAGCGGACTCGGGGATGTCGTGGCTTGCATGGCGGCCTGGACTTCCCGCATTTCATTAATAACGCTATCCCGTATACTGCCGGTGGTGCTTTCGTGCACCGGCTCGGCAAGTACCAGGCATGCCCAATCAACACCTGATAGCGCACGAATCAAACGGTCGAGCGGTAGAGCTCCGTCCAGAGGATCTGCCGGTTTGGCAGTAGGGATGCCTAGAGCGAAACCGGACCGAGGCAGCCGGGGCATTTGACTTTCGGCAGGGACAAGTTCGATAGCCGGGTAAAGGCTGTTGAGGGCGGTGCTCAATATCTGCTGTCGAGCGTCCATGCTCGCCGCCGAAGTGTTCTCGCGCTCGCCCGGCGACCACGTACCTAGGTGAATTGCTACGCCGTTGGGCCCACTCTGAACGACGAAGGCCAGCGGGATCTTGTAACCGTATAGCCCTATCAGTACATCTTCACTGAGCAAACGCGTGGGCTGACCTGGCATAAGTGTGGGGGCTTTTTCCATACGCCCAATGCCGTTGATTCGTGACAGGCGGCGCAGGTCTGATGGTGCCCCAGACGCGGGCGCGCTGACTGTCAGGTCGGCCGGATTGAATTCACTACGCTGTAAGTAGTCGAGATGTGCTGTGGAGATGATTTGGTGCGACATCGCGACCTCCGGCTGTTGTAGATTATTCGAACTGCTCTACGGATGCTAATTGTAGACTGCTACACCCCGTCTTGGCGACATATCAGGCTCATGCGGATGCCAAAGCCAAAACCATAATGAATAACTTATGCGAGCTTCAATCTGTAAACGGTAGTGATGAGTCTATTGGTTGTTAATAGGGTTAATCAAAGGGCCATTTATTCGCACAGGTACACCAGAACCCCAAAACTTATCAATGACCACCGCGGCAAACGTGAGAACGATGATTAAAAACGCCAGAAACAGCAGAGCCTTTAGGATAGTCCTCGAATCCATCCAACCTCGAGCCTTGACGATTGCTCCCGTTGTAAGATTGCGCAGGGTTTTCGGACGCGCGATCTGCCCCTCACGCCACTTGCCGGGCACCTCAACCCGGTCACCCTCATTGATAAAGCCTTTGAACGATTTACTGCGCATCTCCACTGGCACAGGTGGTAGGCGATTACCAGCGGTGTCAAAGCGCTCCACTCGGAACGTCCAGATGATCTTAGTCGGGTACTGGGGCCCAGGAGATTCGGTCCGGCTTTGGAAACCGCGCACTTCTCCCACGATGGAAGATGCTGTGGAAACTACAGGACGCCTCGGCGGTACTCCCACTCCGGAAGTAGTGGAGCGCTGCCCAGTGGTATCTGAAGGTGCTCGCCACCCGGTACCCCCAGGGCCGGATGTGTTAAGTTCGGACTGGCCTAAGGGAGAGTTCGTGTCACTCATTGTTTGCCTCTATCGCCAGCACGTTTATCAACGTGGGTGATATGTGAACTTATGTAAACCTCAACCAAGATGATCTGGACCGGTTCAAACGAAATACAAATGGCCCATCGGTTCGAGTGCCTCTATAACGGTTTCTTCCATTTGTTCCCCCCTTTTTGGCAGTAACCAACTCTTTCTCATACGGTGGTTCCCATGACAAGAGGGAGAGGTGCACTTTGAGGGACCAGTGTGATTCCAACCACCCGTTTAAGACTTTGTCCCCTTCTCGGTATTCAGTTCGGCGATCATCCTGTGGAAGTGCTTCGTCGATCGCGCGTCCGTCTTCGAATGGTAAAGCTCCCGCCGATGGGGCTCTGATGTCGAAACACGCGGCGAGCCGATGGCGTTGGGATCTGTGCGCAGACGGCGCGGGCAGCAACCCCGGTTATCGGGGGATTGCGAATGCGCACGTTCAGGCCGGCGTGGGCCCCGGTTCGTGGGTTGCGCGCTCGGAGCGCTCGTGGTCGCGCCGGACCCTCCACGGCGCTCGCCCTGCGTGTGCCGCGTCACCAGTTCGCGCAGCTCCGAGATCAATGCGCCATCCTCCTCGCGCAGCGCGCAGTACAGCGCGTACCGATCAGCCATGGCTCGGGCCTCCGCACGCTCGGCGCCCGCGTGCGTGACTCGGGCGGGCGCTCGCGCCAGCTCGACTCGCTCCGACGCGTCGTCCACCGCGCCGGCAGGCTTGATGCCGCCGCTCGCATCGCGAACCAGCGGCAAGGAATCTCGGTAGACGGTGACCATCTGGTTTGCCGGATGCTCGGCGCAGATCTTCCCGAGGCTCCATTGATCGTGTCTGAAAAGGCCTGCAGCCCCGTCGACCAGCGCAGCCGCGTGAACGCGACTGCTGCCTGCTTCTCGAGGATCGTGCGATACTCGGTCTCGAATCGCAGGTCGATATCACCGTATGTGATGTTGGGAGCGACCAGTTCCGCCGGGATGGGAGCGACGCCTGGCGGAAGCGGACCACCCCAGAAGCCACGGGCGTAAAACAGATTGAGCGCGCCGGCATCCACATCGATGAGATCGTGGGCGCCCGTGAACAAGCCACCGCGCCGGCTGCGAACGGGCGCACCGAGAAGCCGGCTCCAATCTTCATCTCGGGCCCGGACAGATGCAGCTTGCGACGGATCTCTGTCTGCCAATGCATCTGCACCTGAAGGAGAAAGGCCACTCGCTCCTTGATCTCATGGCAGTACTTGCGGCTGCTCGAGTAGAGGGCTTTCAGCACGATCACCCGCACCGTGAGCGCGTAGAGCAATGTCGGCATCACGATCCGCGGATCCCACACAGTCCCGTCATCGTACGCCGCTGCACGGTCGTCGAGCTTCGTGCCCCAGGTATCGAGGCCGACGGCGGGACCCGAGTACGGACGGAGCCAATAGCCGCTCTCCGCTGCTCCGGTGAACGTGTTGACCGCTACTTTGGAGTCGCGGTCTGCCAGCGCCAGTTGGGCAACCGTGAGCGGCGCCTGGAGATCCTCGTTGTTCAGGACGATGCTGCGGATGGTGTCGCGGGCCGAGGAAGCGAGCGCCTGCACATCCGCGAGCATCGCGTTCACCTGCTCCAATAACGGGTCTCGCGAGAGCGTCCAGCCCATCAGATCGCCGATCGCGAACGCAAACTCAGAGAACTCATGGAGCGTCGGCACCTTCTCGAACACGCGGCGCGTCTTCTCGTACTGGTCGTGCTCGGAGCTGAGCAGCGGCGCCGGCGCGTAGGCAAGCGCCGCGCTGTCGAATTTATCCATCGCCCGACCTAAGCCAGCGCGTCGGGCAACTTCTCGCGCGTCGGTTCCATAACCTCGACCCCCGGCTGCGGGCGACCAGGATGCGTCGCTGGACAAGAGCAGCTGGGATCTGGCGTGGCGTAATACGTCTCCATTGGGGCCCGTCCCCTTCGTGCGGCTGTCATAACGATGTGTTCCAATTTGCCTTCCCCGAACACGCGCATGCTACACCCGCGCGAGCCGGCTGTCAGCGGTTCTCTAATCGTCGAGGGGTGTCGTGTCGATGACGCATGCGCCGAGCACCCACTGACTTCGTCTGTCCTGTCGAGGTGCCGGGCGTAGGCGGCAGATCACAGGGAACGGCTGAGTTTATAATGCGGACGCCTATCAGACCGCGGACTCTCGGACTGGCAGCACTCTCGGACGCCCTTTGCATCGACGGAACGCGACTGGATGATCAACACACTGCTTGGTGGTGCGTGACCAGCGGCACGTGGGCTACTTGCCGGTCTTCTTCTTGTGAGGGGAACCGTTCAGCAGCCTGATGTCTTCACGCCCGCTACGCTTCTTGCTGGCGTGCCGCTCGATGTACTCGCGCGCGAGCTCCGCCAAGGTCTCGGCCCGACGTTCCTCGATCTTCCGTTGGCCGGGGTCCTGACCCTTGCCGACCTCACGCGGCGCATCAGTCGCCTTTCCACGAGCCGCCGCAAGGCCCAGCGTCGGAAACCGGCCGAGCGTCAGGCGCCGGAGCTTCTTGCCCGCCCGGTACATCAAGATCCACGTCCGTCGGCATTCGGCGGAGATACGAAGCCCGAAACCCGGATAGTCCTCGTCCCACACGTCGAGCCGACCCGCGCTGGGCGGCTTGAGTGCGCGGACGGTCCGGCCGGTCAGGGCGATCCGGCCGACCGAGGAGGGGATGTCCCGTCGGCTGTTGAAATTCAGCGGCGGCTCGAGTGACGACTACGCGACCTGGCGATCCACTTCTGTAGTCACGAGACCCGGCTGACGATCGCGCGCACGCAAGGCGCTGACGAGCGTCGGCATGTCAGCATACCCTTTCAGACGTCGGAAGCCTTCGACGGCTTCCAGAATACCAGCGGCGACCCAGCGCAGCATCATCTGGCCGCCCGCCAGCGCTTGACATTGCGCTTCACAGACCGCGTCCGGCTGATGAGACTCTCCGCTGCGTTCGTCGTCGCCAGCGAGCGGCGCAGACGTGGCGAGAGCTTGAGCGTGAGGACCGTGAGCGTTTCGTCGAGGCCTTCGCGCACGCTCTCCGCGGCGCTGGGATGCTCCGTCTCCAGCCGGCGCGCGAGATCGAGCAGCAGGCGCTGGGCGGTCTTCATCTCGCGGCCTGATACGCGCGCCGCAGGATGGCCTGCGCCCACGGACGATCTGATCGCTGAGATACTCGGTTTTGGGTCGGACCCGGCGAACGTTTTGGCCGCATTTGCACCCTCGACGTCCGGACGATCAGCAGATTCGGTGGGTGGTGGCCGGTCAGAGCCGGGGAACGTTTTGGCCGCATTTGCTAGGCGCAGCCGATCGTAGCCACTGACCGTCTCACGACGGACGCCGGTCGCCGCTTCGATGCGCCGGTAGCCCCATCCGAGCTCCAGCAGGGCGAGAACTTGCGATTTCTTCGGCATTTTCAGGTAGTTAGACATCACCATCCTTGAGGAAACGAACCCTCAAGGATGGCCAACAACCCCTACCTGCAGTGGCCGGTTTTCAGACGTTCGGTCGGCACGGCCCCGTCCGGTATTCGGCACTCAGTCGAGGTGATGGCCGAATCGATTTACGAAGCCGCCGCTCTCTGGCCGTGTCGGCGCTGAGACAGAGCGGGTGGGCGGATGCCATCGCGTGGGGGAGCGAGGTGCAGATCCAGGATGCGGGAACCGGCCACCTCTCACCGCTCACCGTCGGGCAGATTCAACGTTGGTGTGATGGCGTCACGGTTAGCCCCGACGAA
>Ga0299914_10003829_pt1 | contig 10722 bp, 10 predicted proteins | sample RVTome_10_FD_201361 | JGI IMG/M metagenome (GOLD analysis project Ga0299914, IMG submission 201361) | Soil microbial communities from uranium-contaminated site in the Upper Colorado River Basin, Wyoming, United States - RVT153D57 (version 2) ... | reverse complement strand
GGCGACGACGATCCAGCGCCTCGCCGAGGCTGCCGAGATCGTCACCGTGATCGCCGGCGAAGGCGCGCCGATCGACCTCGACGAGATCGACACCCACGTCCCCGACGGCGTCGAGGTGGAGACCCACGACGGCGGCCAGCCGAGCTGGTGGTGGCTGCTCGCCGCCCAGTAGTGCGCTCCTTTGCCGGCGACTCCGAGCTAACCCCGGCCCAGCTGCGCGACGCCCCGGTCCACTGGCCGCGCCCCAGCGTCCTCGACACCTCGCTCGAGATCCTCGACGGCGTCGGCCCGAGACTCGCCGAAGCCGCCGCCGAGGCGGGCATCCACACCATCGGGGATCTGCTGCTGCGAATCCCCCACAGCCACCGCGACCGCGTCGTCGTCCCGCTGGCCGACCTCGCGCCGGGGGACAAAGGCACGGTGCAGGTGGAGGTCCAGGGCAACACCCCGCGCCCCTTCCGCCGCCGCCGCTTCTCAATCACCTCCGTCAAAGTGGGTGATGAGTCCGGCTCGATCCGGGCTTCGTGGTTCAACCAACCTTGGATCGCCCAGAAGCTCACCCCAGGCACCGCACTTCTGCTGACCGGCTCCTTGGACAGACGCGGATTCCGGGTGTCCGAGTACGAGTTCCTGACGTCGCCCGGAGATGAATTGGAGGAGCCGCCCGCGGGCGAGGGTCGCTTCGTCCCTGTCCATCCGGCGACCGAGAAGCTGAAAGCGCAGCGGATCCGCGAGTGGATCAGACAGGCGATCGGGTGGGCACCAAACACGATCGAAGGGTTGCCGGCTGAACTGCGAGCGCGGAAGAAGCTCGCAGGGGCCGCAGACGCGATTGTGGCCGTGCATTTCCCAGAAGACGAGCAAGACGTTGAGCAGGCGCGGCGGCGGTTGAAGTTCGAGGAGCTGTTCCTCTACCAGGCCATGCTCGCGACGCGCAGACGGGCACACCGGGTGGCGCGGTCGGCCCCGCGGATCGGGACGGCGGGGAGGACGGTAGGGCGGTGGCTGGAGTCGCTGCCGTTCGAGCCGACGGGGGATCAGCTGCGGGCGTTTGAGGAGATCGATGCGGACCTGGACTCCGGCGAGCCGATGCAGCGGTTGCTAATGGGGGAGGTGGGCTCGGGCAAGACCGTGGTGGCGCTGTACGCGATGCTGCGGGCGCTGGAGAAGGGGTTTCAGGCGGCGCTGATGGCGCCTACGGAGACGCTTGCCGAGCAGCACGCGGCGACGCTGAACCGCCTGCTGGCGCACGACCTGATCCCGTTCGCGTTGCTGACCGGCAGCACGCCGGCTCCCCGGCGCAAAGCGGCGCTGGAACGGCTGGCAAGCGGCGAGCTGGGACTGGTCGTGGGCACGCATGCGCTGATCGAGCCGGCGGTGCGGTTCTCCCGCCTGGGCGTCTGCGTCGTCGACGAGCAGCACCGCTTCGGCGTCGAGCAGCGCCGGTCGCTGGACTCGAAGGGCGTCGAGGGGATGGCGCCGCACGTCTTGCACATGACCGCGACCCCGATCCCGCGCACCCTTTCGCTGACCGCCTACGGGGACCTCGACACGACCGCGTTGCATGAGCTCCCCGCCGGTCGCAAGCCGGTGGCGACGCGGCTGGTGAGAGAGGACGAGCGCCCGGGCGCCTACGAGTTCATCCGTGAGCGTCTGCGCGAGGGGCGCCAGGCCTACGTCGTCTGCCCGCTGGTCTCAGAGTCGGAGAGACTGCAGGGAAAGGCGGCGGAGAAGGAGGCTGAGCGGCTTGCGGCGGAGGAGCTGAGCGGCTTCGAGGTCGGCGTCCTGCACGGCCAGATGCCCTCCGCCCGCAAGGCTGCGGCGATGGAATCCTTTGCGGTCGGCGCCACCGATGTGCTGGTCGCGACCACGGTGATCGAGGTCGGAATCGATGTTCCCAACGCGACGGTGATGGTGATCGAGGGAGCCGAGCGCTACGGCGTCTCCCAGCTGCACCAGCTCCGCGGGCGGGTGGGGCGGGGTGAGCACGAGTCCCTCTGCCTGCTCTTTGCCGGCGACGCCGGGAGCCTGGCGTGGCGGCGGCTGAAGGCGGTCGAGCACGAGAGCGACGGCTTCAAGCTGGCCGAGGTGGATCTCCTCCTGCGCGGGGAAGGGGAGATCCTCGGCACCCGGCAGCACGGTCTGCCGCGATTCGCGATCGCGGAGCTGCCGGAGGACACGCTGACCCTGGTCGAGGCGCGCGACGAGGTGCTGGCGCTGCTGCGCCGCCACGGCTCCCTCGACGCGCCCGACCTGGGGCCACTGCTGGAAGCCGCACGCCGCCGCTTCGGCGCCGACGCCGCCGACCCGATCCCGCTATGAACACCACTTCTGAAAGCCGCCGTCCACCGATCCCAAGGGGGGTGAGTGAGTTTTACTACCCAGGTGGTAGAAAAACTCACTCTGAGAGGGGGTTGGGGTGCGCGTGATCGCCGGAGAGCTGCGGGGGCAGCGGCTGGTGGCGCCGCGCGGCTGGAGAGTGCGGCCGACCTCCGACCGCGTCCGCGAGGCGATCTTCTCCGCGTTGGGAGAGCGCGTGGCCGGCGCCCGCGTGCTCGATCTTTACTGCGGCACCGGCGCCCTGGCGATCGAGGCGCTCTCGCGCGGCGCCTCCCACGCCACCCTGGTCGACCGCGATACCCGCGCCGCGCTCGGCAACGTCGAGCGACTCGGCCTGCGCGAGCGCGTCGAACTTGCCCGCGGCGACGCTTCCCGCTGGCTCGCCGCTCGTGGCGAGGATCCCGAAGCGCCGCGCTTCGACCTCGTCTTTGTCGACGCCCCCTATAGACTCGCCGACCGCGTGGGGCAGGAACTGGATACTCATCTGCCGCGCCTCCTCGCCGGGGGCGGTCGTGCGATCGTCGAAAGCGGCGCTCGCAGCCCGCTTCGACTCGCCTCCATGGAGCCGCTGCGCCGGCGTCGCTACGGGGCCGCCGACGTCGCCTTCTACGGGGAGGCGACATGACCGAGCGCAACGGCACCGTCGTCTGCCCAGGCAGCTACGACCCGGTCACCAACGGCCACGTCGACATCATCACCCGCACCTCCAATGTCTTCGACCGGGTCGTCGTCGGCGTCGTCAACAACCCGGTGCGCAAGCAGAAGACGCTGTTCACCCCGGAGGAGCGCAGGGCCTTCATCGAGGAGGCGACGGCCGCCCTGCCCAACGTCGAGGTGAAGATCTTCGCCAACCTGCTGGTCGAGTTCGCGCGTGAGAACGACGCCAAGGCGATCGTCAAGGGGCTGCGCGCGATCTCCGACTTCGAGTACGAGTTCGAGATGGCGCAGCTGAACCGCAAGCTCGATCCCGGCATCGAGAGCATCTACGTGATCGCCTCGCCTCACTACAGCTTTCTCTCCTCCACCGGCGTGAAGGAGATGGCCACCTTCGGCGGCGACGTTTCCGACCTCGTCCCGACGCCCGTCGCCGCGGCCCTGGCGGAGCGCCTGCCCGACAGGTAGGCTTGCCCCGCGTAGGGCTCGTGGGCGACAGCTTGCAAAAACCCGTGGAAATCACCGCTTCTTCACCTAAGACGCCGCCGACCCGTAGGCTTACGCCCTGCTGATGGATGTCCTTGTCCTCATAGACAAGCTGGACGACCTCGTCCACAACGCGCGGCCGGTCCCGCTGACCGATCAGGTGCGCGTGGACCGGGAGGAGATCTACGACCTCCTGGACCAGATGCGCGCCACGATCCCCGAGGAGATCAAGCAGGCGCGCTGGATCGTCAAGGAGCGCCAGGAGATGCTGGCCGAGGCCAAGCGGGAGGCGGAGCGGATCGTTCGCGAGGCCCGCGAGCAGCAGGCGCGCCTGATCTCCGACGAGGAGGTCACCAAGCAGGCGGAGCGCGCGGCCGACGAGATCGTCGAGGACGCTCGCACGCGTGAGCGGGAGATCCGCCTCGGCGCGGAGGACTACGCCGACGAGATCCTCAACACGCTTGAAGTGAACCTGCAGAAGTTCCTCGCCGCCGTGCAACGCGGCCGCGATCGCCTGGCCGGGCGGGATGAAGAGCCGGTCGTCGAGCTCGACGAGCAGCAGCAGTAGCAGTCGCGGGTGGGACGGGGGCCGGGTACCCCTCCCGGCTCAACTTTTTCGGTGGGGCGGTAGCGGCCGTCCGAGATTGTCGCGCCGAAAAAGTACAAGCCGCCGGGAGGGGCACCCGACCCCCGTCAATAAGCCGCCGCTATTACCGCCAGATCATCGGCCTGCCAGGTGATTTGGCCGCCCGTCCAGTCGAGGAGGTGCCTTAGCTTCTGTTCCTTGAATTCGTCGGCTATGACGAGGGAGCGGGAGTGGTCCTTGACCCTTCGGCATAGAGCTTGGAGTTGGTCGTCGGTCAGGTCGCCGGTTGAGAGGACGGAGATGACGAGGTCCCAGGGGCCGTCGGGGAGGGGGTCTTCCATGCGGGCGAGTTGGACGTCGTCGTAGGTTTGGCGGGCGCGGAAGACCATGTCGGGGCTGGAGTCGAGGCCGACCACCCAGGCGTCGGGATGGGCCTCGATCAGGCGGCGGGTCGTCTCACCGGTGCCCATCCCCAACTCCAGCACCCGCTCCGGCGGGAAGGGGATCGCGGCGATCGCCTGCTTCTGCAGCTCGTCGTAGCGCGGAATCCTGGCGTGGATTCGCTCCAGGTACTCGTCGGGTGTCCAGTCGAATTGGCCCATTCCGTAGTCTCGTGTTGAGCCATCGTAAGTCCCTGCCCAGCGGAGCCCATGGTCCACGCCACCACGATCATCGACCTCGCGCGCCTCTCGCTGTCCCATGGAGAGGGCAAGCGCTTCGACGCTCCCGTCCGGATCGAGCCGCTTGAGATGGGTGGGCAGGCCTATTCCCCGACGCCCGCCTCGCCGACCGTCCGCCTCGACATCTCGCGCCCCAGCGGCGGCTACGCGTTTCGCCTTCGCTTTCCCCTCCGCCTCGATGGCCCCTGCATGCGCTGCCTCAGCTCTGCCGCGGTCGATCTCAAGATCGACGCTCGCGAAGTCGACCAGCAGGACACGGAGGACGAAGAGCTGCTCAGCCCCTATGTCGTCGACGACGAGCTGGACATCGGCCGCTGGGCACATGACGCCGCCGCGCTCGCCATCCCCGCCCGGCTCCTCTGCCGCCCCGATTGCGCCGGCCTCTGCCCGGTTTGCGGCGAGTCCCTCAACGACGCCGACCCGGAAAGCCACCGGCACGATTCCGGCGTCGACCCCCGCTGGGACAAGCTCAAAGACCTCAAGCTCGAGTAGTCACTACCATTCCGCAACTCATGGCCGTCCCGAAGAAGCGAACCTCCAGCGCCCGGCGCGACAAGCGTCGCGCTACTCATAGAGCCGGTAAGGCGCGGTTGAACGAGTGCCCCAGATGCCACAGCCCGCGGCTGCCGCACCGGGTGTGCCCCACCTGCGGCACCTATGCCGGGCGTGAAGTGATCTCGCACCGGGTCGAGGCTCCCTCGGCGCCCTCCGACGCGGAGTAGCGGTGTCCGAGGGGCGCGGCGTGACCGTCGCCCTCGATGGCTACGGGGCGGAGCGGGGGTTCGGGGTGCTCGCCGAAGGAGCGCGGATGGCCGCCGCCGACGGGATTCGCGTCCGGGTGTTCGGTCCCGCCCAGGAGCTGGGGCTCGACGGCGAAGCCGGGATAGAGGTCGTCCCGACCGCCGACTGGATCTCCAACGAGGAGGACCCGGTGCCGGCGGTTCGCGCCAAGAAGGAGGCCTCAATCGTGCGCGCTGCCCGTGACGTCGCCGAGGGGCGCGCAGGGGCGATGGCCGGCCTCGGCTCGACCGGGGCGACGATGGCGGCCGCGACGTTCGGCCTGCGCCGGCTGAAGGGGGTGCAGCGCCCCGCGCTCGCCGCCCGGCTGCCCGTCCCCGGCAAGCCCGTCCTCTTCCTCGACGTAGGCGCCAACGTCGAGGTCCGCGCCCAGCACCTGGTCCAGTTCGCTTTCCTCGGCGCCGCCTTCAGCGAAGCGGTGCTGGGGGTGGAGCGCCCGCGCGTCGGCCTGCTCTCGGTGGGCGAGGAGGCGGGCAAGGGCACGGAGCAGGTGGCCGCTGCCCACGCGATCCTCGCCGGCTCCCCCGGCATCGAGTTCGCCGGCAACGTCGAGGGCCGCGACCTTCCCGCCGGCGCTACCGATGTCGTCGTCACCGACGGCTTCACCGGCAACGTCGCACTGAAGCTGATGGAGGGGACCGCGAAGACGGTGACGGGGGCGATTCGCGACGCGGCCCGCTCCAACCCGCTTGCCGCCGCCGGGGGCCTGCTGATGCGCCCGGCGCTCAGCGGCCTGCGCCGCGAGCTGCATCCCGACGCGACCGGCGGCGCGATCCTGCTCGGGCTGCGGGGAATCGCCGTCGTCGGCCACGGCAGCTCCGGCGCCGAGGGGATCGCCAACGCGGTGCGCCTGGCGGCGCGCTGCGCCGAGGCGGACGCGGCGGGGCGCACGGAAGCCCTGCTGCGGGAGGGCGGCGCGACGCGCGGCGCTCTCTCCGGCGGGGAGGGCGCGTGATAGGAACCCCGCGATGAGCCGCGACGAAGTCCTCGATCTGGTTCGCTCGCACCTCGCCGAGGAGCTGGAGGTGGACGCCGCCGAGATCGCCGAGGGGACCCGCTTCAAGGAGGATCTCGAGGCCGACTCGCTCGACCTCTACGAGCTGGTGATGGAGTTGGAGGACCGCTACGGGATCTCCGTCTCCGAGGAACAGGCGGCGAAGATCAAGACGGTCGGCGACGCGGTCGACTTCGTCCTGGAGCACGCTCCCGCGTGAGCGTCGAAGCGCTTGCGGGGTTGATCGCCGACCTCCCCGACGATCTTAGAATCGAGGCGCTCACCCACTCCTCCTGGACCGAGGATCGGGTCGACTCCTACGAGCGGCTCGCCTTTCTCGGCGACAGCGTGCTCGGCCTCTCCATCGCCTCCGACCTCTTCGCCCGCTTCCCCGGCATCGACTCCGGCGGGCTGACGAAGATCCACAATCAGGCCGTCAGCGGCGTTTCCTGCGCGGAGGTGGGGCGGCAGTTGGGGGTTCCTGAGATGCTGCGCGAGGCCGAGCCGGAGGGCGTTCCCGCCGCGATTCCCGCCGCGACCCTGCTGAGCGGCGAGCGGCCGCTGCCGGAGGCGACCGAGGCCCTGATCGGCGCTTGCTTCCTCGCATTCGGCTTCCAGCGCGCCGCCGCGGCCGTCGCGGCGGCGTTCGAGGATCGGATCGAGCACGCCGCCGAGACCAGGATCGACTTCAAGTCCGCCCTGCAGGAGCTTCTCGCGCGGCGGGGAGCGCGCGTAAGCTACGAGGTGATCGCCGAGTCCGGCCCCCCGCACGCGCGGACCTTCGGGGTGGCGGCGGTCGTCGACTCCGAGCGGGTCGGGGAGGGGGAGGGCCGGAGCAAGAAGGCGGCCGAGCAGGTCGCCGCCGAGCGGGCGCTGAAGCTGCTCGGGGAGTGAACCCGGTTCGCGTCCGATTCGATCGCGAGCCTTAGCTGTTCAGGAGAGGACGAGATGTATCTGAGATCGATCACGATGAAGGGGTTCAAGTCGTTCCCCGAGCGGGCGAGGCTGGAGTTCTCGCCCGGCGTCAGCGTGATCGTCGGCCCCAACGGCTCCGGCAAGTCCAACATCACCGACGCGGTGCTGTGGGCGCTGGGGGAGCAGAGCCCGGGAGCGATTCGCGGTGCCACGATGCAGGACGTGATCTCCGCCGGCGGCGAGGGGGTCGGCCGGCGCCGCCAGGCTGAGGTAGAGGTCGTGATCGACAACTCCGAGGGTCGCGCCGCGACCGAGCTGTCGGAGATCTCCGTCCAGCGCCGCCTCGACCGCGCCGGAGAGGGCGAGTACCGTCTCAACGGCGCCCGCTGCCGCCTCGTCGACGTGGTCGAGGTCCTCTCCGACGCAAACCTCGGGCGGGAGATGCACTCGGTGATCAGCCAGGGCCGGGTCGAGTCGATCGTCCACTCGAAGCCACGCGAGCGGCGGCTCCTGGTCGAGGAGGCGGCCGGCCTCGGCAAGCACCGCAAGCGCCGCCGCCGCGCCGAGCTGAAGCTGAGGGCGGCACGCGACAACCTCGACCGGGCGCTCGACCTGGAGCGCGAGGCGCGCGCCCGGCTGCGGCCGCTGAAGCGCCAGGCCCAGGCCGCCGAGCTGGGGGCGCGGATCGAGAGTGAAGAGCTTGGCCTGAAAGCGCGGCTGGTCTCCGAGGAGCTGCGCTTCGGCGCCGATCGCGCCGCCGCCGCGGAGAAGGCCGCGGAGAAGGCTCGCGCCGGCCGGGCCAAGCTCGAGCGGGCGCTCGCCGAGGTCAGCGGGCGCCGTCGCGCCGCCGAGGAGCGCTTCGCCGCCCGCGACCGCGAGCGCACCGAGGCGTGGGGCCTGCTGACCAAGTTGCGCGGAGAGCAGGAGCGGGTGGCGGTGCGGGCCGCGACCCTCTCCGGCCGCGAGGTCGAGCTTGCCGCCGCTCTGGAAGCCCTGCGCGCCGAGCTGGGGCCGCTGACACTGGACGTCGGCGCGACGGAGGGGGCGCCGGCCGAGCGGGCGAAGCAGCTGGAGGAGGAGCTTGCCGAGATCGACGCCGGGCTGTCCTCGGCCGCCGAGGGCCTCACCCGCGCTCGATCCGAGGGCGCCGCCGAGTCGGCGCGCGAAGCCGCGCTCGGCGCCGTGCGCGGCGGCGCCGAGCGTGCGGTCCGCCACGCCCGCCGGGCCGAGGGGCTGCTGGGCGAGCGCCACCGCGAGGCGCTGCGCAAGCGCGTCACCGCCGGCGAGGAGCTGTTGGAGGACGTGCGCGCGGCGGCCGCCGCGGTCGAGGCGGCCGGCGCGGCGATTCGCGCCCGGGTCGAGCGCACAGAGGGCAAGGTCGTCGGCGGTGAGGGCGACGGCGACGAGATCGCCGAGGAGATGCGCTCCTGCTCCCAGCAGGAGGCCGAGCTGCAAGCCCAGATGACGGCCGCCTCCGACGAGCTGACCAAGGCCGAGGTCGAGGCGGCCCATCTCGGCGATCGCCGCGCCGAGGCGGCGAGAGAGTTGGCGGCGATCGCCGAGCGCCTCGGCGAGGAGATTCCCCCGGCCGAGGGGCCGCTGGGCGAGGAGGAGCGCGCCGACATCGACCGCCGCCTCGAGCGGCTGGAGCGCCGCCGCGCCCAGATCGGGCCGGTCAATCCGCTCGCCGAGCAGGAGTACGAGGAGGCTCGCGAGCACGTCGAGTCCCTCCAGGCCCAGCGCGAGGACACCGAGCGGGGGATGCGGGAGCTGGAGGCGCTGATCCGCGACATCGACCGCGAGATCGAGCGCGCCTTCGAGGAGACCTTCGAGGCTACGGCCCAGAACTTCGGGGAGATGGTGGAGCATCTCTTCCCCGGTGGGCGCGGCGTGCTGCGACGGGTCAGCCTGCGCCCGGTTCGCGACGCCGAGGAGCTCGCCGCCGAGGACTCCGAAGGCGATGGGGAGAGCGATGACGACGCGCGCGAGGAGCTGGGAGTGGAGATCGAAGTCACCCCGGCCGGCAAGTCGACCCGCAAGCTCTCGCTGCTGTCCGGCGGCGAGAAGTCGCTGGTCGCCCTGGCCTTCGTCTTCGCCGTCTTCCTCGCCCGGCCCTGCCCCTTCTACATCCTCGACGAGGTCGAAGCGGCACTCGACGACGCCAACATCGACCGCTTCCTACAGCTGATCCGCCGCTTCTCCGACCGCGCCCAGTTCGTCATCGTCACCCACCAGAAACGGACGATGGACGCCGCCGACGTCCTCTATGGAGTCAGCATGGGCGGCGACGGAGTTACCAAGGTGGTCTCCCGCCGCCTGCCGCGCGAGGCGGATGAAGGTACGGAGAAGATCGGCGGCGATCTCTCCGTAGCCGCCTGAGCCCGGCTACCCTCTCTCAGGGAGAAGGGAGGAGCAAGGTGGCCCTACGCCACATGGACAGGCTCACATCGTTCGACACGTCTTTTCTGGCGAACGAGAGATCGAACGGCCACATGGCGATCGGCGCCGTGCTGGTCTGCGCCGGGGACCCTCCCAGCCACGAGGATTTCACCGCCCACATCCGCAGTCGGCTCCATCTGCTGCCACGCCTTCGCCAGCGACTCGCCTATCCGCCGCTGCGGCTGGGCACGCCCTTCTGGATCGACGACGGCGACTTCGACCTCGCCAACCACGTGCGGCGCGCGACGCTGCCGGCGCCGGGCGACGACGCCCAGTTCCATGAGTTGGTCGGCGAGGTCCTCTCGCCGCCCCTCGACCGCTCGAAACCGCTCTGGGAGTTGGTGCTGGTCGAGGGCTTCGACGAGCACCGCTTCGCGATCGTCTACAAGACCCACCATGCGCTCGCCGACGGGTTCTCGGCTGTCGACATCGGGACGCTCCTTTTCGATGTCGAGCCGAGATTCGAGCCCGTTCGCGATGAGGAGCGCTGGGAGCCGAACGAGCAGCCCTCCGACGCCGCTCTGATCGCTCGCGCCGCGGCCGGTGTAGGGGCGACCGCCGGGCGGATGGTCCGCTGGCTGGGCAATGCGATCCGCCGGCCGGGCCGGGCCGGGAGGCGCGCCGCCGACGGTCTCGTCGGCCTCTGGGAGGTGACGTGGAACCTGGCGAGGCCGGCGCCGAAGGTGCCGCTCAACGTAGAGATCGGCCCCGCGCGGAGTTTCTCCTGGGCGGGCTTCGCGCTCGGCGACGTCAAGCTGATCAAGGACTCCCTCGGAGCGACCGTCAACGACGTCATCCTCGCCGCCACCGCCGGCGCGCTGCGGCGCTGG
>Ga0299914_10003828_pt1 | contig 10723 bp, 7 predicted proteins | sample RVTome_10_FD_201361 | JGI IMG/M metagenome (GOLD analysis project Ga0299914, IMG submission 201361) | Soil microbial communities from uranium-contaminated site in the Upper Colorado River Basin, Wyoming, United States - RVT153D57 (version 2) ... | reverse complement strand
CATTCAGCACCCCGATTACCTGGTTCCCTACTTTCAGAGGGAGCGCGGCTTCTGAGGCGATGTCCATTTCTTGCAAGGCAAAGAAGCCGGGAGCCTCCCTGGTATCATTGAATACTTGAGGCAGGCATGTCTGCGCTGCCTGCCCAATGAGGCCATGTCCAATCTGCTGCTTATATTTTCCAACCTCAATAATAGCAGCATAGTTGCCGCTGTGTCCTTGAAGAATGAGTTCCGGGTTATCTGGATCGGTAGTGACCAGTAAAATACTGACGTTATAGTAGCCGAATTCGGCGCACAAGCGTTCGGATACGATGGCACACAGTTCCTGGACATTTAATAAGCCGGTCATTTCACGAGCCAGTTCGGAGATAATTAACAGCCGTCTGCGCTGCAAACGTTCGGCGCTTTCCGAACGGAGCCGTTCCAGGGCAATAGCCAGTTGGCCGGCAAGGGTGGTTAGCAGCCTTTCGTCGCTGCCGGTAAATGCTGCTGTCCGGTCACTTTCGGCATTGAATACCCCCATGATGCGGTCTCCGACCTTTAACGGCACGCACAGTTCCGAACGGGTTGCCGGATCGCCTTCCAGGTAGAAGTGCGATTCCTGGACCTTATCTTCCCGAATGGGTTGGCCGGTGGCGGCAACACGGCCGACAATGCCGACGTTGACGTTAACTGTTGTAAATTTTACAAAATCTGACCGATAAGAGGGGTGAACGTGTAATATTTCTTCGGATTCATCCAACAACAGGACGCCAAAGTTGTGGGGGTAAAAGGTGTTGCCAATGAGACGGGTTGTTTCTTCAATTAACGCGTCTTCGTCGGTTGCCCTGACGCCGGCGACCGCAACCGCATGAAGAACCGTCAGTTCTTCTAATTGGCGGCGGGTTGCTTCAAAGAGCCGGGCGTTCTTTATGGCTATGGCGGCTTCGTCGGCAAAAAGATTTAACACTCGTTGTTCGTTGTCGTCGAAGTGATGGGGCAGTTCGACGGCAATATTCATAACGCCCATGATTTCGCTGCCAATTTTTAGGGGAAAACCGGCAATAGCCCCGCCCCAGGGCCAATCTTGGAACAGCGGGTGGTCGTTCACGCTGGGAATAATGATAGCTTCGCCCTTTCTGGCGACGGCCACAGTGAAGCCGTCGGGGCGGACGGTTTTGTAGGGGGTTTCGGCACGGCCGTCGGCCCAACGGGCCGCGCCGAAACTTAATTTTTGGCCGTCATAGAGGAAGATATGCACATTAGTAGCGTCAACCAGCCTCATAGCCTGCTCAAGAATGACCTCCAGAAGCGATTTTAACTCCAGATTGGCGGTCAGGTGGAAGCTGGCCTGGCGGAGCGCTTCCAGCTCCTCGCTCCGGCGACTGGATTCCTTCACCCGTTTGGAAATTTCTTCGTAAAGGTGGGCATTTTTTATGGCCATGGCTATATGGCCGCCCAATAAGCGGGCCAGTTCAACATCTTCCTGCTCAAAGCGGAAAGGATTACTGTTATCCAGGAGCATCAAGGCTCCAATAGCCCGATTTTCTGTGATCAACGGCACGCCTAGCATAGATTGGAGGTTGTAATCCTCAATGATCTTGGGGTCTACCTTTCCTGATTGTAGCGCGTTATTGAGGAAAAGCGGCCGCTTTTCTCTGATGACCCTTGCTGCCAGCTTGACGGGGTCGGAAAGGGAAACCCGCAGACCGATGAACTCGTCGCGCCCGTAACCATACCCGGCAAAACCAACCATTTCGTCGCCTTCCAGAAGCCAGACAAAAGCTGCCCCAACATCAAAAAGCTGTCTGCTTTCCCGGCAAATCAAATCTAATAACCTGGTCAGTTCATGGGTGGCATTGAAGGCCAGGCTGATCCGCCCCAAGGCTTCCATGGTTTGGCTTTGTCTGATTTGTCTGTTTTGATTGGTGAGAAGCTGGCGTATTTTTTGGGGCAGGGGGGTGGTTGGCAGTTGGGAGCGGGGGATATAGTCGGCCGCTCCCATTTTCATATACCGTACAGCGGCGGCGGCCGTATCTCGTTGCCCGATAACAACCACAGGAACAGCGGCCGTATGGGATTTTAGCTGCTCGAAAAACAGCTCCTCAACGGCACTCCCGGCCCTTTCAAATGAGGCGAGAACGAGATTGGGGCGATGTTCTTGCAGCAACGAGGCCAGGGGTTCATCCGCTTTGGCAAAAACCAGGCGGAATTCCTGCCCGCCATTCTCAAGCAGTTGGAGAATGGCCGTTTGATTGGCCAGGTCGCTCCCTGAAAGCAGTAATTGAATAACTCGTCTCATATTTTCAGGAGTCAGTATGAACGCCCAAACACGACCAATAGGTAAAAACCGTTCACTGCTAACTCTCCAGAGGAGTGTACCACAATATATAGAGGGGGAGATGAGTAAAGCCTACTAATTTCCTGTGAAAAAGAGCAATCGCCAGGTGTGATGCTTTAGGGTAGACTTTAGCTGTTGAACTGACGCCAAAGTGCCAGGCACTTGATAACCATTCAGACATCCTTGCGATTATACAAAGTGCCTGGCACTTATAACGAGAGGGAAAATGGGTCTTATCAGTAATCTGAAACAAAAGCTGCGTAGTTGGGTGACAGGCAGCGAAAAGGGTATGTCTATGGAAAGCCGGGAAGCGGACAACAAAAAAATAAATCGCAGATATAGGAGAGCGGCCGAACGCCTGGCCGAAAACAGCAGTCTGCGAGATGAGCTAGACGATGACCAGGCCAAACGGCTGCTTGATTGGGGGAGCGGGTATTTGAAAAAAGCAGCCAATGACACGGCCGAATTGGCCGATGACGACGCCGAAAATATCCTGGAGGCGCAGACTGAACGCGTTACCGGGGTCATGCGCCAGGTAAACCGGCTGACCAGGGCCGTCACAGCCGGCGACCAACAAGAATTGTCGGAACATCTTAAGCTCTTGAAAGGAAATCTGGATGGGTTACAGAATACGGCCGGTGATATCCCAACAGATATGGAAGAGCGGTTAGTTGCCCCGGATGTGAATGCGGCGCAGGCGTTCGATGAATTAATGATCTTGATTGATGGAGAAGAAGAAGAATAAACAGATGGCGAAACGAAAGAGCAAATCCAAGGCCGGCAACACCCCACTTGGTATTGTTGGGGTTATTATTGTCCTCATTTTGATGGCCCTGTCTTATTTTCTGGGCGTTGATTTGTTAGGCATAGGCACTGATGATGGGCCGGTTGTGGTCAGCACCGCTGGTGATTGGTATGAGATTTACTTTACTAACCCGACCTGCCCCCCGGAAGCGGAGCGTACCGGGGGGCTGGATGAGACGATTGCTGAAGATATGCTCCGGGCACAGAGCCAGGTGGATGTGGCTGCTTTTGATTTTGATGCCGAGCCGATGATCAATGCCTTGATTGAGTTGGAAAACAGGGGCGTAGTGGTGCGGGTTGTTACGGATGAGGACAATGGCTCTCTTTCCAGTATCAATCGCCTGCGGCGCAATGGGATCAGTGTGATAGAAGACCAACGTTCGGCGCTGATGCACGACAAGTTTGTGGTGATTGACGGCCGTTATGTCTGGACCGGCTCTATGAATTTCACAACCAACGGCGTTTATTGCAATAACAATAATATTGTCCGCTTTGATTCGCCGGAACTGGCGGCTAATTATACGGCCGAGTTGAGCGAGATGTATGACCAGCAGGCATTCGGCCGTACCTCTCCCGATAATGCACCTAACAAAGCGCTTTCAATAAACGAGGTCAGGGTTGAGAACTATTTTGCGGCCGAGGACGACATCGCCCCGACGCTGGCGGCGCTGGTTAATAATGCCGACCAGGAAATTCTTTTTATGGCTTTTTCATTTACCCTTAACGACATAGGCGATTCGATGTTGAATCGGGCCGATGCCGGGGTTGAAGTGCGAGGCGTTTTTGAGACGACAGGTTCAGAAACGGACTTTAGCTACTATCCTGTTTTGTTGTCCGAGGGCGTCCAAGTGCGGCAGGACGGCAATCCGCGCATTATGCATCATAAAGTGATTATCATTGATCGGGATACGGTTGTCTTCGGTTCTTACAACTTTTCTCGCAACGCCAATGACAGCAATGACGAAAATTTGTTGATTATCTACGATCCGGCCTTTGCCGGGGCCTTCGTGGAAGAGTTTGAAAAGGTGTGGAACGAAGCCAATCCAGGTTAATCTGGGGTTAATCTTGCCAAGCCAAATGATTGTGACCTGCTATAATACGCGCTCGTGATCATCAGGTGCCAGGCACTTGTAGCATTATTAGTGGTCCAATGCACAGCCCGCAACATTATAGTTGGTGTGAGTTCCAACGGGCAGTGCAATGCACCTGTATAGTTGGGTAATTTATGCAAGCAACACAATTCGCTCCTAATCCACCCGCATCGAACCCTATCCGCCAACTGGCGCGGAATTTGGGCTGGTTTATGGTTGCGCCGGTTACGGCCGTAACCATCGTAACGATTTTGCTGGCCCTGACCTTAAGCGGCTACCGGCAGCAGCATGTTGACCGCATCTATACCGGCGTTATGCTGTGGGGCATTGATTTGGGAACGTTGACCCCGGTCGAAGCGGAGCAGGAATTGGAAGCTGCCTTCCCATACCCCCAGGAAGCCTCTATTGTGTTGTTGGACGCTAAAACGAACCGGGAATGGGTCTTTTCGCCCGCTGAATTGGGTCTGACCTTTGACACGGCGCAGACCGTTGATCAGGCTTATCAGATCGGCCGTGAAGGGCAAGGTGTGTTCGGCACACTTCGGGAACAGTTTGATACCTGGTATTACGGCCGTCAAATCGCGCCGGTTGTTGTCTTTGATGAATCAAAGCTGGAACAGGCTATTCAATCTATTGCGGCTGAAATCAATCGCCCTCCGGCCGACGCCGCGCTCGATTTTTCCGGCACGGCGGTCAGCTATTTATCGGCCCAGGTTGGCAGAAGTCTGGATACGGCCGATACCCGCCGCCGCTTACTTTCCCCCATTACCAATTTGCGAGAGGTGCGCTTGCAACTTCTCATTCACGAAACACAGCCCCAAATTCATGATACCAGCCAGGCGGCAGAGCAGATCGAACAAATTATGAGCGGCCCCCTGACCCTTTACCTGCAAGAGCCTTTGGAAAATGTGGATCTGGAACGGATCGTTATCCCGGAAGAGACAATCGTGGAGTGGATTCGGATTCAACAGATAACGGCCGAATCGGGCCGAACGGAAACCCAGGTATTCCTGGATGAAAACGCCATTCGGACCTGGCTGGAACCGTATAATGCTACCCTGCGCCGCAACCCGGTAAATGCCCGCTATTATTTTGACGACTTCACCAGGGAGCTGGTTTTGGTGGAGCCGCATGTAAACGGCCGCGCCCTGGATATTGACGCCACTGTTGAGGCGATTAGCCGCCAGGCGGTGCTGCCCAATCGTTCCCTGGCTTTAATCTTCCAGGATGTTGTGCCTGTTGTTCATGCGGGGGCAACGGCCGCTGATTTGGGTATTACCGAACTGGTCAGCGAAAGCACGACCTGGTTTTTCGGTTCCACAGACGAACGCAAGCACAATATCTCCCGCTCGGCCAGCAACTTTTACGGCATCGTCATTGCTCCGGGCCAGGAGTTTTCCTTCAACCATTTTCTGGGCGAAATCAGCGAGGAACAGGGCTATGAAACCGGCCTGATTATCGTGGGCGGCCGGACGATTGAAGGGGTCGGCGGCGGGGTGTGCCAGGTTAGTACGACGATATTCCAGGCTGCATTTTGGGCCGGATTCCCCATTGTTGAGCGTTGGGCGCACGGCTACCAGGTTCCTTATTACAATGATGGGGAAGGAACGGGCATGGACGCCACCGTTTATTCGCCGGTGGTAGATTTCCGCTTTATCAACGACACGCCCTATTACTTGTTGATTGAAAATTATTACAATGAGGCTAACTCCTCTTTAACTTTCAAGATGTACAGTACCAGTCTCGGCCGTGAAGTGATCAAGGAAGGACCGTTTATTGAGAATGTGGTTCCCCCCCGGCCGGACCTTTGGGAATATAATGAGGAGTTGGAACCGGGTGAAACAGAGCAGGTAGATTGGGCCGTTGAAGGGGCCGATGTGACCGTCGGACGGACTGTTCGCAATTCCTTCGGCGATTTACTCCGTCAGGATACCTTTATCAGCCACTATATCCCCTGGCAGAATATTTATGAGTATGGCCCGGATGTCGAGCTGCCGCAAGAAACCGAGAGTACGCCTCAGGACACATCGGAAGCGCCGGAAGAGGGAACGGAATGACCCTGAAGAGAATGGAGATTAACGATTGACGGCCTATCTGACATCAAGCATATAATTCTGGTTGCAAGCGGCAAGGGCGGGGTTGGCAAGACAACGGTTACGGTCAATTTAGCACTGGCATTACAACGACAAGGGGTGCAAGTCGGTGTATTTGACGCCGATGTTTATGGGCCGAATGTTCCCTTAATGTTGGGCGTCCACCAACGCCAGCGCAGCCGCGCCAGCTATGTGCCGGTTGCCCGGCGACGCGACAGCAAGCCAACGGTCAAGCCGGTTGAGCGGTTTGGCTTGAAGGTCTTTTCGACGGGGCTGCTGGTGGGTGAAGATCAGGCTATCAATCCGCCGCCGGATACGGTGGGGCAGATTGTTGTCAGCACCTTGCGAGAAGTAGCCTGGGGCGAGTTGGATTATTTGCTGGTTGATATGCCGCCATCGTCAGGACAACCGCAGGCGGATCTGGTCAAACAGGTTCCGCTTTCAGGCGTCATTATCGTCACGACTCCCCAGGATTTAAGTTTGCTGGATGCCGGCCGTTCTTTTCAACTCTTTAAACAGGCTAAGGTTCGTATTCTGGGTGTTGTCGAGAATATGAGCTATTTTATCTGTCCTGATTGCGGCGGACGTCATGAAATCTTCCGGCGGACTGAGAGTGTCGCCCCTGATGTTCTCAGGGACGTGCCGTTGTTCGGCCGCATTCCCCTGGCCCCGGCCATCTCACGCGGTATCAATCAGGCCGCGCCAATTGTTCATACTGAACCGGAAAGCGCCCAGGCCCAGGCGTTTCTGGATATTGCCGTGATTCTTGCAGAAACAGTTGCTAAAAATAAATAAAAGGTTCAATTTATTATTTGCCCGTTACTTTCTTAATGGAAATTCGACTTATATTAATGGACAATCACATCGTTGATTTGTCGCAAAAAGAGCATCAAGTGATTATTCCTTCGGAAATGTCGTCTGGACAGGCGGTAATTGCCCCAACGCCGTTTTCGAGGATGTGGGTATCGGCCGTAAAAGTTCGGCCGGTTATTCAGGCACTTGTTCTTTTCCTATTGTTTGCGGGACTGCTGGCAGTTGTGCAATATGGCACGGATGCGTTGGTCGGCACGGATGGGTATTATCATGCCCGGATGGGTTTGTTAATACGGCAGGCGGGTTTGCGACCAGATTTCAAATGGCTGCCACTGACAATCCTGAACGCAGATGCTTTTTATAATCACCATCTGCTCTACCATGTTTACCTGGCCCTTTTTGCCGGTACAGATCCGCTTGTGGACGGCGGGCAATCGCTTACCCAGAGTATTAAACTGGCAAGCATTGTCATGCCGGCTTTGGCCTTTCTGGCAATCTGGTGGCTGCTGCGCGAACAGCAGGTAAAGTGGGCGTCGCTGTGGGCTTTGGGTCTCTTCGCGGTTTCAGAGGCTTTCTTATACCGGATGAGTATGCCCCGCGCTCAATCGGCTTCGTTGCTGGTTTTGGTTCTGGGACTGCATTGGTTGTTGAGTGGCAGATTTCGGCCGCTCATACCGTTGGGTTTCATTTATGTCTGGCTCTATGACGGCTTCCTACTGCTGCCGATCATAGGCTCTTTTTATCTAGTTGCTAGTTTAATAACAGAAAGAAAAATCGTTTGGCAGGCTTTAGCATTTCCGGTGGCAGGAATTGCGCTTGGGTTATTGGTGAATCCCTATTTCCCTGAGAATATTCACTTTACGCTCAATCACCTGATACCCAAGATTTCATTTGCAGAAACACCGGTTGGAAACGAATGGTATCCCTATGATACCTGGACGTTAGTAGAGAATACCGGCTTTGCTTTGGGTGCGTTTGTGCTGGCGGTCTTGGGACTGGGCTGGCAAAAAGAGCGCATCAATCTTTCTACCTTAACAGTCTTATTACTAACCGTTTTTTTCGGGTTGTTGTTGTTTAAGTCACGGCGGTTTGTGGAATATTTTCCGGCTTTCACCCTGATATTCGCTGCCTTAAGCATCAGCCCGCTGCTCCGGGATTGGCCGGCGACCCACACCCGACGGCATGGGGTGGCCGGCGCTCTGATCTTGACGGCCGTGCTGGCCGTCCCCTTGGCAACAACCGTCTACCTGGCGCGGGACTCGGTTGCCGGTTCTAAAGCGGCCGATTGGTATGCTGATGCAGCCGGCTGGTTAGCCGTCAACGGGCCGGGTGATAGTTTTGTTTTTCAAACAGATTGGGATGATTTTCCCCGTTTGTTTTTTTACAACCCGGAGATGATTTATACGGTTGGATTAGATCCGACCTATATGGAACTCCATAACTCTGGTCTTTATCATGATTGGGTTGATTTAACGCAAGGGAAGGTTGATAAACCAGGCGAGGTTATTGGGGATCAATTCGGCGCTCAATATGTTTTTTCAGATTTAGGCCATGAAGCTTTTCTGAGACGAGCGGCCGATGATCCCTTATTAAGAGAAATATATCGAGACGACCAGGCGGTTATTTTTGCGGTTGAAGCCGGGGAGGCTGCTGGCAGTGAAGGATGAGATGACTTTGCTGGCCGGCGTGCGCCGGCTTGATCCGCAGGCTTTAGCGGAGACGCATGATAAATATTATCCGGCAATTTTTCGTTATATTGCCTACAAGATCGGCAACCATGAAACGGCCGAGGATTTGACGAGCGAGGTTTTTGTGCGGCTTTTAGATGCCGTCAGGGATCGTCACGCCCCTCAAAAAACATTACGAGGCTGGTTGTACAGCGTTGCTTCGCATATTGTGACTGATTATCACCGCAAACAGTATCGAGGTAGTCAAGAAGTGGCGTTGATAGAGACAATAGAAAGCGATGTCTATGGCCCGGCCGAACAGACTATTAGGAAACAAACGCTAGAAACCCTTAATGAAGCACTTAGCGAGCTGACGGACGAGCAGCAGGATGTTATTGCCTTACGTTTTGGATATGAGATGCCCATAAAGGAAGTGGCCGAGATGATCGGCAAGAGTGAAGGGGCTGTTAAGCAGTTACAGGCCAGGGCGGTGGCTGCCCTGTCTCGGAGAATGGTCCCTGAAGGTTCCCCATGATAGACGACATTTAAGAAAGGGTATCAATATAGACGGTGCGGTAATGGATGACAAATTAGAACAAAAGATCATTCAATGTCTTGAAGCATTGGAAAGTGGTCAGACATTAGACCAGGTATTAGGTTTGTATCCGGGCGACGAGGAGGCCCTGCGTCCTGCATTGGAAGTGGCTGTCGCTTTTGCTGATTTGCGCGTTGCCCATTCCATTCAAGCCCAATCTAAGTCGCAGCAGCGTTTTCTGGAACGAGCCGATACATTGCGGCAAGGGCCGGTAGAAGCTAAACCGTTAGCCGCTTTTTGGCGGCGAATTTTTTATCCTCTGGCATTTGTGACAATGCTGGTGATTGTCCTGGGGGCGGGGACGTTCATAACGGCCCAGTCGGCCTTGCCTGGGGATGTCCTTTATGGAGCGAAACTGACCTTTGAGGGAATTCGACTTTCTCTTGTTCGGGACCTTCAAGTCCAGGAGCGACTCCAACAGCAGTTTCAGGAAGAACGGCTGCGAGAGATTATTGCGCTCCTGGAAAGCGGCCGTCAGGCAGAAGTTGTGCTGGAGGGAACGATTGAATCTATGGTGGCCAGTGATTGGGTGGTGGCCGGTATCCCGGTGCAGCTCAGCGATGCCACAACCATTGACGGCGTTCCAGATATTGGGGTCGAGGTTCAGATCAAAGGCCGGACAACTGTTGGTAGATTGGAAGCCGATGAGATCATTGTAGCGGCCGTTGAGCAGCCCCGGCCTGAGATAACCCCGGTTCCTTCAATAACACCAACGGCCGAGGCGACTATGGAGCCGACGCACGAATATGATGAATCGCTGCCGTCGGATGAAGCGACCGCGACGCCGACGCCCAGCCAAACGCCATCGCCGACCGCAACGGCGACTGCGACGGCTACTCCTACCCCTACTGAAACCAGTACGGCCGTCCCGCAGCCCTCTTTTACACCAACGCCGGTTGTGGACAATGACAATGACAACGGCGGTGGTGACGACAACGACAACGATAACGACAACGATAACGACAACGATAATGACAACAACAGTGGCCCCGGCGGTGGAGACGACAACGATAACGACAACGACAACAACAGCGGCTCTGGCAACGGCGACGACAATGACAATGACAACGACGATGATGATATAGCCGATGTTTCGTAACGATACAGGTGCGTTGCACTGCCCGACGTAACGTCCACCAACCATAACCCTATGGGCAGTGCATTGCACCGCCAGTACCGGTGTTTGGTGTTAGTGACCGTTCGGAATTAATGTAGTGGAGATTGGTTCAATCTCGCAGATTGAACCAATCTGAAAACCGCTAAGTTATTTTTGAACGATTACTTAGTTATTGGTGATTGGCTGGAACCGCTCGCAATCACTAATCACCAATCACTAATTA
>Ga0299914_10003827_pt1 | contig 10723 bp, 12 predicted proteins | sample RVTome_10_FD_201361 | JGI IMG/M metagenome (GOLD analysis project Ga0299914, IMG submission 201361) | Soil microbial communities from uranium-contaminated site in the Upper Colorado River Basin, Wyoming, United States - RVT153D57 (version 2) ... | reverse complement strand
CCCCGCCTTGAAGTTCTTGATGCCCTTGGCGAAGTCCCCCATGACCCGCGGCAGCTTGCCCGCGCCGAACAGTATCAGGATGATCGCCAGGACCACGAGCCAGTGCGTCAGACTGAAGGTTCCCATGACAGCAGCTCCGTGAAGACGCACGCACCTGTGTCGTGGCCGTGTCACGCCTCAACGGGCGCGCAACGGTCAGCGACGTTCAGAGGCTGGATGTCAGGCCGGTGGGCCGGTCGGCGTGCGTGCGGTGCCCACAGAGCTGCGCTGCAGGACCTCTCTCGGCTCGCCGCCGAGCGCTGTCGTGGTCTGCAGTGCGAGGGCAGGCTGGTCGGCCACGGCCCGAAGCAGCGGCGATTTGACCGGCGGCAGCCCGAGCGTGGTCTCGAGCAGCGACGCTCGGGAGAGTATGCCGGGCGCCGACGGCTGGGCCGGCCGCAGCTGGGCAGCCGGGTGTTGGTCCTCGGCGCCGTCGTGTGCGACGAGCGCTTCTAGGCTAGCGGCGGGAGCCGCCGCCAGATCGACGGGCACGGGGGAACGGGCGAAAGGAGCGAGGACGAGGAGGGCAGTGAACCACGCTGCAAGCCAGGGCTGCAGCTTGTCGCCTCGATGCGCCCGCGTACTGCGAGGCAAGTCGGTCGTCTCCCGTCCCGCTGAGCAGGTCACGGCCAGCCCGCTCCATCGAAGGAATGGTCTCCGGCACAGGCGGCGTCAAGGCGCATGACCAGAAGCGCCGCCGAGTCTCCTTGAACGAACCGAAATTTCCTGGGGGGGCGCCCTACTGGGCGTGCCGAATCACACGGGCATGCAAACAACATTGCCGTGCCGTTAACCGTAGAACAGCTCGACCAGGCTCATCGGGATCGCCGGGACATAGGTCACCAGCCCCAGCACGACGAGCAGCACGCCGATGAACCAGACGTTGACCTTCGTCACTTCCCAGATGTCGGCCTTGGCGATCGAACAGGTGGCGATGAGGACGCTGGCAACGGGAGGGGTTTGCTGCCCGATCGCCAGATTGAGCGTCACGATGATGCCGAAATGGACCGGGTCGATGCCGACCGCGTGCACGAGGGGCATGACGATAGGTACCACCAGGATGATCGCCGCAGCCGAATGAAGGAACAGGCCGAGGATCAGGAAAAACACGTTCAGGATCGCCAGCACGCCATAACGGTTGTCGGTGAATTCGAGGATGCCGGCGGCGAGGCTCTGTGGCACCTGCGCCTCGGTCAGGTAGACGCCCAGCAGTGCCGAGGCGGCGATCAGAAGCATCACGACGGCGGTCTGTACGGCGCCATCGACGGCGGCGCGCATGAAGTGCCGACGGTCGAGGTCGCGGTAGATGAGACCGGCGATCACGAGCGCCGCCACCACAGCCACCCCGGCGCCTTCGGTGGCGGTGACGATGCCGCCAAAGATGGCGCCGAGGATAACCATCGGCATGATCAGCGCCCAGCCGGTTTCCTTGAACGTGACCCATACGCGGTCAAGGCTGAACCGCTCTTCCACCGGCCAGTCGTGCTTCAGCGCCAGGTAGTAGGAGATCGCCATCATGGCGAAGCCCCCGAGCAACCCTGGGACGATGCCCGCCACGAACAATTGCACGATGGAGCTGCCCGACATCACGCCGTAAAGGATCATCGGAATCGAAGGCGGGATGATGATGGCGAGACTCGCCGAGGATGACGTGATCGCTGCCGTGAAGGCACGCGAATAACCGCGCCGCATCATGGCGGGCATGATGATGGGGCCCGTGGCGGCGACGTCCGCGACGGCGGAGCCTGAGATCTCGGCGAAGAACATCGACTGAATGATATTCACGTGCGCGAGGCCGCCGCGGATGAAGCCGACCAGAGCGGTGGCAAAGTCCATCAGTCGGCGGGAGATGGACGATGAGTTCATGATAGCCCCCGCCAGGATGAACATCGGAATGGCGAGGAGCGGAAAACTCTTGGCGCCGTCGTACATCGCGAGCGCAATGTTGGGGAGCATGTAAGTGCCCTGGGTCGTTACGATGGCGACGGCCGCGATCGCGCCGAGGGCAACCGCGATCGGCACGTTGGCCAGCACCAGGACAACCAGGCCGCTCAGCATCGCGAGAATGGTCACGGCCGGCTGCCTTCCTGCGCCTGCATCTGCTCCGTCACTTCCGCCACGTCAGCGGAGATGCCTTCGCGCAGGCGGTGCCAGTATTCCGGCAGGCTCAGGGCCTCGCAGATGATGAACAGCGTCGCCCCTATCGGAATGACCGACTGCGTGAGGCGCACCGGAACGCCGGGGAGGCTGATCAGGGTCATGCCTTGCAGTACCTCAAGCACCGTCATTCCGGTCCAGGCAAGCACGATGAAGAAGGCGAAGACGACGCTCTCGCCCAGGATCGCGACGGCCACGCGCCAGGGATGGGGCAGGGCCAACAGGAATCCGTCGAAGCCGATGTGGGCGCGCTTCAGCGCGGCGAGGGCGGCGCCGTAATAGGTGATCCACGCAAGCATGATCGAAGCCACTTCGTCGTACCAGACGAAGGATGCTCCCGCCTTGCGCCAGATCACCGCCAAAACGACGATCACGGTGAGCGCCGAAACCAGAAACACCACCCAGATCTCCAGGAACCGCTCAAGAATCCGCCGAAGGCGATCGAGCGCGATCACGGCGTACCTCCATCATGTCGGGACGACATGGCAAGCGGCCCAACGCTGCGAGATCACCCGAGCGTCTCTGGCTTTAGCGTCCCTGCATTAGGATGATGCCTTAGCCCTTGCCGGCTCCCAGATGCTGATATGACGGGTCTCGGGCATCAAAAAGAGTGCGAGCAGGAAGCACACCGCCGGAACGGCGATCGGGTAGATCAACGCATAGCCAAGGCTACCCGTGGCCTGAAAGGCCGCGCTGGTGATGAATGGTACCAACCCGCCACCCCAGCCGTTGCCGATGTGATAAGGTACGGAAACCGATGTGTAGCGGATCCTCCCGGGGAAATATTCCGCCAGGAATGCTCCGATCGGCCCATAGACCATCCCGACATAGGACACGAGGATAAAGATGATGAAGATCGCAACGGGATAGTCGATATTGTCCGGCGCGGTGACCTGCCCCAGCCATGAGTACAGCGGATAGTAGGTGAGTGCGGCGAGGAGCATGCCTCCCAAGATCACCGGCTTACGGCCAATCAGGTCGGATAACCAGCCGAAGAAGATCAAGGTCGGCGCTGCCAGGAGTAACGCGATTCCCACGATGTAACTCGAGGTAACCACGTCCACCTTGGATACTTGCTGCAAGAAATACAGCGCCCAGAACTGCCCACTGTACCAGACTACGCCCTGCCCGATCACCACGATACTGGCGATCAGCACGAGTTTCATATTGGCGCTGAGGAACGCTTCCCGCCATGGGTTCTTGGTCATCTGTCCCTTGGCCCTGATCTCCTGGAAAATCGGCGTCTCCTGCAGTTGGAGGCGGATGTAAATCGCGATCGCCACCAGCAGGAAAGAAACCAGGAAGGGGATGCGCCACCCCCAGTCATTGAACGCCTCATCGCCGAGGTACGCCCGCGTACCGACGATCACAACCATCGACACCACGATCCCAAGAGTCGGCGAAGTTTGCAGCCAACCGGTATAGAAGCCGCGGCGTTCGTCCGATACGTGCTCGGCGACGTAGGTGATGGCGCCCCCATATTCGCCGCCCAGGCATAGGCCTTGGATCATTCGCAGGGCGAAGAGGAGGAACGCGGCGGTCAAACCGATCGACTGAAAGCTGGGGATCAACCCGATCGCACCCGTACCCAGCCCCATCCCGGTCAGGGTAATGAGGAACGTGTACTTGCGGCCCACCCGGTCGCCCAGCCATCCGAAGAGGAATGCCCCCAATGGACGGATCAGGAATCCGGCAGTGAACAGCGCAATCGTGCTCAGCAGCGCCGCAACCGGGTGAGTTTGTTCGAAGAACTTGACCGACAAGATCGCGGCCAAGCTCCCGAAAATATAGAAATCATACCATTCGATCACGTTTCCCACTGCCGCGGCGACGATCACGCGCCGGAAGTCCTTCGGAACTTGAGCAGCCATATTGTCCTCCTCCCATTCAGCGCTTCACGGCGGGCCGTTGCGCCGCGACCCGCATCTCCAATCAACTTCGCACACGGGTATGCGACCTGCGCCGAACAGAACCAGGACGACTGCGAGCACGACGAACCAGTGCGACAGACTGGATGTTCCCATGACAGTGGCTCCAGGAGACGCACGCACGTGTGCTGAGGCCATGCCGCGCCAGAGAGGCGCGTGATGCTCAGCGAAGGTTCAGAGGCTGGATCTCAGACCGGCGGGCCGGTCGGTGTGCGTGCGGTGCCGACGGAGCTGCGGTGGAAAGCCCCGCTGGCCTCGGCGATGGACGCTAGGATCGGTCCGGGCGCGACCGGCGATGCGTGAGCGGTCCCGGACCAGGCGGAGGCCGGCTTGGGCGGAGGCAACCCGAATGTCGTCTCAACCGGCAGCAGGCGCGACAGCATGCCAGGTGCAGCGGTTTGGGCGGATCGCAGGCGCGATCGCGGCTCCTCAGCCGTCGCCGTTGGCTGGTCTCGAAGATCGAAGGATTGCACCGAGGCAGCGCGGGCCGCCGCCTGCTCGACGGGCAAGGATGGGCGGGCAACCGGCGCGATCGCCAGGAGAGCCGCGAACCAGACCGCCAGCCAGCTTCGCAACCGTTTGCCTCGATGCGCCAGCGTAGCCGCAGGCACGCCCGTCCTCTCCCCGGTGCTGCTGAGCGGGTCGTGGCCAAAGTCCGCTCTATTGAAGGATGGTCTCCGCCACAGATGCCGTCAAGGCGCATGAACAGAAGCGCCCACCGGGTCCTCCTCCAAGGAGAAGAAGTCCTCGGTACGGGCAGGGGCCGTCGGCGTTCCTACACCTCTAAGAAGGCGACCGAGGCTCCGACGGACGCATCCGACGGACGAGAAGTTCCCGCGGGGCCCAGCGGACGTCTACTTCACCGCCGGTAGAAGAAAGCCAGTTATTTCCTCCGTAAATTGTCAGCATTATTACACACTATTTGTAACGGACAAATAAGTGCACTGGACGGAAGGTCGAACGTGTCCTATGACTGCGGCGAGCAAGAACTGGAATGGATCTGCATAGGGCAGCATCGTTCCGGATTGGCGCCGGGCTTGGGCAAGGCGCCAAGGGAGGTCAGATGCGATCGCAAATCGAAGGGTCGTGCCGCCTTGCGGGCGCGGCGCTGGGTGTGTTCGTACTGGCTTTGCCCGCCGCGATCACGGCGGCGCAAGCCTGGGAGCCGACCAAGACTGTCGAATTCATCGTGCCCGCCGGGACCGGCGGCGGTGCGGACCAGATGGCGCGCATGATCCAGGGCGTGGTCCAGAAGCACAAGCTGATGGACCAGCCGATCGTCGTCATCAACAAGTCCGGGGCGCCGGTGCCGAAGGCTTCCTCGACGTCAAGGAGGACGACGGCAACCCGCACAAGATCATCATCACGCTCTCGAACCTGTTCACCACACCGCTCGCCACCGGCGTGCCGTTCAACTGGAAGGATCTGACGCCGGTCGCCATGCTGGCGCTGGACGAGTTCATCCTGTGGGTCAACACCGACGAGCCTTACCAGTCGGCGGTGGAATATCTCGACGCGGCGAAACAGGCCGGGCTGGGCAAGTTCAAGATGGGTGGCACGGGCTCGAAACAAGAAGACCAGATCATCACCGTGGCCCTGCAGTCGAAGGCCGGCGCAGAGCTCGGCTATATCCCGTTCAAGGGCGGCGGTGATGTCGCGGTCCAGCTCGTCGGCGGTCACGTCAACTCGAGCGTGAACAACCCGATCGAGTTGACGTTGCTCATTTCCGCTCCGGGGGTCTGCGCCCCTGTGCGTGTTCGACGGCAAGCGGCTGCCTATGACGAGAAGATCACTGACACGATGGCATGGCAGGACGTTCCGACCTGCAAGGAGTCCTGCATCGATTTCCAGTACCTCATGCTGCGCGGCATCTTCATGCCGCCGGGGGTCGAGCAGGAGCACGTCGACTTCTATGTCGACCTGTTCACAAAGGTGCGCGAGACGCCCGAGTGGCAGGACTTCATGAAGAAGGGCGCCTTCAACCCGAGCTTCATGACCGGCGCCGAGTTCGAGAACTGGCTGGCCGAGACGGAGGACCTGCACCGCAACCTGATGACGCAAGCAGGCTTCATCGCACAATGATGGTGGCGCGCTCCTGACCGGTCGCCCCGTTCGGGAGGTTCCGCCTTTTTGGGGGGCTGGGCGGCAGGGAGAGCCGCTCGAGCGGGCGGCTCTCCCGCGGGCACCATCAAGGTCCAGAGATGCAGGACGAGGGCGAACCGGCCAATCTCGCGGGCGGCGTGAGCAAGCGGCTGATGGACATCATCGTCGCCGCATTGATGATGCTGTTCGGCGCGGTGGTAATGGTCGAGAGCTACGAACTCGGCGCCGGCTGGTCGCCCACCGGACCCGAGTCAGGCTACTTTCCGTTCTATGTGGGGCTCCTGATCCTGGTCTCGAGCACGGCGACCGTGGTGGCGACCCTGTTCACCAGGTCCCCCGATCGGGCGTCCTTCGTTGAGCCGCGGCAGTTCAAGCTCGTTCTCCAGGTCCTGATCCCCGCCACCGTGTTCGTCGTTGCGATCAGCTATATCGGCATCTATGTCGCGGGGGGGCTCTTCATCGCCTTCTTCATGTGGTGGCTGGGCAAGTATCCGCTGCATGTCGCTGCGCCGGTGAGCGTGCTCATCCCCGTCGCCCTGTTCTTCCTGTTCGAGGTCTGGTTCCTGATATCCCTTCCGAAGGGGCCCCTCGAGAACTTTCTCGGCTACTGAACGCCCCGATCGAGCTTCGAACCATCATGCCGCCGGGCTGGCTCCAATCAAAGTCGCCGGGAAGCCGATGAGACCGATACCCTCGGGCGATCCCTTGGCGCATCCGCGCCGGCGAGCCAGCCCATCGAAGACTTCGCTCAAAGCTGCGGCCGACCATACGGCGGCGCTCGCCTGGAAGGATAGGACGTGGAGGGGCTGGTCCCGCTTTTCCTCGGTTTCACGGTCGCTCTCGACCCGTACAGCATCATGTTCATGTTCGTGGGCGTCATTCTTGGCGTCCTGATCGGCGTGCTACCAGGTCTCGGCGGCGCCAACGGCGTCGCGATTCTTCTGCCGCTGACCTTCGCCATGCCGCCCACGACCGCCATTATCATGCTCTCCTGCATCTACTGGGGAGCGCTGTTCGGCGGCGCAATCACTTCGATCCTGTTCAACATTCCGGGCGAGCCGTGGTCGGTCGCGACGACCTTCGACGGCCACCCGATGGCGCAGCGCGGCCGGGCTGGCGAGGCGCTCACCGGGGCGTTCACCTCGTCCTTCGTCGGCGCCCTGTTCGCGGTCATCGTCATCACCTTTCTCTCGCCCCTGGTCGCCAGCTTCGCGCTGCAGTTCGGCCCGCCAGAGTTCTTCGCGGTCCAGCTCCTGACCTTCTGCAGCTTCGTCGGCATGGGCAAGGAATCCCCATTCAAGATCATCGCGTCGATGATGCTGGGCTTTGCGCTCGCCTCCGTGGGCCTCGACACCGTGACCGGAAAGCTCCGCCTGACGTTCGGCTTAAACGAGCTCCTGCACGGCTTCGACTTCCTGATCGCGGTGATCGGTCTGTTCGGGATCGGCGAGATCCTGCTGACAATGGAGGAAGGGCTCGTCTTCAAGGGTACGGGGGCCAGGCTCGATCCCAAGGTGGTATTTCAGACCTGGGCTCAGCTGCCGAAGTTCTGGGTCACCTCACTGCGCAGCGCGCTGGTCGGCTGCTGGATGGGCATCACGCCAGGCGGCGCCACACCCGCCTCTTTCATGAGCTACGGCCTCGCCAAGCGGTTCTCGAAGAACGGTGACAGGTTCGGGACCGGCGAGCTGGAGGGCGTAGTGGCGCCGGAAACAGCGGCCCACGCCGCGGGGACGAGTGCATTGCTGCCGATGCTGACGCTTGGCATTCCCGGTTCGCCGACCGCCGCCGTCCTGCTGGGCGGGCTTCTAATCTGGGGCTTGCAACCGGGGCCACTCCTGTTCGTCGAGCAGAAGGAGTTCGTCTGGGGGCTGATCGCCAGCATGTATATCGCGAACATTGCCGGCCTGATCGTGGTCCTGACGACGGTGCCCCTGTTCGCGGCAGTTCTGCGCATTCCGTTCAGCGTGATTGCGCCGGTGATCGTGATGATCTGCGCCATTGGCGCCTACACCGTGAACAACTCCTTCTTTGACATAATGGCCATGCTGGTCTTCGGCGTGGTCGGCTACGTCTTCAAGAAGCTCAACTGCCCCTTGGCGCCGCTGGTCCTCGCGCTGGTGCTGGGTGGCCTCGCGGAGAGCTCGTTCCGCCAGTCGATGCTGCTCTCCGATGGCAGCCCGTCAATCTTCTGGTCGAACGCACTGGTCGCCGGGATCGTCGGTCTGGCCATGCTCATGCTGTTCTGGCCGCTGATCTCGCTGGTGCTGGGGCTGCCAGCCGCGCCGCCGAGTGACGCGCCGGGATCGCGCCGGCGAGACCAGGGTCGTAATTCGAAGGAGTATGGCGGGATGACCTACCGCACGGTCCTTGTGCCGGTCGGCCGGCGGGAGAATGCCGATGTTTGGACCGCGCCTTCGCAGTGGGTTTTCGGAATACCTCGCTGGGGCCGCGCATCACCGCGCGCAGACGCCGGAGGTCTGACCTCGCCAGGGGGCGACCGTTCCTCGTGAAAGCGTGCCGCTGGCGCACAATCGAGAGCGGGCAAGCCCGCTCGACTACCGAGTCCGCTGAGCCGGACGGATCTCGAGCAGACCGGCTACAGCAAGACCAGGATCCGACGCGATTACCGCCTGCAAGCCGCCTCTTACGCCGAAAGTCGCAACCCACGTATTTACACTGACATGAGTATATTCCGCTGCAAAATCCAGTACCGGCTGGGTCGGCTCGATATGCCGGTCTGGGAGCCGGCTGGTGGGCGGCCTGCGAGCCGATGTTCGATCCGAACCCAAGCAGCGCAACAACACGAGGACGTCGAGGGGTTCGCCAATTGGTTCCCATCTAATGCTTATACAGATAGGCGGCGGCGTCGCGCGCTTCGGGTTCGCTGATCCCGGTCGCTGGCATCGCCGTCAAAGTATCGATCGCGGGCGGATTCACGATCCAGGCGACTAGGTTCTCGGGCGTGTTCGGCAGCACCCCTCCTACATAGACCCGGCTGGCGAAGTCGTCGAGCGGTGGACCGACCAGGCCGTTTGCCTCGGGGATGCCGGGAATCCTATGACAAGTGGCGCAGCCGTATCGAACCAGCGCCTGCTTGCCGCGCTCCGGGTCGCCGCCTGCAACCGCCAGTTCGGGCGCCAGCTCGCGCGCGCTCGATCGGAGCAGGGCGACCCCGGCAACGATGCCGGCCACGATCAGCAGCACGAGGCTAGCGAGAAGGAGCACCCCTCGTGGCAACGCGTCCTTCCACCATGCCGATCTCGGGTCGGCCATGTGGTGCCAGCGGGCCCTCGTCGCGCAGAATCGCGGCGCACAGCGCGAGTGCGGCGATCAAATACACGAGTCCGGCCGGCACCCACATGATCAGCCCGGCGAGTTGCTGGTCCTCAAGCGCGGACAGGCCTGCGGGCCCGGCCGCGACCGCATAGCTCGCATACCAGACCGTAGGCGACAGGGTCAGGAGCGCGCCGAGCAAGGTCGAGTGCATAGATGTCGTCAACAGCGAGAATACGGACGTGATCCGCGTCCTGGCATTGGCGCGGCGCGGCAGGATCGAGGCCCAGAACAGGAACGCGGTGGTCAGCAACATGGCATGCTGCAAGTAGTGAACCACCTCGCTTTGCAAGGCGGCATCGAATAGCACCGGCACGTGCCACAGCCAGAGCGCTGCCCCGTGCAGTGCCCAGGCCACGCCCGGGCGCACGAGCGCCCGCCAGGACCGCCGGGCCCTTCCGTTGATTGTCCAGCGTCCCACCCGCCGGCGCCAGGGCAGAGACAGCGCCAGCAGATAGGGCACGCCCGGCCTGGCCGGCGGCGAGCAGCGGCGTCGCCACGATGGTCAACAGCTCGTGCTCGGCCATGTGGGGGGCGAAACGAAGTCTTCCCCAGGCGTGTAAGGGCAATGCCAGCATGAGCGTCAGCACCGCGAGGCCGGCGCCGAAGGCCAGCGCCTCGGTCCGGCTGACGCCGCGGCCGGCGCCCGCCCGTCGCCAGGCGCGGCGCTGCGCCCTGAAGTACGCGAAGCCGGCGAGCAGAAGCGGCACGGCGACCGCGATGCGCCAGGCCTGGTCCGGTGCGATCTCCGCCGCTCCGTCATGGGCGAGGGCCTGACCGACGGGCGCGACGGCGACCAGAAAGGCCGCGCAGGTGATGCATGCCGTGTTGCGTCTCATCGTTGGCACGGATCGAAGAAGAAGACGCCGATCGTCTGTGTGACGATCACGAGGCCGAACAGCAGACGGAGCGTCAGGCCGACCAGCCGGAGAAAGCGCTGGCGGTTCTCGGGCGGCGCGCGCTCGTCCGAGACCTGCCGGCCGGCGCGGCGCAGGTCGCGCCCCAGGCGAGCGCGCCGGCAAACGGGACCACCGCCAGCGCGACCAGGTTGGTCAAGTGGATCGCGACCGGCGGGCCGCCGTGGCAAGCCCAGGGCACCAGCGCATAGCTCATCTGCTGGCTCCGGCGGTCATGCAGTTCGATCCCGAGGGCAATCTGCT
>Ga0299914_10003826_pt1 | contig 10723 bp, 6 predicted proteins | sample RVTome_10_FD_201361 | JGI IMG/M metagenome (GOLD analysis project Ga0299914, IMG submission 201361) | Soil microbial communities from uranium-contaminated site in the Upper Colorado River Basin, Wyoming, United States - RVT153D57 (version 2) ... | reverse complement strand
CCGTGATGTCGCCGCGCACCGTGATCACCTGGGCGGAAAACGCCAGGATCTTCGACGACGTCGGCTTCGCCTTCCGCCTGACCTTCCTGAACAAGTGCGACGAGGCCGAGCGGGCGATCATCGCCGAGTACTACCAGCGCTGCTTCGGCGTCGAGCTGCCCGAGAGCACGGCCAGCGCCACGCTGATCTGAGCCATGTCGTCCACGCCGGGCAAGGATCGACTCGAGGTCTTCCAGCGCGCCGTCGGCGCGACCTGCCGTGCGATGTCGGGGCGACCCGGCCTCACCGTGTCGTTCAAGGGTCGCGACCCGGGGCGCGAGCGCGCGCCCGCCGAGACGCCGAACGTCGTTTTGCCGGTGCCGCGCCGCGCGCTCGCCAGCCAGGACGTCGGGCGGGTGCGCGGCGAGGCCGACGGCGCCGCGCTGCGCCTGCGCCATCACGACGCCAAGGTGCACCGGCGCCTCTGCCCGCAGGGCGAGCTGGCCGACGCAATCTTCGGAGCGCTCGAGCAGGTCCGGGTCGAGGCCCTCGGGGCCAGCCGGATGGCCGGCGTGGCCGGCAATCTGGCGCTCGCCCACGCGGCCCGCGGCCGGACCGCCCTACCCCACCAAGCCGAGACCTCCAGCGAGGCCGAACTCGCCCAGGCGCTGGAGCTCTACGCCCGCGAGAGCCTGCTCGGCTTCATGTTGCCCAAGGAGCAGCGCGACCACCTCGACCACTGGCGCGGCCTGCTCGAGAGCCGCACCGGGCAGGACTGGGCCGTGCTGCGCCGTCAGTTGACTCAGCAGGAGGACTTTGGGATCCGCGTGCGCGAGATGCTCGCCCATCTCGGGCTGGCCGAAGACCTCGGCGAGGAGACCGAGGAGTCCGAGGCCGAGCAGACCGAGCCGGAAGTCGGCGAGGAGCAGCCCTCGCCGACCGAGGACGGCTCGGGCGACGGTGCGGCCGAGCAGTCCGAGCGCATGGAGCGCGATAGCGAGGCGGCAGCCGACGCGGAGGATCAGGCGGAGACCGGCGCGAGCGAGGAGCGCATCGAGGACGCCGAGGCCCAAGGTGCCAACGAGGAAGGCGGCATGGAGCCGCCCTTCGAGACGCCCCGCTACATCCCGCCAGGGGGCGAGAGCCTCGCCTACCGGGTGTTCACGACCCGGCACGACGAGGTGGTCGAGGCGAGCGAGCTGTGCAGCCCGCTCGAGCTCGCCCGGCTGCGCACCCAGCTGGACCAGCAGCTGGCCCGCTTTCAGGGCATGATCGGCCGCATGGCCAACCGCCTGCAGCGCCGGCTGCTCGCGCAGCAGACCCGCTCCTGGGAGTTCGACCTGGACGAGGGCCTGCTCGACACCGCGCGGCTGACCCGGGTGGTGGTCAATCCCGAGCAGCCGCTGTCCTACAAGCTGGAGAAGGACACCGAGTTCCGCGACACCGTGGTCACGCTCCTGATCGACAACTCGGGCTCGATGCGCGGGCGGCCGATCGCGGTCGCCGCCATGTGCGCCGACATTCTGGCGCGCACCCTCGAGCGCTGCGGCGTCAAGGTCGAGATCCTGGGCTTCACCACGCGCAGCTGGAAAGGCGGCCAAAGCCGCGAGCAATGGTTGCGCGAGGGCAAGCGGCCGAACCCCGGCCGGCTCAACGATCTGCGCCACATCGTCTACAAGCCGGCCGACAACCCCTGGCGACGGGCGCGCCGCTCGCTCGGCTTGATGCTGCGCGAGGGCCTGCTCAAGGAGAATATCGACGGCGAGGCGATCCTCTGGGCGCATCAGCGTCTGCTCGCGCGGCCCGAGCAGCGGCGCATCCTGATGGTGATTTCGGACGGCGCGCCGGTCGACGACAGCACCCTGTCCGCCAACCCCGGCAACTATCTGGAGCAGCATCTGCGGCGGGTGATCGAGTGGGTGGAGCAGCGCTCGTCGATCGAGCTCCTGGCGATCGGAATCGGCCATGACGTGACCCGCTATTACCGCCGCGCGGTCACCATCTCCGATCCCGAGCAGCTCGGCGGCGCGATGCTCGGCGAGCTCTCCGAGCTGTTCGAGCTGGAGTACCGGCCGCCCCGCCAGCCCGGCCGTCGCCGCGCCGCCTGACGGCATCGGAGGCCAAAGGGGAGCACGGATGAAGAAGCTGATCAATGCCGTCGACGATGTCCTGACCGAGAGCCTGGAGGGCTTCGGGGCGGCGCATGCAGATCTGGTCAAGGTTTCGCATTCGCCCACCTATGTCGCCCGCGCCGATGCGCCGGCAAGGGGCAAGGTCGCGCTGATCTCCGGCGGCGGCTCCGGCCACGAGCCGCTGCATGCCGGGTTCGTCGGCTACGGCATGCTGCATGCCGCCTGTCCCGGCGAAGTCTTCACCTCGCCAACCCCGGACCAGATGGTGTCGGCCGCGGAGGCGATCGACGGCGGCGCCGGTATCCTGCTCATCGTCAAGAACTACTCCGGCGACATCATGAACTTCGAGATGGCGGCCGAGATGCTCGCGGGCGAGCAGGCGACCGTGCTGATCAACGACGACGTCGCGGTCGAGGATTCGACCTACACGACCGGCCGGCGCGGCGTCGCGGGCACGGTGATCGTGGAGAAGATCGTCGGCGCCGCGGCCGAGGCCGGGGCCGATCTGGCCGCCTGCCGGGCGCTCGGCGAGCGAGTCAACCGGGCCACGGGCTCGATGGGCGTGGCGCTGACCAGCTGCACGGTGCCGGCCGCCGGTAAGCCCACCTTCGAGATCGGCGAGGGCGAGATGGAGATGGGCGTCGGCATCCACGGCGAGCCCGGGCGCACGCGTGTCGCCCTGGCTAGCGCCGACGCCATCGCCGAAGAGATGATCGACGCGATCTGCCCGTCGATCGAGGCCGAACGGGGCGAGTCGATGCTCCTGCTGGTGAACGGCTTCGGCGGCACGCCGCTGATGGAGCTTTATCTCATGTATCACGCCGCGGCAAAGCAGTGCGCCGCCCGCGGCCTGAAGATCGCGCGCTCGCTGGTGGGAAACTATACCACCTCCCTCGACATGGCCGGCTGCTCGCTGACGCTCACCTGTCTGGACGACGAGCTGATCCGCTTCTGGGACGCGCCGGTGCACACCGCCGGTCTGCGCTGGGGACGCTGAGCCGGACAACCGCGGGATCAGCCGCCGAGCAGGTCCAGGAGAGCGAGCGCGACCACCTCGGTGGCCTTTGGCAGCACGTCGAGCGGCAGGCGCTCGTCGGCGCGATGCGCGTTCGCCTCCTCGATGGTGCGAGGGCCGGCGCCGTAGAGGACGGTCGGGACGCCGGCCTCGGTGTAGTGCCGCGCGTCGGTATAGAGCGGTACGCCTTGCGCCCGGATCTGCTCGCCGAGCACCTCGCTCGCGCGCCGGCAGAGGATCTCGGCGAGCCGCGGCGCATTGCCGATCGGCGCAAGCGGCCGGGCAAGAAGGATGCGGCGGATCTCGACGCGCGCGCCCGGCACCGCCTGTCCCGCTTTTGCGATCACCGCGCGCAGCTCGGCCTCGACCGCGTCCGGCTGCTCCTCGGGGATCAGGCGCCGGTCGAGGCGGAAGGTCACGCGGTCAGGCACGACGTTGGTGTTGATGCCGCCCTTGATCAGACCGACCGTGAGCTGCGGCAAGCCGATGCCGGGCGTGGCCGAGACCCGCTCGCGGAAGCCCTTCCGGTGCGCGTAGAGCGCGCCGAGGATGGCGTTCGCCGCCTCGAGCGCGTCGATGCCGGTCTCGGGCCGCGCCGCATGGGCCGATCGGCCGCCCACCTCGACCTCGAGATGCAAACAGCCGTTGTGCGCCGTGACCACGCCGTAGGAGAAGCCGGCGCAGATGACGTAGTCGGGCCGGCTGATCCCCTCGTCCAGGAGCCATTTCGGGCCGATCTCGCCGCCCGCCTCCTCGTCGTAGGTGAGATGCAGCTCGATCGTGCCCTTCAGATCCGCGGCCGCGGCCTCGAGCGCGAGGAGCGCGAAGGCGTAGGTGGCGAAGTCCGACTTCGAGACCGCGACGCCGCGGCCGTACATCCAGCCGTCGACCACCTCGGCGCCGTACGGATCGCGCGTCCAGCCCTCGCCCGGCGGCACCACGTCGCCATGGGCGTTCAGCGCCACGACCGGCCCGTCGCCGAAGCGCCGGCGTACAACCAGGTTCACGGCGCTTGCCATGCCGTTGACCCGCACGAGCTCCTCGGGCACCGGATGGCGCTCGACCGCGAAGCCGAGGCCCTCCAGCAGCTCCGCCGCGCGCCCGGCGTGCCGGGCGCAGTCACCAGGAGGATTGTCCGAGGGCATCTTGACCAGCTCGGCGAGGAATGCGGCCTGCGCCGCGCGCCGCGCCTCGACGAACGAACGGATCTTCTCGGCATGCTGGACCATTGCGCTTCGGCCTCTCAAACGTCGGCGCTAGCCGGTTCGAAACTACGGAGGAAATCGAGCAGCGCGCGCACCGCGAAATCGGCGTCCTCGGCGGTGACCCGCTCCGCGGGATTGTGGCTGACGCCGCCCTTGCAGCGCACGAACAGCATGCCCATCGGGCACAGATCGACCATGGCGAGCCCATCGTGGCCGGCGCCGCTCGGCAGGCGCCGGGGACGAATGCCGGTCCGGGCGACGGCCGCCTCGAGCCCATCAATGAGCCAGGGGGCGCAGGCGGCCGCGGGCGCATCGTAGGTTCGGCGCATGGCCATCCCGATGCCGCGCCGTTCGGCGATCGCCCCGAGCTCCCGCTCCAGGTCGGCGATGGCTTCGGCGCGCACCGAATCCGCCGGAGCGCGGACGTCGATCGTGAACCGCGCCGCGCCCGGAATGACGTTGACGGCGCCCGGCAGGGCCTCGATCAGCCCCGCGGTCGCCACCAGCTCCGAGGGCGCCGCGGCGCGCCGCTCGATCGCCAGGATCATCTCCGCGGCAGCGGCGAGCGCGTCCTTGCGGAGCGCCATCGGCACCGTCCCGGCGTGCCCGGCCTCCCCCGTCAGGTCGACCATGAAACGGCTCGCGCCGTTGATGGCGGTGACCACGCCGACCGGCAGGCCTTCGGCCTCGAGCACCGGTCCCTGCTCGATGTGCAGCTCGACATAGGCGAGCACGTCCTCCCGGCGTCGCGGCAGCTTGGGAATCTCGAACGGGTTGCAGCCAAACTGCTGCAGCGCCTCGCGAACGCTCACGCGGTTCGCATCCTCGGCGTCGAGCGCCGCGGGATCGAGCGTACCGGCGATCGCGCGCGAGCCGGTCAGCGTGACCGGGAAGCGCACCCCCTCCTCGTCGCCGAACGCCAGGATCTCGATCGCGAACGGCCGTCGCTCGCGGGACGCGTGGAGCTCGGCGACCGCCTGGATCGCGGCGACGACGCCCAGGCAGCCGTCATATCGGCCGGCGTTGCGCACGGTGTCGATGTGCGAGCCGAGCAGCAGCGCCGGCCGGCAGGGATCGGTGCCGTCGTAGCGTCCGACGACATTGCCGACGGCATCGATGGTCACCGCCATCCCAGCGCGGGCCATCCAGTGCTTGACCTGCAAAGCCGCCGCCTTGTGGGCGGGTGAAAGATAGAGCCGGGTCAGCTCGCCCGGCACCTCGGTGAAGGTTGCGAGGCTTTTCAGGCGCGCCATTACGGCCGCGCCGTGGCCAGTCTCCCGAGCCGCGCTGGTCACGGCAGGAGCTCCTGCAGCCTGAAAAGAGCGATCTTCTCGACCTCCCCGAGCGCGGTCGCCATCTCCTCGTCGCGAGCGTTGCCAAGTCGTTGCTCGAACGCCAAGAGGATCTCCCGACGGGAGCGGCCCTTGACCGCCATGATGAACGGGAAGCCGAACTTGCCCTGGTAGTCGCCATTGAGCGACTGGAAACGTGCATATTCCTGCGGCGTGCAGCGATCGAGGCCGGCGCTCGCCTGCTCCGACGAGGACTCCTCGGTGAGCTGGCCGGCCACTGCGAGCCGCCCGGCCAGCTCGGGATGGGCGCAAAGAAGCTCTAGCTTGCGCGCCGGCGAGGCGGTGTGCAGCACCGCGCGGAGCTGCGCGTGCAGACCCTCGGCACGGTCGGCCTCCGGCCACAGGCCGACGCGCCAGGCCGCCTCGGCGACCCACGGGCTGTGCTCGAACACGCCGCCGAAGCGTTGCACGAACTCGGCCTGTGTCATCTGGCTAGGACGCGGGACGGGGGCCTCGGCTGGCGGCCGGTAGGGATGCCGCTCTTGCCAGTGGCGGGCGATGTCGATGCGTCGGCAGAACCAGACGCTCTGGTGGCCCTCCGCGTAGTCGATGAAGCGCTCGAGGGCGGCGATCCGGCCCGGCCGGCCGACCAGCCGGCAGTGCAGGCCGATCGACATCATGCGCGGTGTGCGCGCGCCCTCGGCGTAGAGAACGTCGAAGCTGTCCTTGAGGTAGGCGAAGAACTGATCGCCCGAGTTGAAGCCCTGCGTCGTGGCGAAGCGCATGTCGTTGGCATCGAGGGTGTAGGGAACGATGAGCTGGAGCCGGCCGTCGACCGTGACCCAGTAAGGCAGATCGTCGGCGTAGCTGTCGGCGCAATAGACGGAGCCGCCTTCCTCGACCACGAGGCGCAGCGTGCTCGGGCTGGCGCGGCCGGTGTACCAGCCGAGCGGCCGGCTGCCCGAAACTCGGGTCAGGATCTCGATCGCCCGGCGCATGTGCTGGCGCTCGACCTCCTCGCCAAGGTACTGGTAGTCGATCCAGCGATAGCCGTGGCTCGCGATCTCGTGGCCGGCCTCGACCATCGCCCGGATGACCTGCGGATGGCGCTCGGCCGCCATGGCGACGGCGAACACGGTCAGCGGCACGGCCTTGCGCTCGAACAGGTCCAGGAGCCGCCAGACGCCGACCCGCGAGCCGTACTCGTAGATCGATTCCATGTTGACGTGGCGCACGCCGGGCAGCGCCGGGGCGCCCACGATCTCGGACAGGAACGCCTCGCTCGCCGGGTCGCCGTGCAGGACGCAGTTCTCGCCGCCCTCCTCGTAATTGAGGACGAACTGCACCGCGATCCGCGCGCCGCCCGGCCAGTCGGCCGGCGGTGGCGTGCCTCCGTAGCCGATCAGGTCGCGCGGGTAAGCTCCCGGCATGTCGTCATCCCTCCCTCACCTCGCCATCCCGCCTCGATCGGCAGCGCCAAGGCGACTTCCTTACGGCCCGATGCTACACTATCCGCCCTGAGGTGACCCGTATCCCCCGGTTCCATTTGAAAGTTCTTGCGATCGTTGTGGGCTTCTGCGGCGCAGAAAGGCAGGATACTGAGGGATGACTGGGACGACGGCAGGCGCGTCGAACAACACGGCAAGGGCCGGGACGCGCGCCACTGGGGAGGTCATATTCCATGACCGAGAGCCGCAGCACTGTAGGCGGCAGGCAGACGACGCGCGTGCTCGACACGATGTCGGGGCGGCCGGCCGCCTGCGTCGCGATCGAGCTGTTCCGGGTCGAGGACGCGCGACGCACGCATCGGGTCAGCGTCAGGACCGATGCCGACGGACGCTGCGACGCGCCGCTCCTGGGCTGCTCATCTCGCCTTACGGCTACACGACCTATCGGGGCAGCTGACGACTCATTCGACGCAACATCGGATTTCGGAACGGACATGGCGATGCGCGATACCGTGAGATTTCTGCTCGGCAGCGAGCTCAAGGAGCTGCGCGAGGTCGATCCGACCATGACCGTGCTGGACTGGCTGCGCAACGTCGAGCGCCGAGTCGGCACCAAGGAGGGCTGCGCCGAGGGCGACTGCGGCGCCTGCACGGTGGCGCTCGGCCGGCTGCGCACTGGCCGCGTCGAGTACCAGGCGGTCAACGCCTGCATCCTGTTCGTCGGCCAGCTCGATGGTCGCCAGCTACTCACGATCGAGGACCTGAAAGGCCCGGACGGCGCGCCGCATCCCGTGCAGCAGGCCCTGGTCGACTGCCACGCCTCCCAGTGCGGCTTCTGCACGCCCGGCTTCGCGATGTCGCTGTTCGCCCTGTACGAGAACGATCCGAAGGGCGACCACAGCAACACGGCGCTGAGCACCCAGCGCGTCGACGATGCGCTCGCGGGCAATCTCTGCCGCTGCACTGGCTACACGCCGATCGTCGCCGCGGCGCACCGCATGCTCCAGCTGAGCCGCGGCACACCGGACAGGTTCGCCTCGGAGCGGCCGCATACGCTGGCCAGGCTCGAGGCGCTCCAGGACGACGCGACAGTGGCGGTGGGAGAGAACGGGCGGCGGTTCTACGCGCCGGGCACGGCCGACGACCTCGCCTCGCTTCTGATCGAGCATCCCAAGGCCTGCATCGTCGCCGGGGCGACAGACGTGGGCCTCTGGGTGACCAAGAACCTGCACGATCTCAACCCGATCATCCATGTCGGCCGTGTGAAGGAGCTGGGCGAGATCGTCGATACCGGCGAGGCCCTGGAGATCGGCGCCGCCGTCACCTACGCGGATGCAACGCCGGCGCTGGCTGCCCTGTATCCGGACCTCGGCGAGATGTTCCGCCGGCTCGGCGGCGAGCAGGTACGCAACGCCGGGACGATCGGCGGCAACATCGCCAACGGCTCGCCGATCGGCGACAGCCCGCCCGCCCTGATCGCGGCCGGCGCGCGCTTGGTCCTGCGCCGGGGGAAGGAGCGGCGCGAGCTGCCCCTCGAAAATTTCTTCATCGACTACGGCAAGCAGGATCGCACGCCTTCGGAGTTCATCGAGAAGGTGATCGTCCCGAAGCCTGCTCCGGGCCTCCGCTATCGCGCCTACAAGATCAGCAAGCGCTTCGATCAGGACATCTCGTCGGTGCTGGGCACCTTCGCGCTCAGGGTCGAGGACGGCAAGGTGGTCTCTATCCGCATTGCTTACGGCGGAATGGCGGCAACACCGAGGCGGGCGTATCACGCGGAGAACGACATAACCGGCCAGCCATGGAACGAGGCGACGGTGCAGGCTGCCATGAGCGCGCTCAAGCGCGACTTCACGCCGCTCACCGACTGGCGGGCGAGCGCCGCGTACCGCGTGAGCGTGGCGCGCAACCTGCTCCGGCGTCTGTTCATCGAGACCACGGACGAGACGGTGGAGACCCGCCTCGTCGGCGATCGGAGCCTCGCCCATGTCTGAGCCCATGATCGCCGAGCTGATCGCGGGTGGCGTGCGGCAGCCCCGTCGCCACGACAGCGCCTGGAGGCATGTGAGCGGCGAGGCCGCCTACATCGACGACCTGCCGGAGCCCGCGGGCCTGCTCCACGTCTATCTCGGCATCAGCGAGAAGGCACATGCGCGCATCACCGGCCTCGATCTGGAGCCGGTGCGTCAGGCGCCGGGTGTCGTGCTGGTGCTGAGCGCCCCGGACGTCCCCGGCACCAACGACGTCAGCCCGACCCATCGCCACGACGAGCCCCTGTTCGCGACCGGCGTGGTCGAGTATGTCGGCCAGCCGCTATTCGCGGTCGCCGCGCAAAGCCGCAACGCGGCGCGGCGCGCGGCCCGGCTCGCCCGCGTGGAGTACGAGGAGCTTTTACCGGTGCTCGACGTGGAGGCGGCGCTGCCGCAGCCGCGCCTCGTGACCGAGCCCTTGACCCTGGAGCGCGGGGACGCCAAGTCGGCGATCGCCAAGGCGCCGCGCCGGCTGGAGGGCCAAATCGGCATCGGCGGGCAGGACCATTTCTACCTCGAGGGCCAGATCGCCATGGCGATCCCCGGCGAGGACGACGAGGTCACCGTCCACTCCTCGACCCAGCACCCGAGCGAGATCCAGCACATGGTGGCGATCGTGCTCGGCGTGCCGAACAACGCCGTGACCGTCGAGTGCCGGCGCATGGGCGGCGCCTTCGGCGGCAAGGAGACACAAGGCAACCTGTTCGCCTGCGTCGCCGCGCTGGTCGCCAAGAAGACCGGCCGCGCCGCCAAGATCCGCCCTGATCGCGACGACGACATGGTGATCACCGGCAAGCGCCACGACTTCGTGGTCGACTACGCCGTCGGCCTCGACAACGAGGGCCGCATCCACGGCGTCGACATGACCTTTGCCGCGCGCTGCGGCTTCTCGGCCGATCTGTCCGGGCCGGTCACGGATCGCGCGCTGTTCCACGCCGACAACTGCTACTACTACGAGAACGTCCACCTGATCTCGCTACCGCTCAAGACCAACACCGTTTCCAACACGGCGTTTCGCGGCTTCGGCGGCCCCCAGGGCATGGTCGCGGGCGAGCGGGTGATCGAGGAGATCGCCTTCGCGCTCGGCAAGGACCCGCTCGAGATCCGAAAGCTCAACTTCTACGGGGTCGGCGAGCGCGACGTCACGCCCTACCACCAGACGGTCGAGGACAACGTCGTCCGCGAGATCGTGGAGAAGCTTGAGGCGAGCGCCGACTATTGGGGCCGACGCCAGGCGATCCGCGACTTCAATGCCGCGAGTCAGGTCATCAAGCGCGGCCTCGCGCTGACCCCGGTCAAGTTCGGCATCTCCTTCACGGCGACCCAGTACAACCAAGCGGGCGCGCTCGTCCACGTCTACACTGACGGCAGCATCCATCTGAACCACGGCGGCACCGAGATGGGCCAGGGCCTGTACGTCAAGGTCGCCCAGGTGGTCGCCGAGGAGTTCCAGGTCGACGTCGACCAGGTGCGGATCACCGCCACGACCACAGGCAAGGTGCCGAACACCTCGGCGACTGCCGCCTCCTCGGGCTCGGACCTGAACGGCAAGGCGGCGCAGGCGGCGGCGCAGACGATCAAGGCGCGGCTCGTCGCGTTCGCCGCCGAGCACTGGGGCGTGC
>Ga0299914_10003825_pt1 | contig 10725 bp, 10 predicted proteins | sample RVTome_10_FD_201361 | JGI IMG/M metagenome (GOLD analysis project Ga0299914, IMG submission 201361) | Soil microbial communities from uranium-contaminated site in the Upper Colorado River Basin, Wyoming, United States - RVT153D57 (version 2) ... | reverse complement strand
ACCGGACTGGTGTGGGTCGGGTACCTCGTCCTGCACATGGCGGGGAACCTCCAGGCGTTTGCCGGGAGCGAGAAGATCAACGCCTACAGCGCCCTGCTGCACGGCGCGGGCGCCGAGCTGCTCTGGCTCGCGCGAGCCATCCTGATCGTCGCGCTCATCCTGCACGTCGTGATGGCCGCGCAATTGACCGCGGCGGCGCGGCGCGCCCGGCCAGTAGAGTATCGGACGCGCGATCCGCAGGTTTCCACCCTCTCATCGAGGACCATGCGGTGGGGCGGGATCGTCATCCTAGCGTTCATCGTCTTTCACGTCCTGCATCTCACCACCCGCAACATCGATCCTGCCGGCTGGGCCACGCGGACCGATGGGGCCGGCCGGTACGACATCTACGGCAACGTCGTGGCGAGCTTTCAGATCTGGTGGGTGAGCGCGCTCTATCTCCTCGCCATGATTGTCGTCGGTCTGCATCTCTGGCACGGCGTCTGGAGCTTCAGCCGGTCGCTGGGCGTGGCGAAGCCCTCGGGCCAGCCGCTTCGCCGCCGCGTCGCGCCCGTTATGGCCATCGTGATCTGGCTCGGCTTCTCGCTCCTGCCGATCGCCGTGATGGCGGGAGTGTTACGGTAACGTGGAACTTCGTTCGCGCGTCCCAGCAGGCCCCATCGAGCAGAAGTGGGACAGGCATCAGTTCGACATCAAGCTCGTCAACCCGGCGAACAAGCGGCGGTACACCGTCATGGTGGTGGGCACCGGCCTGGCCGGCGGATCCGCGGCAGCGACGCTGAGCGAGCTGGGATATGACGTGAAGGCGTTCTGCTTCCAGGATTCGCCGCGACGCGCGCACAGTATTGCCGCCCAGGGCGGCATCAATGCCGCGAAGAACTACCAGAACGACGGCGACAGTGTGTGGCGCCTGTTCTACGACACCATCAAGGGCGGCGACTTTCGCGCCCGCGAAGCCAATGTGTACCGGCTCGCGCAGGTCAGCGTCAACATCATCGACCAGTGCGTCGCGCAGGGCGTGCCGTTCGCGCGCGAATACGGCGGACTGCTGGACAATAGGTCATTTGGCGGCGCGCAGGTATCGCGCACTTTTTACGCCCGGGGTCAGACAGGTCAGCAATTGTTGCTCGGATGCTACCAGGCGATGGAAAAGGAGATCGCCCGCGGCGGCATCACGATGTATCCGCGCACGGAGATGCTGGATCTCATCGTCGTGGACGGACGCGCGCGCGGCATCGTGACGCGCGACATGGTCACCGGGAAGATCGAGCCCCACCTGGCCGACGCCGTGATTCTGGCGACCGGCGGCTACGGCAACGTCTTCTACCTCTCCACGAACGCCAAGGGCTCGAACGCCACCGCCGCCTGGCGCGCGTACAGGAAGGGCGCGGCCTTCGCGAACCCGTGCTTCACGCAGATCCATCCGACGTGCATTCCGGTGAGCGGCGACTACCAGTCCAAGCTCACTCTCATGTCGGAGTCGCTCCGCAACGACGGCCGCGTGTGGGTGCCGAAGCGCGCCGGCGACACCCGTTCGCCCAACGAGATCCCGGACTCCGACCGCGACTACTACCTCGAGCGCAAGTACCCGAGCTTCGGCAACCTGTCTCCCCGCGACATTGCGTCTCGCGCTGCGAAGGAAGTCTGCGACGAGGATCGCGGCGTGGGCCCCGGGGGCCGAGGCGTATATCTCGACTTCCGCGACTCCATCAGGCGGCTCGGGCGCCAGCGCATCGAGGAGCGCTACGGGAACCTCTTCGAGATGTACCAGCGCATCACAGACGAAAACCCTTACGCGATGCCCATGCGCATCTACCCCGCCGTGCACTACACCATGGGCGGGCTCTGGGTGGACTACAACCTCATGAGCACGATTCCCGGACTGCACGTGCTTGGCGAGGCCAACTTCTCGGATCACGGCGCCAACCGGCTTGGCGCCAGCGCGTTGATGCAGGGGCTCGCCGACGGCTACTTCGTCATTCCGCTGACGATCGGCGACTACCTCGCGAACGCGAAGCTGGCTCCCATCGGCGATGATCATCCCGAGGTTCGCAAGTCCGTGTCGGACGTCGGCGACCGGACGACGCGCCTGCTTTCGATCGGTGGCAAGCGCTCCAGCCAGTCCTTTCACCGCGAGCTTGGAAAGCTGATGTGGGAGTACTGCGGGATGGCGCGCACCGCCGAAGGGCTCCGGACGGCGCTCGAGGCGATTCCGCGGCTCCGCGCGGAGTTCTGGACCGATCTGCTCGTCCCCGGTACCGGCGAGGAGCTCAACCAGTCGCTCGAGCACGCCGGACGCGTCGCCGACTTCTTCGAGCTGGCGGAACTGATGTGCCTGGACGCCCTCCATCGAGAGGAATCGTGCGGGGGACATTTCCGGGTGGAACACCAGACGCCCGACGGCGAGGCGCTGCGGCAGGACGACAGGTTCGCCTATGTCGCCGCGTGGGAGCACGCCGGAGAGGGGAAGGCGCCGGTGATGCACAAGGAGCCGCTCGCGTTCGAGAACGTCGCGCTCACGCAACGGAGCTACAAGTGAGCGGCGCGGCGCAGACACGAATGAACCTGATTCTGCACGTCTGGCGGCAGCCCTCGCCGAACGTCGCGGGCCGGTTCGTGCGCTACGAAGCTCGAGAATTGAGCTCCGATATGTCCTTCCTCGAGATGCTCGACGTCGTGAACGAGGGGCTCGTCGCGAAGGGCGAATTGCCAATTGCGTTCGATCACGACTGCCGGGAGGGGATCTGCGGCTCGTGCGGCTTCATGATCAACGGCGTGGCGCACGGTCCGTCCGGCGGCACCGCCACCTGCCAGCTGCACATGCGCCTCTTCAAGGACGGCGACGAGATCTGGGTGGAGCCGTGGCGTTCCATGGCGTTTCCGCTGATCAAGGACCTGGTCGTGAATCGCGACGCGCTCGATCGCATCGTCGCCGCCGGTGGGTTCATCGGCGTTCGCACCGGCGGCACCCCGGACGGAAATGCCATCCCGGTTCCCAAGCCCGCCGCGGACCTCTCGATGGATGCCGCTGCCTGCATCGGGTGCGGGGCGTGCGTCGCGGCCTGCCCGAATGGCTCGGCTTCGCTGTTCACCGCGGCAAAGATCTCACACCTGGGGCTCCTGCCGCAGGGTCAGCCCGAGCGCTATCGTCGCGCCCTGTCCATGGTCACGCAGATGGATTTGGAGAACTTCGGCGGGTGCTCGCTCTTCGGCGAGTGCCAGGCAGCCTGCCCGAAGGAGATCAGCATCGACTTCATCGCCCGGATGCACCGCGACTATCTGCGCGCGTCGGTCGTCAGCCGGTAGGCGCCCCGGGGCTCTGCCCCTGGTAGCTGACCGCAAGCGGCAGGCGAGTGGCAGTACTACAGTCTCGGCAGCGTGACCCCCACCTGGCTCTGGTACTTGCCCCCCTTGTCCTTGTACGAGACTTCCGGCTCCTCCTCCCCCTTGAAGAACAGCACCTGGGCGATGCCCTCGTTCGAGTAGATCTTGGCCGGCAGTGGCGTCGTATTGGAGATCTCCAGCGTCACGTACCCCTCCCACTCGGGCTCGAACGGGGTGACGTTGGTGATGATCCCGCATCTGGCGTACGTGGACTTGCCAACCGTCACCGTCAGGATGTTGCGCGGGATGCGGAAGTATTCCACCGACCGGGCCAGCGCAAACGAGTTCGGCGGCACGATGCAGACATCGCCCTCGAACTCGACGAACGATTTCGGGTCGAAGTTCTTCGGATCGACGATGGAGCTCAGGACGTTCGTGAAGATCCGGTACTCGCGCGCGACGCGCATGTCGTAACCGTAGGAGCTCACGCCGTATGAGATCACGCCGGCACGAACCTGGCGGCCCTCGAAGGGCTCGATCATCCCGTGTTGCTCGGCCATCCGGGTGATCCAGCGATCGGACATTATCGACATAGGTGGGGCAGGGGCCGGGGGGGCTGGCTGGACGCGGGGCTGTCGCCCTGTCGGGCTTCGGAGCGCTGAACGCCGCGGAGCAAACTAGCACGGCTCGCGTCGAAGCCAATACACCCTTTGTGTTTGCGGGGAGATACCGGCTGCGTTCAGCTTGTCTGTGCGATTTTAGCCAAATAGTTTTCCTGCGCCGGACTTTTGTGAAACTTTTCACGAAGTTGGGAGGCCATGGCCCGCTCGTATCTGCCCGTCCTGCTGCTCCTTGGATTCGTCGCACTCAACGCGGTGCTGATGCTGGGACTCTCCCATCTCACCATGCGGTCTCGCCCGACTCCGGTGAAGCAGACCGCCTATGAGTCCGGCATGCCGCCGCTGGGCGATGCGCGCGAGCGGTTTTCGGTGAAGTTCTATATGGTAGCGGTCCTGTTCATCATCTTCGACATCGAGACCGTCTTCATGATTCCCTGGGGCGCGCACTTTCGCGAGCTGTCGTGCGCGGTTCCTCTCGCCAACGGCATGTGTCCGGCGGGCCAGACGTCGCTGTTCGGGCTCGTCGAGATGCTGGTCTTCATCCTGATTCTGCTCGTCGGATACATCTACGTGTGGAAGAAGGGAGCACTGCAATGGGATTGAGTCGTCACGAGAGCGCGAATCAGCAGCAGATCGTGCAGGGCGGAGAGCCCTGGATCGCGACGAGGCTGAATTTCCTGGTGAACTGGTCGCGCGCCAACTCGCTCTGGCCAATGCCGTTCGGCACCGCCTGCTGCGCCATCGAGTTCATGGCGAGCGCCGCCAGCAAGTACGATCTGGCGCGCTTCGGGATGGAGCGAATGTCGTTCTCCCCCCGCCAGGCGGACGTGCTGATCTGCGCGGGGCGAGTCCCGTTCAAGCTGGCGCCCGTGCTGCGCCGCATCTGGCAGCAGATGCCGCAGCCCAAATGGGCCATCTCGATGGGCGCCTGCGCGTCCAGTGGCGGCATGTTCGACAACTACGCCGTGGTGCAGGGCATCGACACCATCATACCGGTAGACGTGTACGTGCCGGGGTGTCCGCCGCGGCCGGAAGGGCTGATTTACGGCATCATGCTCCTTCAAAAGAAGGTCATGGGCGAGCGTGCCAAGGACGAGACGTTGCGGCGGGAAATGGAGCCCGATCCCCGCAGCCAACTGTACATCCCGCCGCCGGTCATCGATGAGCTGTCGGAGCCGTTCGGCAATTCAGTCCACCAGACTCGCTCCGGATTGTGACGGCGCCGTTTTCGCCCGTGATGACGGGCTCGGCGTCCTCGCCGGATGCCGGGACGCCCGTCACACCGACCAATGTCCAGCACCGCGGCGGAGCCGAGAACCCTTCCGCGCAGGCGATGCGCGAGAAGTTCGGCGATGCCGTGGTCCGCTCGGACGTGGTCTGGGGTGAGACCACCGTCGTCGTCCGCCGCAACCGGCTGTCCGAGATCGTGGCGTGGCTGCACGACGATCCCTCGCAGCGCTACGACATGCTCGTAGACGTCACGGCCGTCGAGTTCCGCGACCTGGAGTTGCCGATCGAGGTCGTCTGGCACCTGCGGTCGCTCCCGCATCGGCGCTTTCTGCGACTCAAGGTCGAGTTCGAGAAGGGTCAGCCGCTCTCGGTCCCCAGCGTGTGGGGAGTGTACAGGGGCGCCGACTGGATGGAGCGGGAGTGCTTCGACATGTTCGGCATCACCTTCGAGGGACATCCGGACCTGCGTCGCATCCTCATGTGGGAGCAGTACCGCGAAGGGTATCCGCTGCGGAAGGACTTTCCGCTCCGCGGACGGTTCAGCCGTTCGGAGCAGCTTCGACAGGCGCTCGCGGCCAATCCGGAAGCCCGCTACTCGATGGAAGAGCTCAGCATCGCGCAGGCGTACGAGGATCTGCCCGATGAAATGCGCCGCCGCCTGAGCGAAGGCGAGAGGACGGGAGAATAGCGATGGCCACGACGAAGCGAACCGTGGACGTGGCGCTCTCCACTACCGGGCTGGACGCGCAGGGGCGCCCCGCGCGGGTGCCCCTCGTCACCGACGAGTCGGGGAACGTGCTGACGATGGAGGCGCCGCAGGGGATGGAGCCCGACCTCATCGGCGAGCACATGCTCCTCAACCTCGGGCCGCAACACCCGGCGACGCACGGCGTTTTACGGCTGGTGCTCGAGCTCGACGGCGAGACCGTGGTGCGGTGCATTCCGCACGTTGGCTACCTGCACTGCGGCTTCGAGAAGATGGGCGAGTACCGGCAGTACAACCAGATCATCCCGTGGACGGACCGCGAAGACTACCTGAACTCGCCGGGAAACAACGTCGCCTTTTCGCTCGGCGCGGAGCGGCTCTTCGGCATCGAGACCACGGAGCGCTGCACCGTCCTGCGCGTGATCACCTGCGAGCTGTCGCGCATCATGTCGCACCTCGTCTGGGCGGGGACGACCTGCATCGACATCGGCGCGTTCACGCCCTTCCTGTGGATGTTCTACCAGCGCGAACGCATCTACAAGCTGTTCGAGGACTGGGTGGGCGCGCGCCTGACGACGAGCATCACCCGTGTCGGCGGCATGGCTGCGGACGTTCCCGATGGGTGGGTAGAGTCGCTCAAGGGGTTCGTGCGCACGTTCCCGAAGACGCTCCACGAAGTCGATCGGGTCGTGACCCGCAACGGCATCTGGGTCGGCCGCACCATCGGGCTCGGCGTGATGAGTCCCGACGAAGCGGTCAACTACGGGCTGACCGGCCCCATGCTGCGCGCATCCGGCGTTGCGTACGACGTGCGCAAGGACTTCCCCTATCTCGACTACGAGACCTACGACTTCGACGTGCCGGTCGGGACGAACGGCGACGTGTACGACCGTTACCTGCTGCGCATGGAAGAGATGCACCAGTCGGTGCGCATTCTGGAGCAGGCGATCGAGCGCCTTCCCGATGGCCCGGTCAACGTGGACGATCATCGTGTGGTCCTGCCGCCGAAGAGCAAGGCGACCAGCGACATGGAATCGATGATCCATCACTTCAAGCAGGTGATGGAGGGGCCGCGTCCGCCGATCGGCGAGGCCTACGTCGCCGTCGAGAGCCCCAAGGGTGAGAAGGGCTACTATATGGTATCGGATGGCACGTCCAAGCCCGTCCGCTGGCGCATTCGCCCGCCCTCCTTCGTGAATCTCTCCGCAATCCCCAAGATGGTCGAGGGGCACCTGTTGTCGGACGTCATCGCCATCAACGCCAGCATCGACATAGTAATGGGGGAAATCGATCGATGAGCGCGCACGCCACCGAGCCATACGAGAAGGTCTTCGTCGGCGAGCGGCGCCGGGAGCTCGACGACATCCTGTCGCGCTACCCCACGAAGATGGCCGCGCTTCTGCCTGCGCTCTGGATGGTGCAGGACGCGCGCGGGTGGGTGAGTGAAGACGGCATGGCGGAAGTTGCGGAGGTGCTCGAGCTGACGCCGGCGTACGTGAAGGGCGTCGTCACGTTCTACACGATGTACCACCAGCATCCGGTCGGTCGGCATTTCATTCAGGTGTGCACCACGTCGCCCTGCCAGGTGTGCGGCGCGGAGGACGTGCGCGACGCGTTCCTCCGACATACGGGGTGCGAGGAGCTCGGCGTCACGTCGGCGGACGGCAAGTACACGGTGATCGAGGTCGAGTGCCTCGGCGCATGCGGATTCGCGACGCCCGTGATGATCAACGACCACTTCATCGAATCGGTGACGCCGGCCAGGGTGCCGGAGATTCTCGCCGGGCTGAAATAGATGGGCTATCCGCACAAGTCTCATCCCCGCGAGAGCGCAGTGCTCTCGAAACACTTCGGCAACCGCGAGGCGATCTCGCTCGACGGCTGGCGCAGGCTCGGCGGCTATCAGGCCCTGGAGACGGCGCTCGGGATGGCTCCGGCGGAGATCGTCGACCTCGTGAAGGAATCCGGGCTGCGGGGGCGCGGCGGCGCCGGCTTCCCGACTGGCGTCAAATGGTCCTTCATGAAGCCGGGCGACGGCAAGCCGCACTACCTCGTGTGCAACGCAGACGAATCCGAGCCGGGAACGTTCAAGGATCGCGAGATCATGCGCTGGACGCCGCACACGCTCATCGAGGGGTGCGCCATCGGCTGCCACGCGATCGGCGCGGAAACGTGTTACATCTACATCCGCGGCGAGTTCACCGAGCCCCTCGAGCGTATGGAGGCGGCGCTGCGCGAAGCGCGGGCCGCCGGCATCATCGGCCGCAACGCGATGGGGAAGGGCGCGACCATCAACATCTGGGTGCACAAGGGCTCCGGCGCCTACATCTGCGGCGAAGAAACCGCGATGATGAACTCCATCGAGGGGCGCCGGGGCAACCCCCGCATCAAGCCGCCGTTCCCGGCCGTCGCCGGCGTGTTCGGCCAGCCGACGACCATCAACAACGTCGAAACCCTCGCGGCCGTCCCGCACATCATCACGCAAGGCGCGGCGTGGTACAAGAAGTTTTCCCGGGCGGACAACCCGAAGAGCACGGGCACCAAGTTGTATTCGGTGTGCGGCAATGTCGCGCGTCCCGGAAACTACGAGGTGGCGATGGGATTTCCATTCAAGGATTTCCTGTACGACCTCTGCGGCGGCCCGCTTCCCGGCCGCGCGTTCAGGGCCATCATCCCGGGCGGCATCTCGGTGCCAATCCAGACGGTCGAGGAGGCCGAGGCGTCGCCAATGGACTACGAAGGATTCGTCGCGAATGGCACGATGCTGGGGTCGGGGGGCGTCATCATCGTGGACGACGCGCAGAACCTGGTGAAGTTCATTGCGCGCGCCGCGCGCTTCTTTGCCCATGAAAGCTGCGCCCAGTGCACGCAGTGCCGCGAGGGCACCGCATGGACGACTAAGATCGTCGAGCGCATCGCCGCCGGTGACGGCAGCACGGAGGATCTCGACACGCTGCTCAGCATCGCAGACAACATGACCGGCAAGACCATCTGCGTGCTGAGCGACTCGTGCGCGACGCCCGTCGTGTCGGGCATCCAGAAATTCCGTGGCGACTTCGAGGCTCTGATCAAGCAGCGGCGCGTCCATTCTGTCCCGGCGGTGGCCTGATGACTGCTCCCGCTTCCCAGCCGCAAACCGTCACGCTCACGATCGAAGGGCGCCAGGTCACCGTGCAGTCAGGCACGTCCATCCTGGAGGCGGCCAAGGCCGCCGGCATCCTCATCCCGCACTACTGCTATCACCCCGGGCTGCCGGTGGCCGGCGTCTGTCGCATGTGTCTCGTGGAGGTGGAGAAGGCTCCCAAGCTCGCGCCGTCGTGCGCGACGGCGGTCGCCGAGGGGCAGGTGGTTCACGTGCACTCGGAGAAAGCCCTCGAGGCGCGCAAGGGCGTGCTCGAGATGCTCCTCATCAATCATCCGCTGGACTGTCCCATCTGCGACCAGGCGGGCGAGTGCGAGCTCCAGGACTACACGTACCATGAAGGGCGGGGCGAGGGACGATACCGCGAGCCCAAGCGGTTCAACCCCGTGGAGGATTTCGGCGGCGACGTGGTGTATGTCGCCAACCGGTGCATTCTCTGCACGCGGTGCGTGCGCTTCATGGACGACGTCGCCCAGGATCCCGTGCTCAACGTCAGCGAGCGCGGCGACCGCGCGCTGATCGGCAAGTTCGAGGGGGAGGATCTGACGCACCCGTGGGCTGGCAACGTCATCGACCTCTGCCCAGTTGGGGCGTTGCTCTCCAAGGACTCGCTCAACAAGGCGCGCGCGTGGGAGATGGACCGGGCGGCATCGGTGTGCCCCAGCTGCTCGCAGGGGTGCAACATGATGGTCGAGACGCGGGACAACGTCGTTGTGCGCCTGCGTCCGCGTCCCAACGAGGACGTCAATCGGTACTTCATGTGCGACCACGGTCGCCTGAACTACCGCTGGATGAATCGGCAGGACCGTGTGGACGTGCCGCACGCGCGAAGCGCCTCCGGGATGGCGGCAACGGACTGGGATGGCGCCATCGATGCCGCGCGCCGCGCGCTGGCCGGTAAACGGGCATTCGTGCTCGCGTCGCCGTCACTCTCGAACGAAGCACTGTATCTGCTGTCCCGGCTCGTGCAGAAGACCGGCGGCAAGGGGGTGTTTCGCGTGCCGCAGGGGGATGAGGCGCCGCTGGCCGGCGTCGAGGACCTGGCCCTGCGCCGCGACCGCGCCGCGAACGCGGCGGGCGCGGAGCTCTTCGGCTTCACGCGCGCCGACAATCCGCTCGCCGGGCTGCAGTCGGGGGACGTCCTCGTCGTCGCCGATGAGGAACTGGCCGGCCTGGCGGCGCCGATGGTCGATGCCGCGGGCGCGATCATCGTCATCGGCACGGCGCTGCCAGCCTGGGCGGCGTCGAAGACGGTCGCCGTGCTCCCCGTCGCCAACATGACCGAGGAAGAGGGGACCTTCACCAATCTCCGCGGCCGGGTGCAGCGCTTCACGCAGGCGAAGGCCGCGCCCGGGTTTGCCCGTCCTATGTGGTGGGTCGTGGCCGACCTGCTTTCGGCTCTGGGCGAGCCGGCGCAGTACTTCCTGGCAAGCGAAGTGTTCGCCGCCGCCTCTGCGGAGGTGCAGGCGCTCGGCGGCATGTCCTACGACGGGCTGGGACTGAAGGGACGCGAAATCGCCGGCGCGCGGGCAGGGGCCAGATGACTGCGCCGATCCTCGCTCTTCTGCAGGCGGCGCCGGCGCAGTCGATCACCGTATTCGTCGCGGCAACGCTGGTGAAGATGATCATCGTCTTCACGATCTACATGGTGGGCGTCGCGATGCTCACGCTCGCCGAGCGGAAGATCTCGGCATGGATGCAGG
>Ga0299914_10003824_pt1 | contig 10726 bp, 6 predicted proteins | sample RVTome_10_FD_201361 | JGI IMG/M metagenome (GOLD analysis project Ga0299914, IMG submission 201361) | Soil microbial communities from uranium-contaminated site in the Upper Colorado River Basin, Wyoming, United States - RVT153D57 (version 2) ... | reverse complement strand
TGCCCTCGACGAGCAGGACGTCGCCCTCGCGGAGGGTGGCCGCGAGCCGGTCCCTGCTGCTCGTGACAACGTGGGAACCTTCGTCCCGCGGACGGGAAAGAAACCGGGCGATCCGCCGCCCGAGGGCGTGGAGCAGGCGCATGCGGCGAGATTAAGGCATGGCCGCGGGCCGGAATGTGACGCAGCGCTCACCGCAGCGTCGCGCTGCGGCCCGGCGGGAGCGCGCCGACTGCGGGCACTAGCGCCCGCTGAAAACCTCCGCCGCCGGCACGACCTGCACGGATTCGTCGCTGAATTGCAGCGGCAGATCCTGGATCACCTTGTCCTCTTCGAGCACGGCGTCCGGCTTCGGCGAGTTGTAGCTCATCGGCGAGGCCTCGTTCGAGACCAGGCGCCGCTGCAGGTCCGCCGCGTCGGGCGTGATGAAGACGAACTTGACGTTCCGCGTCTGCAGCTGCTCGCGGATCACGCGGTTTACGTCCTCCAGGGTCAGCTTTTTCAGCTCCTCGCGCACGTAGATCGTGAAATCCGGGATGCCGTACCAGGCGCTGTCCACGGCGTAGCCCAGCAGCGCGGACTGGGCGGCGACCGGCTGCGGGACCCACTTGTCCAGAAAGGTGCGCGTGGCCTCGAATTGCTCTCGCGTCAGGCCATTCTCGATGAGGCGGCCGAGCTCGTGCAGCGCGACGCGCGTCGCGAAGTGCGCCTCGTTGTTGCCGGTCAGCGGGCGCAGCCAGACCTGGAAGATCTGTTGCCGACGGTAGAGATTGGCGTCCGGCTGCAACAGGAACATGCCGCGCGGAAAGTACTCGATGTAGGCGTAGTCCCCGTAGTTCATTCCGCGCAGCTCGCGAATCCGGTCGTAGAGCCGGCCATTCTGGCTGCGATGCTGGCCCAGCCACTGCGTGGCGAGCCACAGCGCCACCCAATCGGGATCGCCGCGCTTCAGCGTGATCGGGAAGCCGAACGAGACCGCGTAGGCCATCGTCTCCTTCTCCAGGATCAACGCCTGGTGCCCGCGGATGGGTGGCGCGTCGACCAGGTCGACAGCCGCCTCGCCGCCCTCGGGCAGTCGCCCGAGGTCCTGCCGCAGTCTTGCCACGAACTCCGCCGCATAGCCGCCGGCCAGTCCGACGGTCAGGTTTGCCGGCGTGTAGTAGGCGGCATAGAACGACTTCACGTCGTCGAGTGTCAGCGCCTCCACGTCCGCGACCAGGCCGAGGTTCAGCGTGCCGTAGGGATGGTGCGGGCCGTAGATGAACTGATACAGCGCCTCCTTGCCCAGCTCCTCGTCGTTGTTGGCGACGAGGTCCGTGCGGATGGCGTTCAGAAGCTGCGTCCGGAGTCGCGTGAAGTCCTCCTCGCGCCAGCCAGGCGACAGCAGCTGCTCGCTCGCGAGCGCGTACCAGGCGCCCAGGTTGTCGCGATGCACGGTGCCGGAGAGCCGCACCATTTCCTTGTCCACCTGCGCATCGAACGAGGCGGCCATCGGGTAGAGCGCGTCGTTGATCTGGTCGATGGTGCGCTCACTGGACCCGCCCTCGCTCACCATGAGCGCGGTGAGCCGGGACACCCCCTTCTTGCCCGGCGGATCGAGAGCGGCGCCGGCGCGGAACACGAAGGACACGTCGACGAGGGGCGAGGACTCGCTGCGCCGCTCGACGAGGCGGAAGTCCGCCGCGCCGCCGGCCGTGGCGGCGGCAACCATGTCGTCCACCGACGGGCCTTTCTCCACGCCCGCCAGCGTCTGCCCCTTGGCCAGCACGCCGATCGTGCGCACGGTGTCCGTGAAATGGCGCTCGGCCGCCGCTTTCACGTCCTCCGGCGTCAGCTTCGCGTACGTGGCATACAGCGTGTTGATCGTCTCCGGCGTGCGCGCGAACTGCACGACGGGCGCGAGCGCGGCCGCGATGGCCGCCGAGTTGTCGAGCCCCGCGAGGAACTGGTAGCGCAGCCGCGCCTTCAGCCGCTCGAGCTTGTCCGCGCCGAGCGTCTCGTAGCGGGCGCGCGCGAACGTCTTCAGGATCTCGTCGCGCACTTCCGCCGCCGCATCCGGCGAGGTCACGCGCGCGAACACGGTCATGAGGCCCGGGTCGCGGGGCTTCAGGAAAAAGGGCAGCAGCTGGTCCACGAGCTGCCGCTCGAGCACCAGCTTGCGATACAGATCCGAGTTCTCGCTGAAGTAATGCTGCGCGATGACGTCCATCGCCGCGCTGTCGGTCGAAGCGGGATCGAAGGCGGGCCCGCGGAAGGCCACGGCGACCCATGGTTGCGTATCCATCGGCACATACGTGCTCGTCGGCCCCTTGCCCGGCGGTTCGACGGGGACGCGCGCGCTGTAGTCGCCGCGCTCCCAGGCGCCGAAATGCTTTGCCACCAGCGCGAAGGTGGGCTCGAACTCCAGGTCGCCGACGAGCAGCACGGTCGATTTCTCCGGGCGGTACCAGCGGTCGAAGAAATGCTTCGAGTATTCGTACTGGTTGGGCATGTCCTCGATGTCCTCGAGAAAGCCCATCGTCGTGTGGCGGTAGGTATGGGCGGAGTAGTGTGCGGCCCGCATCTGCTCGAAGAGCTTGCGGAGCGGGTTGGCGCTGTTCTTGAGGTACTCGCCCTTGACTGCGAGGGCCTCGGTGCGGAACACGTCCTCGCCGTAGGACAGGTTCATGAAGCGGTCCGCCTCCAGCCGAAGCACCTCGTCCAGGTCCGCCTTCGTGAAGTCGATGTGGTAGTTCGTGAAGTCGTCGGTCGTGTAGGCGTTCATGTCGGCGCCCGCGCGCTTCAGTGCCGCGTTGTACTCCTCCGGCGGGACGTTCTTCGTGCCGCGGAACATCATGTGCTCGAAGAAGTGCGCGAAGCCGGACTTGCCGGCCTCGACTTCGTTGCGCGAGCCGGTCTGCACCGGAATCTGCAGGCTGACGATGTCCGGATAGTCCGTCTTCACGACGACGACCTGCAGGCCGTTCGCCAGCTCGCGGCTCTGCCACGGCAGGTCGAACACCTCGTCGGCGCCGCCCGCTGCCGGCATACCCATCCCGATGAGGAGAGCGGCCGACACGGCGACCGGAGCAGGGACGGAGCGATTTCGGGTCATGTAGCGTCCTCCGGCGCGCCGGCGACGCGCCGGCGACAGTTGGGAAATCCGGTATAGGCCCGGGGGCGCGGCCGGGACGGCCGGCCCCCGGAAGCGAACCTTCAGCCGGGACGATGCTCGGGCAGGACCTCGTGCGTGCCGGTGACGGCGACTTCGTCCTCGACGCTGACGGGCTTGCCGATCCGGCCTTCCGCGCCGTGCATCCAGTCGACCAGCTTGTCCGCCATGAAGAACAGGATGACGCCGGCGATCATCGCCGTGGCCGCGAGCCCGCCAAAAATGGACAGTGCATTGGCGGCCTGCGAGGCCTCGTCGCCATGCCCGATGAACGAGCCGATGAAACCGGCGAGGTAATTCGCCAGCGCGGTGAAGCCGAACCAGGCGCCCATCATCAGCGACGCGAGCCTGAGCGGTGCGAGCTTGGTGACCATGGATAGGCCGATAGGCGACAGGCACAGTTCGCCAATCGTGTGGAAGAAGTACGCGCCCACCAGCCAGATCATGCTGGTTTTCACCGCTGCGTCACCGCCCTGCTGGAGCACGGCGCCGACCATGAACAGGAAGCCGACGCCGAGCAGGCCGAGGCCGGTGGCGAACTTGACCGGCGAGGAGGGCTCGCGATCGCCGAGCCGCACCCATAGCGCGGCCATCAGCGGCGCGAACACCACGATGAACAGCGGATTCAGGCTCTGGAAGTAGGTGGTCGGAATCTCCCAGCCGCCGAGCATGCGGTCCGTGAAGTTGTTCGCGTACAGGTTCATCAGGCCGCCGGCCTGCTCGAAGCCGGCCCAGAAGATGATCGTGAACACGCCCATCACCAGGATGACCTTGATGCGGTCGCGCTCTACCTTCGTCAGCGGCGCACGCTCGCCGGCAGCGCGCTGCATCTCGCGCCGGTCGCGGGCGGCTGCCGGCTCGCGGCCGATGTCGCCGAGCAACTTCTGCGCCCAGGTGAGCTGGATGCCCAGCGACAGGACCATGCCGATGCCCGCGGCGACGAAGCCGGCCTGCCAGTTGCCCCCGAAGGCCTGGACGACGCTGCCGACGATGATGCCGGACAGGAAGGCACCGACGTTGATGCCCATGTAGAAGATGGTGAACGCGCCGTCGCGACGGTGGTCGCCCTCGGCATAGAGGTCGCCCACCATCGTCGAAATGTTCGGCTTGAACAGGCCGTTGCCCGCGATCAGCGTGCCCAGGCCCAGGTAGAAGAACAGCGTCTCCATCCCGGGGATCCACGCGTGCGGGGTACCGAGCAGGAACTGTCCCGTCGCCATCAGCCCGCCGCCCAGCAGGATCGCCTTGCGCTGGCCGAGTACGTTGTCCGCCAGCCAGCCGCCGACCAGCGGCGTGATGTAGACCAGCCCGGTGAACCACGCATAGAGCCGGAGCGCATCGGCATTGCTCCAGCCGAGCCCGTAGCCGCCCTCGGACTGCACGCGATCCACGAGGTACAGCACCAGGATCGCGCGCATCGCGTAGTAGCTGAACCGTTCCCATAGCTCGGTGCCGAACAGCAGGAACAGCCCCTTGGGATGGCCGAGGAAGTCACCCCTCGCGGGAGGTTGGGTCATGTGCCGTCGCCCTCTGTTCTGATGTTGCGTCGCCGCAGCCGAGTCACGGCCACCGGGTCGCCATTATAGCCATGCGGCCGCGCCCGCCACCCGGCGGCTTGCGCGGCGCGCGGCGCCCCGCCGCCCGCAAGGCTCCGCCGGTCGCGCGCGGCGCGGGAGCGGCTAGAATGGCGCTTCTTTTTGGCCGAAAGTCCCCAAGATGATGATTACCACCGCACGCACGAGTCTCGTCCTCGCCGTGGCCCTGGCCCTGTCGGCCTGCGGCCAGGAACCGGCAGCACAGTCCGATCCGCGACCGGCAGCCGCCGGCGGCGAAACGGCGCAGCAGTTCGTGGCACGCATCAACCGGGAGATCGCTGCGCTGAACCGCGAGACGGGCAAGGCGTTCTGGGTACAGGCGACCTACATCACGCCCGACACGAACTTCCTCGCCGCCCAGGCGAGCGAAAAGACGCTCGCGTTCAACAGCAGGGCAGTCAGGGAATCCGCGCGCTATCTCGGCCAGGAGCTGGACCCGGACACGGAGCGACAGCTGAAGCTGCTGCGACTCGGAACGTCCATGCCGGCGCCCGACGACCCGGAGAAGCGCGCCGAGCTCGCCACGATCTCGACCAACATGGAGGGCCACTACGGCTCCGCCAAGTATTGTCGCGGCGAGAACGACTGCATCGCCGAGACGGACATCATCCGCATCATGGCGAACAGCCGCGACTACGACGAGCTGCTGGACGTGTGGACCGGCTGGCGCGGCGCGACGAAGGAGCTGAAGAGCGACTACGTGCGCTTCGTCGAGCTCGTGAACGAGGGCGCGTCGGAGCTCGGCTTCGACGACCTCGGCCAGATGTGGAAGTCGGGCTACGACATGCCTCCGGAAGCTTTCGAGGCCGAGACCGACCGGCTGTGGCAGCAGGTGAAGCCGCTGTACGACGAGCTGCACTGCTACGTGCGCGACCAGCTCGCCGACCACTATGGCGAGGACAAGGTGCCGCGCGATGGACCGATCCCGGCGCACCTGCTCGGGAACGTCTGGGCCCAGGAGTGGGCGAACGTGTACGAGCTGGTGGAACCCTACGAAGGCGTGGCGCAGCTCGACGTCACAGGCGCGCTCGCGGAGCAGGCCTGGGACGCGGTGAAGATGACGCGCACGGCGCAGAACTTCTTCGTCTCGCTCGGCATGCCGGAACTGCCCGACACGTTCTGGGAGCGCTCCCTGCTCACCAAGCCGCGCGACCGCGACGTCGTCTGCCACGCCAGCGCCTGGCCGCTGGACGGTGGCGACGACGTGCGCATCAAGCAGTGCGTCGAACCCACTTCCGAGCACCTGACGACGCTCCATCACGAGCTCGGGCACATCTACTACTACCTGATGTACAAGGACCTGCCGCCGCTCTACAAGGCGGGTGCGCACGACGGCTTCCACGAGGGCGTGGGCGACACGCTGGAGTTGTCGATGACGCCGGGCTACCTGCGCGAGCTGGGGCTCGTCGGCGACATCGAGCAGAGCCCGGAGGCGACGGTCAACCTGCAGATGCGGCTCGCGCTCGACAAGGTCGGCTTTCTGCCCTTCGGCAAGCTGATCGACCAGTGGCGCTGGGACGTGTTCTCCGGCAAGACGACGCCGGAGAATTACAACGCCGCCTGGTGGGAGCTCAGGGAGCGTTACCAGGGCGTGGCCCAGCCGGTGGAACGCAGCGAGGCCGATTTCGATCCGGGCGCGAAATTCCACATCCCGGGCAATACGCCCTACACCCGCTATTTCCTCGCCCGCATCCTGCAGTTCCAGTTCCACCGCGCGCTGTGCGAGGCGACGGGGCACGAGGGGCCGCTGCACGAGTGCTCCATCTACGCCAACGAGGCGGCGGGCGAGCGCCTCGTCGCGATGCTGAAGCTCGGCGCCAGCAAGCCGTGGCCCGACGCGCTGGAGCTCATCACCGGATCGCGCGAGATGGATGCCTCGGCGATCCTCGACTACTTCCAGCCGCTCAGGAACTGGCTCGAGAAGGAGAACCAGGGCAAGACCTGCGGCTGGTGACGCGCGTGCGCCGCGGCTCATGAACGGCCGCCCCGAGCTGCCGCAGCTCACGGTACGGGCCATCGTGCTCGGGGCGGTGCTGTCGATCGTGCTGGCGTCGGCGAACGCCTACCTCGGCCTGTTCGCCGGGCTGACGGTCTCGGCCTCGATTCCGGCGGCGGTCATCTCCATGGCCGTGCTGCGGCTGTTCCGCGGCTCGAACATCCTCGAGAACAACATCGTCCAGACCGGCGCTTCGGCCGGTGAGTCGCTCGCCGCGGGCGTGATCTTCACGTTGCCCGCGCTCGTGATTCTCGACTACTGGCAGGTGTTCGATTACTGGTGGGTCACGATCATCGCGGGGCTCGGCGGCCTGCTGGGCGTGCTGTTCACCGTGCCGCTGCGCCGCTCCCTGATCGTGGAGCAGGCCCTCGCCTTTCCCGAGGGCAAGGCTACGGCCGAGGTGCTGAAGGTCGGGGAAGGCGGCTCGCGCGACGGCGTCACGGCACTGGCGCTGGCCGGTGTCGCGGGCGCGTTGATGAAGCTCGGCTCCTCCGGCCTCAGGCTGTGGAGCGAGACGGCGGCCGGCGGGGTGTTCGTCGGGCGCGGCATCGCCTACGTCGGCACGAACCTGTCGCCCGCGCTGCTGTCGGTCGGCTACATCGTGGGCCCGAACATCGCCACGGTCGTGTTCGCGGGCGGTGCCATCTCGTGGTATTTCGCGATCCCCTGGTACAGCGTGTTTCTCGCCGCCGGCGATCCCGCCGTTGCCCCTTTGATCGCGAGCGGTGCCTCGGCGGTGGAGGTGGCCGACCAGATCTGGAGCGCGCAGGTGCGCTACCTGGGCGTCGGCGCGATGCTGGTGGGCGGGGTATGGGCGCTCATTTCGCTGCGCGGCTCGCTGCTGTCGGTGGTGAAGGCGGGACTGGCGAGCTTCCGGGCCGGCGAGCGCCGCGCGGTGCCGCACTACGAGCGCGACATGCCGATGCCGCTCGTGCTGGGCGGCGTCGTGCTTTCGGTCGTGCCGATCTTTTTCGCCTACAACGCCATCAGTGAGGATTTCGGGCCCGCGGTGACGGTGCCGATGACACTGATCATGGTGGCGGCGGCGTTTCTGTTCTCGTCGGTCGCCGCCTACATGGCCGGCCTCGTCGGGTCCTCCAACAACCCGATCTCGGGAGTCACGATCGCCACCATCCTGCTCAGCGCCGTCCTGCTGTCCGGGCTGGTGAGCGTCACCGGCGCCTCGGCCGGACCGGCGGCGGCCATCCTGATCGGCGCGGTGGTGGCCTCCGCCGCGGCGATCGGCGGCGACAACATGCAGGACCTGAAGGCGGGCTATCTGCTCGGCGCCACGCCGTGGCGCCAGCAGGTCATGCAGGTCGTCGGCGTCCTCTCCGCCGTGCTGTTCATGGCGCCGATCCTGAACCTGCTGCTGGAGGCCTACGGCATCGGCGTTCCGACGGAGCGCCATCCGAATCCGCTGATCGCGCCGCAGGCGGCCCTGATGGCCTCGGTTGCCCGCGGCGTGTTCGCGGGCGGCCTGCCCTGGAACATGGTCATCGCGGGCGCCGTGCTCGGGGCGGCGATCATCCTGTTCGACGAATGGCTCCGACGGCGTGGCGCGGGCTGGCGCGCGCCCGTGCTGGCGGTGGCCGTCGGCATCTATCTGCCGCTCGAGCTGACGGTGCCGATCCTGGCGGGCGGCCTCGTCGCGGCGCTCGTGGAGCGTGCGAACCGCGCCCGGGCCGACGCCGTCGCGGCCGAGAGCCGCCGCCGCATCGGCACGCTGATGGCCGCCGGCCTCATCACGGGCGAGGCCATCATGGGCATCCTCCTGGCGATCCCCATCGTGGCCTCCGGCGACCGGGACGTGCTGGCGATCGCGGCGGAGCCGCTGGGCGGGATGCCCGGCCTGCTGGCGCTCGCCGCCATCGCGTACTGGCTGTATCGGCGGGTCACGCGCGCCGCCGTCGGCTGATCGCCCGGGGCGGGAGACACTGCGATGTATCCACCGCCTTCGCGCCTCGCCCTGCTGGCCGCCTTCGCCGTCGTCTACGTGGTGTGGGGCTCGACCTATCTCGCCATCCGCATCGCCGTGGCCGACCTGCCGCCTGCGCTGCTGGCCGGCGTGCGCTTCGTCCTGGCAGGAGCGGCGCTGGGCGGCGTGGCCCTGCTGCGCGGGCAGGCCCCGCCCGCCGACCGGGGCGAGTGGCTGGTCTGCGGCGTGATGGGCGTGCTGCTCGTCGTCCTTGGCAACGGGCTAGTCACCTGGGCGGAGCAGTGGGTGGCGTCGAACCAGGCTGCACTGATCGTCGCAAGCTCGGCGCTGTGGACGGCGTGGTTCGGCACGTTCGGGCGTCGGGCCGTTGCGCTGAACGCGGGATCGGTCGTCGGGCTCGTCGCCGGGCTCGCCGGCACGGCGCTCCTGGTCTGGCCGCAGGCGGACGCGACCGCGGTGCCCGGCGACGGGCTGCTGTGGCCGAAAGCGGCGATCCTGCTGGCTGCGCTGGCCTGGTCGTGGGGCGTCATCTACGGCCGCAACGCGAGCCTCACCATCAGACCGCTGATGTTCGCCGCCTGTCAGATGGTCATCGGCGGCGCGCTGCTCGTGGTCGTGGGGCTGGCGGCCGGCGAGGCGACGCGCTGGCAGTGGACGCTCGCGGGCATCGGCGGGATGCTCTACCTCACGGTGTTCGGCTCCTGCCTCGCCTACGCCACCTACATGTGGCTCATCCATCGTGCGACGCCGTCGCAGCTCGGCACCATTGCCTACGTCAACCCGGCGATTGCGACCGTGCTGGGCTGGTGGCTGCTGGACGAGGTGCTGAGCCCGCTGCAGATCGCCGGCATGGCCGTCATCCTGGCGAGCGTCGTCGCGATCTCGGTCAGCGGCCGCGGCGGCCGGCGGCGCAGGCCGGCCTCAGTCGCGGTGGCGCATGACCATGAGCTCGTAGCGCCCGCGGTCGCCGATGAACGTCGAGCCGAGCCAGCTGAAGATGCTCACGAACAGGGCGCCGAACAGGGCGCTCCAGAAGCCGCCGAGCACGAAGCCGTCGAAGAGCAGCGCCACCAGGCCGAGCATCGCGGCATTCACGACGAACAGGAACAGGCCCAGCGTGACGATGGTCAGCGGCAGCGTCAGCAGGATCACGATCGGGCGCACGACGGCGTTCACGATCCCGAGGACGAGGGCGGCGCCGAACATGGTGCCGGCGCCGGTGATGGACATGCCCGGCACGATGCTCGCGGCGAACCACAGGGCCACGGCGGAAATCACCAGTCGAATCAGTAGTCCCTGCATGGGGGCACCTCAGCTGCGCAAGATCTTTTCCAGGTCCAGCCTCGTCAGGCGACGGATGCTGCGAAACAGGTACCACAGCGCCGCCGCCATGATGGCCATGGAGGGCACGACGATGACGGGGTACGACAGGGCCGTCATCCGGCCCAGTTCCGCATTGAATTCGGCGGTTCCCGGCGGACTCTTCACGATGACCTTGGCGAGCACGAAGTTCAACACGGCCGAGACGAAGAACGACCCGGCCAGCAGCCACGAGACGGCGCCAAGTACCCGCTCGAAGGCGGAGCGGTTGCCGTGCTCGTCCAGCGCGCGGTCCACTTCTTCGACGCGGATGATGCGCTCGTTGTACAAAAGCCTGCGGACGATCGGCAGCCGCGTGCGCATGGACACGACGACGGCGATCCCGATGATGGCGGGCACGGCCGCCTCTTTGACGGCGATCCACTTGGGGTCGAGCCCCAGCAGGCCGATCCCGCCCGTCAGCAGCACGCTGGCGAAGCCCAGGCCCGAAATCAGGTTCCATTCGCGCCGGCGCACGAAGTCCACCAGGCCGTAGGTCAGCGGGAATGCCAGCGCGAGCAGCAAGGCCAGCAGCGGCCCCAGGCGCTCGGCCGACGACAGCTTCATGAGCACTAGGGCGGGGATCGCAATATTGATCCCGATGGACAGGAGCACGGACTCGCGGTGCTCGGCGTCGCGCCGGTCGTTCATCAACCCTCCGCTCCCTGCTGTCGCCAGGGCTCGCGGTT
>Ga0299914_10003822_pt1 | contig 10727 bp, 7 predicted proteins | sample RVTome_10_FD_201361 | JGI IMG/M metagenome (GOLD analysis project Ga0299914, IMG submission 201361) | Soil microbial communities from uranium-contaminated site in the Upper Colorado River Basin, Wyoming, United States - RVT153D57 (version 2) ... | reverse complement strand
ACAACTGGTCGCCCGTCATCGGCTCGCGGAGCGCATGCCGGACACGATCTTCACCACGGCGAGCGGAGTCCACGCGGCGCCGCTGGCGGAGTTCTGCGTGCTCGCGCTGACGGCGTTCAGCCGCGCGCTGCCGCGGCTGTCGCGCGACCAGCGCGCGGGGCGCTGGGAGCGCTTCGCCGGGACGGATCTCGAGGGCCGCACGCTCCTCATCTACGGACACGGGTCGATCGGCGGCCGGGTGGGGCGCGTGGCGCGCGCCCTGGGCATGTACGTGATCGGGATCAAGCGTTCGGTGGAGGGAGTGTCCCCCGAGAGCGTGCATGCGGATGAGCTCCACGCGAGCGACGCCCTGACGGAGCACCTCCCCCGCGCCGAGTTCCTCGTGCTCGCGGCGCCGCACACGCCCGAAACCGAGCACGTGATCGGATCCGACGCGCTGGCGCTCCTGCCCCCGGGGGCGGTGCTCGTCAACGTCGGTCGGGGCTCTCTGGTGCACGAGCCCGCCCTCGTTGAGGCGCTGCGCTCCGGGCGCCTCGGGGGGGCGGCGCTCGATGTGTTCGAGGAGGAGCCTCTGCCGGCGTCGAGCCCGCTGTGGGAGATGCCGAACGTGATCGTGAGTCCTCACTCGGCCGGGACGAGCGACCGGGAGAACGAGCGTATCACGGAGCTCTTCTGCGACAACCTGCGCCGGTTCCTGGACGGAAGGCCGCTGCGCAACGTCCTCGAGCCCGGGCGCCTCTATTGAGCGCGCGGTCGCGCCACGGCGCTCTCAGCGAAGCGCCGGGGGAGGCTCGAGCTCCTCGTCGATGATCGCGGCGAGCTCCTCGGCGCGCTGCCACCCCGCGTCGAGCTCCGCGGCCGTGTGGGCGAGCCGCGCCCGCTCGGCCCGTTCGTTGACGGCGATCTCGAGCGCCACGCTGCACACCCGCTCGAGCGAGTGGAGCGGTCTGCGCTCGCTGGCCAGCCGGCCGATGAACGACTCGGCCGATCCGGCCGCCTCGATCAGCCGGACCGCGCGGTCGAGCTCGGCGGTGGTGGCGCCGTCGATGTTGTACCAGGCGAGCACGCGCCTGAGCACGGGCTCCGCGGCCGTCGCGTCGAAGCGGTGCGTCCGGTCACCGCTCCACGAGTCGCACCGGATGCAGGGAAGCCCGATGGACGCCACACCGCCGTCGGAAGGCATGAGGATGAGGTCCGGCGACTTGAGGAAGAACAGCCGGATCAGGACGCTCGAGCAGTTGGGACAGGTGGCGCGACCGCTCCACGCCGTGCGTCCGAAGCGGCGCCAGCGGAGGATCTCCGTCTGACGCTCGCCGGAGTCGCCGAAGCTCCCGGTCAGGCTCGAGAACCCCATGCTCGCGCCCACAGAGGAGACGGCCGAATAGGTCGCGACGCCGACCCGGGTCAGCGGGCTCTGGAATCGCCGTCGCCGTCGCCGCAGACGCCGGCCGTATCGCCACCAGGCCTCCTCGCGCCGGGGCGGGCGGCCGACGCGCACGAGCTGTCGCTCGTCCGTCTCGAGAAGCGCGACGTGGTCGGTCTCGAACAGGACGCGGGCCTCGTCCCTCGCGATCCGCTCCAGCTCGTACAGCGCTTCGGTCCGATCGTCCGGCCACCACAGGTTCCAGCCGTGGCAGCGGTCACAGATCGTCCATACGCGCGCCCGATCGGGATCGAACGCCAGCCGCACGCTGCCACGCAGGGCCTCGCTTCCGACCCCCGTCAGCGCGCGATCGCAGTACAGACAAGAGCGGTACATGGCGCTCGAAACGTGGCGCACCGGGACGCCGGCCACAAGCGAGCCGGCACATCACCGGGCGCCGCCGGCCCTGCAGGTCGGATCCGCCAGCTTGACGGCCATCCCCTCGATCCTCCAGAGACCGCCGTACCGGCTCTGGACGTCCACATCGATCACCGCGTCGCCCCCCAGCCGCTTCACCTCGTAGATGAACTGCTCCACCGTCTCCTGCGAGTCGACGGCGGCTCCTGCGCGGCCGGTCTCCACGCGACCCATCTTCTCGTGCTCGCACCGCTCGAGATACTGGCCGGGCTCGCAGTCGATGAGGTGCGGGAACTCGAAGTCGGGGCACATGACCAGGCGCCGGTCGGTGCCGGCGCTCGACGACATGGCCAGCGACAGGGCCAGATCCGCCTCGGTCACCCCCTCGTCGAGCTCGACGACCTTCGCTTCGCTCTCCAGCGTGGTGAAGCTGGCCGTCAACCGCACCGCGAGTCCGGGGCGCAGACCGCACACCACGTAGGATCCGTCCAGACCGCTCTGGACGGTCGTCTGCTGCCGGGGACCGTCGTTCTCCCAGCTCGCCACCACCGTCGCCCCGGGAAGCACCATCCGGGAGTCGCCTTCCCGCACGACTCCCACGATCGCCGCGTCACCGGCCGCGGCGCCCTCGCACACATCGGCGACCTCCTGCGCGCCAGCGCTCCGCGGCAGCACGGCGACGGATGCGAAAGCCAGAAGGGCGGGAACCGGGATACGAGACACGCGGAACATCGAAGCCTCCCTGTGGCCGGAAAGCCGCCAGAGCGAAGACCGGAATCCGGCGACCCGCACCCCTGTCGTCGCGACTATACACAAGACGACACCGCCGGGCGGCGCGTCACAACTGCGACACCTGATGCGCCATAGTTGGTTGCCTCGCCGAGCGGTGCGCGGTTTCGCGCGATCGTCTCTGGCGGCGGGACCTCAGGGCTGGCGGCGGGACCTCAGGGGCTCTGAGGTACCGTCAGCGTCTGGCCGGGATAGATGCGGCTGCCGCTGAGGTTGTTCGCGGAACGGAGCTCCCTCACGGAGATTCCGAGCTCCCGCGCGATCGTCCAGAGGGAATCCCCGCGTCTCACGCGATAATCCCGGCTGGCCGTCGCCGACGCGAGCTGGACGGTCTCCACGTACGCGGCGTACTGGCGCGGGAACAGGGCGACGTGGTAATGCGGCGGCCGGCGCTCGTGCACGGCCTCGAGCACGCCCCGGCCCTCGAGGTCGAGGAGCACCCGCTCGACCCATCGCCGGCAGGCCGGACGGTTGCTCCTGCGCAGGTCGAGCGCCATTCCGGTCGGGTGCACGGAACGGGAGGACGCGTTTCTCGGTTGCCGCGTGCGCGGCCGCGTGAGACTCGTCACCACGAGCTGCTCGCCGCAGGCGCTGCGGTACTGAGCCCCGAGCCGGGTGATGAACAGCGCCACCTCGGGACGCGCGTACGCGAAGCCGACGCCGTGCAGGCGGTAGTCGCGCGTGCTGCGGGGAATCGAGGTCAGATACCCGGCATCGACGAAGCGCGCGACCTGGGCCGGCGTCTCGAGGTAGGTGAAGTCGTGCGCGCTGGCGACGACGGTCTGGCGGTCGAGCGAGCGGGTGGAGCCCCGGAGGCTCTGGGCTTCGAGCGGCGGGGTCGCGGTAGCGGCGAGCAGGAGCACGAGTCCGAGCCTCAACGCGTGGGTTCCCGCCGCCGATCGCCTCACCGCCGCTTCCTTTTCCGAGTTGATTGTCGGGTTTCAGATCCCCGAATCTAAAGGAGCTGGCGATCTTCACAAGCCTGTCGGGGGCGAGCTCTCTGCCGCGCGAGCGCCCACGACCCGGCGCCGGCGTCGCCGCGGGGGTTCCGGAGGGGGCCCGGGCGCCCGTCCTCAGTCGCGGTAGAGCGCCTCGAGGAGGTCACGCGCCTCCGCCATCGACCGCTCCGCGCTCCGTTCCAGGCGTCGCTCGGTCGCGACCCGCTTGATGCCTCCCAGCTCCCCGTCGAAGCGGAAACGCGCGAGGACCGCGACGTAGGTGTCGGGAGCCGTCGGATCGCCGGTGGCCGGCGAGAGCGTGATGATTCGGACCGAGGCCTGGAAGTAGTGGCTGGCGTAGAAGCGCTTGATCCCGATGACGGACGTGCCCTGCGTCCCGCTCCGCTCGCGGATCGCGATGTGGTTGAGCGAGACCAGCGACTTCGTCCCCAGGTCCTCGATGGTCCAGCTGAACAGGTCCTCGACACCGGGAGCCCGCGACTCGGGGAAGCGTCTCAGGTGCTCGTGGAACTCCCCGTCGAGCTCGCGAACCGCGCCCGTCTGCTCGAAGAGCTTCTCGAAGCCCTCCGCCACGGCGAGCGGTTCGCTCTTGTCCTCGTACACGACGCGAGCGCCCGATTGGCCGTAATCGGCCGCGATCTCGAGCAGCACGCGCCGGAGGAAGCGGTTCGCTTCCTCCCCGGCCGTGTCGCTCTCCCAGTCCACCTCCCGGTGGAGACGCTCGGTCGCACCGGCCGGGAGCTTCACGTCGCACCGCCGCGGACGGCACTGCTCGAGATCGCGGATCGCGGCGCGCGTGAAGTCGAGGTCGCGCAGATCGTGGTCCCCGGCCGGTCGGCCGAAGACCCCCCGTGCGGAGTCGCCCTCGGCATCGTCGAGGAGGAGATGTCGCTCGCGGATCTGGTCGAGGATGAAGGACACGGGCGCGCGCACCCGGACAGCGTACGCCTGGGCGAGCTCCCGCTCGTCAGCGCTCGCGAGCGTCTTCACGAGCGCCGTCCCGCCGGCGAGCCGCGCGAGGTCGTCCCGCGACGCATCCGCCACCGTGCGCACGAAGCGGGGAGGCTGCGACTGCGCCCGCGCCGTCGCGGGAAGAGCGGCCGGGAGGAGCGTGGCCGAGGCGACCAGGGCGGGGGCGAGCCCGCCCAGCGTTTGAAACGACCTCGACATGTGTTCCTCCCCGTTCGCGACCGGATTCCGCTTCCGGCCACCGGCGCTGCAAGTCCGGGTCCCGGGCGGATGGCCACCCTGTCCTTCGACCCCCGAACCCGCGCGAACGTCCGCCACCCAGCGATTTCCCCTTGCCGGCTGTTGAGTAAGGGTACAGATCCATGCAGGTCGACCCGTGCCGACCGCCCGTACATCTCTTCAGGGGGACCGATGCCTCGCACCAGCCGCGCGCCACGAATGCCGGCGCTCCTCTTCCTCGCCTCGCTCGTCGCGGCGCTCGCCGTGCCCGTACCCGTCGTGGCGCAGGCCGGAGACCAGCCGATCGACGAGGAGTACACCCGGCTCATCGCCGAGCACCTCCAGGACGACCGCATCACGACCGAGCTCGTCGACTACCTGCCGGCCTCGGAGACGGTCCCGACGCCGCTCGACTTCCACGGCCGCATCGTCGGCACACCCGGCGAGCTCACCTACTCCGCCGACATCCACCGCTACATGCGGGCGATCGCCGAGGCGTCGCCGCGCGCCGAGGTGTGGTCGATGGGCGAGTCGGAAGAGGGCCGCGAGATGGTCCTCATGGTGATCGCCGACGAGGAGACGCTCGCTGATCTGGAGTCCTACAAGGCCTACATGCACGAGCTCACCGACCCACGTGTCACGAGCGAGGAGCGTGCCCGCGAGCTCATCGAGGGGGTGGCGAAGCCGATCTACTGGCTCACGAGCGGCATGCACTCCACCGAGAACGGGGGCCCCGAGATGCTCCAGGAGCTCGCGTACCGGCTGGTGGTGGACGAGTCGGAGCTCGTGCGGAGCATCCGCGAGAACATCATCACCTTCATCACCCCGGTGATCGAGCCCGACGGCCGCGAGAAGCAGGTGGACCGGTACTACTTCAACAAGGACCGGCCCGAGGGGGAGGCCGAGATGCCGCTCATGTACTGGGGCAAGTACGTGGCGCACGACAACAACCGGGACGGCATGGGCCAGTTCCTCGCGCTCACGAAGAACGTGATGAAGGTCCAGCTCGAGTGGGCTCCGGTGGTGATGCACGACCTCCACGAGGCGCAGAACTACCTGTACGCATCGACCGGCACGGGGCCGTACAACGAGGCCTTCCCCGCGATCACGATCGGCGAGTGGTGGGTGCTGGCCCAGAACGACGTGCTCGAGATGACCAAGCGCGGCGTGCCGGGCGTGTGGACCTACAACTTCTACGATGGCTGGACCCCCAACTACATGTTCACGATCGCGCACGCGCACAACGCGATCGGTCGCTTCTACGAGGTCGCGAGCTACGGTCCCGACAACCGGACACTCCGGGTCGGCAGCACGACGACGAGCCGCGAATGGTTCCGTCCGAACCCGCCGCTCCCGGAGATCGAGTGGGGGCCGCGGAACAACACGAACATCCAGCAGTCGGCCGTCCTCTTCTCGCTCGAGTACGTGGCCGATCACCCGGAGTGGTTTCTCGAGAACTACTGGCTCAAGAACGGGCAGTCGGTCGAGGCGGGGCGAGACGGCGAGGTGAACGGCTGGGTGATCCCGGCCGGGCAGCGGCGGAAGGCCGACGCGGCCGACGCGGTGAACTCGCTCATGCTCCAGGGTCTCGAGTTCCACCGCGCCGCCGATGACTTCGAGGTCGACGGGCTCGAGGTCGAGGAGGGCGACTACATCGTCCGGGCCGACCAGCCGTTCCGCACGCTGGCCGACATGTACTTCACGCTCCAGGCGTTCTCGCTCGACAACCCGCGTCCGTACGACGACACCGGGTGGACCTACCAGCTCATGCGGAACATCGACCTGCACGAGATCCGCGACCCCTCGCTGTTCTCGCAGGACATGACGCCTGTGGCGTCGCCCGTGATGGCCGAGGGCGGCGTCACCGGTCGCGGGTCGACGCTCGTCGTTGACCACACGACCGACAACAACCTCATGGCCTTCCGCTTCCGCCATGCGGACGTGCCGATGCAGGCGGCCGAGGAGGACTTCGAGCTCGATGGTCACGCGTTCCGGGCGGGGGCGTTCATCATCCCGAACGCAGACCGGGCCGCGATCGAGCCCACGCTCACCGAGCTGGGTCTGTCGGCCCGGGCCACGAACGACGTGCCCGACGTGTCGACGCACGAGCTCGACGTGCCGCGCATCGGTTACATCCACTCCTGGCGGCGCACGCAGGACGAAGGGTGGGTCCGCGCCGCGCTCGACACCTACGGCGTGCCGTACGACTACTTCGCCGACCAGCGCCTCGTGGATGGCGGTCTGCGCGAGAAGTACGACGTGATCGTCTATCCGCACGTGGGCGGCGACGCCCTGTCGCAGATCGAAGGAATAGAGATGGAGGGCACCCTTCCGCTCCCCTACAGGAAGACGGAAGAGACTCCGAACTTCGGCTACATGGACGAGAGCGACGATATCCGCGGCGGTATGGGTCTCGAGGGGCTCATGGAGCTGGCCGCGTTCGTGCGCGAAGGCGGCACCCTGCTCGTGGAGGGGTCGACCACCTCGATCCTGCCCGAGTTCGGGATCACGTCCGGCGTGAACGTCGAGGATCCCGACGGCCTCGTCGCGCCCGGCTCGATCCACCGCGGGATGATCACGGACCGCTCGAGCCCGATCGCGTACGGGTACGAGGGTGATCAGGTCCCCGTGTACTACAAGGGCGACGTGGTGCTCTCGGCCGGCGGCGGGGGTGGCTTCGGCCGCTTCTTCCCCCGCGGCGGGTCGTGGCAGAACACGACGCCGATGGCCGACCGGCCCGAGCTGTCCGAGTTCGAGGAGGAGCAGCGGGAGCGGCGTGCAGAGGACGAGGAGGAGCCGGAGGACGAGGGTCCCGGGCGACGTGGCGGCGGGGACGATGATGACGACGAGGAAGACGAGGAAGACGAGGGCCCGCGCGTCATCCTGAGCTTCCCGCGGGAGGCCGACCGGATCCTCCTCTCCGGGACGCTCGGCGGAGCCGAGAACCTGACCGGAAAGGCGCAGGTCGTGGACGCCCCCCTCGGGGACGGGCACGTGGTGATGTTCGCGATCCGGCCGTTCTGGCGCTGGCAGACCCAGGGCACGTTCTTCCTCGGGTTCAACGCCATCCTGAACTGGAACGACCTCGACGCGGGTCGACAGCCGGCCGTCGCGGCGGACGACCAGGGCGAGCAGGGAATGCCGTAGAGGCGGTCGGCGAGGCGGACGGGACACCCGCCCGCGGACGCGGACGGGGCTCCGGTCGTCGGCCGGGGCCCGTCGCGCTTCCGGCTCAGCCCCCTCCGTCGCCGAACGCGCCGCGCAGCGCGGCGACGCCGCCGACCACCGGGAGCGCGAGCGATGTGGCGTCCAGGTCCACAGTGAGCTCCGTGCCGGGCTCGGGCCACAGGGTGAAGTCCCGGTCGCTCGAGAAGATCATGAGCCCGATCCGCTTGCCGGCCGGGATGATCTGATCGTCGGGCTGCAGGTCGAAGCTCAGGTCGTAGAAGCGTCCGGGCTCGAGCGGCTCTCCGTCCGTCAGCGACGCGTGGTTCTGCGGGTCTGCCCAGCCGCGGGTGACCACGCTCCCCACCGGATTGCGGCCGTCCTCCCAGGGGAGCTGGACGACCCACACCGAGAGATTCGCGGCGGGGCGGTCGGCCGCGACCCGGATCGTGACGCGGGCCGTGCCGGAGATGTGCACGGGCTCGCGGAGGACGGGCGTCGCGTACATGAGCCGGTGGTTCGTCTGCTCCGCGATCGCGAGCGCACGTCCGGCGAACGAGACGTTGTCCACCAGCGTCTCGGCTCCCTGCCCCGGGCGCCGTTCGAGCGCGAGCGCCCCCCACTCCGGCGCCCCGGCGACCGGGTGGAGACGGACGTCGACCGCGTCCGGGTTCGGGTAGTCGGCGTACGGCGTCGGGCTCTGAAGGTCCGCGTCCTCGCGCACGATCCACGCGCGCGGGTCCTTCTCCACGCCGTTCTCGACCCCGTACAGCCAGCGCGTGAACCAGCGGTTCATGAGCTCGAGCGGCGGCGCGCCGCCGTGCCCACCCTGGTGGTAGTAGGCCTGCACCGGTACGCCCCGCTCCTTGAGCGCCTCGTACACTCGCACGCTGTGCTCGGGGACCACGTTCCAGTCGTTGAACGCGTGCGCCATCAGCGTGGCCGCCTTCACACCGTCGATCGCGTTCAGGTAGTCGCGCCCGGCCCAGAACTCGTTGTAATCGCCGGTCCGGCGGTCGCGGCCCGCGGCCATCTCGCCGTCCCGGACCCTGGCGTTGCAGTGCGCCCGCTTCGCCGGGTCTCCGCTGTTGATGAAGTCGTACAGGAAGTCGATGTCCTCGCCGAGCCAGCCGCCGGGGTGCCGCACGAGCCCGTTCGAGCGGTAGTAGTGGTAGTACGAGGTGTTCGGGGCGATCGGGATGATGGCCTCGAGCCCCTCCACTCCCGTCGTGGCGGCGGCGATCGGGAGCGTCCCGTTGTACGACGTCCCGGTCATGCCCACGCGTCCCGTCGACCAGGTGGCCTCCACGCGGTCGCCTCCCACGGAGGCGTCATAGCCCGGCGCGCGGCCGTTCAGCCAGTCGATCACGGCCTTCGGCGCCAGAGACTCGTTCGGGCCGCCGACCGTGGGACATCCCTGGGAGCGGCCCGTCCCGGGGGACGACGAGTGGACGACCGCGAACCCGCGCGGCACCCACGTGCCGACGTGGGAATCGGAGATCCCCGGGCGGTTCCGCGTCTCGACGGGAGGCTGGCTCGTCCGGGGCGGCGGCGGGTCGCCGAGCTCCTGCCTGACATCCCACAGGAACTCGCGCGGACCCGAAACCCCCGAATAGTAGGGGCTCGTCTCGTAGATCACCGGAACGCGCAGACCTTCTGTCTCCGTCTGGAACGGCCGCACGACGGCCACGTGCACGCGGTCCGGCGCACCGTCCTCGTCGGAGTCGAACCCGGTCTCCACCCAGAGCTCCTCGCGGATCCAGCGCGTCGAGTCGACGAACGCCTCGACGACCTGGGCCTGCCCGTCCCGGAAGACGGCGCGCGTGGGCCCGCTCGTCTGGGCCGCGGCACCCGCCGCGAGCGCGAGATTCACGACCGCCCACGGCACCGAAGCCATCGTCCGCGCGCGCGGGCGGCTCCCGCGCACGCTCCCGCTCGTGCTCCTCATCTCAGGCACTCTCGTCCAGGGGCTTCCCCATCGCCGGCGGCGACCCGCTCCCGGCGCCGCAGGCTACGCGCCCGGCGCGTCCCGGCCAACCCGCCCGACGGCCACACGGCTCCCGCCGCCCCGCGACGGGGGTCGCGGACGTCCCGTGGAGGACATAGGCTGATCACGAACTCCGTCTCACATCCATCGGAGGTTTGCCATGTTCCGTTTCCTCTCGTGTACCGCCCTCGCCGTTCTCGCGGGATTCGCGGGCATCGCCCCCGCCCTCGCACAGGGGACCGACGAGGAGAAGATCGAGGCGGCCCTCGCCTCGGCGCCGCCCGAGGTGTCCGCGGGCGCGCGCGTGCTCGACTGGCCCTCGGAGCCGGGGGGCGATTTCCGGGTGCTCCGCGAAGGCGACAACGGCTGGACCTGTCTCCCCGACCCTCCCGCCGACGACAACTTCGAGCCGATGTGCAACGACGCGGAGTGGATGGCCTGGTTCCGCTCGTACGTGAGCGGCGAGGAGCCGCAGACCGGGAGGATGGGCATTTCATACATGCTCAACTCGCGGTGGGCGACGAGCAACGTGGACCCGACGGCGACGGAGGCCACGCCGGACAACATGTGGGTCGAGGGCGGAGGGCACGTCATGATCATCGTGCCCGACGAGGCGATGCTGTCTCAGTACCCGACCGAGCCGGGACCCGGGGCCTATGTCATGTGGCCGGGAACGCCGTGGGTCCACCTCATGCTGCCCATGGAGGAGCTGGTCGGTCACCCGTAGCGCGGAACCGCGGGCGTCCGGCAGCGGCGGCGGACGGGCCGGGGGAGTGCCCGACCGTCAGGCGATCGGGCACTCCTCATCGGAATCGCAATCCGTGCGGATCGGGTCGAGACCCAGCCGCTCGAGCTCCGC
>Ga0299914_10003821_pt1 | contig 10728 bp, 10 predicted proteins | sample RVTome_10_FD_201361 | JGI IMG/M metagenome (GOLD analysis project Ga0299914, IMG submission 201361) | Soil microbial communities from uranium-contaminated site in the Upper Colorado River Basin, Wyoming, United States - RVT153D57 (version 2) ... | reverse complement strand
TTTTACGGAGAATGTCTTTGGAGAAGCTTCGGTTCGACGGAAAATGATGAGGTGAGAGTAAGCGAGGCGGGTCAAGACGGGTCGTGTGTCAGGGGTGCTCGCCTGAAGAGCTCCCTCTCCCGCTTGCGGGAGAGGGCCGGGGTGAGGGCTTACAGCCGCGGAGTCTCGCACTTACTTCGGACCCTCTCCCTAGAGCGCAATGGCTCCACATTGAATCACACACCAACCCGTCATCCTGGCGGAAGCCAGGATCTCAGTTTTCTTGCAAGCTACTGAAAAGGCAGTGAGATCCCAGCTTTCGCTGGGATGACGGGATGAGATGTGGCCGAGCGAACCTAAACTCTTCCCGCTCTAGCGCTTATGGGCGAAGGCCGGGGTCCAGCCTAACCGGCCAAAGAACTGGGTCCCGGCCTGCGCCGGGACACGATTCCGTTTCAGTCGGACAAACCCTAGGCGCGGGTCTTTGCGCTGCGGCGCGCGCGCGATGCGCCATATTGGTCGAGCACCTCGCGCATGCGGGCGATCGCTTCCGAACGCCGGGCGTCGCTTTCGATCTGCTGCAGCTGCCGCTTCAGGTTGACCGCCAGGTCGGCATAATCGTTCTGCCAGTCCCGGCTGATCGCCCGCCGCAGATCGGTCCGGCCCGTGGCCAGCCGTCGCGCCGGCGCGCCGGGCGGAAGCGCGTAGCGCTCGCCGATCTCAGGCACGATCACCGACGGCAGGAACAGCTCGGCCTCCTGACGCAGCGCGTCGATCGCCGCGGCTTCGCCGTGAGTCAGGAACAGGCTGCCGGCAACAGGCTGGCGGGCTTTGAGCCACGCAATCAGCTCGCTGCGGTCGGCATGGGCGGAATAGCTGTCGATCCGGCGGATTCGCGCGCGGACCGCGACGTCCCGGCCGGAGATGCGCACCCGACGCGCGCCTTCGAGGATGGTGCGGCCCAGCGTGCCCTGCGCCTGGAAGCCGACGAACAGGATCGTCGAACGCGTGTCGGGCAGATTGTGCAGCAGATGGTGCCGGATCCGACCGGCTTCGCACATGCCGGACGCGGACAGGATGATCGCGCCCGATACCGAATTGAGCTGAATCGATTCCTCGACGCGCTCGACGAAGTGGAAGCTGGGATGGCGGAAGATCTCCCGCCCATCGAGGTCTTCGAGTTCGGCGCTGTGGCGCTCGAAAATCGCCGTGGCCCGGCTGGCCAGCGGCGAATCGACGAAGACCTGGCTGTTGTCGATGCGCCTGTCCTCGATGAGGTGGGCAAGGTCGAGCAGAAGCTCCTGGGTGCGTTCGAGGGCGAAGACCGGAATGACCAGGTTGCCGCCGCGCCCCAGCGCGGCCTTCACCTCGGCCTCCAGCAGGGAGCGGCGCTGCGCCATCGTCACCTCCTCGCGCTCGCGATTCCCGTAGGTGCTTTCGCAAATCAGATGGTCGAGGCCGTGCGGGCCCTCGGGGTCCAGGTGGAAGCTCTTATGCTCGGGGCCGAGATCGCCGGAAAAGAGCATTCGGCTTTCGCCGACGACGATCTCGATCGAGGCTGATCCGAGGATGTGGCCGGCATTCCAGAAGCGCGCCTGAAAGCCCGGCGCCGGCTCGAACTGTTCTTCGAGCTCGACCGGCCGGGCGAGCTTCAGCGCGCGTTCGGCGTCCGCTGACGTGTAGAGCGGCACGACCGGCGGCTCGTCCGCGCGATCGGCGCGCCGGTTCCTGCGCGCCGCTTCATATTCCTGGATGCGTGCGCCATCCGGCAGCATCACCGACAACAGATCGGCGGTCGCGGCCGTGCACCGGATCGACCCGCGAAAGCCCTCCGAGACGAGCCGCGGGATCAGGCCGCTATGGTCCATATGGGCGTGGGTCAGCAGCAGTGCGTCGATCCTGGCCGGATCGAAGGAGAAGGGTTCGCGATTGAGCGCCTCGATCGTGCGCGGTCCCTGGAAGAGACCGCAATCGACGAGGATGTGCTTGCCCGCGAACGCAAGTTCGAAGCAGGAGCCGGTGACGGTGCCGGCCGCGCCGTGAATGGTCAGTGAGGGTGCGGCCATGGTTCGATCCTCGCGGACTTTGCGATGGTCTCCGAACCTGCGCCTGTGGAGATTGCGCGAGGATACGCAATTGTCCTGACCTTTCGCCGCTCGCTGAAATACACCCAGAGCAACGGTGACGGCGCAAACTGCGGCTTCCTGCCCAGAGCCTAAGGCAACGCTGGCCGAGCTCTTGAATTTATATTAGCGATTCCTAAATTAGATATTACTAATATAGGAGGCAATGATGCTGCAACGTCTATCGATCTCCCCTTCGGACATGGCAGCGAGGGCCGGCGACGCAACGGCGTTGATGAAGGCGCTGTCCAACGAGCACCGGCTGCTGATCCTGTGTCACCTCTTCTCAGCCGGCGAACTTCCGGTCGGAGACCTGGTGACGCGAATCGGCCTCAGCCAATCGGCTTTGTCGCAGCACCTCGGCCGGCTCCGCGCCCAAGGGCTGATCGGATTCCGCCGCGAGGCGCAAACCCTCTTCTACCATGTCTGCGATCCGCGCGCCGGCCAGCTGCTGGCCGTGCTTCGCGACATCTTCTGCCCGGAGCTCGCCGCCGATGGAGACCCCGGAGACTCCCTTATTGTCGAGACCCCGCAGGCGCCGAACAAGGGCGCGAAAGGAGAATAGGAATGTATCCCGATCCCCATCTCGTCGAGGCGCAGAATCTGGTGAACCGGACGCTTGGCGGCAACCATGTCGCGCCGGTTATCAAGAGCTTTTTCGACGAGCCGACCTTCACTGCGAGCCATGTCGTCCACGATCCCGTAACGATGGCGGCGGCCATCATCGACAGCGTCATGGATTTCGATCCGGCGGCGGCGCGAATTTCGTTCGAGAGCGCCGACCAGATCATCGACTATATCCGCGACGAGGGCCTGCACGTCGAGTGGCTGCTCGAGACCCACGCCCATGCCGATCACCTTTCCGCCGCGCCCTATCTCCAGGAGCGTTTGGGCGGCCGCATCGCGATCGGCGCGCAAATCCGCACGGTCCAGGGGGTCTTCGGCAAGATCTTCAACGAAGGCACCGACTTCGCCCGCGACGGCTCGCAATTCGATCGACTGTTCGTCGACGGCGACGCCTTCGCGATCGGCAACATCCCGGCGATCGCGCTCCATGTCCCCGGCCACACGCCCGCCGACATGGCCTATGTCATCGGCGACGCCGCGTTCGTCGGCGACACCATGTTCATGCCCGATTACGGCACCGCCCGCGCCGATTTCCCCGGCGGCGACGCCTATCAGCTCTACCGGTCGATCCAGCGGCTGCTGGCGCTCCCGGCCGAGACACGCGTCTTCCTCTGCCATGACTATAAGGCCCCCAACCGCGACGATTATGTCTGGGAGACGACGATCGGTGCCGAGCGAAACGAGAATGTGCACGTCCATGAGGGCATCAGCGAGGACGCGTTCGTCGCCATGCGCAACGCCCGTGACGCCACCCTCGACATGCCGCGCCTGATCCTGCCGTCGGTTCAGGTCAACATGCGTGCCGGCCATCTTCCCGAGCCGGAAGACAATGGCACCCGCTATCTGAAGCTGCCGCTCAACCTTCTCGGGAAATGACAATGGTCGAACCCCTCTCCCCATTGGCGGCCGCCGGCGGTGGCCTGCTGATCGGCATGGCGGCCGCGCTATTGCTGCTGCTCACCGGGCGCATTGCCGGTGTCAGCGGCCTGGTCGCGACGTTCGTCCGCATCGCCGATGCCGGTCCGGCCTGGCGACCAGCTGCCGCCTTCGTCCTCGGCCTGCCGCTCGGCGCCGCCCTCGTCGCCCTGCTTGCCGGCCCACCGGACATCCTGGTCACCTCGTCAGTGCCACTGCTGATCGGCGCAGGCTTGCTGGTCGGCTTCGGCACCCGGCTCGGCAACGGTTGCACCAGCGGCCATGGTGTATGCGGCATCGGCCGGCTGTCGCCGCGCTCGATCGCAGCGACCCTGACTTTCATCGCAATGGCCGCGATCACCGTGTTCGTAACCCGCCACCTGATCGGAGCCTGAGATGCGCATCACTTTTGCCTCGCTTCTCGCAGGTACTCTTTTCGGGGCCGGACTCGCCGTTTCCGGCATGGTCGATCCGGCCCGCGTGCTCGGCTTCCTCGATTTCGCCGGGCGCTGGGATCCTACCCTCGCGATCGTCATGGCGGGCGCGGTGCTGGCCTCCGCGATCGGCTATGCCGTTTCGCGCCGGGTGCGCGCGCCCTTGTTCGGGAGGGCGTTCTTCATTCCCGAGAATCGTCGGCTCGACAGCCAATTGATCGGCGGCGCTGCCCTGTTCGGGATTGGCTGGGGCCTGGCCGGCTTCTGCCCGGGCCCCGCCATCGCCGGCCTCGCATTCGGACTCTGGCAGCCCTGGCTGTTCGTCGCGGCGATGCTGGCCGGCATGGCCCTGCACCGGCTCGCCGCATCCGCGCGCCGCGTCGGGGCCTCGACCGCAGCAGGCGCCGGCCAATGAGCGCGGAGACGACAATCAGCTGGCTCGATCCGGAATTCGCGGTCGCCGCGCAGCTCCACCCCGACGATCTGCCCCGGCTGAAGGCGGCCGGCTTCACCGGGATCGTCAACAACCGTCCCGACGGCGAGGAGGCGGGGCAGCCCTCATCGGCGGAATTGGCAGAAGCGGTGCGCCGGCTTGGGCTGCGTTACGCCTATATTCCGGTCGAGCCGAGCACGCTCAGCGACATGGATGCGCGCACGCTCGGCCACTTCATCCGTGACGCGGGCGGACCGGTGATCGGCTTCTGCCGGACCGGCAACCGTTCGAGCAACCTCTGGCGGCGCAGCCGCTCCCTCGCGGGCGGCTGAGCGGGCGGATGCGACGCGCCCGCTACCTGCCGATGCTCGACTGGGCGGCCGCCTATGACCGCAACACCTTGGTCAGCGACCTGATCGCGGCGCTGATCGTCACCATCATGCTGGTGCCGCAGAGCCTCGCTTATGCGCTGCTAGCGGGCTTGCCGGCGCAGGTCGGCCTCTACGCGTCCATTCTGCCGCTTATCGCTTATGCGCTGTTCGGGACCAGCCGGACGCTCTCGGTCGGCCCGGTGGCGGTGATCTCGCTGATGACTGCGGTCGCGGCCGGCGGCGTCGCCGCGCCGGGCAGCGCCGAATATGTCGCCGCGGCGCTCATCCTGGCGCTGCTGTCGGGCCTGATCCTCGTCCTGATGGGCCTGCTGAAGCTCGGCTTCCTCGCCAATCTGCTATCGCACCCGGTGATCGCCGGTTTCATCACCGCCTCCGGGATCCTGATCGCGGTCAGCCAGCTGCGCCATATCCTCGGCGTCCCAAGCCATGGCGAGACCCTGCCGACAATGCTCGCGTCGCTCTGGCCGAATCTGCCGGAGGTGAGGCCCGTGACGTTGACGATCGGTGTCGCCGCGACCGCCTTCCTTTTCTGGGTCCGTGGCGGGCTCAAGCCGCTGCTGATCCGCGCCGGCCTGGCCCGGCGCCCCGCCGAGCTCATCGCCAAAGCGGGCCCCGTGCTTGCGGTGATCGCGTCGACCGCGCTCGTCGCCGGCTTCGGACTGGAGGTCGCCACGGTCGGTGCGATTCCGACCGGCCTGCCACCGATGGCGGCGCCATTGTTCGATCCGGCCTTATGGTCGGCACTGCTCGTTCCGGCGCTGCTGATCGCAATCATCGGCTTCGTCGAATCGGTATCGGTTGCCCAGACCCTGGCCGCCCGGCGCCGCCAGCGGATCGATCCCGACCAGGAACTGATCGGGCTCGGCACCGCCAACATCGCCGCTTCCTTTTCGGGCGGCTATCCGGTGACCGGCGGCTTCGCCCGTTCGGTGGTCAATTTCGACGCCGGCGCCGAGACGCCGGCGGCCGGCGCCTTTACCGCCATCGGAATATTGATCGCGGTGCTGCTGCTGACGCCTCTGCTCTTCCACCTGCCGATCGCGGTGCTCGCCGCCACGATCATCGTCGCGGTGCTTGGCCTGATCGATTTCGGATTGTTCGCCGAATTGTGGCGCTACGCGAAGAGCGATTTTGCCGCGATGGCGGGGACGGTCGCGGCAACCCTGTTCCTCGGCGTCGAGACCGGCGTGCTTGTCGGCGTCGGCGTCTCGCTGGCGCTCTATTTGTGGCGCGCCTCGCGCCCGCATGCGGCGATCGTCGGCCTGGTGCCGGGCACGGAGCATTTCCGCAACGTCCTGCGCCATCGCGTGATCACCGCGCCGAATATGGTCACGCTGCGGATCGACGAAAGCCTGACCTTCATCAACGCGCGCTGGCTCGAGGACCGGCTGCTCGCCCTCGTCGCCGAGCGGCCGGAGCTCGACCATGTCGTGCTGATGTGCTCCGCCGTCAACGAGATCGACGCCTCCGCGCTGGAGAGCCTCGAGGCGATCAATCATCGGCTCGGCGACGCCGGGGTGAAGCTCCACATGTCGGAAGTCAAAGGCCCCGTCATGGATCGCCTCAAACGTTCCAGCCTGCTGGACGCACTGAGCGGTCAGGTCTTTCTCAGCCAATATGACGCATTCCGCCAGTTGGCCACGGACCCGGTGGGCGGCGAGGCGAAGACGATCGCTATCGCCGATTGAGGCGTAGCCATGCGATCGTGGCGCCGAACCGCCCCCGGACGACGGCCGCGAAAGCATCGCCAACATTCCCCAGAAGGTGGCGCGGAGTGCCGCATTTCGGCGGTCCGCCAATCCGGCTCAGTCGTCATCCTCGCGCCCGCCTTCAGGCGCCTCGCCGTCGGTCGCGCCTTCGCCGCCAGCAGCATCGGCGCGATGCTCGTAGGATTCGGCGCTGCGCGGCGTGAACGCCAGCGGATCGTAGACGAGAACCGCATAGGCGGCGCCGGCAATCACGAGGATCGAGACCAGCAGTCCGAGCAATCCCGGACGCCTCGCGTCCTGCCTGTCGGGATGGCGCGCGGCGGGCTTGGCGCCGGTGATCATCGCACCCACAAGATTCTCCCGGGTCAACAGCGACATCAGAACGACGGCGACCACATGGATCGCGACGAGCCCGAGCAGGGTCCAGCCCAACAGCTCGTGCAGATCCTCGGCCAGGGTGATTCCGGTCCAGACGGTGGCGGCGACCAGCAGGAGCAGGAGCAATACGCTCAGCGCCCCCAGGGCATTGTGGCCAACGGTCGGCTCGGAACGGCCGCGGACCAGCTCGCCGACGTGGCGCGAGAGAGCGGAGGGGCGCACGAAGCTGACGAACCGGCTGTGCTCGCCGCCGACAAATCCCCAGGCGAGCCGAAAGACGACGAGGATGCCGGCAATCCATCCGGCCATGACATGCCACTGGTTGAGCGCGCTGTCCTCCTCCGCGGACAGGAGGGCAATCGCGATGGCGGCGACAAGCGACCAATGAAACAGCCGTAGCGGCAAGTCCCAGACCTGGAGCCGGCCTGTGCCGACGACAATTGACTCCTTAGGCATGATCAGGCGGGGTCCCCGCTCATCGCCCTGGTCCCCAGGGGCTTGCGGAGCAAGGTGAGCGTGGCATCGCCAGGGAAGGCGGATGCGGTAAAGCCCATTTCCTGCTCAAGTGCGATCGCGGCGCGGTTGTCGCGGCACTCAACCGATTCCAGCCACCCGATTCCGCGCGCGGCGGCGTCCCTGGCGACAAACTCGAGCAGTGCCCAGCCTAGGCCGCGGCGCTGATAATCGGGCCGTATGGCGATCGCCACTTCGGCGCGTTCCAGCGAAGGATCGGCCGCAATCATCGCGCTCGCCACCAGGACCTTCTCGCCATCCTCGTCGGCAAAGGCGAGGAAATCCTCGGTTCGAATGTGGTCGACCTTCACGAGCAGGTCCAGCAGGGCGTGGCTAGGTCGGGCAATTGGCGTCAGGAAGCGAAAGCGCAGATCGTCATGGCCGAGGCCGGCGAGGAAGTCGGCGACTCGCGCCCCGTCCTCGGGCGCCGCCGGGCGGACAAACAATCTCACGCCGTCACTTGTCGTCAATTCGGCGCTCCATTGCCCGAGGAGCAACTGCGATGTGCCGGTCGATGATTCAGTCATGTCTTGATTCCTCCAATGCGATTGCGGTTTGGTGCCCTCCGGTCGCTGGCAACCAGGATCCGGCTCATGGCGCGATCGTCGCCGGCACGGAGGCGATCGCACCGGCTCCCGTCGCCAAGTCACTAACACCGAGCAAAGAAACGATGGCGGCAAGCAGCGTCAGTGCGACCTTCACTCTCGTAATATTTGGTGCGGTTGAACGCGAAGTCCGCGCGGCCATCGCCCTTCCCCTGATCCGAAAGTTGCTCGTTATGTTCATCGCTAGGCCAGCCGGGTATTGCCCAGGATACGGAATGATCCTTAGTGTGCGTTGCCGGCCCCAAAGGCGCTCACCTGGACCAGGCTGCACATTGACCTGAGGATCGGCGCCCCCCCTTTGTGCGCCCGGTCGTAAGCCTCAAGAAATCGCAAGGGCTATCGGTACAATGAGCGCCGCGGCGACGAGGGCGAGGCTCGCCGCGCCGGCAGCAGCGCGGCGCAGGCCGCCAATGCCGACGAACAGCCCCAGCTTGAACAAGGTGTTGAACAGGGTCGGCGCGGCAAGAGCGATCGCGGCGACCGGGGGCGAAAGGCTTCCGGCGGGAAGTGAGCCGACCGCGGCGATCGCGGCGTCGATGTCCGCGGTGCCACCGAGCGCGATCAGGATCGCGCCGCTGTCGCCACCCCAGTTGTGCTGCGCCCAGACGGTGCCGATCGACAGGACGGCGACGCTCAGTGCGAACAGGAATGCGAGGCCCAGGCCCGGCGGCCGCAGGGATCTGGTTTCCAATCCGTCAGCCTCGCGGCGTCCAAACAGGAAGAAGATTGCACTCGCGGCTGCGGAGACCGCGAGGCCGGGCAGGACCAGAGCGGCGAAGGACGCGAAAGCGAGCGGGGCCATCACGCTTACCAGGAACAGCGACCGCAACAGCATGATCGTCGAGGCGATCGCGACCATCGCATGCGGCGCCATCCCGCTGCCTTCACGCAGTTGGCGGGCGCTCTCGACCGTAACGGCGGTCGACGAAACCAGCGCCCCGACCGCGGCCATCAGCATCGCGCCGCGCTGCTCGCCGAGCCAGCGTACCAAGAGATAGCCGACGAACGAGATCGATCCGGTGATCACCACCACGGTCCAAAGGCGATAGGGATTGAGCGCGTCGAGCGGCCCCATTGCGCGGTCGGGAAGCAGCGGCAGGATCACGAACACGACCAGCACGAGCCGAAGCAATGCCCTGATGTCGCGTTCGCTGGTCAGCGCGATCGCGCGATGGAGCGGATCGCGCGACGCAAGCAGGATCATCGCCGCGCCGGCGCCGACCGAGGCCAGCGCCATGTGACCGGTTGTCGCCATGGCGCCGAGACCGATCGTCAGCACGCCGGCGAGGGTGGACGTGGCGCTGACGTTCCGGTCGCGCCACATGTCGCCGGCATAGCCGAGCAGCAGGGTGGCAATCGCGCCGGCGGCGATGACGACGGCAAGCGGCTGGAAGCCGCCGGCGAGTCCGAGCCCGACCACGCCGCCGAGCAGGCCGATCAGCGCGAAGGTCCTGATCCCCGCGACCCGGCCGCCCGCTTTTTCCTCGCGCAGACTCCAGCCTCGCTCGATCCCGATCAGCATGCCGACGGCCAGCGCCAGCGCCAGTCCGGGCAGGAAGGATTCGGCGGACGCCGCCGCAGCTGAAGCGCCGTCTGGCATTGCAGGAGCCTAATGGCTCATCGTGCTGCGACGAGCGGAGCCGGTCGACACTCGATCGACGAAGGACGCGGTGCGGATATTATTCGAACGGGCGAACATCGGCTGCTCCAATGCCTTGGCATCGGGGCGTGCTAGCCCGGTGGGATGGAGCCGGCATTAGGTAGAGCTACTGACCCGCGCATCCCGCACCGGCGTCATTCCGCGCTGAGGAACCCGAGGATGGGATGCCTTCAAAGCGCGTTCGTCCGCGCGACCGACTATGGGACATTCCCTAGAGCGCAGCCCGCCGCGCCAACCTATCGATCCTTCCCGAAGCTGGCGGGAGAAGTTCAATGCGTGCGAAAGGTGTGATCGGGATTTCGGCGGCACTGGTTTCGGCCGCGGCGGGGCTGGGCGTTCGCCGCGCATTCCGCCGCGACATGGCGGCGATCTCGGCGCGCCTCGAGCGCGACAGCCAGATGGCGCCGACCGCTGCCGGGCGCGTCGAATTTGCCCGCGAAGGGAACGGCCCACCGGTGCTGGTCAGCCATGGCGCCGGGGGCGGATATGACCAGGCGCTCTTCGTCGGGCGCGAGCTGCTCGGCAGCGGCTATGACATCATCGCCCCGTCGCGCTTCGGCTATCTCAGGACACCCTTGCCTGAGACCAATGCGCCCAACGCCCAGGCCGATGCCCATGTCGCCTTGCTCGACCGGCTCGGCGTCGACAGCGCCATCGTGGTCGGCATCTCCGCCGGGGCGCCGAGCGCGATCGAGATGGCGATCCATCATCCGGACCGCGTCGCGGCGCTGATTCTGATCGTGCCGCGTGCCTTCGCCCCGGGCCGCACGGTCGAAGCCGAGGACAGTGCGCCCAATCGCGTGGTGATGGAGATGATCAGCCGGGGCGCCGACTTCGCCTTCTGGCTTGCGTCGCGGATGGCGCGCCCGGCCGTGCTTCGCTTCCTCGGCGTTCCGCCCGAGCTCGACCGAACCGCCGCGCCAGCCGAACGCGAACGGCTGACCGCGATCATGCGCAGCA
>Ga0299914_10003820_pt1 | contig 10730 bp, 10 predicted proteins | sample RVTome_10_FD_201361 | JGI IMG/M metagenome (GOLD analysis project Ga0299914, IMG submission 201361) | Soil microbial communities from uranium-contaminated site in the Upper Colorado River Basin, Wyoming, United States - RVT153D57 (version 2) ... | reverse complement strand
AGCCGCCGGAAGGCGGTCCGGCCGCCAATCTCCCCGGCCAGCGCCTCGAGCCGCTCGGTCCGGCGCGCGCCGATCATCAGCTTCGCGCCTCCGGCGCCGAGCTCGCGGGCCGTCGCCTCGCCGATGCCGCTCGAAGCGCCGGTGATCAGGATCACCTTGTCCTTCAGTCCGGTCATGTTCGTCTCCTCGGGATTGGCCGGGGCAGGGGATGCCGCCGGGACGAGCCGATATCGCTCCGGTAGCGGCCCGCGCGGTAGACTGCACCTCCACGATCATTGCACGATTCTCCAGGACCCAGATCTTTCCACTTGATCAGGTGCGTTCCGCCGATAAGGAGCAAGGCCATGGAGCAGCTCAGGGAAATGGTCGACCTGATCGCCCGGCATACACCGGACGACGGCGTCTCTTCGTCACCGATTCAGCGGCTTGATCTTATACGATCCTCCAGGCCGACCGAGCCGATGCCGACCGTCTATCAGCCGAGCCTGTGCCTGGTCGCACAGGGGCGCAAGCAGGCCGTGCTCGCCGATCGCGTCTTCGTCTACGAGCCCGCCCGCTATCTGATCGTCGGAGTCGACCTGCCGATCATGGGTCATGTCGTCGAGGCGAGTCCTGAGCGGCCTTATCTGTGCCTGCGTTTCGGCTTCGATCCGGTCGCGCTCGGCCAACTCGTGCTGGAGGCGCCGGCCGCGGTCCCCGCGGACGGCGCGCTTCCCGCGCTCGGCCTCACTTTGTGCGATGCGGGCCCGGCTCTCCTCGACGCCGCGGTCCGGCTGCTGCGGCTGCTGGACGATCCCGGCGGCGCGCCGGTGCTCGCGCCGCTCGCCGAGCGGGAACTCCTTTACCGCCTGCTGACCGGCCCTTATGGCGCGACGATGCGGCAGATCGCCACCGGGCGCAGCCGCACCGCCCGGGTTGCCCGTGCCGTCGCCTGGATCAGGCGCCACTTCACCACGCCGTTCAGCGTCGAGCACCTCGCTGCCGAGGCCGGGATGAGCCCTTCGTCGCTGCACGCCCATTTCAAGGCGGTGACGGCGATGAGCCCGCTCCAGTTCCAGAAGCAGCTGCGTCTTCAGGAGGCGCGCCGGCTGATGCTTGCCGAGGCGCTTGATGCCGCCACTGCCGGCTTCCGGGTCGGCTATGACAGCCCGTCCCAGTTCAGCCGCGAATATCGCCGCCTGTTCGGCGCGCCGCCCCAGCGCGACGTCAGCCGCCTGCGGGCCTCGCCCGAGCTGCTCACCGCCGCGGCCTGACCTGGAGGGCCCGTCGGCTCTCAGTCCTCAATCTCCGCCCATCAGGAGGAGGATACGAAGCCTTGGCGGCTACGCGGCGCTAGTGCCCCGATCAGGCCCTGGTCACCCCGTCCCAGACGATCACCCGGTCCCCGACGTTCACCACGTCGTACAGCAAGGCCGCGAACGCCCGCGGCAGGCCTACGCAGCCCCGCGTGGCCAGATCGTCCCGAAGCTCGGGCGATCCGTGCAGGGCGACGCCGTCCCAGGTGAGCCGCAGCATATGTGGCATCGGCGCATCGTAGAGATTGGAGACGTGGTCGACATCCTTCTCCAGCACCGGGAACTCGCCGATCGGCGTCGGCTTGTTGTCGGCGCCGTAGATCAGGCTTGATCGCCCGATCTCGACCCCGGCGCGATAGACGGAAACGACGCGTGCCCGCAGGTTCACGACGACGACGGTGGATCCGGAGTCCGGTACGACCTGATCGGTCCAGACGAACTCACCGGGGCGCAACCAGTGCGGGATGTCGAGCTCGCGGGTCACCTGAACGCTGGACAGGATTGCCGTCGCGCTGAGGCCGTGATTCGGCGCCGGAGACGGCGACGCGGCCGGATCCGAAGATGCTGTTTGCGCCGGCGCAGGGGCGGGCGAACCGATGCCGAGCGGCGCCGAAGGCTCGCTCGGCGCCGCGACCGGCCGCTCCGAAGCTTCCTGGGCTGATACCAGGGCCGGCGCCGCCTGCAGCAGCATCGCCGCGCTGGCGGCGCAGAGGATGACTCGCGCCGCGATCACTGGGCTTTGCCTGCCGAAAATCCGCCGCATGGCGCGCCTCCTCACTGGTCACTCACCTGCTGCCGCGGGAACCGCCGGAAGCCGGTCGAGCTCCTTTCCACCCTCTTTGCGGGGCGGGGCAAGCGGCGTGATTCGGCTGTGCCGCAGGGGGACAGGGTCGGCCCTGTTCGTTGAGGCGAGGGCGAAGCGATGGGCGGGTGGCGGCCGACCGGCCTTTACGATCGATCGGCCTCGGCGCCGCGCGCCGCCGGCTCCCGCATGCAGGCTTCGATATTGTTGCCGTCGGGATCCAGGACGAAGGCGCCGTAATAGTCGCTCCGGCCCGCGCCAACGCCCTCACGCGGGCCGGGCCGGCCGTTGTCCCGTCCGCCCGCCGCCAAAACGGCACACGGTTTCCGGTTCGGGCACCGGTCCTCGACGGCTACCCGATCGGTGAACATGCCGTTCCTGTATGCGGGAACTCTGGAGCGACGCCGACATCGAGCTTCGGGGACCGCAGGCCGGCGATCGTGTCGGATGGGGCGGCGCCGAAAGACTCGCGGCCCCCCGCTGCCAGGTCCCTCACTCTCCGTCTCCTACTCCCTCCCCGCAATCGCCTCCAGTTCCTGCGCGTAGCTTGGGAAATAATGGTCGGGCAGCAGCGATCGGACGGCCACGGCGAGGCGGCTCACCTGGGGGGAGAGGTCGCAGCCGTTGCGCATGAGCCAGCGCATGTTGGCCGGCTGGCCCTCGAGCTCGCCCGGTACTCCGCGATAGTTGGGGTTGGTAGGGACGAACCGCGCCAGGCGACGGTCGAGCGCCGCGCGGTAGGCGCCGCACAGCTCGGGCGTGACTCGCAGCTCGAACTCGGAGAGCCGCTCCAGCTCGTAGAATTTCGTCTCGCCGCTCATCAGGCGGATGATATCGGCCTGGCGTGATCGCACGCCGGCAATTCCGATGACCGCTTCTTCCTCGAACTCGCTGGCGAGGAACGGCAGGAAGTCGTCAACCCTGGACCCGGGTCCCAGAGCCCGGAACTCGGATTGATAGGCCGTCCTCGCTTCGGCTTCCCGGCGCCGATAATCGGCCTCGGCGCGCTGCGCCTCCGCCTCGCGCTCGGGTGCCGCATCGACCCATCTCTGATATTCAATGAACGGCGGGACCGACAGCAGCACGGTCAGGGCACCAAAGCCCAGCGAGACCAGTCGCCGTGTCCGCTGCGGCTGGTCGACGCTGTATCGCGAATAGATGCCGAACAGGACGACGAGCGGCGGCAGCAAGGTTGGAGCAATCCGTATCCAGCTCGGCCGATCCATCATGCCCACGGCGGTCAGCGACGCGATGGCGGCCAGCCCGACCAGCCCCGCCCCCAGCCCGACGACCAGATCCGGCAGCCGCGCCGGGACGCAGCACAGCAGAAGGAACACGACCAGCGTGCCCCAAAGCAGGAACTCGGCGATCATTGCGAATCCCGCCGACATGCTGTTGCCGGCGGCATCGCTGCCGCCGAGGCTTGAGATCGAGCTCTGCGCTATCAGGTACAGAATCCGGCTACGGCCAGGCTGAGCACCGACAGGCAGGTCCAGCTCCCGGCGGCACCCGCCCTTTTCATAGTTCCGTTCCCCCTTGGCCGGATCGCCAGCTTGGACGATCCGTCTCTGCCCCGCTTGCGCGGTCACGCCTATTCGCCGCCGGTGTTCGCGCTTCAACGATACTCGACGACCAGCCGCTCGGCGAACGCCCCGTTCTTGCTGAGCCGTCCGTCGCGACCCCGCGCCCGTCGCAGCCCGTCGCGCTCGAGCAGCGGCTTCAGCATCCGGTGCAACGTCGCATGGTTGATGTGGCGCCCGAAACATTCGTGCAGCCGGTAGCCGAAATGCAGATACTCATGAACGCTGCGGCGCGGATTGAAGCGGCGCGGATCGGGCACCCGCCTCTCGTCCATCATCGCCGAGGCGAAGGCGGCCAGGACGGTTGCGCCGGCCGGGATCTCTCGCGCGCGGCTTGTGCCGCGGGCGATCGTCCAGGGCATGATCGCCGTGCGCGGCAGGCCGGGCGCGAGCGGATCGAACCGCATTGCCTCCCACACATGACCGCGCAGCAGCGTCTCGTCGCCATCCCGCGCCGCTGTCCGGGCGCCGGCCAGCGCCTCAGGCCGGCGCAGCAGCTGCTCCATCGCCTGCGGCACCACCATCGGCGGCTGCGGCGGCCCGCCGACGATCATGCAGACCAAGCCGGTGCGGATCTCGTCGTCGCTGTAGCCGGGCTCGCCCGCCGACTGCAGCGCCAGGCAACGCGCCATCACGTCGTCCTTGCCGCCGTCGCCCCAGCGGCCGCCCCCGCCGCCCGCGGCTCGGCGGCGCTCGATCTCGCTCTGGACATGGGCGCGCATCGCCGGGGCGATCGCGTCCACTTCCGCCCGGAGCTCGGCGCTGCCGCCGGGATCGGCGAACTGGAACTCGAACAGCCGCGTCGCCCACACCTGGAGGTCGCCGTCGGTCGGCTCGGGGACTCCGAAATAGTCGCCGAGCAGACCGAAGGTGACGTCTCGGACCAGGCCGACCACTTCGATCGATCCGCTGCCGGTCTTGATCAGTGCATCGGCCCGGGCCTCGGCCCCCTGCGCCAGCGCCGCCAGATCGTCCGGACGCACCACCCGCTGCATTGCGGCCAGGCCGCGATGATAGTCCGGCGTGTCGCCCATCCCCAGGAAGAAGGGCTGGCCGCCGGTGATGATGTCGAGCTTCTCCCTGTACGGCACCGCGAAGGCCGTGTCGGTGGCGAACACCTCGCGCACGTCGTCGTGGCGGGTCGCGACATAATTCGAACCGAACTTGAAGATCGGCTTCCACCGGCGCAGCAGCCGGAATCCGAGCGGCATCAGCCCCATCATTCGCCGCCCGAGCCAGGCCTTGAAGCCTTTGGGCGCCGGCCGCAGCACTTCGCGGGAGGCAGGCTCGCTCACAGCATCGCCAGATAGCGCAGCGCCGGCAGGCTCGGCAGGAAGAAATAGTCGCCTCCCGCCATCTTCACGAACGTCTCGACCTCGACGATCCGCCTGAGCGGCTGCTCGCGGATCGTCATTCTCCCGGCCGGGCCGACCAGGGGATCCGTTTCCTCGTACAACGTCGCGAAATCGCTGTTGAGCAGCCAGGTCTGCTGCACGAACTCGAACTGCCGGGCGATGTCGGTATTGAGACAGACGAACAGCAGGCCGCGATCCTTGCCGTCGTCCTGATAGGGATCGGCGATCTTCGGTCCGAATTTGCGCCCGCGGCGCAGGATGCGATGGTTGTTGGCGGCGTCGAGCAAGCTCTGCGCCTCGGCCGCGCTCGGCGCCAGCGCGTCGCGCGGATTGGCGCGGCGGACGTGTGATCCGGCCGGGCAGCCGACGCCGTAGGGGTCGCGCTCGCGGAACAGATAGTCATTGTCGGGCAGGCCATAAGCGTCGGGCGGAAGGTAGCCGCCGGGGCACAGCAGATGGCCGTCGGTGGCGCGGCCGATCACCCGCTCGGCCAGCCAGTTCGTGTCGACATGGCCGCTATGCTGGGGATCGCGGGTACGAATGCGGTCGGCATTGGCCTGCATCGAACGCCAGAAGGCGGCGACGTCCTGCTTCAGCTCGCGGACCACCATGTAGCTGCCGTCATGGCCGAGGTCGAAATAGCCCTCGGCGCTCTCGTGCGGCGCGAGCCCGGCCGCGGCGGGACGGCCGCCCGGATCGTCCGGCACGATCGGGCCGGGCGCCTTCTCGCGATGACCGTTGGTGTGGCCGATCAGTATCTCGCCCAGCGGCACGCCGTTCGTCGGGTTCTTCTCGACCGGCTTGCCGTCGCTGCCGATCAAGGCCGCCTCGTCATAGGGGGAAGGCTGGGAGAGGCCGTCGGCAAAGCCGTAATGGTCGCGGCTGATGCCCATGCCGTCGGGGTCGAGCAGCAGGGGCAGGCGGTGGACGACGCGCACCTTATGCGGCGCCAGCGCCGCTTCGACCGCTTCGCATCGCGCCGTCGCCGACTCCTCGCTCGGATCGTAGAGCAGCAGCAGAGCGTGGACGGTGACCGGCGTGATCACTTCCTCGTCGCCGGCCGGCGCAGACTCCATCGCGGCGGTCTCGGTCCATGCCGCGGCCTCGGCCTCCTCGCGCGGCGGCGTGTTGGCGCTCCACGTCGGCCCGCCCTCGATCACCGTCCCGAGCCACTTGCCGCTCCGCCGGTCGCCGAGCCGGCGCAGCCGGTCCTCCTGGAACATGCCTTCGCGGAACGGGCGGGAAAAGGAATCGAGCGCGCGCTTGTCGAGGCCCATCGCCTTCAGCCCGGTCCAGGTGAAGGCCAGGGCCGCGGTTTGCTGCTCGGGATCGTCGGCATCGGTGACCGGGGCCACCGCCTGCAGCGCCTTCATCCATGCGCCGCTGCCGGCGCCTTTCGGCCAACCGAACTCGAGAAACAGGGCGCGTCCGGTCGGCAACGATCCGAACCCGGTGACGACCAGCGCCTGGGTCTTCGCGTCGTGCGGAGGCGCGAGCTTCCACGACGGCCGCTTGCCGGGCGGCGCCGGGGCTACAGGTCGAGCATCCATCGGGCCGCCTCCTTCTCGCTCATGGATAGTCGGCGCAGGCCGCTGGCGATGCGGGCGTTGCGCTCGATCTGGTCGACGGTGAGATGCTTGTAGGCGCTGTACCAGAAGCGGCTGACCGCGCGCGAGGCCAACGCCCAGGTCTTGAACATCCGGCCGTGGCTGGCGCCGTCGAGCACCAGGAAGCGGGTCGGCGGGAAGCCGACGCCCGAGCCCCAGGCGAGGGTCAGGCCGGCATGCGCCTTCTCGATGAAGTCGTCGAGATAGGAATCCCAACTATGGTCGAAATTGCTGAAGAAGAGCAGCCGGCTGTGATTGTTGAGGAAGGCCCAATGGGCGAAATGGACGGTTCGCATGCTGCCGAGATAGCCGTCGGTCGCCTTGACCCGCAGGAACAGGCCGAGCCCGAGATGGCCGGCATGGATGATGATCGACCGCAGCACGCCGGGCTTGATCAGCACGATCGACCCCATGTGGTTCTGCGCGATCCAGTCCTCGCGGCGCACCATCTCGCGCAGCGTGCTCTCGTCGACGTGCGGGGCGTCGTGCCAGGAATCGCGCCGCTCCAGGAAGCGCACCCGCAGCACGATCGACAGGAGAGCAAGCGGGACGAAGGCGAGACCGAGCAGCACCGCGCGCAGCGCCGGCTCCCACGCCGCGGCCGCGCCGACGCCCATGAACAGCATCTGCAGCCCGGTCGCGACCGGGACGGCGGCGGCGAGATAGGCGGCGAGCAGCAAGGCGATGAGCAGGCTGTGGCGCAGCAGGAACCAGATCAGCCGGAACTTGCCCGGCGCCTCGGTGCCCGGCAGCGGCTTGCGCTTGAGGAAGAGAATGACGGCGATGGCGGCCATCAGCGCGCCGAGACCGATCAGATAGCGGTCGGTCCACATGAACGCCTGCAGGATGATGCCCGGTAGCGACAAGGCAAACAGCACGGTGACGGCGAACAGGTAGAGCCGCAGCATGTCGCCGACCCGCTCGGTCAGCGGGATGCGCTTCGGGGCGCGGCGGTCCAGCCATTCGAACTTGGGCAGCAGCGCCACGCGTATCCGCCGATGCGCTTCGGCGGCGGGAATGCCGCGATAGGGGCTCGGCCCGCCAGCGTTCGACTCGGAAAGCTCGTCGCGCACAGCGGCGAACAGGGCGCCTTCGTCGAGGATGCGGTCGCGGGTCATGCCGCGATTGCCGTGGTGGAACACGCTCGGGCGCATCGTGCGCGCCTCGAAATAGGGCGCGACCGGCGCGCGCGAATCCGGCGCGGTCACTGCCTCGAAGAGCGGCCCGTCGCGGTCGAGCGGCTTCTTGCAGCAGCGCAGCATCGCCCGCAGGTCCTCGCCGAACGCCGCCTGGATCTGGCCCCAGAAGGCGCCTGGCGGTCCGTCGAAATTGGCCTCGAGGATGAACAGGGGATCATATTCGCGGCTCGAGAAGACGCTCATCGACATGAAGTGGAGCGACGGCACGTCGCGCATGATCCGCGAATAATCCTCGGGGTAGCCGAGCGGCGGCGACTCCTCGCGCTTGCGCAGCGCCTCGATCAGGTCGGCCAGCCGGGCGCTGCTCTCCGGCTTCACTTCCAACGGAACCGACAAGGTCGTCTGCCGCATATACCCGCCCCCAAACCCGAGAGTCGCCGCCAATCCTAGCACGAACCGCGGTAAGGTCTCGCAGAAAAACTTCGTGACAGCGTCAGTTCACGGAGCGAAGGTGGCAAGTTGCGGCGGGTCGACAATTTCATTTTGTCGAAGGGCGCGGATCGAAGTAAGATCTCGTTCCCCCGGCGCGATCAGTCGGCCTCCCGGCGCGCCGCATAGGGCGGGCGCATCCGGAGACGTGGCGGACTGCCCAGGTTTCGCCGGAACATGCGAGGTCGATTTCCGCATGATGGAATCGGGCGGCGACGCGGATTAAGACCCAGGCGAATGCGGGAGCGGGCCATGCTCGAGATCAGCGAGGACGACCTTAGCGGCGAAGACGTACGGGCGCTGCTCGCGCTCCATCTCTCGTCGATGCGCGACGGCTCGCCGCCAGGCCATAGCTTCGCGCTCGATCTTTCGGGACTTCGGGCGCCGGACGTGACCGTCTGGACCGTCCGCCGTGCCGGCGAGGTCGCCGGAATCGGCGCGCTGAAGACGCTCGACGACGGTGGCGGTGAGATAAAGTCGATGCGCACCCATCCTGACCATCTCCGCCAGGGCGTCGCCGCCGCCCTCCTCGACAAAATCGTCGCCGACGCTCGGGCGCGCGGTCTTGTACGGCTGAGCCTCGAGACCGGCAGCGGGCCTGCGTTCGAGCCGGCGCTGGCCTTGTACCGCAAGCGCGGCTTCGTCCCTGGCGGGCCGTTCGGCGAATATTCCTCCAGAGACTTCAACCGGTTCTTCCACCTCGACCTGGATCCACCACAGAGAGAAGATTGTAGCTAAGCGCGATCGCGACGCCGGCGTCGTCGGCGCGCTGCCTCTCGCGGCGCCTACGCAATACACCTTATTCAGGAGCGAAGTTGCCGGGACCATAGTTCGGCGCGGCCCATGGGAGGCCGAATAAGCGGCGCAATATCGCGGCCGCTCAACGAAGCGTCCGAGGCATCGGCCGTCAGAAGATTGAAGGTGGGATCGGCTCGCGCTCAACTTGCAACCGCTTGGCGGCCCTGAAGGAGGAAACATCATGAAGCTGGTCACCTTGTCTGTCCTTGCCCCGGCTGCACTGCTTGCAGCCTGCGCGACAACGCAAACCGTCACGGCCGAAGATCGCGCCTATTGCGATCAGATGGCGGAACGGATGAGCGTTTCGACAACCCACGATCACGCCCAGATGAAGGGCAACCCGCCGAACACGATGAATGCGTCGCACGCGCGTTGCCAGCAGGTCATGAGGTCGAACGCCCAAGACACCAGCCGATGAATCAGGTGGGGCGGGCGCGAACGGAAGTCGAGGTTCGGCCCTACTTGAATTCGGCTCGTTCAGTAGCTTCGGCCCTCAGTGCAACAGCATCCCGTCCAGGCGCTCGAGCTTGTCCGGATTGCGGACGATATAGACGTGGCTGATCCGGTCGCCGTCTATCTCGAGCGCCGTGGTCTGAAGCAGTCCGTCCGCCTCGCGCGTGACGAAACCGGGCAGGCCGTTGATCATCCCGTAACAGAGGATCTGCGATCCGCCCTTGGCGAAGAAGCGCGCCAGGCCGGCCTGCAGCTTCATCACCGATTCGATGCCGTGAATCGGCTCCATCGCCGCCGGCCGCTTGCCGCCGCCGTCGGATTCGACGACGACCCCGTCGGCGAGCAGGGTGCGCAACGCCTTCATGTCGCCGCTGCGGGAGGCGGCGAAGAAGGCCGCGGCGATCTCCATGCCGCGCTCGCGGCTCATCGGAAATCGCGGCCGCGAGGCGCGGACATGGGCGCGGGCACGGCTGGCGAGCTGGCGGCAGGCGGCGGCATCGCGGCCTATCGTTTCGGCCACCTCGTCGAACGGCACGCCGAATATATCGTGGAGCAGGAAGGCGGCGCGCTCGAGCGGCGACAGCCGCTCCAGCGCCATCAGTAGCGGCAGGGTGACGTCCTCGACGGCATCCTCCTCCGGCTCGACGATCGGCTCGGGCAGCCATGGGCCGACATAGACCTCGCGCCGGTGCCGCGCCGATTTGAGCTGGTCGATGGCGATCCGAGTGACGACGCGGCGCAGGAACGCCTCCGGCTCGAGCACGGCGGTCCGGTCGGTCCGGAGCCAGCGCAGGAACGTCTCCTGCACCACGTCCTCGGCGTCGGCGAACGAGCCGAGCATGCGATAGGCGACCTGAGTGAGGCGCGGACGCAGCGGATCGAACGAGTCCGCCGCGTCCCCGTCCAGCGCGATCGCGCTCATGCCGCCTGCCGGTTCGCCGGCGCACCGGGGTGAAACATCCCGAAGCCGACCGCAATCCGGTTCCAGCCGTTTATGGTGATGATCAGCAGCGTCAGCGCCACTTGCTCCTCCTCGTCGAAATGTTCCTTGAGCGCCTCATAGACCTGTTCGGGCGCTCCGGCATCCGGCAGGCGCGTCAGGGCGTCGGTCCAGGCGAGGGCGGCGCGCTCGCGCGGCGTGAAGAAGGGGGCTTCGCGCCAGGCGGCGAGCAGGTAGATCCGCTCTTCGCTCTCGCCCAATGCGCGCGCCTC
>Ga0299914_10003819_pt1 | contig 10731 bp, 8 predicted proteins | sample RVTome_10_FD_201361 | JGI IMG/M metagenome (GOLD analysis project Ga0299914, IMG submission 201361) | Soil microbial communities from uranium-contaminated site in the Upper Colorado River Basin, Wyoming, United States - RVT153D57 (version 2) ... | reverse complement strand
GGATCCTGGCGATCACGTCGGAAACGGTCTCGCCCGCGAACGCGACGCGGCCGGTCAGCATCTCGTAGAGCACGCAGCCGAACGCCCAGATGTCGGTGCGCTTGTCGATGGGGAGGCCGCGGGCCTGCTCCGGGCTCATGTAGGCCGCCGTGCCGAGGACCGCGCCGGCGTGCCCTCCGCCTTCCGTGATGACCGGTGCGTGCGTCAGCTCGGGCCCCGACCCGTCCCCGGCAACGAGCTTGGCGAGGCCGAAGTCCAGAACCTTGACGACGTCGCCGGGCGTGATCTTGATGTTGGCGGGTTTCAGGTCGCGGTGGACGACACCTCTTTCGTGCGCGGCCTCGAGCGCGTCGGCGACCTGTCGCGCGATTGCCAATGCGTCGGGAAGCGGCAGGCCTGCGTCCCGATTCTGCGGGCGGGGAACGGCCGCGAGCATCTGCGCGAGGGTCTTGCCCTCCACGAGCTCGAGGATGAGGAACCGCGTGCCGCCGGCCTCCTCGATGCCGTAGATGCCGCAGATGTTCGGGTGACTGAGCGCGGCGAGCATCCGCGCCTCGCGTTCGAAGCGGGCCAGGCGATCGGAATCGCTCGTGAACGCGGGTGAAAGGATCTTGATGGCGACGTCCCGGGCGAGCTTCGTGTCGCGTGCCCGGTACACTTCCCCCATCCCGCCGGCGCCCAGCATCGCTCCGAGCTGATATCCGCCGAGCGATTGGCCGGTCCTCGTCGGCGGCTCCAGCCCGGAGGCGATCTCCGCCGCGATGACGGCCGGCTCGTCCAGGAGCCCACCCTCGGCCTCGTCGAGCAGCGATCCGATGTCGCGTCGCAGGTCGTCGTCATCCGGACAGGCCCCGGCGAGAAAGGCGCCGCGGTCGTCGGGCGCCCGGGCGCGCGCGGCGTGATACAGCTCCTCCGTTCGCTTCCAGCGTTCAGGCGTCATCTTCACGGCCGCGGAAAACCGCGCTGCCGCGATCTTAGCCCTTTTCCCTTCATGCAATCTTTGGGTGTGGTTCCCCGCTTCTAGAGTAGTGGAAGGGTCTGTGGTCCATCCGGGTCGGCCGTGGTTCCTTCCGGCCTTCAAGTTCCTGGGACGTTTTCCCGCTTCTCAGACAGGAGACTCATCATGCCAAACACAGTCTGGATCACGGTTCTGATCGGCATCTTCGCGCTGCCCGTTGCCGCCGACGCCCACAACGTCGGACACATCTTCCTGCCCGACGGGACATGCCAGGAGGTGGGGTCGGTGAAGGAAGCGCCGCTCGTCGGCGCCGATCGCACGCAGCTCGATCTCGTGCCCGGGACGGCGAACCCTCCGCGCGACGAGTACGGCACGAGCTTCGTGGGATTCTGGGGGCGGACGCCGATCTTCCCCGGCCGCTGTCCGGTCGTTACGGCAGTTTCGTCCATCTCAGGACCGGCGAGCGCGACAGCGGGCTCAGGGACGACCCCGGCAAGCGCCGGCGCACAGCCGACGGCCTCCAGGCGGAACCTGGAACCGAGGGGACCGTGGGTGAGCTTCGGACCGAGGAAACCACGGTGAGATCCGCGTGAGAGCGGGATGTGGGTGGGTCCCGGACTCGTCCACCGCCTGCTCTCAGGCCCGCATCTCGCGCTGCAGCCACGCCTTGGCGAGGCGCCAGTCCCGCATCACCGTGTCGGGCGACACCTTCAGGACGGCCGCGGTCTCCTCGACGCTCAACCCGCCGAAGAAGCGAAGCTCGACGACACGGCTCTTCCGCTCGTCGAACGCCGCCAGCGCCTCGAGCGCGTCGTCGAGCGCCACGTAGTCCTGACGCGGCTCCGACGTGACCGCCAGCTCCTCGTCGAAGGTGACCTTTGGCGCATGGCCGCCCCGCTTCTGGTAGTGGCGCGCGCGCGCATGATCCACCAGGATGCGGCGCATGACGCGGGCGGCCACCGCGAAGAAGTGCACGCGATCCTGCCAGGCCACATCGTTCGCCTTGACCAGCCGCAGATACGCCTCGTTGACGAGCGCCGTCGCCTGGAAGCTGTGTCCGGCGCGTTCCCGGGCCATGTACCGCCGGGCGATCTGGTGGAGGTGCCGGTGGACCAGCGGAATCAAGCGTTCGAGGGCTGTCTCGTCGCCCTCTCTCCACCTCAGTAGCAGACCGGTCGCCGTGGCTGGATCGTCGCTGATGCCGCCATTCTAACCCGGGGCCGGGCGCTGCCGCGCCGCGCTGATGTCGAACACGATCGCGCGGAGATGGACGCCGTCCCCTTCGTCATGACCCTCCTCCTGCCGGTCGTGCTCGTCATGGCAACGTAGAGTTCCGCAGATCAGACGTTCATCCCGTGGTGGGCGGAACCCGCAGCGCCCCACAGCGGTACGTCGGCAATTCCAAGCTCCGCGCATCGCTCGCGCCACCGCGAGGCCGGGACGCGCCCGTCGAGGATGGCTCGAAGCTCGCTGTACGGGCGCAGCTCGTGGCCGTTCCAGCGAAGAATCGTCTCCTCCCCCGGCAGCGCCGTGACGGACCAGCCGTGCTCCGCCAGGCGCACGGCGATCGCCGCGAGGATCAGGTGTCCGGCGCGATCGAGGCACGCGCGCTCGGTCGGCGCGTCCCCGTCGCCGGCGGACACCATCGATCCGAGCGCGACGAAGCCGGCGCTCGTCGCTGGCAGCGTGCCGATCGCGTGGCCGCGCAGCAGGTGACCGTGAGCGTCGACACGCGCGCGCCACAGGGGCAGGTACACCATGTGGGCGACCTGATCCCATTCGAGCGGCCGGAGCTCCCACGACCCGGACGAGTCGATGGCGCCAAAGACGGAACGCTCCCACCGGATCACATCCGTCAGAAGCGACGACGCGCGGCGGGTGTCGCCAGGAGACGCCTGTGGAAGCTGCTCCAGAGCCGTGATGCGGTCCTTCAACGACGGGTGCGTGTCGTGCGGGTCCGGATCGCCGAGCGCCTCTTCGTACTGGAGAACGGCCCCGACGTAGGCGCACGTGCCTGGCGCATCGAGGAAGCGCCGGAAGCCGGCGCCAACGGGAGGGAGACAGCCGCGCTCCAGGACTGGCTGCAGGTCCTGCTGCATGTAGGTCCGGTACGCCAGCGACATGGTGTGGACCGTCCGGAGCGCGGAGATCATGGCCGCGCCACCGGCGTGTCGGGCGGCCACCTGGTCGGCCACGAGCTCCTGACGGCGCGACACGGCGTGCGTGGCGCGAAGAAAGAGAGCCCCATACCAGGCGAACACCGAGGCGGCCGCGGATCGCACGGGTGGCACGGAGCGGGCGATGGCCGTCCTCGTCCTGTGAATCCACGGGCCCAGCGGGACCGTCCCGTCGTGCGCGTGCCCGAACTCGTGCGCCAGAATGGCCTCGAGCTCCTGAACGCTGACCGCCTCGATCAGCGGCAGGCCCAGGAGCAGGACGCGGCGGCGGCCGAACCCTGCGATCCCGCCACGCGAGGCCACGGACGCGCCGACCTCGTTGACCAGATACAGGTCCGCCGGCATCGGCTGGCCGGTCTGCCGCGCCACCTTCTCGATCGCCGCAAAGAGCGCGGGCTCGTCCTCCGGCGGGACCCGCCGTCCGGGCGGATCGAACCTGTCGGTCCGCGGCAGCACCGTCCACAGCGCGAGAGCCGCCGCCGCGACCCACAACAGGATGCGGCCGGGCGCGGCGTCAGGCCGCACCGTTTCCGCACCGGCCATCCAGAGGAGTCCCGCGACCAGGACCGACGCGAGCGCGCAGTAGCCGATCATCAGGGCGACGGCGATGACGGCGCCGTGTGAGAGCGCAGCCTCACGCGGAGACGAGTCGCGCGACAGGTCGTAGGCGCCGTCCTGTGTGGCTGTAATCATCGCTCTCGCCCGTCATCGGCCGTCGGCGCGCCATACATGATCGGTACCTTGTGAACGGCTGTGCAATCCGCCCCGACGGTGTGTGAAGACGGTTCACGGGCTCGCGGCTGCAGGCGTGCCCCCGCTCGCGTGCGCCCGTGAGCAGCCGTGGGAAGAAGCGATCAGGACCGAGGAGGGGCGCGCCTGATCGATGGTGGCGCGGGCAAACGGGTCGATGAAGAGCCCGCGGTGGAGGCCTCTGCGCCCTCGGTCGTCCCAACTTGCGCACGACCACAAACAAGTCTTCCGTCCGGGAGATTCCACGTCACACGCCGCGCGCCGCCCGTCGCAGGCCCGCGCGTTCCCGCACCCGCGCGATCCACCGCCGCGCGAGCCTGTGGGTCACGATCAGCAGCGACAGCCCCGCGAGCAGGCAGACCGGGACCACCCAGTAGCCGCCGAGCGGACTCACGCCGGCCGGGGCCGGGAACCGCGCGCCGAGGGACACGCCGTCGTGCAGCCAGAGCCCGACGTTGTCGGGGAAGACCGGCTTCAGCGCCGCGATGGCGATGAACCCGACGCCGATGGCGTAGCCTGCGAAGAGCAGGAAGGCGGTCAGGAAGGCGCCCAAACCGGTCAGCGCGGCGTGGAACAGGGACCGCAGGACCGCGACGAGCCGCCCGCCGATTTCAGCCTCCTCCAGGATGATCTCGAGCGAGTACGCCCGCGCGACGGTGGAGGGGCTGCCGAAGCGTCGCAGAATCTCCTCGAGCGCCTCGCGCTCGTTCGGCATGCCACCGCTCTCGGCCACGCGCTCGCGGATGTGCGACTCGACCTCGCGGACGGCGTCCGCGGCGAGCTGCCGAGAAACGGACGCGCGAAGCGATCGCTCGAGCACGTAGAGATATCCGCGGACCCGCGACTCTCCGGTCTGGCTCAACGTCATCGCCTTCTCCCCAGCGCGCGCGCGATCATCGGGTCGAGCGCCGCCGAGACCGCCAGGAACTCCTCGGACATCTTCTTCATCCGCGCCCGGCCCGGCGGCGTCAGCCGATAGTACTTGCGCGGCCGCGGCCCCTCGCCCTCGACCCACTCCGACTCGATCAGCCCCTCGCGCTCCAGCCGGGCGAGGAGCGGATAGATGGTGCCCTCCGCGAGGACCAGATTCGTCAGCTCGAGTCCCTTCAGGATCTCGAGGCCGTAGCGCCGTCCCGGCGCGATCGCCAGGAGGACGGCGAGCTCGAGGGTGCCGCGCCGCAGCTGCTCCTGCCAGTGTTCCGGGGGCATGGCCATATACCTTGTGGCACAAGGTATACGGACAGACGAACGGGCGTGAGAGGAAGTTCCACGCCCGCCGGGCTCGCCCCACCCGCGGGGATTTGACTCATCATTGATGACTCACTTATGCTGAGCGCTCCGGCCGCGCCCGCGGCGGAGCCAGTGAGCCCCGGAGCCACCACACCCATGGGACGCACCGCCCTCGGAGAGCTCGAACACCTGATCCTGCTGGCCATCATCCGGCTCGATGACGACGCGTACGGCGCGGCGATCATCGGGGAGATCGAGCGTCAGACGAGCCGCGATCTGTCGCACGCCGCCACGTACATCGCCCTCCAGCGCCTGCAGGAGAAAGGGCTGGTCGCGGCCCGGGCGGCGGTGGGGGAGACGGCCCGCGGCGGCCGCGCGAAGGCGGTGTTCACCGTCACGGCGGCTGGCCGCGAGCGGCTGCGCGAGTCGGGCGCGGCGCTGTTCGCGATGTGGAAAGGGCTCGATCCGGCGCTGCGCGGGAGGGGACGCTCGTGAGCGCGGCGCCGGGCCGCCATCCGCGGGAGACCGGCCATGGGGAGGCACGCCCGCCGCGCCTCGGCGAATGGCTCGCCGCGCGCGTGCTTCCGGAGGCGTCGCGCGACGCCGCGCTCGGCGATTTGCACGAGCGCTACCTCGCGCGCCTGCGGCGCGCCGGACCTGCCGCGGCCAGACGCTGGTACCTCCGCCAGGTGCTCGGCTTCCTGGCGCGCGTCCCGTTCGCCCGGGCGCGGGCATCGGCGTCGGACGCGGTTCGGGGCCTATTCACGCGCTCGGGTCTGGCCGCCGACGTCCGCCACGCCGCGCGGGCGGCCGTCCGCGAGCGCGGGCTCACGGCAGCCGTCGTCCTCGTCCTCGCCCTCGCCATCGGCGCCGCCGCCGTGGTCTTCAGCATCGTCAGCGCGGTGCTGCTGCGGCCGCTCCCGTTTCCCGATCCCGAAGCGCTCGTGATGGTCTGGGACGAGTACCCCGACGAGTCCGGCATCGTGGACCCGAAGCCGATCACGCTCGCGCATTACGAAGCCTGGCGCGGCGAGGTCGACCGGTTCGCGGCGTCCGGTGTGTTCGAGTCGATCTCGGCGGTGATCGACGCGGGGCGCTGGTCGGAGCGCGTGGACGCGGCGCTCGTCAGCGCGAGTCTGTTCTCGACGCTGGGCGTTCGCCCCGCGCGCGGGCGGCTGTTCACCGAAGACGACGACCGGCCCGGCGCGCCGGCGGTGGCGATCCTCAGCGACGAGCTGTGGCGGTTTCGCTTCGGGGGCGACGAATCGCTGATTGGACGCGCGATTCCAATCGACGGCGTGCCCACGCAGGTCGTCGGCGTGATGCCGCCGGAATTCTGGTTCTACGATCCCTATGCGGTGCGGCGCAGCTATACCGGCGCCGGGGCGTCGAGCGCCCGGCTCTGGCGGCCGATGGCGGGCCGGTTCGCGGCCGAGCGGGACTACCCGCGCTACCGCATGGTGGCGAGGCTCCGCCCGGGCGTGACCCGCGAGGCGGCGCGGGCGGCCGTCGCCGCGATTGAACGCCGGCTTCCGCTGGAGCCGTCCTCGGCGGACGGACGCGTCCGCGTGCTGGCGCTCGAAGAGCAGGTGGCCGGCGCGGTCCGGCCGCGGCTCTTGGGAACGGCGGGCGCCGTCGGGCTCATCCTGCTGGTCGCCGCGATCAACCTCGTGAGCCTGCTGGCCGCGCGCTTCGATGCCCGACGGACGGAACTCGCGGTGCGCGCGGCGCTCGGGGCCGGCCGCGGCCGCCTCGCGCGCGCCCTGCTGATCCACGCCGGGCTCCTCGCGCTGGCGGGCGGCGCGGCCGGACTGCTGCTGGCGCGAGCCGCGACGCCGCCGCTGCTCGCGCTGGTTCCGCGCGGCCTTCCGCTGTCGCACCGCGTCGGTATCGACGCCGCGGTCATCGCGTTCGCGCTCGCGCTGTCGCTGGCCATCGGGCTCGCCGTCTGCCTGCTGGCCATCGTGCGGCTCGGCCCCGCCGGGATGGCTGCGGGCCTTGCCGCCGGAGCGCGCTCGGTGGCCGGACGGTTCGGGGGCGGACGGATGACCGACGCGCTCATTGCCGCCGAAGTCGGGCTGAGCCTGATTCTGCTCATCTCGGCTGCGGTCCTGCTGCGCAGCTTCGTGGCCACCTCCCGGACCGACGCCGGTTTCGACCGGCGCAGCGTGCTGACGTTCCAGTCGGTCCTGATGCTCTCGGCGCCCGGCGCCGCGCCGGACTTCTCGTTCTTCGATCGTCTCGAGGCCCGCATCGGCGAACTGCCCGGAGTCGTGTCGGCCGGGTCCGCCAGCATCGTTCCCTTCACCCGGTGGGGCGGCACGGCAGTCGTCCGGATCGGCGGCGAGGCCGAGACCGCCGCGCGGCGCGTCAGCTACCGAGTCGTGTCCTCCGGCTATTTCGACTCGCTCGGCATCGGCCGCCTCGCGGGCCGGACGTTCGGCGCGGCGGATCGGCCAGGCGCGCCTCTGGTGGCGGTCGTCAACCGTGCGTTCGTGGGTCAGTACCTCCCGGACGGCGCACCGGCCATCGGACAGCCGCTCGCGATCACGCGCGGCCGGAGCGACGAGGTGGAGATCGTCGGCGTCGTAGCCGACGTGAAGGAGGACCGCCTCTTCGCGCCGGCGCTGCCCATCGTCTACGTGCCGCTGGCGCAGAGCCCCACGTTCATGCGGCAGTTCGTCGTACGCACGGCCGCGCCGCCCGAGCGGCTCGTCGAGTCGATCCGGCAGGCGGCGGCCGAACTCGATCGCGCGCAGCCGCTCCAGGACTTCATCACGCTCGAGGCCCTCATCGGCCAGTCGCTCGAAGAGGAGCGCTTTTACGCGGTTGTCGCGAGCGCGTTTGCCGGCATCGCCGTGCTGCTGGCGCTCGCGGGCCTCTACGGCGTGGTCTCGTTCGCCGTTCGCCAGCGCGATCGCGAGGTCGGCGTGCGGATGGCGCTCGGCGCGGGACGGCGGGCGGTGTATCGCCTGATCCTGTGGAGCGGGATGCGGCCCGTCCTCCTGGGTCTCGTTGCCGGCTGCCTCGGCGCCGCCGCCGCGGCCCGTGTCCTGCGAAGTCTGATCCACGGGACGGTCGCCGTCGATCCGGTCCTCTATCTCGCGGCGACGGCGGCGTTCGCGGCCGTGGCGGCGGCCGCCTGCCTCGTGCCCGCCCGCCGGGCGGCGCGCCTCGATCCCGTGCGGATTCTCAACCAGGCCTGAGTGAGGGGTGCGGCGACCCGCCGCGACCCCGTCCAAATACGTCCCTTGACTACATGTCATTCGTTGACATATTCTCCCCGTCCATGACACGCGCGCGACCGGACGCGCCGCCACCCGAACTCACGCCTGTCGCCTTCGAGGTGCTGCTGTCGCTGGCGGATGCGCCGCTGCACGGCTACGGCATCAAGCTCGCGATCGAGGAGCGCACGGGCGGCGATCTCGTGCTCGGGTCCGGCACGCTCTACCAGGCGATCCAGCGGCTCGAGCGCGAAGGGCTGATTGCCGCGGCCGGGAGTGCGGGCAGCCGGGGCGATCCCCGCCGGGGTCGCACGTACCGCCTCGAGCCGGCTGGCCGCAGGTCGCTGACGCGTCATCTTCATCGCCTGAGCCGCGCCGTCGACTACGCGCGCGCGCACAAGCTCCTGCCGTCCACGAAGTCATGAAAGCGTTCGGCGAGCGCCTTTTCGCGTTCCTGGTACGGGCGTATCCGCGGGAGTTCCGTGAGCGGTACGGCGAGGATCTCCTGGCGTTCTTCCGTGAGGATCGCCGGCATCCCCGCTACGGCACGGGGCCGCTGCGGCCGATCAGGTTCTGGACGGCGACGCTGCGCGACCTGTTGCGCGCCGCGGCCGCGGAGCGGTTCGTCAGGCGCACCGCCCCAGCCGGCGGGCGCGGACCCATGCGCGCCATCTCCGGGCTCGCGTTCGATCTCCGGTACGCGGTGCGGTCCCTCCTGTCCACGCGGGCCGTCTCGCTGACGGCCGTGCTCGTGCTGGCGCTGGGCATCGGCGCCGGCACCGCCATCTTCGCCGTCGTCGACGGCGTCGTCCTGCGGGATCTCGGGTTCGCGGACGAAGCCGCGCTGGTCTCGGTGGCCGAGACCGATCTCGCCACCGGCCGGGCGGTGCCGGCCGCGTATCCGAACTACGCCGACTGGGCACGCCAGCAGGATGTGTTCGAGTCGATGGCCGCCTCGGTGACGGGGCCGTTCCTGACGACAGCCGGCGAGCGGCCGGAGCGGCTTCGCAGCCACCGCATCACGGCAGACCTCTTCAACGTGCTCGGCGTGCGTCCCGCCATCGGGCGAGCGCTCCAGCGCGCGGACGAGCGGACGAACGCGCAGGTGGCGCTCATCAGCGACGCGGTCTGGCGCCGGCACTTCCACGCAGACCCGGCCGTCGCGGGGCGCCCGATGACATTCGAATCGGGCGTCTACACCATCGTGGGCGTGATGCCTCCCGGTTTCACGTACCCCATCGGGCCCGCCGCGCTCAGCGCGGTGGACTTGTGGATACCGTTGTCGCCCACGCCTCAGGAACGCGCCCGGACCGGCGGCCGCAGCTACTTCTTCCGCGTCGTCGGCCGGATGAAGCCCGGCGTGACGCTCGCGCAGGCGTCCGCGCGCATGCAGCGGATCCGCGACGTGCTCGCCGCCGACCATCCGCGCTGGTTCGCCGACCGGGGCATTACCGTGCGGCCGCTGAAGGCATCGATCGTCGGCGCGTCGTCGCGGGCCTGGATGCTGATGCTGCTCTCGGCTGTCGCGGTGGTGTTCCTCATCGCCTGCGCCAACGTGGCGAACCTGCTCCTGGCGCGCGCGAGCGGGCGCAGCCGCGAAATCGGCGTGCGGACGGCCATGGGCGCGACGCGATGGCAGATCGTCCGGGGCGTGGTCGTCGAGAGCGTCGTGCTCGCGCTCGGGGGGGCCGCCGCCGGCCTGCTGCTCGCGTACTGGGGTGTGGACGTGCTGCGCGCCACGCTGCCCGCGAGCCTTCCGCGTGTGTGGACCGTCGGCGTGGACCTGCGCGTGATCGGCGTCGCGGCGCTCGCCGCGGTGGCGACCGGCGTGCTCTGCGGCCTGGTTCCGGCGCTGCAGATGTCCCGGACGGACGCGGCGGCCGCGCTGCGAGGGGGCGGCCGCGGCGCCACGGCGGGCGGCGGCCGGCCGCGCCTCCGGGCGGTGTTCCTGTCGGCTGAAGTCGCGCTGGCGGCGGTCCTCCTCGTGGGAGCCGGCATGTTCGTGTCGAGCTTCCTCCGGGTCGTGAACCGGGACCTCGGCTTCTCGACCGGCGGGGTCCTCAGCGTATCGGTGTCGCCCCCGCGCGCCGGACCGGTCGAAGACAGGATGGACGCGCTGCGGGTTTCCATGCTGGAGGTTCTCGAGCGGGTGCGCGCGCTGCCTGACGTCGAGTCCGCCGCGCTCGTGGCCGGCGGCGCGCCGCTGAGCGGAAGCTGGGCCTCGCAGCCGGTGGAGGTGGCGGGGCGTACGTTCACGGACGAAGACGAGGCCGTGGTCAAGCAGGTGACGGACGAGTACTTCGTCGCCGTCGGCGCCACGATCCTGCGGGGGCGCGGCATCGGCGCGTCAGACGTCCTCGGAGCTCCCGGCATCGTCGTGCTGAACGACGAA
>Ga0299914_10003817_pt1 | contig 10732 bp, 7 predicted proteins | sample RVTome_10_FD_201361 | JGI IMG/M metagenome (GOLD analysis project Ga0299914, IMG submission 201361) | Soil microbial communities from uranium-contaminated site in the Upper Colorado River Basin, Wyoming, United States - RVT153D57 (version 2) ... | reverse complement strand
CCGAGATCGACTGGCTGACCCAGCACCCGACCACCCGGCTGCTGGAGGCCGCCGGTGAGCGGGTGCACCCGGCCAGCGGCTGGCTGGCCAACGAGTCGGCGCACGTCGAGTCCGAGGCGGGCGAGCACGACCTGCACGCCTTCCAGGCGATCCGGCGGATGGACGAGATCCTGGCCGCCAACTTCATGGTGTTCCACGAGGTGGTCACCGCCCAGCCGTACGACCTGGTGATCGGCGACGAGGGCTGGGACGTCGACTACTTCCTGTACGAGAACCCGGAGCTGAAGCGGTTCGGCTATGTCTGGCTCACCGACTTCGTCGGGTGGCTGCCGATGCCGGACGGAGGTGACCGGGAGGCGTGGCTGGCGGCCGACTACAACACCGAGATGATCGAGCAGGTGGCGAGATATCCGCGGCTGCGGGATCGGGCGATCTTCGTCGGCGACCCGGAGGACATCGTGCCGGACCGGTTCGGGCCGGACCTGCCGGCGATCGGGGACTGGACCCGGGAGAACTTCGACTTCGCCGGTTATGTCACCGGGTTCGACCCGGCCCGGTACGCCGACCGGGAGGCGCTGCGGGCCGAGCTCGGCTACCGCCCGGACGAGCGGGTGTGCCTGGTGACGGTGGGCGGCTCCGGGGTCGGCGGGCCGCTGCTGCGACGAGCGGTCGCCGCCTACCCGGCCGCCCGGCGGCGGGTGCCCGGGCTGCGGATGGTGGTGGTGGCCGGGCCGCGGATCAACCCGGCCTCGCTGCCGGCCCAGGACGGGCTGGAGGTCCACGCGTACGTCCCCCGGCTGTACCGGCACCTGGCCGCCTGTGACCTGGCGATCGTGCAGGGCGGCCTGACCACCTGCATGGAGCTGACCGCGACCGGCCGGCCGTTCCTCTACCTGCCACTGCGGCACCACTTCGAGCAGAATTTCCACGTGCACCACCGGCTGCGGCGGCACCGGGCCGGGGTGCGGCTGGACTACGCCGACACCGACCCGGACCGGCTCGCCGAGCTGATCGCCACGACCATCGGGCAGCCGACCGACTACCTGCCGGTCCGGGCCGATGGCGCCGCCCGCGCCGCCGGCCTGATCGCCGGCCTGCTGTAGCGCGGGACGTGGCCAGCCCCGGCGCCGGCGTCTGGCATGCTGGCGCTGTGCGGCGTGATGGGGCTCATCGAGCCGGGGGCGCCGTGACGCCGGCCGGCGGCCGGGCCGGGCGCTGGGAGATCCGGGTGCTCGGTCCGTTCACGGTGCTCCGGGACGGGGTGCCGCTGCACCACCAGCAGATCGGCAGCCGGAAGGTGCGCACGCTGCTCAAGCGGCTGGTGGTCGGCCGGGGCCAACTCGTCGGGATCGACTCGCTGGCCGAGCTGCTCTGGCCGCAGCAGCCGCCGGACCAGCCGGAACGGCAGATCGCGACGCTGGTCAGCCGGCTGCGGGCGGCACTCGGGCGGGACCTGGTGGTCCGGGTCGGTGCGGGATACCGGTTCGCCGGCGGCCCCGACTACCCACTGGACCTGGAGCGGGCCGAGCGGCTGACCGCCGAGGCGGAGGCCCGGCTGGCCGGCGAGTCCGGCCTGGCCTACACCGCCGCCGGCCGCGCGCTGGAACTGCTGACCCGGGGTGAGCTGCTGGCCGGCGAGCCGGACGCCGACTGGCTGGTGCCGGCCCGGGCGGCGGCCGCCGGGGTGCTGCGACGGGCGCGCCGGTGCGGGTCCGCCGCTGCCCTGGCGGTCGGAGAGCTGGACGCGGCGGTCCAGCTCGCGGAGGCGGCGATCGCCGCCGACCCGTTCGACGAGCCGGCGTACCGCACCCTGATGCGGGCACACCACGGCCGCGGCGAGACCGGCCCGGCGCTCGCCGCCTACCAGCGGCTGCGGACCGCGCTGGCCGAGGAGCTCGGGACCGACCCGGCCGAGCCGACCCGGCAACTGCACCGGGCGCTGCTGCGCGGCGAGCCGGCGGGGGCCGGCGAGCCAGCGCGGGCCGGCGAGCCAGCGCGGGTCAGCGAGCCAGCGCGGGCCGGCGAGCCAGCGCTGGGCGGCGGCTCCGCCATCCCGGACCGGGCCGCGCGGCCGGAGCCCGATCCCGGGCTGGTGGGGCGGGAGGCCGAGCTGGCCTGGCTCCAGCGAGCCTGGAGCCGGGCCGTCGCCGGCGCCGCTGGGCTGGCGCTGCTGATCGGCGAGGCCGGCATCGGCAAGACCACCCTGGCCGCCGAGCTGGTCCGGCTGGTCGAAGCGACCGGCGGCTCGGTGGCCCGGGCCCGGTGTTACGAGGCGGAGCGGTCGCTGTTCCTGCAGCCGCTGGCCGACGCGCTCCGCCCGGCGGTGGTCGGCTCGCCGCCGGAGCTGGTCCGGGCGGCCACCGGCCCGCTCGCCGGCCGGCTGGCGGAGCTGGTCTCCGAGGTGACCGAGGTGCTCGGCCCGGCCGAGCACCAGCCGGCCGCCCCGGAGGTGGAGCGACGCCGGACGTTCGAGGCGGTTGCCGGGTTTCTCCGGACCTTCGCCGCCCACCGGCCGCTGCTATTGTTCCTCGACGACCTCCACCTGGCCGGATCGTCCACTCTAGAGCTTCTCCACTTCCTGGTCCGGCGGGCTGCCGGCTGGCGGCTGCTGGTGCTTGCCACGGTCCGGGTGGAGGAGTGTGGCGAGGTAGTGGACGTGCTCGGGGGCCTGGCCGACCGGTGGGAGCTGGGTCCACTCGCCGAGCCGGCGGTTGGCGAGCTGGCCCGGCGGCACGGCGCGGCCGAGCTCACCGGCCAGCTCATGGCCCGGACCCGGGGGCACTGCCTCTCCGTGGTCGAGAGCCTGCGGGCACTGGCCGAGCAACCGGCCGGCCGCAGCCCGGCCGTGCCGGAGTCGCTGCGGGCGGCGGTGCTGGAACGGCTCCGGCGAGCCGGGTCCCGGGCCGAAGAGGTGCTGCAAGCGGCAGCGACCCTGGGGGCCGGGATCGACCCGCCGGTGGTGGCGGCGATGCTCGGCGAGTCCATCGAGGAGTTGGGCCGCCGGCTGGCCGTGGCCGCCCGGGCGCGGCTGGTGACCGAGGCCGGCACCGGGTACGAGTTCGCCAACGATCTGATCCGGGAGATCGCGTACCAGAGCACGCCGCTGCCGCTCCGGATCGCCCGGCACCGGCGGGCGGCCGAACTGCTGGCCGGCCGCCCGGAGGCGGCGGCACACCACGCCGCCCGGGCCGGGGACTGGCCGGCGGCGGTGGCGGCGTACCTGCGGGCGGCCGAGGCGGCGGTCCAGCGGTACGCGACCCGGGAGGCCGAGCAGCTGCTCGAGCAGGCGATCGCAGCGGCGGTGCGGGCCGAGGACCCGGCGGCGGTGGCCCGCGCCCGGCTGGCCCGCGGCCGGGTCCGCGAGGTGCTCGCCGACTACCAGGGCGCGTACGAGGACCACTCGGCGGTGGTGGAGCTGGCCCGCTCGCACGGCCGGGCCGACCTGGAGCTGGCCGCGCTCAACCAACTCGGCGGGGACATCCTGGTCGGGATGCGGCGGCCGACCCGGGAGTGCATCCCCTACCTGGAGGCGGCACTGGCGCTGGCGGTGGCCGCCGCGGACGTGCCCGGACAGGTCGACATCCTGGGCCGGCTGGCGGTGATCTGGACCAACCGGCTCCGGTTCGACCGGGCCGGCGGGTACGCGGAGCGGGCGATGGCGCTGGCCGGGGCAGGCCCGGATGGGACCGTCCGGGCGCTGGCGCTAGATGCGTACAAGTCCCTGCTGGCATACCGGGGCGAGGTGGCCCGGTTGGCGGCGGTGCTCCCGCCGCTGCACCGCTCGCTGCTGGCCTACCGGCCGGGACTGCGCCGCTACCAGCCGGCCCAACTGCGGGTGTGGGCGGAGTTCGAGTCGGCGTTCCCGGCGCTCGCCCAGGGCGAGTGGACCGCCGCGGCGGAGCGGATCGAGGCGGCGCTGGGGATCGCCCGCACCACCGGCTACCTGGCCTACGAACCGCCGATGCTGGCCCACCTGGCCTGGCTGGAGCGGGCGCGGGGGCGCTACGGTGAGGCGCTCCGGCACGGGCGGCGGGCGGTCGAGCTGGCCGGCCAGACCGGCCACCCGTGGTGGGTGGCGCTGACCGGCACCATCCACGGATGGACCCTCACCGAGCTCGGGGCGCTAGACCAGGCGGTGGCCTGCCTGCGGGGTGGCCTGGTCGCGGCGGAGCGGGACGCCACCGAGGCGTACCTGCTGCGCTGCCTGGGCCATCTGAGTTGGGCGCTGAGCCGGCGCGGCGACCCGGACCGGGCGGTGCGGCTGGTGGAGCGGTCCGAGGCGATGCTCGGGGCGGTCACCGGCGGCGTGTTCCTGCACGGGGCGCATGCCGGGCTGGCGACCGCCGCGGCCCGGCTGGAGCTGGGCGGGATCGAGCCGGCGGAGCGGCTGCTGGCCCCGATCCGCCGGGCGGCCGCCGACCACGGCTGGGTGGAGACCCGCGCGTGGGCCGACCTGCTGGCGGCCCGGTGCGCGCTGGCGGCCGGCGATCGGGCGCCGGCCGGGCGGCTGGCCGGCGCCACCCTGGCCGCCACCCGGACGGTTCCGCTGCCCGGGCTGGCCTGGCAGGCGCACCAGCTGCTGGCCGAGCTGGCATCCTCCGCCGCCGACCGGGAGCGGCATCGCGCGGCGGCGCGGTCCATCACGGACGAACTGGCCGGGTCGATCGAGGACGCCGCGCTGCGGGAGGGCTTCTGCGGCTACGCCCGCTCGCAGCCGGCCGGAGCGCGGCCGGCGAGTTAGGCTGGCCGGATGAGGACCTGGTTGGCATTGACGTTGGGCATCCTCGCCATCGTCATCGGTGTGGTGTGGACCCTGCAGGGGCTTGGCCAGCTCGGCGGCAGCGCGATGACCGGCGAGCGGCTGTGGGCGGTGGTCGGCCCGATCGTCGCGCTGGCCGGTCTGGTGCTGGTGGCGATCGGGTTCCGGTCCCGCCGCGCCCGGGGCTGACTTCGATACGTTGCCATATCGAAGCGTATAGTAGTCGCAACCCACCCTCTGGAGGTAACCCTCATGCCGTCCAGCCGCCTGCCTCGACTACGCTACGCACTGGCACCGCTGCTGCTCGCCGCACTGCTGGGCGGGACGCTGGTCGCCACACCCGCCCAGGCCGCCACCCCGGACCGGTGGGGCTTCGCGTTCATGCACACTCCCATCCCGGCCGCCGGCACGATCATGGACACCACTCGCCAGTGGGGCAGCTGGAAGGCGGGTGCCCCGCTGCTGTGGGCCACCGTGGACCCGATCGCGGTTGGCCGCTACCGGGTGACCTTCCCGCAGACCGCCTCGCCCGGCGTCGCCCACGTGACCGCGGTCTCGAACGCTCCCCGGTGGTGCCAGGTCGCCGGTAACAACTCGGTCGGCGCCAACCAGGTGCTGGAGGTCGCCTGCTTCCGCACCGGCGGGATCCCCGACTGGTCACAGTTCACGGTGATGCACTCCAGCAGCTCCGGACCGCTGGCCCCAGCGTCCGGCGACTACGCCTACGTGGTCACGAACCCGCTCGGCGGCGTGCTCCAGTCCTACAACTCGACCGGTGCCGCCAACCTGGTCTTGCACGCCGGCCCAGGCCTGTACGTGGTCAACCTGACCGGGCTCGGGATCGGGCTGTTCGACGGCAACGTGCAGGTGACGGCGCAGGACCCGTTCACACCGCGCCGCTGCAAGGTCACCAACTGGCTATCCACTACGCCGGACCACCGCCTGCTGATCTCCTGCTATGACCAGGCCGGCATGCTCACCGACACCGCCTTCAACCTGAGCTGGCACCGGGAGCGGGCGGTGTTCGGGGGTCTGCAGCCACCCGCCAACTTCGCCTACCTCTGGCGAGTCGGGCTCGGCGGACCGTCCGACTTCAACTCCCAGGGCGGCGTCAACACCGTTCTGCCGGCCGGACCCGGACTGGAACTCGTGGAGTTCCCGCTGGTCGGCCACCGCCAGACACACATCCAGGTGACCGCGTTCGGCGGCTCAACAGACTACTGTGGACTGCAGGCGGTCTGGCAGGTGGTTGGCACGGCGGTGGTCGCCCGCAACGTGATCTGCTTCACCGGCGCGGGCGCCCTGGCAGCGAACCCCTACTTCGTCACCTACACCTCGCGGGTGTAACGGTCGCCATGGGGGGCGGCCGGCGGTGCGCCGGCCGCCCCGCGGCGCAGCTGAGCTGGTCACGCGGGCGGGGCCGCCGCTGGCTGCCCGGCGCCCCGCTGCCGGGCCACTTCATAGAGGACCACCGTGCCGGCGGCCGCGGCGTTCAGGGAGCTGGCGGCGCCGGTGATCGGGATCCGGACCAGCCGGTCGCAGGCCGCCCGCCAGCCGGCGCTCAGGCCGTGCGTCTCGTTGCCGACCGCGACCACCACCGGTCCGGTGAGGTCCTGCCCGGCCAGCTCGGCCGGACCGTGCTCGTCGGTGCCGAGCAGCGGCACCGGGCCGATCCGCTCCCGCACCGACGCGACCCAGTCCAGCACCGGACGATGGCTGGCCACCGTCACCGTGGGCAGCGCGAACAGCGAACCGGTGCTGGCCCGGACCGCCTGCGGATCGTACGGGTCGGCGGCGTGCCCGGTGACGATCACGCCGGACCCGCCGAACGCGTCTGCCGAGCGGACCAGCATGCCGATGTTGCCCGGACTGGTCGGCCGGTCAAAGACCACCACCAGCAGCCGCGGGCCGACCGGAATCCGGTCCAGCCGGTCGGCCGGCAGTCCGACCACCGCCAGCAGCTCCGGGACCGCCTCCGGCTTGCCGCCCAGCTCCCGCAGCAACTCCGTCGCCACCACCACCCGGGCGGCCGGCTCGACCCGGTCGAGGATGCCGCGCCCCCAGCGGGAGAGCCCGGCCGGGCCGGCGTAGAGCAGGGCGCGGATCGGCCACCCGTACTCCACCGCCAGCGTGATCGGGCGTACCCCCTGGACCAGGAACTCCCCCGCGTGCCGGCGCTTGCCCCGGTTGGTCAGCAACGCCTGCCAGCGCTGGAAGGTCGCGTTCGGCCGGGTGATCCGCAAGCTAGCCGAGGTGCACCCCCTTCGGCTTCCGCTGGGACACCGGTTGCGCGCCGCCGGTCACTCGCCGGGCGGGGCACCGGACCACCGCCACTCCGCCAGCCGCGGCCGGCCCGGCAGCTCGATCCGACCCGTGCACCACCGCAGGGCGGCCCACGGGTCGGTCCCGGCCAGGTCGCGGGCCGCCGCCGGGAACAACCGGGCGAGCACCCGCTCGCACAGCTCCCGGGGCGGTTCGAGGGACAACCCCAGACCCAGCGCGATGTCCTCGCCGTGCACCAGCAGCTCGACGCAGCCCATCCCGGCGAACCCCGCCGGGTCGGACCGCCCCATCGGGTGGAACGCCCGGACCTGCGGCGTGGCCGTGCGCACCGTGGCGGCCAGCATCCGCCCGCCCGCATCAGCGCACTCGAGCACCTGCTCCGGGGTGGCGGTCGGGTAGGCGTTCACCGCGAAGCACACGAACCGGTCACCCGGCTGGATCACGATCTGTGCCGCGTACGACATCAGGGCGTCGCCGAGGTGCTGGGCAGTGTGCCAGCAGTCCCACTCCAGCCGGCCGGCCGGCACCGACCAGTCCTTGCCGGTGCCGGGCCGCAGCGTGCTCACCACGCTGGACAGAGCGGTGTCGAGGTCAGCCGCGGTGACCGTCATGAGTCCTCCAGACACGATCGGTGGTGCTGACAGCGTAATACGGGCGGGCGCGGCCCGGGTCACGGCTTGACGATCAGCCGTCCGGTGTGGTCGATCCGGTGCAGGAGCACCCGCAGCTGCTGCTCAGCGAGGTATTCATCGACCGCCTGCCGGCTGCCCGCCCAGTGCCCGTAGTCGTCGAGGATGCACACCCCGCCCGGCACCAGCCGCGGCCACAGGTGCACCAGCTCGTGCTTGGTCGACGCGTACCAGTCGGTGTCCAGTCGCAGCAGCGCGATCCGGTCCGGCGCGTGCTCCGGCACGGTCTCCTCCACCCGGCCCTTCACGAAGTGCAGCCGGTGCGGCGGATAGCCGGTGCCGGCGAGGTTCGCCCGCACCTCGGCCAGGTCGGCCCGGCACCAGTCGGAGGAGTCCGCGCCCAGCCGGGTGCGCCGGAACTTCCGGTCCGCCCGCCGGCCGCGGAAGTCCCGGTCCGCGGCGGTCGGCTCGGGCATCCCCGCGAACGTGTCGAACAGATACAGCTCCCGGTCGGTGACGCCGGCCGCCAGCAGCGTCTGGGCAACCGCCATCATGCTGCCCCCGCGCCACACCCCGCACTCCACGATCCCGCCGTCGACCCGCTGGCCGACCAGCCACCGGACCGCGTTGACCAGCGCGTGGATCCGCTCCGGGCTGGTCATCGTGTAGCGCCGGACCGACCGGGCGAGCGCAGCATCGCCCGGCGGGAAATCCGGCGGCACTGCCCGGTACCGCACCACATCGACGCCGAACCGGCGCGTCACCCGGCGGACCAGGTCGACCGCGGCCATCGCCCACCTCCTGGGCCGACACAATACTGGGTGCCCGGGTACCGGGTGCCCGGGCGGTCAGGGGCGGCGCCGGCGGGGCAGCTCGGACAGCAGCGCCCGGAGCACCGCCGCCGGCTCCGGTGGGTCGCCCGGCACATGCGCGACGATCGCCCGGCGCAGCTCGTCTGGCAGGTCCACGGTCGCGTAGGACCCGCCCAGCAACCGGACCAGCTCGCCGGTGACCGGGTCCTCCGGGCGGTGCCGGCTGCCGAAGTCGGCGTAGTCCCCGACCGTGACGATCGCCCCCGGCCGGGGCATCACCGCGAATGCCTCCCGCACCGGCCCGAGCATGTTCCGGGTCAGCGGCCCGGTCAGCAGCAGTACGTCCGCGTGGCTCGGCGAGGCGACCAGGCTGATCCCGTACTGCGCCAGGTCGTAGATCGGGTTGGTCAGCGCCCGCAACTCGGCCTCGACGATATTGCTGGAGCCGCCATCCACCTGCCGGATGAAGACCGAGCCGCGCCGGGCCCCGGGCACCCGCTCGGTGTACAGCCGCCGGCCCAGCAGCCGGGGCACCGCCAGCCACACCCGCCGCACCCTACCCACCCCCTACAGGTCGTTGCCCGCATACGAGAGGTTGAAGCTCTGGTTGATGATCGGAAAGTCGGCCAGCACCGTCTCCACCCGCCGGCCGGCCACCGTCCGGGGCAGCACCGACTGCCGTAGCGCGGGCCAGTTCAGCATCGAGGGATCTCGCACCTTGCACCGGTAGATCCCGTTCAGCTTGTCCTGCATCAGCCAGTAGACGACGTCGCCGCGGAACCCCTCGGCGTACCCGACCGCAAAGGTGTAGTTGTTCTCCGGCAGCACCCGGGGCGGGGACAGCTGGAACTCCCGCTCCTCCGGCGGCAGCGCCGCCCACTGGTCCAGCAGGTCCCGCACCAGCAGGTGCGCCTCGGCGACCTCGTCCACCCGGGTCAGGAACCGGGCGTAGACATCGCCGGCCCGGGCCTCCCGGCGGTGGGCGCCGCTGGCCCGCGAACCCGCGCGGTCGGCGGCCGGCCACCGGGCGCCGTACCCGCTGGGATGGTGCCACCGGCTGTCCCGCTCGATCCCGCAGGCCCGGGCAACCAGCCCGGTGACGCCCAGCCGGAGCGCCTCGTCGCGGGTCAGCACGCCGGTGCCGATCGCCCGGTCCCGGAACCCGGCCCGGCCCTTCATGCTGTCCACCAGCTCGCCGAACCGGCCCAGCCAGGTCTCCAGCGTGGCGGCCAGGTCGTCGACCGGCAGCGGCGCCGGCAGCACCAGCCCACCCGGCCGGTTCACCCGGCGCAGGTAGCGGTGCCCGGTCAGCCGTTGGTGCAGCCGCAGCAGCTGCTCCCGGACCACCGCCAGCTCGGACCCGACCCGGCCCAGCGCCACGTCCTCGGCCAGCGCGGCGATGTCGGCCACGTGGTTGTGGATCCGCTCCAGCTCCAGCAGCACCCCGCGCAGCAACTCGCCGGCCGGCGGCACCCGGGCGTCGGCCAGCGTCTCGGCGGCCCGGCAGTAGGCCAGCGAGTGCGCGAACGAGGAGTCGCCGGACACCTGCTCGGCCAGCCACCAGCCGTCCAGTAGGTGCAGGTGCGACTGGAACAGCCGCTCGATTCCCCGGTGCGCGTAGCCGAGCCGGATCCGCAGGTCCTCGATCGCCTCACCGGCGATCGTGAACGCGAACTCACCCGGCTCGATGATCCCGGCGTGGATCGGGCCGACCGGCAGCACCATGCCGCCACCGGCCGCCGGCTCCGCCGGACCGCCTCCGGTGGAACCCGCACCGTCCGGTTCGGACGCTCGCTGCCGCAGCTCGACCGCGGTCCGGTCCCGCCGGAGCGGGAACAGGCCGTCCGGATAGGACTCGTGCAGCCAGGAACCGGTTTCCAGCGAGGGCCGGCGCCGGCCGGCCGGGCGCAGCCCCAGCATGTCGAGCAGCTCCCGCTCGAACGGATCGACCGCCGGAAACCGCTCGTGCAACGATGGGTAGCTCTCGGAGCCCACCTCCAGCAGGTACTCCACCTGGACGAACAGGTCCGCGCTGGGGTGGGAGAAGACATAGTAGACCTTGAACCGCCGGTCCTCCAGCTCCCGCTCGTCGTTGCCCACCACGGTCACCAGGTGGAACCGTTCCTGGTCCAGGTAGGCCGCCAGATCGAGCAACCGGGTCGCCTCCCGGACCAGCAACAGCACCTGGTTGTCGACCGGCGAGGAGAGCAGCTCGCCGTAGCCCAACAGCTCAGCGATCAGGGTGTCCC
>Ga0299914_10003815_pt1 | contig 10734 bp, 8 predicted proteins | sample RVTome_10_FD_201361 | JGI IMG/M metagenome (GOLD analysis project Ga0299914, IMG submission 201361) | Soil microbial communities from uranium-contaminated site in the Upper Colorado River Basin, Wyoming, United States - RVT153D57 (version 2) ... | reverse complement strand
TGAGTGGAAGTTCGGACATGGCCAGGCCTCTCGAGGTTCGCGGGATCGGATCGGGAAACCTCCCCCGGCCGGTCGTGCGCGAGAGTCAGGCGCGCGTACGCACCCGGTGGCGGACGCTCGCCGACCGGGGGCCGCTAAACCAAACAGCCTGACCTGGCATGCCTTGAATCTTAGCCGATGATCGCCGGCACCGGCGATCATCTCTCCGAGGCCCGGAGCCGCTTCAGGCGGGCACGCCGCGCGCGTCGAGTGCGTCCTGGACGATCCGGAGCCCGGCCAGCCCAGGCATCTTCGCGATGTGATCGTCGATGGCCGCGGCGGCCTGCCGCCCGTCGGGACCGCTCATCAGGTGATGCAGGACATGCCTGACCTCGGATTCGGCCATGACGCCCGATCCGACCGGTCCCCAGAACTTCCGCAGGGCGAATCGGGCCAACTTCTGCGCCTTGATGCTGCGGGCCAGTCGGTCGCGGGCCTGAGTGGCGTAGAACGCGACATGTCGAGCCTCCTGCTTGGCTATGCGCTGAAGGAGCCTCGCGAGTACCGGGTGGCCCTCGAGCGCCGCCAGCCGGTTGTACGCGGTGATCGCGGACCACTCGTTGGCAGCACCCCAGATCATGTGGATCGCGATGAAGTCCTGGCCGACGATGTTGGCCATCAGGGACTGCTTGAGCGGGTCGAGCTTGTCGCGCCAGCCCAGCTTGAGTCGCTTGGCCTTGAGTTCGTCGTAGTCGACGGTGATCCCGTGCATGTCGAGCACTGCGGCAAGCGCTTCGCCGTGCCAGAACTCCTCCATGTTCCACATGGTCATGAACGCCGTGACGCCGGGATCGCGGTGCGAGGGAGTCACGAGCATGTCGCGGAGGTAGCAGATGGTGTGGTACTCGACGTCGCACATGTACCGCAGGCTGCGCAGAGTCTCCGGGGGGAGGGGACGGTCGCGGAAATCGTCGAGTGGCAGGTCCTGCCATCGCACGCCCTCGGACGTGCGCGTGTAGCTGTCGATGTCGAACGCCACCCGACTCCTCCTTGCTAAAACGAATGCTCGTTCTGTACGGGCAATCTAAGTATCGCCTTCGGCTCTGCCGACCTGCAAGAATGATGCGGCAGAACCGTGCCAGCAGCTCGGTGGGGCACCTAGTTCCGCCAGGCCGACGGCCACGTCGGCCGGTGAACCGCCCGGGAACGGGCGGTACCACTCATCCGGTTCACCGACCAAGTCGATCAGCGCGTCCCCAACGACCACGATCACGGGGATACGGTACGGCTAGCGGTCGGCGTCGCTTCGCCCACTGTCGAGGTACCGGCTAGGGGCGGCGCCCGGACCCGCCTTGGCGACGGTGTCTCGACCTAGAGGTGACGGTGTGGTGCTGCCGGGCGATTCGGCTAAGGTCGGCTCGTGGCTAGCGTTCCCAGCGTTTCGTACTCGATCACTGTCCGTCTCGAGGTTCCCGCCGGCGGGACGGCCGTGAGCCAGCTCACGGCGGCCGTCGAGAAGGCAGGTGGTCTCGTGACCGCCCTCGACGTGACCGCATCTGGACACGAGCGCATCCGGGTGGACGTCACCTGCGCGGCCACCTCGACCGCACACGCCGACGAACTTGTCGCGGCATTGCGCTCGGTCGAGGGCGTGACGATCGACAAGGTGAGTGATCGGACGTTCCTCGTGCACCTGGGCGGCAAGCTCGAGATCAACTCAAAGGTTCCGATCCGTAACCGCGACGACCTGTCGTTGGTCTACACGCCCGGCGTGGCGCGAATATGCACTGCGATCGCCGAGAACCCCGAGGACGCTCGGCGGCTGACCATCAAGCGGAACACTGTCGCAGTTGTGACGGACGGCTCTGCGGTGCTGGGTCTGGGAAACCTCGGCGCCACCGCCGCGCTACCGGTGATGGAGGGCAAGGCCGCGCTGTTCAAGCGGTTCGCCGATATCGACGCGTTTCCGATCTGCCTGGATACCCAGGACACGGACAAGATCGTCGAGATCGTTCAGGCCATCGCACCGGTGTTCGCCGGCATCAATCTCGAGGACATCTCTTCGCCGCGATGCTTCGAGATCGAGGCACGCTTGCGAGAACTGCTGGACATCCCGGTTTTCCACGACGACCAGCACGGTACGGCCATCGTCGTGCTGGCTGCGCTTTACAACGCGCTGAAGGTGGTGGGCAAGGACATCGAGTCGATTCGGGTCACGATGTCCGGCGCTGGTGCTGCCGGCCGGGCGATCGCCAGTCTGCTGATGGAGGCGGGCGTGAGTGACATCGTCGCGGCCGACCGGGTGGGCGTGATTCACCGCGGGCGCGACCGGTTACACGGGGCCGCCGAGTGGTTCATCAAGAACACGAACCCGCGCGGTGTCACCGGAACCCTGCGCGACGCGCTCGCCGGTTCGGACGTTTTCATCGGTGTATCCGGGCCGAACATCCTCACCGGCGACGACGTCGCGACGATGGCCGACGGTGCGATCGTGTTCGCCCTGGCCAATCCGGACCCGGAGGTGGATCCGAGAGCGGCGGCCGAGCACGCCGCAGTGGTAGCGACCGGACGCAGCGACTATCCCAACCAGATCAACAACGTGCTGGCGTTTCCAGGCGTCTTCCGTGGCCTGCTCGACGCGCACAGCAAGACAGTCACCTCGGAGATGCTCCTGGCGGCGGCCCGTGCGTTGGCCAATACGGTGAGCGACGAGGAGCTCAACCCTGCGTACATCATGCCTAGCGTGTTCCACCCAGGGGTCTCGGAAACGGTGGCGGCCGCCGTGCGCAAGAGCGTCGAGGACGTCCGCCGCACGATCGTCGAGACCGGTGAGATCCCGGCCCAACCGGTGTGATCGCTAGCGCGGTTGGGTGAGCAAGCCGCGCTGGTAGGCGATCGACACCGCCTCCGTTCGGCTGCCGGCGTCCAGTTTCGCCATGACCCGCGACACGTGCACGCTGACCGTCTTCTCGCTGATGAACAACTCCTCGCCGATCTGCCGGTTGGTCCGACCAGAAGCGACGAGCCCCAGGACTGCGGCCTCCCGCGGGGTCAAGGTGTCTGCGACCGGTGCTGCTACGCCGGTGATGCCTAACCGAGCCCGGGTCGCCAGTGAGCGGCACGCGTCGGCCAGCGGCTCGGCGCACAGTCGGTCGGCCACCTCCAGGGCAGCGGCGAGCTCGGAAGCGGCACCGGCTCGATCGCCCGTCGTGGCGAGCACATCCGCGAGCCGCCAGCGGGCGAGCGCCTGCGGGTAGATCTCCCCGTACCCGAACGCCTCGATCACCTCGCGCCACGGCGCGGGGTTGTTCTCCGCGACTAGGCGGCTGCGCTCTGCACGGCATCGGGCCAGCCAGGCCAGCCCCTCCGGGCCGAGGGTGGCTGTGCGCGGTACGCCGTGCTCTGCGGTGCTCTGGGCGAACTCGGCGTAGCGCAACCCTTTGTCGACCGCGTCGTGCTCCGCACGAGGGTCGTGCCGGTGGCGGGCGTGCGCAGCGAGGTCCGCGGCGGCGCTGAGGGCCAGCGTGGCCATCCGGATGCCGGCCAGCGGCCACTCGCTGCTCGACTGCTTGCGCACGGTGTCCAACGCTTCGTCTATGAGCTGCATCGCGGCCACCGGATCGCCCTCCCAACCGGCGATCTCCGCGCCCGCCACCCCGGAAAGCTGTGCGATCTGGTCGTCGTGCGGCCACTCCGGCCGCACCTTGGCGAACATCCGCTTGGCGGCGTCGAACTGGCCACGGCCGGCCTGGATCAGCCCGCCGGCGGCGGCAATCAGCGCCGAGATGGTGTCGGATACCTGCTCGTCCGGCGGGGTGGCGGCCGCGGCGGCCCGATCCCAGTCGCCCCTGGCGTAGTGCGCCATCACTTGCATCCAGCGCAGCGCTCGGCCGAACGGACTCCAGGTCAGTCCGACCTCCGCCGCGCGGGCCACACCGTCGTCGGCGGCGTTGGCTGCCCGGTCCAGGCGGCCGAGTTCGTACTCGTTGACGCACAGGTTGAACCTGGCGCGCAGCTCGACCTCGTGTGCTCCGGCTTCGGCGGCCTTCTCGCCGGCCCGTACCAGCAGGTCGCACGCCTCGTCGGCCCGTCCCTCGCGCAGATCGGTGTAGGCAAGCGTGATCAGTGCATCGGCCTGCGCCGATGCAGAACCGGCTGTTCGCGCGTCGGCGATGGCGGCTTCGGCGTAGGTGCGGGACTCATGGATGTCGTTCTGAACGCAACGGGCCAGCGCGGCGAGCACTCTGGCCCGCACCTTGCTCGGCTCGGTGTTCTCGACCAGCCGCCAGGCCTCCTTGATCGCGTCGAAGGCCTCGTCGAAACGGCCGTCGGCGAGCAGCGCCTCGGCGAGCTGCCGGTGCGCGTCCGCGCGCTCGACCGGATCAGGTGCCGTTTCTGCGCGTGCGGCGGCGGCCCGGGCGTAGGCGAGGCCGCGCTCGGGATGGCCGGCCGCAGCGGCGACGTACGCGGCCTTGCGGAGCAGCGCCAGCTCGCTGACACCGGCCCGCGCCTCGGCGTCATCGACTGCGTCCCAGAGTTCCAGGGCTTGCTCGACGTGCCGAAACTCGGCACTCAGCGCCCCGACGCTCATTGCGTAATCGGCCGCCCGAACTGAGGCCGCGAGTGCTGTCCCGAGGTCGTTGCTGTGCAGGGAGTGGAACGCAAGATACTCTGCGGCCCTCGGATCAGGATTTTCGGTGGCGAGCTTGGCGTATGCCGTGTGGAGCCGAACCCGCTCTCCAGGTAGGAGGTCGGCGTACATCGCCTCGCGCAGCAGCGCGTGCCGGAACGTGTACGCGTCGGCGAACGACTCACTTGGGACGAGGATGTGATGCGCAATCGCCTCGCGCAGCGCGAGGTCGAGTTCGTCGTACTCCATGCCCAGCACGCCTGCCAGCGTGGCGTGGCGGACGTGCCGCCAGCCGGTGACCGAAGCGGCGCGCACCACCCGCTGAGCGGTGGGCCCGAGCTGCTCGACCCGAGAGAGGAGGACGTCGGCGAGAGCAGTCGGTATACCACCCGCGTGAGTCGCTGCGGCGGCGAGCAGTTCCTCGGCAAAGAACGCGTTGCCTTCGGAGCGTTCGGCGACTCGGTCGACGGCATCGTCGTCGAGAGCCTCGTCAGCCAGCGCCCGGACGAAGGTCCGCGCATCGTCCAGGTCGAACGGATGGAGATCGAGGCGTTCGACAACGGGTAACCGGACGAGCTCGGCTAGTAACGGCCGTAGCGGGTGTTGCCGGTGGAGGTCGTCGGACCGGTACGTGGCGACGACCAGCAGCCGCTGCCGGCTGATTCTGGAGAGCAGGAACGACAACAAGTCGCGCGTCGACGGATCGGCCCAGTGCAAGTCTTCGATGGCGAGCACCACGATTCGATCGGCGGCGATCTCGGTGAGAGCCCCCAGAACGGCGTCGAACAGCCGCAACTGGCCGAGTTTGCTGCCGCCGTCGTCCGCGGGTGCCGGGCTGGGCAGATCCGAGATGCCGCCGACGCCGGCCAGCCCGGCGAGGACCGGCCAGGCGGCCACGGCCTCCGGGTGACTTGCCTGGAGCCGCTCGAAGATCTCGGTGAACGGCAGGTAGGGCAAGCCGGCATCGCCGACGCCGAGGCAGCGGCCGAGAAGCACATGTGCGCCCTCGGCCTCCGCGCGAGAGCTGAACTCGGATAGCAGCCGGCTCTTACCCACGCCGGCTTCGCCGGAAATCAGCAGCGCGCCGGCCGCGCCGTCGTCAGTGCGGCGCAGCGCGGCGGCCAGCTGCTCTAGCTCAGTGCTGCGAGCGACGAACGCGACGCCTGAACCCAGTCGTGGCACATGACCGATGCTCGCATACGGATCCGACATGTAGCGTGTCCGATCACACCGGGTGCGGCCATTCGGTCAACGAGTAGACGGACCTGCGGATCCGGATGGCAACGGCGGTGGCTGCCCGGCCGGCGGCTCTGCGGGCCCGGCGGCGCGGAACAACTCGGACGGTGCGGCCGCGCCGGTAGGCATCCGCCTCCTGGCGAAGCTGCTGCTGGCGGTAGGTCAGGTGAACCAGCATGTGGTCTGGTGTGTAGCTCATTGCGACTCCTCGTCTCGTCGTAATCACAAGATTCGTCGTAAGGAGCCGCCCCCGGCATCGGTCAGTCACGCACGATGCGACGCAGGGGCCCTTACCCTGGACGCGCGAGCCTTAGTGTGGGGCTGCCAGGCCTACCTCGCCGTCGAATGCGCGTCAGAGAACCCGCGATGGCGTGGTTAGGTAAGGCTAAGCATAGAATCGGGCGCAGACACGATCGTCCACGACATGGAGGCTCGAACCCCGATGCGCCCGCGTTTTCTCTCGACCGCCGTGGTGGCCGCTGCCGCTGCCCTCGTTCTCACTGCCTGCGGCGGGGATGACGAAGCCGGTGGTGTGGACGAATCAAAGCTTGTGCTGTACTCCGGCCGGGCGGAGTCGCTGGTGCAGCCGGTCATCGACCAGTTCGAAGAGGCCACCGGCACCGAGGTCTCCGTGCGGTACGGCAGCACCTCGCAGCTCGCCGCGCAGCTCATCGAGGAGGGCGAGCGCTCACCGGCCGACGTGTTCTTCGGGCAGGACGCCGGTGCCCTGGGCGCGTTGACGAAGGAGGGGCTGTTGGCTCCGCTGCCGACCGAGGTGCTCGATGTTGTCGACGAGCGGTTCAGAGCCGAGGACGGGACGTGGGTCGGCACGAGCGGCCGGGCCCGCGTCATCGCGTACAACGGCCAAGCGCTGGACGAGTCGGAGGTGCCGGACAGCGTCTTCGACCTCACCTCGCCGGAATGGAACGGCCGCGTGGGGATCGCTCCTGGTAACGCCTCGTTCCAGGCGTTCGTCACCGCAGTGCGGGTACTCGAAGGTGATGATGTCGCTCGGCAATGGCTCGACGGGATGGCGGACAACGGCGTCGAGCGCTTCGACAACAATGTCCTGGTGCTGGACGCGGTCGACGAGGGTGTCGTGGACCTGGGTTTGATCAACCACTACTACTGGTACGAGCGGGTCGCCGAACAAGGCGAGGACGCGGTGACCGCCAGGCTCAAGTTCCTGCCCGGCGACGATCCCGGGTCATTGATCAACGTGGCGGGTGCGGGTGTCCTGGCCGGCTCGGACCGCAGCGACGAGGCGACCCGGTTCGTCGAGTTTCTGCTCGGCGAGCAAGCGCAGTCGTACTTCGCCGACGAGACCAAGGAGTACCCGCTGCGTCCGGGCATCCAGGCCACCGAGGGACTGCCGCCGCTGGAGAGCATCGACTCACCTGCGATCGACCTGTCGGACCTGGACTCCCTCGAGGAGACCCTGCGGATGATCGAGGAGGCCGGCCTTACCTGATGGTCGCGTTGCCTGCAGACCAGATCGACGCCGATCCCGTCAGGGCGCCGGGCGCATCGCCAGGCGGCGCGCCGCGCCGCAAGCGGCCGCCCGCCGTGCTCGTCGCCCCGGCGCTGGTGGCCGCCGCGATCGCGGTGTTGCCGCTGGGGTACCTCGTGGTCCGCTCGCTCGACCGCGGGCCGGTCGAGCTGTTCGAGATCCTCTGGCGCGAACGAACCCTCCGGCTGACTCTGCAGAGCCTGTCGTTGACCGCAACCGTGACCGCGCTGTCCCTGGTGGTCGGCGTCTCCCTGGCGTGGCTCGTCACGCGAACGACGCTGCCGGGACGGACGGGCTGGGCAGTGGTCGCCGCGCTGCCGCTGGCCGTTCCGTCGTATGTCGCGGCCTACGTGTGGATAGCGGCCTTCCCGCGGCTCGACCCGTTCCTGGGTTCGGTGCTGGTGTTGACCCTGTGCTGCTACCCGTACGTGCTGCTGCCCGTCGCGGCCATGCTGCATCGCGCGGACCCTGCGCTCGAGGAAGTGGCGCGATCGCTCGGCCGTGGCCAGTGGCAGGTGTTCGCCACCGTCACCCTGCGGCAGGTCAGACCCGCCGCCGCGGCCGGCGCTCTGCTGGTGGCGCTGTATACGATGTCCGATTTCGGCGTGCCGGCGATTCTGCGGCTGGACGTGCTCACCAGAGACATCTTCATCTCCTATGGGTCCAGCTTCGACGGAACCCGCCCGGCCGCCCTGGGTCTGGTACTCGTCGCGCTCACGCTGGTGATCGTCTGGGGCGAGGGGCGAAGTCGAGGCCGGGCCGCGCAAGCTCGGCTCGGCTCCGGAGCGGCTCGGCGGCATCAGCCGATCGTGCTCAGCCGCTGGGCATCGGTCGCGGGCCTGGGCTGGTTGGGTGCCGTAGCCGGACTCGCGCTCGGTGTACCTATCGTGAGCCTGGCGTACTGGATCGCCCGCGGTAGCTCCGCCGGGCTCGACCTCGGTGCCCTCGGATCGGCGGCCGTATCCACCGTTTCTGTCGCCGCGCTGGGGGCCCTTCTCACCACCGCCCTGGCCGTCCCGGTCGGCGTCCTCGCGGCACGGTACCGGACGTCCGGCATTCGGCTGGTAGAGCAGGCCTCGTATGCCGGTCACGCCCTGCCCGGCCTGGTGGTGGCACTGTCCCTGGTGTTCTTCGGGGTGAGGTACGCCCAACCGATCTATCAACGAACGCCGTTGCTCGTCCTGGCCTACGCTGTGCTGTTCCTGCCTGCCGCCGTCGGAGCCGTGCGGGCGTCGGTTTCGCAGGCTCCGCCGGTGCTCGAGGAAATGGCCCGGTCGCTCGGCCGATCGCCGGGTCGGGTCCTGCGAGACGTCACGCTGCCGCTGGCCGGGCCAGGGGTTGCCGCAGGTGCGGCTCTGGTCTTCCTGACAGTTATGAAGGAGTTGCCCGCGACGCTGTTGCTGCGTCCGACCGGCATGGAGACGCTGGCCACCAGGCTGTGGGCCAACACAGAGGTGGGGTCCTACGCGGCGGCCGCTCCGTATGGTGCCTTATTGATCTTGCTGGCGGCGCTGCCGACCTTCCTTTTGGGTTACCGGCGTCGATCGTCCACACTGGGAACAGAGCCGGTCGCCCGGCTCGATCGTGCGGAGGTGGCAACGTGAGCGAGCTCGTGGTCGAAGGACTGGTCAAGTCCTTCGGCGGCCCGCGAGTACTCGACGGCCTTGACCTCACCGTTCCGGCAGGGGCGCTGGCAGCGGTCCTCGGGCCGTCCGGCTGCGGCAAGACCACGCTGCTGCGTGTCGTGGCCGGTTTCGAGCCTGCGGACTCCGGCACGATCGTGATCGGGGGCACGAAGGTGGCCGCCGCGGGCCGGCACGTTCCGCCCGAGCGACGCCGCGTGGGCGTCGTGCCTCAGGAGGGTGCACTTTTCCCACACCTGACCGTTGCGGGCAACGTGGGCTTCGGCCTCGGCGGCCGCCGCAAGCACAGCGCCCGCATCGACGAGCTGCTCGAGCTGGTCGGCCTGGCCGGCTTCGGTAACCGGATGCCGTACGAGCTATCCGGCGGCCAGCAGCAGCGGGTGGCGCTGGCCCGAGCCCTTGCGCCGGGTCCGGCGCTGGTGCTGCTCGACGAACCGTTCAGTGCACTCGATACCGGCCTGCGCGCCGCCGTCCGCGAGGACGTCCGGACGGCGTTGCGGGCAACGGGGGCGACCGCCGTGCTCGTCACCCATGACCAGGAAGAGGCGCTTTCGATGGCCGATCTGGTCGCGGTCATGGACGGCGGGCGGATCGCCCAGGTCGCGTCTCCTGGCGAGCTCTACGCCGCGCCGGTCGACCTCGGTGTCGCCACCTTCGTCGGTGATGCCGTCGTCCTCGACGTGGTCGCGGCCGGTACGCGTGCGGACAGCGCGCTCGGTCCTCTCGAACTGCGAAGGGCGGTGCACGGCACCGGCCGGGTCGTCGTACGACCGGAGCAGATCACGCTGACCGACGCCGGGAGTGGCATTCCGGCCACGGTGACGGCGACGGTGTTCTACGGTCACGATGCCCTGGTCCGGGTCGACGTCGCCGGCTCTGACGGCCCGGTCGCAGTCGCGATCAGGCGGCTCGGCGCACCCACGGATGTCTCGATCGGAGAGAATGTGGGTGTGCAGGTGGTCGGCCCGGTGAGTTTCTATCCGACCGCGTGACGACTGGCCGCTCACCAAGGCACCATTGTGGCCATGACCCTCGCAGGACGGCTACTCGTGGCGGCGCCCGCCCTCGCCGACCCGAATTTCGACCGCACGGTCGTCCTCCTGCTTTCGCATGACGAAGACGGTGCCCTGGGCGTGGTCGTGAACCGGCCCACCGAGGTGCCGATCACCTCGATCCTGCCGGCCTGGCAGCCGGTCGTATCGCAACCGGACGTCGTGTTCCGCGGCGGCCCGGTGAGCCTGGACAGCGCACTCGGCCTGGTGGTCCTTGCGAACGAGGACGAGCCGCTGGGCGTGCGACGGGTCAGCGGCAAACTCGGCGTCGTCGACCTGGACGCACCCCCGGAAGTCGTCTCACCCGCTGTCGCCGGCATGCGAGTCTTCGCCGGTTACGCTGGCTGGTCGACCGACCAGCTCGAAAGCGAGATCGACGAAGGTGCGTGGTACGTCGTGGACGCCGAGATCATGGACGCGTTCTCCAGCGCGGCGGAGGACCTGTGGCGCACGGTGCTGCGAAGGCAGGCGGGACCGCTGTCGTGGCTCTCGACTTTTCCCGCCGATCCGTCGATGAACTAGTCCGTCGCCTGGCGTGCCTCGATCGTAGGTCCTGACTCCGACAGCTCCGGCCCGTGCCGGCTCGAGCAGCGCGTCGACCGTCGCTTCACCCGCGGTCTCTGTGCCACACCAAGGGATGGCCCCTCACGAGCACGCCCCTATCGGTGAAACCACCGGGCCGCG
>Ga0299914_10003814_pt1 | contig 10734 bp, 8 predicted proteins | sample RVTome_10_FD_201361 | JGI IMG/M metagenome (GOLD analysis project Ga0299914, IMG submission 201361) | Soil microbial communities from uranium-contaminated site in the Upper Colorado River Basin, Wyoming, United States - RVT153D57 (version 2) ... | reverse complement strand
CGCATAGTTGAAGCCGCGCGCCTTCTTGACGCTGTCGAAGTCCTTGCCGCCGACCATCGCGCGGATCTGCCCGTCGGTCGTCATGGAAACGAGTCCGGTCTCCGGCATGCCCGGCGCGCCGAGACTCGCCCGCACCGCGTCCTCTGCGGCATCCTGCATATCCATGTCGATCGTCGTGTAGATCTTCAAACCCCGGGTGTACAGATCGTTTCCGAACCTCGGGTAGAGGTAGCTCTTGCGGAGCCACTCCATGAAGTACGCCGCCGGCTGGGACTTCTCGGCGAGTGTGTTGCGAGCCGACCGGTCGAGCTTCAGCTTCTTCGCCTTCGCCCTCCCGGCCTGGACGGAGGTGATGTAACCCTCTTGCACCATGAGGTCGAGCACGCGATCGCGGCGCTGGGTCGCGAGACGGGGGCCGTCCTCGATCTGATACGACTCGGGGGCCGGGATGATGCCGGCCAGATACGCCATCTCGCCGAGCTTGAGTTCCTTGGCGCTCGAGTGGCCGAAGTACGCGCGCGACGCCGCCTCGATGCCGTAGGCGCCCCGCCCGAAGTAGATCGTGTTGAGGTAGAAGCCGAGGATCTCCTTCTTGGAGAACCGCCGCTCGAGCTTTATCGCGAGGACCGCCTCTTTGATCTTGCGGGTGACGGTACGCGAGGGGTCGTTGAGCACGGCGTTCTTGATGTACTGCTGCGTGATGGTCGACCCGCCCTGTTGCACCTCCCCGCCGGTGAGATTGGCCCACGCCGCTCGAGCGATGCCGCGCAGCGAGACCCCGTTGTGCTCGTAGAAGTCGCGGTCCTCTGCGGCCACCACCGCCTCGCCGATGAAGGGCTTCTTCTTTAGAAGCTTGTCGGTATTGATGAGGAAACGGGTCACCTCGTCGGTGAACGTCCCGATGAAGTTCCCGTCGATGTCGTAGACCTCGGCAGACGAGCTGACCTTGATGTCCTCGGGAAGCGGGATCGACGCGAAGGCATAGGTGAGCACGAGGATCGACCCCCCGACGACGATCGCCCCCAACGGCAGTAACCAGCCCCACCTGAGGAGGATCTTCTGCATTCGCGAGCGCGGCTCGACCTTCACGCGCTTCTTGCCGTTGTACCTGGGGCTCATGGGGGGTCCTTATCCGTTCCGATATCGCTCAGGCTAGGGCCATCCATGCCCTAAAGGAACCCGACGCGCAACCCTTCGATCGTTAGCCATCCCACGGTCGCGGCCCCCCCAAACGCCAGGAGGGACGCCAGTGCGGCTGCTGGCCAGGCGGGAAGGGTGCGGATCGCGACGTGTTCTCTCACCGGCTCATATGACGCCCTAGACAGGTGCTGGGTTGCATAACCGGTGCGGAACGTCAGGATGCCCGCCGCGATCGCCGCGGCCAGAGCGACCAGTTGCAGGACCAGGACGCTGCGCTGGGGGCCCAAGGCGGAGGCGGGCAACTGGCCGAGCGTGTCCGGAAAGAGGCCGAAGCCCGCCGCGGCGAGGAACAGCGCCAGCGTTGTAAGGGCCGTCACACCGGCGCGCCCGCGCGCCGCCCCGGCTCCCCTGGACAGGCGGCTGGCGAGCGTGAGCCCGGCAGCCAGTGCCACGGGGAACAGTGCCGCCGCGGCCGTCCACGGGATCGACTCCGCGTCGGTGGTCGCGCCGGTCGCCCTCTCGAAGGCCACCGTCGCGCCCGCCGCGAGGACGGAGAAGCCGATCGTGAGCGGAGCGAACGCCACCACGAAGGCGCGCGCCGGGTCGCCGGCGTAGCGGTCGTGCAAACCGGTCCCGGCCGCGCTCACTGCGAGCACGGCCGCGATGCCGGCGCCGAATACAGCTCCCGGGGCCGCGAAGGAGACGGCCAGCGCCACCAACACGGGCCACGATCCGGCGACATCGCCCTCCCTCTTAACGAACAGCGCCCACGCGATCACGACGGCCGACGCGGCGAGGAGGCCGACCGTTAGCCACGGCTCGGTCCGGGAGCCGGGGCCTCCGAGGACGATGAACGCACTCCCAACGAGCAGAGGCGCGCCTGCCGCGGCAGAGCACCCGCACAGTCGCCACATGCCGAACACGGGCAGCGCCCCGGCCCGGACCGCGACGCCGCCGGCGAGGAGCCAGAAGGCCCAGCCCTCGATCCCTCCTGGGGAGACCCAGGACTCGGTGTTCTGCCAATCGACCAAGATCGCGCCGACGATCGCAGCTCCGGTGGCGAATATCTGCAGCCACACCTCGCCTCGATGCTGGAACGTGGACACCGCGGCCGCGATGGCAAAGGACGCGACGAACGAGAACATCAAGCCCGGCACCAACCAGCGGTTCGTTCCCATCAACGCGATGCCCGTGCAGCCGACCCCGATCAGCGCCGCCACATCCCACCGACCGTGGTCGCGGTCGAGAGCTGCGATCAGCAGCCAGGCGCACGCGATCGTCACGCCGGCGAGGACCGCATGCTCGCTGTCGAGTTGCGCCGTCCGCCACGTCTCCGTTCGGCCCGAAGCCACCGCGAGGGTCGCGCCGAGAACGACGCCGAGGCCGGCAACCACGCGGACCAAGAGCACTCGGTTCGCTCGAGGGACGAGCCCTCCGATCAACAGGACGAGGGCCAGCCCGGCATGCCCCAACAGAAGGGTGGGGATCACAGGACGGAACCTAGGAGGGCTGCGCCGGTAGCGGCGAGGGCGCCGGCGAGGACGAGCAACGCCCAGCGGAGGGCCATGGGTGCCTTGGCGGCGACGAACGACAGGCCGACCACCGGCACGGCGACGGCGCCGGTGGCGAGGGCCCATCCACCCACCGCGGCAGCGGTGGCCCCGAGTTCGAGCCCGTCGGGGATCGCCGGACCCCAGAACACGGTGGCCGCGGCGAGCCCGATGACGATGCCCTCTAGCGCGCGCGCGGCCAGTGCCGGGCGACCCTTGCCGACCGGCGCCGACAGCAACACCACTCCGGCGATCACGATGGCAGCCAGCCCGAGCCATGCGGCGACCGACACCCGGATCGGGCCGACCAGAACCGTGGGACCGAGAACGGCCTGTGCTCCGCGCAGGGCCCTCAGCTCGATCGCGTCCCATCTCAAGGCACCGACCCCGAGGGCACCGGCCAGGACCGCGATGGCGACGCCGGTGACCGCGGCCCACGCCCGATCGAGGAACACCGCGCGCCCGAAGGCGATCAGCGCGAGCCCGCCCACGACGGCGATGACGGGACCCTGAACGAGCCCCAATAGGTAGCCTCCGGCAAGCACGACGCCGGCCGCCTGGGCGCCGACGGCCACCGCGCCCAACTCGGCGGCCGGAGGCGGGGCCGAGGGCGGTCGCGCGGCGGCACTCGTGGCCACTAGGTCGGGTTACCCCTGCTCGCGGCGGCGGGTTTCTCGAGGCTTACGCGCGCCGAGGTGATCGGAGCCGACCACGAAGGACCTGATGAGGTGGTTCCAGGCGCAATCGATGCAGACCTCGACGGTGTAGCAAGTGAAGGAGGGGTGCTCCCGCATGAGCTCGGAGAGCCAGCCCTCCGGATAGACGACTCGGCCGTTGTTGCGTCCCAGCTTGTCGCCGTAGACGTAGCGGACCAGGCGGAGGGCGTCGTGGGAGCAGATCGGGCACGGGGTCTGGGTCTCCTCGCCGATGTTCTTGGCGGCCCTCATCAGCTCCGGGTGGGCGTCGCACACGTCGATCGTCGACACGATGCCCCGGCGGACCGAGGAGATGAGGGAGCGCCGGGCCAGGCGGTAATCGACCACGGGGCCCGACGAGGGCGGCGGTTTGGTGGGGTCGAAGGACCGTCCCGACTGACTCATTTCCGGATGGTAAACCCGCAGGCCCCCTAGTGACAGGCGGCTCGGCCGCCCTCCCGAGGGTTTGGGGGTGCTTGCAGATGGCTATGCTATCGTGGTGATATATCGAAACGATATATCAAGCCGATGTAGCGATACGATGTAACGAAACGCTATCTGAACGGGAGAAACCTTGAAGCAACACGGGATGCTGGAGCTGGCGGTGCTGGGTCTCCTCAAGGAGAGGACCATGCACGGCTACGAGTTGCGCAAGCAACTCGGCACCATGCTGGGCCCATTCTGGCAGGTCTCCTGGGGCTCGCTCTACCCCGCTCTCCGGCGGCTCACCAAGATCGGAGCCCTCGAGAAAGTGGCGGAGCCCAAGCCCCGTCGAACCAGGGCCTCGGGTAGCAAGACGGTGAAGACGCCGGCGTCGGGGGGCCGCCGGAAGACGGTGTACCGCATCACCACGGTCGGCGAGGAGCTGTTCAGCGCGATGCTCGAGGAGACGACGACGTCGGTCGACGCCGAGCATTTCACCTTGAAGCTCGCGTTCTTCCGTTACCTCGCCCCCGAAGCTCGCCTCACGCTCCTCGAGCGGCGGCGCGCGTACCTCACGGAGAAACTCGCTCAGTTCAAGACGAACCTTCGCGAACTCGGCGAGCGCATCGACAGCTACACCCTCTCTCTGCAGAACCACTCCATGGCTTCGACCGAGAGAGACATCAAGTGGATCGAAGAGCTGATCACCGAAGAGCGGCGCGCCAACCCGGCGCCCGGTGATCTCCGGAACGCTTAGAAAGAGGAGGACCAGCAATGGCCAAAGTGAGAGTTGCCATCGTCGGTGTGGGCAACTGCGCGTCGTCGCTCGTTCAAGGGATCGAGTACTACGCCAAAGCGCGCGAGGACGAACGGGTGCCCGGTCTCATGCATGTCGACGTCGGCGGCTATCACGTGCGTGACGTCGAGTTCTCGTGTGCGTTCGACGTCGACTCGGCGAAGGTCGGACTCGACCTCTCGGAGGCCATCTGGGCCGAGCCGAACAACACGGTGAAGTTCTCGGACGTCCCCAAGCTCGGCATCGAGGTTATGCGCGGCCACACGTACGACGGCCTCGGCAAGTTCTACCGCGAGATGGTCACCGAATCCGAACTCCCTCCCGTAGACGTCGCCAAGATCCTCAGGGAGACGAAGACCGACGTGCTCGTCTCGTACCTCCCCGTCGGATCCGAGCAGGCAGCCCGCTTCTACGCGGAGCAGGCGCTCGAGGCAGGCGTCGGGTTCATCAACTGCATGCCGGTGTTCATCGCCACGAACGAGGACTGGGCCGCGCGCTTCACGAAGCACGGCCTCCCGATCATCGGTGACGACATCAAGAGTCAGCTCGGCGCGACGATCTCGCATCGTGTCCTCTCCAAGCTCTTCGAGGACCGCGGCGTCGTCATCGACCACACGTACCAGCTGAACTTCGGCGGCAACATGGACTTCAAGAACATGCTCGAGCGCGAACGTCTGGAGTCCAAGAAGATCTCGAAGACGCAGTCGGTCACCTCCCAGATCTCGGGTGGCATCGATGCGGACGACATCCACATCGGACCGTCGGACCACGTTCCCTGGTTGAAGGACCGCAAGTGGGCCTACATCCGAATCGAGGGCCGTGAGTTCGGCGACATCCCGATCTCGATGGAGCTGAAGCTCGAGGTGTGGGACTCCCCCAACTCGGCCGGCGTCGTGATCGATGCGATCCGCTGCGCCAAGCTCGCCCTCGACAGAGGTATCGGCGGCCCTCTCCTCGGGCCCAGCGCCTACTTCATGAAGTCGCCTCCGGTTCAGTACACCGACCCCGAAGCGCACGATCTCGTCGAAGCTTTCATCAAGGACGAGGTCGTCGAGATGACGTCGAAGCTGAACGTCGAGAACTTCCGGGCGAAGCACTCGAACGGGAACGGCAACAGCAACGGGCACCGCAACATCGCGGTCGAAACGACCCGCCTCGCCTAACCAGCAGCACCCGAAATGTAGGAGGCGAACGGCGGGACCTTGCTCGGTGCCGACTCAGAACGGTTTGGAGGTGCCGAGTGAGGGCCCGCCGGCTCGCCGCCGGCCCGGCTCCCTGTTGGGAGAGACTGGCTAAGTGAAAGAACTCCTCGTGGAGAGGGACGCTCGGCTCCTCTTCGGATCCCAGTGGGCGGCGCAGGCGACCGACGGCCTCGTGCAGGTCATCTTCGCGAACGCCCTCGTTCTGGAGCCCGAGGGCTCACCTGAGGAGATCGCGGGCCGGGTCCTTGCCGTCTCGGCCCTCACGCTGGTCCCCTATTCCTTCATCGCTCCGTTCCTCGGCGTGTTCGTCGATCGCTGGAGCCGGCGCGCGATCATGCTGTGGACGAACCTCCTGCGCGGCCTGGTTCTCTTCTTCGTAGCCATCGCCTCAACGGTGTGGTCCGGCGACGCCGTCCTTTATGGGTCGTTCCTCGCGCTCCTCGGACTAGGTCGCCTCTTCCTCACGACCAAGGGCGCGGCTCTGCCGTTCGTTCTGCACGAGCATCATCTGCTCCAGGGGAACTCCTTATCGGGAGGCGGCGGCATGATCGCCGCGTTGATGGGCGGGGTCGCCGGCGTCGGCGTGATCGCGGTCCTGAGCGACCAAACGGCATACGCGTTCGGCGGCGTCGCCTACATCGTCAGCGGACTCGTTGCGGGCCGGATGTCGAGCCCGATGGCGCACCCCGCCGAGCATGCCGACCTGATGACGTCGATGAAAAGGGTGTGGAACGACCTCAGGGTGGGTCTCGTCGAGATCGCCCGGCGCGCTGAGGTGCGGGTGCCGTTGGTCGCGGTATTCCTCGCACGGATCGCCGCCATGATCGCGGCCATCGCCGCGATCCTCATCATCAAGGACCAGTATCCGGACGCGGGTGACGACCTCGGGCGCCTGTCCGCGAGCGCCCTGGCCCTCGGCGCGGCCGGGGTCGGAGCGTTCCTTGCCGCGATCTTCGCCCCGCGACTCGGGGCCAGGTTCAGCGAGCCGAACCTCATGTTGATCGGCTTCGTGATAGCCGGGCTCGGCACGTCCGTGCTGGGTGGCATAGATGCGATCCCGGCGGTGCTGGGTCTCACTTTCTTCGGTGGCTTCGGCGGGTTCCTCGCGAAGGTGTCGGTAGACGCCCAGGTGCAGCGAGCCCTGCCCGACGAGTATCGGGGGCGCGGGTTCGCCGTCTACGACATCCTCTACAACCTCGCCACGGTGGTGGCCGCGGGCGCAGTGATCCTCGCCGAGGACAGCTCGTTGCGCGCGTTCCTCGTAGGCGTCGGGATCTGTACGCTTCTGCTGTCTGCGGTGCTTGCATCGCTGGTCAAACGCCTGCCCGTCCCCGAACCGGAAAGCAGCTGAAAGCTCAACTTTCGTCTCAGAGTGCCGTTCCATATAGGGACGGCACCCGGTGCATCCGGGGCCGTCCATTTCGGGTTGCCCCCTGGGCGGCTCGATGGCGCACGTGACACCCCTAGGAGCCTGATGAAGAGCAGTTCTTTGAGGCCGGTCGTCAGCCTGATGCTCGGGCTCGGCGTGGCCATCGTCGCCCTGGTGACCCCCGTGCGTTCCGTCTCAGGTGCGCCGGCGCACCCCGCCGCCCGGCCCACCCTCAGGCTGTTCAGCCCAGATTCCCAGGTGACGGCCTACAAGTTCAAGAAACAGCCGGCCAAGCTGGACGCGGAGGTCTTCGTCTCCGCGGCTGGGGCGCCATTGGAATTCATCTTGGATAGACCCGCGTACGACGAGCCTGTCCATATCCGCCAGGTGCTCGGCGATGAGACCAGACGCCTCCCCGACGACATCCTTGCGGGATGGGATGGCTTCGCGGCTTTCTTCAAGCTCCAGGCGAAGGACGAGGCCGGCAACGTCGTCTATCGCGGGAAACAGCGTTTCTGTCCCTCCGCCGAAGTTCGGCGGCCCCTCGAGGCAGGAGACCTCGGATCGCCGGCCTTCATCCTGGGCTGCCAGGCGAACGAGTTCACCAAGGGGATGCGCTGGGGCATCGAGGAGGGCTGGGCGGCCGAAGCGTTCGGCGACAGGGGTGCCCGGATCGACGTCCCTCCAGGCAGATACGCGGTCACGGTAGTCATCACCGAACGTTTCCGCCGTCTCTTCGACATCGCGAAAAGGGACTCCAAGGCATCGCTCGACGTCACGGTCGAGAAGACGACGGAGTGCTTCGAGTGCGACGGATATTTCGAGTCGCCCGGGACCGATCCCACTCCTTACGAACCGGTCCCGGAGATCACCGATCCCGCAAAGAACGTCCTGCCCGACCTGATCCCGCTCCCTCCGTACGGCATCAACGTCATGAACGAGCAAGGAGGCAGCTACCTCGGTTTCGCAGCCCACGTGTGGGTCGCCGGCGATTCAGATCTGGTGGTCGAGGGATACAGCGAGCCCGGCGGGCCGCGGTTGGACGCGTACCAGTATTTCTTCACCGATGGTGTTGCGGATTCCAGGGCCAACGTCGGGCACTTCCACTACGACAACAGGGACGGACACGACCACTGGCACCTCGATCGCTTCTCGGTCTACCGGCTCATCGACGCGACCGACGGTTCCGTCATCACGAGCGAGAAGCAGGGCTTCTGCCTCGGCCCGACCTCTCCGACGGACCTGACCATCCCCGGCGCGGTGCAGCAGCCCATCGTTCCTCAGTACGAGACGACCTGCGGCGTTCCCGAGTCGACCTGGCTCCGCGAGGTGATCCCCCTGGGTTGGGGGGACACCTATCACCAGAACCTCCCGGGTCAGAGCTTCGACATCACCGAGGTCCCCAACGGTAGGTACTTCATCGAGATCGAGGCGAACCCCGACGGGTTCCTCTACGAGCAGAAGCGCGGGAATGACATCATCCGCCGCAAGGTCGTCCTGAAGGGAAGGGCCGGCAACCGAAAGGTCGACTTCGGCCCCGTCCGCTAACCCGATCTTCTCCCCGGGATGTGACCGACATACGCGCGTTTCGGAGAGAGGAAACTGCTAGGCGTTCTTAAGGGCCCTCTTCGCGTTCACGATGCCGTGGCCGTAGAAGCCGTTGAACTCGTCCGCACCCTCCTCGCATCTCGGCGAGTTCGGACAGTCATGCGGAACGGCGCTGTCCAGTAGACGACTCTCGACCTCGGCGGGGTCCATGGTCATCCCGCCGTCCGGATCCTCGGTCCCGAAGTGGCTGACGATCAGCGCAGCGACGCCGGCGACGTGAGGCGCAGCCATCGAGGTCCCCGATATATAGGTGTAATAGCTGCACTTGCCTTTCCGGCAGAGCCTGACGACGCTTCTGGTCTTCGGCTTTCCGTCCGCGTCGATCAATCTCGAATCTTTCATCGCCTGCCTCGAAGTACCTGCGATGGGTTGGTTCCGCGGGTAATCGATCGCGCCGCTGTTCGGATCGCCACCCGGCGCGGAGATGTCCGTTTGCTCCACTCCGTAGTTCGAATACCCCGCCTTGCGCTCGCTCGGGCCGAGCGCGCTGACGCTGATGACGCCATCCGCCTCCGCCGGCATCGAGAGGCAGGTGGCGTTATCTATGTCGCGCCGGTACTCGCTGCCGGGAGGGAAGTTGGGACTGAAGTCGTCTCTCTTGGGGTCGCCGAGGTCCATGTTGAAGTTCCCCTCCGCCGCTATGAGCGTGACCCCGCGCTCGCGCGCGTAATCCAGAGCCTCTTGCGTCGCCTCGACGATCGTCTGCTGCTCCTGTTGAGCCTCTTCGTCGTCGTCGGGATTGTCCGAGCAGTTGAACAGCCACGGATCGATGTAGAAGCTCATGTTCACGACGTCGATCCCGTTGTCGCCCGCGAATGTCAGCGCGTCTACAACGGGCTGCAGGAAGAAGTAACCGGAGTCTTGGCCGGCCCTCAGGTTCACGAGGCCCACGTTCGGAGCGACACCGTTCGTCCCGAAACCATCCTTCGGAGCGACGATCGACGATGCGACCCACGTGCCGTGACCGCCCGGATCCTCGAAGGCAGAGTCCTCGCACGATTCATCCCTCTCTGCGCTGCACGGGCCATCGATATGCGGGATGTCCGTCGTGAAGTTACGGCTCAAACTGCGAACGAGGCTCGGCTTTATCTCTGCATGACGAGCCTCAACGCCACCATCGATCACGCCGACGAGTACGTCCTGCGACCCGCGCTCGATGTCATAGCTACGGCCGGGGCCGGCATCGATCATCCGCATCGCCCACTGCTGTTTCGCGAGGGACTTCTTCTTCGCTGCCGGGCGCGCCGGAACTTCGTTGCTACCCGTTTCGTCGGACGGAGCCCAGCGCGGGTGGATCCCGGGAGCCCGACCGATGATCCGTTCGCGCGCCACACCTTGCACGAGGTCCTCATCCATCGCGTCGGTTAAGAGATCGGGGCGCGCGCTCGTTACGGTCGCGAGTCCCACCGCGGCGTTGAACCTGACCGTGCGGGCATCGAGGCTGCGGATGAGCGCTCGAGCAACCTCCTCGGAGGTCCCGTCCCGGAACAGGACGACGTATCGGCGCGCGGTGCCGTCGTCGGGGTCGGCCCCCGATGCGATCGGCACGGCGGCAACCAGGAGCCCAACGAGCATCCCTGCAAGAACACGCCTCATCCGAGCATGATAGGCATCTCGTCGAAGGGAGGATCGGATGTCGGACCTGCAAGGCGTTTCGCATGTTGCATTCACCGTGACGGACCTGGAGCGCAGCAAGGCCTGGTACACGGAGGTACTGGGGTGGCAGATGCTCTACGACGGGGAGGAGGTGGGCATCAGATTCTCGCTCGGCATGCTCCCGAACGTCGGCATCTTCGTCGGCCTGCGCCAGCATCCCGGCGGTAGCGGCGACCGCTTCGATCCCGCTCGAACGGGTCTCGACCACGTCGCGTTCGGAGTGGAGTCACGCGAGGACCTCGAGGTGTGGCAGAAGCGCTTCGAAGAGATCGGCGTCACGTATACGCCGATAGTC
>Ga0299914_10003813_pt1 | contig 10734 bp, 9 predicted proteins | sample RVTome_10_FD_201361 | JGI IMG/M metagenome (GOLD analysis project Ga0299914, IMG submission 201361) | Soil microbial communities from uranium-contaminated site in the Upper Colorado River Basin, Wyoming, United States - RVT153D57 (version 2) ... | reverse complement strand
CGGTGGACCGATGAGTTCCGCATCCGGTCGACGTTGGACGGTGTACTGACGTCGACCCGAGGATGGACCGGAGAGCATCCGCGTCGTGCAACTGACCCCACCAGGATCGGCCTGTTCAATCAGCGTGGGTGTCGGCATCACCGACGCCGCACCGGGATCGGTCACCGGCACGCATCTGGTCGTGGCCGACATCGTCGCCGCACGCGACGAACTGACCGGCCGCGGCGCCGAGGTCAGCGAGGTCCGCCACATGGGCGCGGACGGGTGGGAGCCCGGCCCGCACCCCGAGCGCGCCGACTACGGCTCCTTCGCCGACTTCCGCGATCCCGACGGCAACACCTGGGTGCTGCAGGAGGCCCACCGCGGCGAGCCGACGTGACCTGGTCCCGGCCCACATGAGCGGATGGTGCCCTGATGACGCAACGAACCGACGGATCCGTCGCCGCGGCGGGTCGCTGGTGACGAGCACGCCTTCGCGACGGTGACCCAACGCCACCGCCGAGAGCTGCACGTGCACTGCTACCGCATGCTCGCGTCGTTCGACGAGGCCGAGGACGCCGTGCAGGAGACCTTGCGGGCCTGGCGCAACCGCGACACCTTCAAAGGTGACGCGTTGTTCCGGGCGTGGCTGTACCGCATCGCCACCAACGTCTGCCTGGACGAGCTGCGCAAGCGGTCGCGCCAGTCCACCGAGCCACGCTCGTTCGCCGACGTGCCCTGGCTGCAGCCCTACCCCGACCGCCTGCTCGACGAGATCGCACCGCGCGCGCGAGACGATCGAGCTGACCTACCTTGCAGCCCTGCAGGTCCTGCCACCGCGGCAGCGCGCCGCGCTCCTGCTGCGCGACGTGCTCGGCTGGCCGGCCAGCGAGACCGCGGCGCTGCTCGAGACGACCGTCGCGGCGGCCAACAGCACGCTGCAGCGGGCCCGCGCCACCATGCAGCAGCACCTGCCGTCACAGCGGTCGGAGTGGTCGGCGCCCGAGCCAACCGCCGACGAACGCGAGCTGCTCGCGAAGTTCATCGACGCCCACGAACGCCGCGACGCGGCCGCCGCGGCCGCCATCGCGTCACAGGACATCCGCGTCACGATGCCGCCGCAGCTCATGGTCTTCGACGGGCTGGACGCCATCGCGCCGCTGCTGGAGCGTGCGTTCGGCGACGACCGCGAGGGCGAGTGGCGGCTGCTGCCGACGACGGCCAACCGCATGCCGGTTCTCGGTCTCCGAATGGCCGCCGGGAATCGTCGGGGGAACAACTCGGTGACCATGAGCGTTGCAAAGGCCGAGGAACCGTCCGCTCGGATCGACGAAGACAGGATCCGAGAGTCGGGACGATTCGATGGAACAGGCGTCGCGGGGACCAGGTGGGCCCGGCACCCAGCCACGGACGTGGATCATGGCCCTCGAAACCCAAGAACTGTGGGACTCGACGAGCTACTGGAGTGAACCCGCCGAGCAGGCGTTCGCGGCAGCTCGTCGCAAGGCTCGACGGCAGGTGCGCTTCGACCGCCTGCGCAGGCGCCGTACCACGCTGGTCCCGTTCGACGAGGTCGTCGACCACTCGGGGTTGCTGCCCGAGAGCGAGGTGCGCACCGAGACGGTGCCGCTACAGCACATCGTCGGCAGCGTCGGCAAGGCGCAGCACTTCACTCGCGCATTTCACCCCGCGACCGACGACATCCGCCCACGATGGAAGCGGGCGTTCGCAGCAGCCCACGGCCTGCGCGGCTACGAGCCGGTCGAGCTGTACGAGGTTGACGGGGACTACTACGTCGTCGACGGGCACTACAGGGTGTCGGTGGCCAAGGCGCTGGGCAACGACAGGATCCACGCGACGGTGCGTCGCTGGATGCCGACTTCGATCGTCGTACGCCTAGCATGAACGACAGCGTTGCCTGCGCCGACCACGCGGCGGTCCGTCCGACCGGGCCGATGTTGACGGACAGCCGGACCCTGGTGCTCCGCCGCGCCCCTTGCCGCAGAGCGTGGGCTGCTTGATTCCGACTGCTCGGCCATGACAGGCGACATTGGCCTTCGGTGGTTGGGGTGCCTTCCGCCTCGGCGGGTGCGCACGGCGGGGCTCGGTGCCCTCACCGCAGCGATGGGAATCCTCTTCCATCAGGCCTTGCTCGGGCTGACGCGGCGGAGGCTGAGGGATTCGAACCCTCGATCGGGTTAGACCCGAAACGGGATTAGCAATCCCGCGCCATAGACCAGACTAGGCGAAGCCTCCCAGGCACCGACGGAGTCGATGCCGACCGGCAGTGTAACCACCGGCCACGCGGTCGGCACCTGGCACGGCCGGTCGCGCACGCCGCTGCGAGGGCGATCGACCGATCGTACGCTCGCAGGTCTGGGCGGACGCCCCGTCCCCCGGCTGTGCTCCCGGACCACACGCGTTTGCGGGTCGTGACGTCGCGTCTGCGGTCACGTCGACCACGACAGGAGAGGACGTCGCGTGACCCGACAGCGAGCGCCGGCCTCAGCGCGGCATATGAAGTGGGCGTCGTACAGCCTGCTGGGGATCTTCGGACTGTCGGTCGGACTGCCCGGCCCCGCGGTGCCCTCGCTGCAGGACGCGTACGGCCTCAGCTACTCGGGCGCAGCGCTGCACCTGACGCTGTTCTCGGTCGGCTCGGCGATCGGCAGCGCGCTCGATGATCGGCTCGACCGTCGGTTCCATCGGACGACCCTGCTCCGCGCGTCGCTCGTCGCGGTCGGCATGGGCGCCGCGATGTGTGGAATCGCGCCGACGGCGATCATCAGCCTGGCCGGCATCACTGTGATGGGTGTAGGTGGCACGATCGCGATCAACATCGCGCACGGCGTCCTGGGGTCCGAGCACGCCGACGGCCGCGGCACCGTCCTGGCCAACGCGCACCTGTTCGCCGCGCTCGGGCTGGCGGCGGCAGCAGTCGCCGTCGCCGCCGCACGGGCGGTCGGCCAGTGGCGCTTGGCGTTCGCTGTGCCCGTGGCGGTGGTCGCGGTCATCCTGCTCACGCGCCAACCGGAGCGACTGCCGGCATACGCCTCCGCTGCATCAGCACCTGAGGCACCGGCACCCGCACCCTCGACCGCCGTGCGCATCGGCGGTATGGTCCTGGCGCTGTCGGTCGCCGTGGAGTGGGCGGTGACCTTCTGGGCCGCGTCGTTCCTGCGCGACCCGGTGGGCCTCACACCGGCGTTCGCCGACGCCATCACCATCGCTGTGCTGGCCACGCTGGTGGTCGGTCGATGGGTGCTCGGACGGCTCACGCGAGCGCGCGGCGCCGGCGTTCTCCTGCGCACGGCGTTCGTCGTGACGATCGCGATGTCGGTGCCCTACCTCGCCGGCCCCCGACTGCCGCAGCCGCTGAGCGTGATCGTGCCGGTCGCCGCGCTGGTCGCGCTGTGCCTGACCGTCACCATGCTCTTCCCGCTCGCCCTGGCGGTGACGTTGACGGCGGCGGGCGGCTCCGCGGCCGAACAGCAGCATGCCTCGGCGACCGCGCTCGGCATGGGCGCCGCGGGCGCGGTCGTCACGCCCTACCTGCTGGGTGCAACCGCAGACGCGACGACGCTGACCACGGCGCTCGTGATCCTGCCGGTCGGTGCGGTGCTCGCCCTGCTCGGCATGGCGGCGATGCACCGGGCGCCCGCCTCGCGAGCACCATAGGACGACGGTCCTGCAGGCACCCAGTGTCCGAGCCACGTGTCTAGACTCGTGCCTCCTGGAGGCGTGGCCGAGTCTGGTTGAAGGCGCCAGTCTTGAAAACTGGTAGACGGCCCTGCCGTCTCGTGGGTTCGAATCCCACCGCCTCCGCTGAAAACCCGTCCTGAGCTGCAGAAACGCGCTTCTCGGGCCGTCGTGTTCACAAGCGCACAACGAGCCGGTTCGGCGACTGCAACGAAACTGCAACCGAAATCTCTCACGACGTCCCGTCGCCGAGGATGTGCCGCGCGAGGGTGTGGGCCGTCTCGACGTCCGCCGAGGGCAGTACGTGCGCGTAGGTGTCGAGGGTGAACCCGACGCTGGAGTGGCCCAGCCGCTGGGAGATGACCTTGACCTCGTGCCAGCCGGTGGCGTTGCGCAGACCCACGCTGGCGTAGGTATGGCGGACATCGTGGAGTCGGATCCGCGGCAGTCCGAGGCGCTCGCGTTCCTTCGCGAACCACTCGGTGTAGCGGTCCGGGTGCACGAGCGTGCCGTCCGCCCAGGTGAACACGGGGTCGTCGCGCGCCTGTCCGCGCCAGTCGGTCTGGCGGCTCGGCCAGCGCGTGCCGATCACCAGCCGGTGCTCGGCCTGACGCGCGAGATGGCCGCGGAGGGCGTCGACCGTCGCCGGATCCAGCGCGATGACGCGTTCGCCGGCCTTCGACTTGGGACGGCGCTTCCAGGTCTGGCAAGTAACACGGCGTGCCACGACCCGGTCGCGACGAAGATCGTGATTTGACCGGTCAACCGTTGACACCGCGCAAACCTCGGGCGGATACTGCGATACGCGGGTCTCTGGACGGGTCGAGGGGTGACTGTCATGCGGAGAATGCTGCTTATTGTAAGCCTGTTGCTGCTGTTCCCGATGGCGATGAGCCCGGCGTGGGCCGACCCCCGTTCCGCCACCACGCCGGTCCAGGTGTCCGACGACAGCCCATTCGACCCGGGATGCGGGTTGGCCACCGTCGGCGGCACGGTGTTTCTCGACAGCGAGGTTGAGCCGTACGTCGATGTCAATCCGACCGACCTTGAGAACATGATCGCCATCTGGCAGCAGGACCGCTGGTCCGACGGCGGCGCGAGAGGCAACGTCGCCGGCGTGACCTTCGACGGCGGTGAGACCTGGGAGAAGGTGACGTTCCCGAACGTCACGACCTGTACCGGAGGCGAGTTCGATCGGGCCTCTGACCCGTGGATCTCCTTCGGTCCGGACGGAACCGCCTACGCGATGCACCTGGTGTTCGATGCAGCGCCACCGCCCAACAGGCCGGGCGGCTTTGGCGAGAACGGCATGATGGCGCAGGTCTCCCACGATGGCGGTACCACCTGGGAGGATCCGGTGCTGCTGGTCTTCGAGCCCGGCGGTAGCAACCTGCACGACAAGAACACGCTGACGGCCGACCCGACGCGGCCAGGCTTCGCCTATGCCGTGTGGGACCTCCTCGATCTTCCGGAGGGCGCGGCGATCAACCCGCAACGCGGCACGTTTGGTGGCGGCCTCGGGTTCAAGGGGCAGAGCCTGTTCACGCGCACGACCGATGGTGGCGAGACCTGGTCGGAGCCCACACGGCTGTACAACCCGGGTGGCGTGAACCAGACGATCGGCAACCAGATCGTGGTCCAGCCCTCGGGCCGACTGGTCAACGTGTTCAACGAGATCCTGAACTTCCGCAACGACGATCAGGACAGCCAGTTCGACTTCAACCTCGCGCTGAAGTTCTCACCGGACGCGGGGGAGACGTGGCTTCCGAGGGGTCGCCCCATCCGTTTCGGGGACATGTTGCCCCGCACGCTGTTCACCCCGTTCCCCTTCGTGGGCGTCTATCAGCCCGACGCGGACGGGGCCGAGACCCTGGCGGGCGAGAACGCGGTCCGCACGGCCGACGTGATCCCAGAGGTCGCGACGGATCCGAACAACGGCAACCTGTACGTGGTCTGGCAGGACGCGCGCTTCAGCGCCGCAGAAGCCGCGGGTGGGTTCGGCGACCCCACCCAGATAATCGACGAGGTGGCCTTCACGATGTCGAGCGACGGAGGCTTCACCTGGAGCGCTCCCGTCAAGATCAACCAGACCCCAACCAACATCCGGCTGGCCAACCGGCAGGCGTTCATCCCGATGGTCCGGGTATCCGACGACGGCACGGTCGCGGTCAGCCACTACGACTTCCGCAACAACGTCGACGACGACGGGGTCGGCTCCACGGACCTGTTCGTCGTGCACTGCCACCCTGCGACCGAGGACTGTGCGAGCGCGGCCAGTTGGGACGAGGAGACGCGCGTCACCGAGGCGCCATTCGACATCACGCTGGCTCCGGTTGCCAACGGGTTCTTCCCCGGCGACTACGTCGGGTTCGGCACCGACGGGGAGGACTTCCTTCCCTTGTTCACCCAGACCGGTGGTGACGGCCCCAGCGACGAGTGGTTCTCGCGCGTGTCACCGTAGCAGGAAGGCGTCACCCTGCGTCGCGGTCAAACGATCGTGCACGCATGACGCGTGACGGGTCCGGCGAGAAACACTGACCCTTCGGGAAGGAATTCTGTCTGCGACAGGTGTCTAATGGGACAGTGTCACGATGAGTAGCCGAACGAACCGAAGGCGGGTTTGCGCCACAGCATCTGATTCGGGTTCCTTCGGTGGCTCGTGACCTGCGTTTTTGCTGGTCAGCGCACCGTTGACTCGGCTCTACTCCGTAGTCAGATGCTCTAATCCACTGAGCTAAGGGCGCTGGGTCTTGCGGAGTGACCAGCGTGAACGGACACGCGTAAGTCGGTCACAGACTCTAACACACTGCGCCGACAGCGTCTGGTCCGCCCCGCCGCGCTCACGGTCAATGGCCACGTCCACGGTCCTGCCGGTTCATCGGCAGCCGTACGCACGGCGGGCATGCACCGGACACCGCACACGATTCCAGTCCGACCAGGAGGCCGCGCTGCAGTTCGACGCGTGGCTGCATGACCAGGAGCTGCCCCGTCGACGCCGGCGCGGTCGAGCGCTCGGCACGTTGCGCCAGCTCGGAGTACGCATGACTGACCTCGATATCGTCCGTTGGATAGCGGCTGATCTTGGACCGCACCGGTGATCAGTCCGAGCAAGTAGGTGAGAATCGCAGCCCGCTCACGACCTCTGGAGAGCCGGGCGGGGTCGATCAGCTCGGACGGACCGAGCCCCTACTGCACCCCTCACGCCGAGACTGGTCTCGCGTTGGAGGGTGAGATTCGAATCGTAGGGAGTGGAGTTGCGGCGAGAGAGATCTCACGTGCGTCTCACGCTGGTCTTATCGACGTCGCGGATCCTTCTCCTGTCGACGGCCCGCAAGAGTCGCTTGACGTCCCTGGGCGCTGCGATCCTCGTGATGCTCGGTGCTGGCGTCTAGGTCGGCGCCCCGTCGACAGGAACGACGAGCGTCAACTGCACGCCCTTGCCCCTTCGGCCGAGCTCCAGGGACGGTGACGACGACGATGGCGACCGCGGCGACTGAGCCGGCACCACGTGAATCCACGCTGCCTCCCGGGGCGCCGGGCCGCGCCGGCAGGCTTGCGGCCGTCGAACGGCGTCTGTTCGCCCCGGTCGACATCGCCTCCCTGGTCGCGTTCCGGGTGTGCTTCGGAACGGTCATTGTCTGGGAGGTCTACCGCTATATCACCAACGGCTGGGTAGGTGCCTACTGGGCTGCCCCCGAGTTCAACTTCAGCTATCGCGGGTTCTGGTGGCTGGAGCCCGTGCCGGCGGCCGGCATGTGGGCCTTGTTCGGCGTTCTCGGGGTGCTCGGTGCCGGCATCGCGCTGGGCGCGTTCTACCGGCTGTGCGCGGTGGGGTTCACCGTCGGTTTCACCTACATGTTCCTGTTGGAGCCAGCCCGCTACCTCAACCACTTCTACCTGTTCTGTCTGCTCGGTGGCCTGCTGGCCGTGGTTCCGGCCCACCGGCGCTGGTCGGTCGACGCTGAGCTGCTGGGTGGGCGCCGTTCGGACAGCGCGCCGACCTGGGCGCTGTGGCTGCTGCGCGCCCAGGTGGCCATCGTCTACGTCTACGGTGGCCTGGCCAAGCTCAACGGTGATTGGCTGCGGGGTGAACCGATGCGCGCGTGGCTGGCGGCCCGGCCGGATTTCCCCCTTTTCGGCCGCTGGTTCGGTGAGGAGTGGATTGTCTACGCCGCCAGCTACGGCGGCCTGTTGTTTGACCTGCTGATCGTGCCGGCGGCGCTATGGCGACGCACCCGCGTTGCAGCGCTACTCGGGGCCGCCTGCTTCCACCTGATGAACAACGAGCTGTTCACCATCGGGGTCTTCCCCGTGATGGCCATGGCCGCACTGCTGCTGTTCTGCGAGCCGTCGTGGCCGCGCGATCTGGCACACCGCCTGGGCCTGGGGCACCGGCCGGTGGCGGCGGACGACGCGGCGCAGCAGCTGTCCCGGGCGCGGACCAGGGTGGGCGTGGGCCTTCTCGCTGCTTTTCTGGCCGTCCAGTTGCTCGTCCCGCTTCGTCACCATCTCTACGACGGTCCGTCGAACTGGACCGAGGCGGGGCACTGGTTCGCGTGGCACATGAAGCTGCGCAATAAGTCGGGTGACGCGACGTTCGTGGTCCGCGATCCGGACACCGCTCGCGTTTGGACCGTCGATCCGGCGACGATTCTGACGCCCTGGCAGGACGAGAAGATGTCGATCCGTCCTGAACTCATCCGCCAGTTCGCCGTCGAGCTGGCGCGCCGCTACCGCGATGCGGGGCACGAGGACGTGCAGGTGTTCGCCCACGCGTACGCCGCGCTCAACGGCCGAGACCCACAGCTTCTGGTCGATCCGACCATCGACCTGGTCACGCAACCACCGCGCATCGGGCCCCACCCCTGGGTCATTCCACTCGAGACCCCGACGGAGGTCTCATGAGACCGCGACGATAGAAGCACTTCTTTACGCCTCTTTACGCCGTCAGACTCTCTTGGCGACGATCTGCGGGCGCTGAGAACATTCTTAATCTTCACGAAATACGAATTCTTCCCTTAGCCGGATACGCGGATTTGTCCGTTAAGACAGGGCCCAGCTGTTGCCACTATTCATCAAGAAGCTTCTATGGTTTTCTAATCGCTGGGTGGCAGAACCTGCCCGGGATGTCCCGCGTAGGCCCATTCCAGCTTGAGGGTGAGGTGGAACCGTTCGACCTTGCCGTTGGTCTGCGGCCGGTACGGCCTGGTGCGCTCATGCGCGATCCCACGGTCGGCCAGCACGCCACGGAACGTCCGCGACCGGTAGCACGACCCGTTGTCGGTCATGACCCGCTCGATGGTGATCCCTCGCTCGGCGAACCAGCCGATCGCGCGGTCCATGAACGCCGCCGCGGTGTCCTTACGCTCGTCAGCGTGCGCTTCGACGTAGGCGATGCGGGTGCGGTCATCCACAGCGGTATGCAGGTAGTCGTAACCCAGCCGGGGTTGACCGTCGCGGCTGGCGTGCGGTCGCGAGCCACGCAGCCGCGGCGTGCCGGTCGCGCGGCCGTGGACCCGCCAGCCGCCACCGTCGGGGATCCGCCCTTGTTTCTTGACGTCAACGTAAACCAGCTCACCGGGCCGATCACGCTGGTAGCGGACCACCGTGCGGGTCGCGCGCGTGCGGGTCGCGCGGTCGAGATCGGCCAGCCGAGGGCGGTGGTGGCGGGCCAGCACCCGACTGACCGTCGAGTGGGCTTCGCCCAGTTCCCAGCCGATGCGGTGCGGGCCTTCCAGAAAGTCGTCACGCCGTTGCAGGATCGCGTCCTCACGCGCTGGCGACAGTCGTGCCGGACTGTGATGCGGACGCGACGACCGGTCGGCCAGGCCGGCGTCGCCGGCGGTGTCATAGCGGGCCAGCCACTTTATGCGCGGTCGCACGCGACACACCCTGGGCTTGGGCGGCACGCGCGACCGGCCATCCCAGTCGCCGCACGCGTGTGACCAGCAACCTGCGCCCTTCGATCGTCAGCTTCGCTCGCGGGTGTCTACGATGCATCGTGAGAGCCTCCTGCACGTCTGGTTGGTCCCCGACGAGCAGAGAGGCTCTCACTCTGTAAGCAATGTGTGTGGGAACTACACCTAGGGCTCAAGACCGGTGCCGTGCTCCAGACCCTGTCATCGTCCCAGATCAGCTGCTTGGAGCGCCTATCAGTCGATCATCCATCGATCCGGGATCAGCGACCGGGACTACTGCCGTGACCGCGTGTCATAAGTGAACTCTCATCGCAGCGTCATAGCCCGCTCATCGGCGCGCGTAATGGTCGGTGTCAGACGCCGCAATAGGGCGGCGACGCGAGAGGAGCAATCATGTCCATCACGGTTCGCGCGATGAGGGCGGTGATGTTGGCGCTGCTGTTGATGTTCGCGGTCGGCGCGACTGCGGGTGCACTGAGCATCGCCGATGAACGGCCGGCCTTGGCCGACGATGACGACGATGGCGGCCGCGGAAGCGACGACGACGATGACGGCCGCGGCGACGACGATGACGACGATGACGGCCGCGGCGACGACGATGACGACGATGACGGCCGCGGCGACGACGATGACGACGATGACGGCCGCGGCGACGACGATGACGACGATGACGGCCGCGATGCCGCTGCCGCCGGTGACAAGGATCGCGTCGTGCCGCAGGGTGGTGTCCAGACCGGCGCAGGTGGCTTGGCGTCGGGGACGACGGCGGCGTGGACCCTCGGTGGCGCCGGGTTGCTCGCGGGTGTAGGTGCTGTCGCGGCTTGGTTGCGGTCGCGCGGTGCGTCAGAGAATCTCTGACATGACACAGCGCCGCAGCGGGCAGCGCCTGACGGTGCTGTCCGCTGCCGTTGTGCTGGTGGCGGCGTTGCTGATCGCCCGTTTCGCGATGTCCGCATCCCCGGCCATATCCAGCTGGGGAGGGAACCAACCTGTAACGGTGAGTTCCCGCCCCAGTGAGTCGGCGGTTGCGCCGGCCGATCGGACCTGGGGAAACAATCGACGCGCTGCGGTTGGTTCGCTCCCCAGACCGCAGGCCCAACACGCCGAGACCGAACCCTCGGTGCGGGCCATCCAGCCA
>Ga0299914_10003812_pt1 | contig 10734 bp, 9 predicted proteins | sample RVTome_10_FD_201361 | JGI IMG/M metagenome (GOLD analysis project Ga0299914, IMG submission 201361) | Soil microbial communities from uranium-contaminated site in the Upper Colorado River Basin, Wyoming, United States - RVT153D57 (version 2) ... | reverse complement strand
ATGGTCTTACTCCATCAGAGATGTTTCTACAAAGGTTAATTATGTTCACCATGCATACTAAAGCTAAGCAGCAAAGTGTAACCCATGTAGGTAATCAAAAATGTAACCTATGTACGTAAGTACAACATCTAGTAATAGCAATGTTCAGATATTCGGATTTTCACCAAATCCAAATTACTGACTTTCAAAAAAATTGTTGAATGCGTATCGACTAATTATGAATCTTAGTTAGCGTTTCACTATATTACATATCTTTAGCCAGAGAATTTTTTATTCAACTAGCATTGTTTCAGTACCAGTACCTATGATTTCTTCACAGTTTCCTGCATTATCATCATTTTCTGAAATATTAAAATCAACTATGACATCCGTTCCTTCGCCGCAGTCAAAGTAATCTGCTCCAGGCCCACCGATTAGAATATCATCGCCCTCACTTCCGTATATTTTGTCATTTCCATCTTCTCCCACTAAATAATCATCATCCAGACCGCCAATCAGGACGTCGTTACCCAGTCCTCCAAATACCTGGTCGCTGCCTAGACCCCCTTGAAGTATATCATCCCCTTCATCGCCATATAACTTGTCAGAATCCTCATTTCCTTGAATCTTGTCATCTCCTCCTCCACCACTAATTGTGTCAGATCCAGAAAGGCCAATGATGATGTCACTACCATTAGTACCCTGAATCCGGTCATCACCAAATGATCCGGTTATCACATTTTCTTCTATTCTTGCGGATTGGTTATCTGTCTGGAGTGCTGGACCTTGCGTACTAGCGTAAAGGATTCTATCCTGCGAAGTCAATGAAACAACTTGTGTAGGAATAATGGTATTCGTAAGCAATAAGCATGTTGCCCACATTCTCGTGGCTGCTGTATTAGATTCAACCCGTCTATTACTTTGTTTCAATCGTCTATAGTTTCCCCTACATCTTCCAAATCTATAGGATGCCTTTCTGATCCAATGCCAAATGCTTGCAACTTTGACTTTACTACACCTCCCTGACTATATATTTCCTTGTCCCCTAAGTCACTCAATACTACTTCGCAGTTATCTGCATGTGTATCACCTTCTACCGGATCAAAATCAATTATAATGTCATATCCTTCGCCACAATCAAAGTAGTCTGCTCCAGGTCCACCAATTAATACATCATCCTCCGGTCCTGCGTAAAGTTCATCATACCCCTTGTCTCCGACAAGAAAGTCGCTGCCGATTCCAGCCATAAGAACATCATTATCGGGACCTCCGTATAATTTGTCATTACCATCAGCACCTGTAAGCTCATCATCTCCTTCATCGCCATAAAGGGAATCGTCACCAATGGATCCCTGCAGTACATCGTTTCCTTCAAGGCCTCTTAATGTATCACCTGTACTGCACCCACTACCTGTTGTAGCAGTCATAGGACATCCTATTATAACATCATCACAACTAGTTCCTTTTGTATAAGTACGCGTTCCAATGATTATGTTTGTTTCATCGCAGTCATCATTATCATCATCATTTGTGGCATATACCATGATTGTTAAGCCGACTTTAAATGTAGATAATATCAGTAACAATAAAACAAGTAATAACAATAAGAATGGAAATGATGGTAATGACAGGCCCTTTGTTGGCGACAACACGAATTAATCTTATCAAGCGTATACTATTAATCTATAACAACCAAATGTTGACCAAATAATTACATGACATTTTAGAGTACATGATAAATAGATATAAAATTCCAATAGTTTGTGGGGAAAAAGTATGCACAGTTTCCTGTAGTTCATCAGAAGAGTGAATACATTAGTTATTGCTTACTCTTGTGTGTAGGTCTGCAACAATATTTAAATTAGCATAACTGAGATCAAATGTTACAGAAAGACATCATGATCCTTTCTAATATTGCTCTTAGACTAATTTCTTAATAGAACTAAATTTTTCTATCTTTTAAGTAAGTTGCTGCCACTGCACCTACATTTTCAGTACTTATACTGTTACCTATGTTCCTCATCTTGCAGCCTTTATTAGGAAATTCAGTTTATGCTTCTTCCTCCTTATCGTCTCAAATAGCAGAATCATCACTGGCAAGCTGTATAAGCTATGATCCAGAGGAGAATGTGATAACAATTACATGTCAGTCTGCAAATCTATCTGATATTTATACATTTATAGGAGATCAAAATGTGCTATTGGAGGAAGCTGATGTTGATTTCGGTGCTATTTCTGGAAATTTTGGTGGAGAGCGTGATACTGTTTGGCAATTGAATGCGGGTATCACTGTAGCTCAAAATGCAACACTTTATATCAATTCTACAGACACCTCTTGGCTCAAGATACTTGCAGATGGAGAAGAAATTGCACATCCTATACTAGTATCCGGCAGTTTGAAAATAGATTCAGCTAAAGTAACTTCTTGGAATCCAAATACAAATAACTATGCTACAAGTCAGGATTCAGATAGAAATGGTCAGAGTGTTAATATTGGTACCCCAAGGCCTTACATTGTAGTTGAAGATGACGCTACTGGCACAACTGATATCACAAATTCAGAATTGGCCTACCTTGGTTATGAAGCAGGGTATGGTGAAGGACGTACTGGTCTCCGATATGAGGCTGGTGATGGCAGCATAATAAGAGGAAATGAGATCCACGATCTATACTTTGGCTTATATACAAGGGGAGTAGGAGGAATGACAATTGAAGATAACCATATTCATGAAAACATTCACTATGGGCTAGACCCGCATACTGGAACTCATAATATGATAATTAGAAATAATACAGTACATGATAATGGTTCAACTGGTGTGATTTGTTCATTGGATTGCTACAATATAAGTATAGAGGATAACAAAATATACAATAATACCAAGAGTGGTATAATGTTTAGCAGGAATATGTTTGATTCTATTGCAAAAAATAATATCGTCAGCAATGAGGATGATGGGATAGTAATTTCCGAATCACATAATAATGAAGTTTATAACAATATTATTTCGGATAGCGGAACCGGAATAGATATTGATGAGGATTCATTTGATAACATAGTGTACAATAATACCATTATTAATATCACAGAACCATCTGATGCGTTATATTTGCGCGATGGAGCATCTCAACAGAATACGCTGCATTCTAATATTCTTATTAATGAAAGTGGACAAGAAATCAGTTTAGATATTAGCTAGTTCAGAATCTAAACGAATGTATAAGATATCTAATGTCATTGATTAAAACCATTATATGGTCCTGCCATTAGCATCTGTTCTTCTATAGCTTTTTATAATTTATTCTTGATTATACTCCATTGTGAAGGGAAAGAAAATGTTAGCTTCTCTTACTCGATATATCGATTCAATTTCGGATCTTATGAATTCTATTTTGAAAGAATCTTCGCTAGCCAGAACCAAACCTGTCGTTTCCTATTGGTGATGTTGTATTATGTGTGATAATACGAGGTAATTACGTAGTTTACTGAAGACTGATTCAGACACAGCTTCATAGCAGCTCACTTCAACTTTGATTTCCAAGTAGAATACAATTAGAAGGCTTACCTTTCTTAGCCTCACTCATTTTCTTTCTGATTTCTTTATTATGTCTGAGTAATTTCTCTGGCATTATGGTTAATAGCATTACTAATACCGTTTGGAACTAAGGGAACTACTAGTGCTACTCTTCTTCTGTTGGTCCATCAGTTGCCCTGGTAGCTTCTTGGGTCGTACTCTCTTGTGGTGTTGGAAGTACTTCTTGTACACCAGGCAGATGGTCAGTTATGCTTGCAGAAGTGGAGCCGCCAGAGTGGTGTTGGTAGTACTTCATGTTCACCTAGTTCTTGGGCTGGATCACGTGGATCAACGGTAGGTTTTCCGCTAGGAGTATCAATAATACTACATGTCCTTGTCTCTGGATGACGACTTTCTATATAACAACCAATAAGTGTAGTTTCTCCAGTCTCAGTATCTACCTCCCACTCACACCAATTCCTATTCTCTCGAGTCGAACCAGGAACATCAATAAATTCGCAGTCTGTTACACGCCCCTTAGCTGCATCGACTTCCGAAACAAGCATTATTTGAGTTACGACAAGTGCTACCGCTGCAATTAGACCCGCGAGTGGTTGTGAATCAGGAGCAGCTGATTGTAGAGGTGAAAAGGCATATGATCCAGGTAGCAGTCACACTCGTGACTTCCATCATGGATATGATGCAGGTTGGGTATACTCCGGCTGTAAATGATCGTCACTAAGCGAAAATCTTTCTTTTATTTTTTGATTTATTAGCTATTGCAATTACATAGATAAGTTACATTTTTGGTTACCTACATGGATTATACCTTCTAGACAACCTCTTCGAATTTTCTCTCGTATCTCTGCTGATCCCGGTTGTGATCGCTCACCTCATTATACCAGTAGTCTTACCCAAAATTAATGCCGAAATTTTTATTGTAATACATTTAAACAAAATTGGTACAAAGATAACGTAGGAATAAGGTTGACATTATCAAATGATAATATAACACTAAAAAGCAAGATAGTGTTTACTGCTGTTCTAATTTTTCTAGTTGCAGTAGTCGCATACCTTATACAACAACATTATTTTGAATCATACCGAGATAGCCTCAGGTTGATTTTTATGTTATTACCAAGCAAGGAATTCATTTCTATTTGATAAAACTGTAAGAGTAGTTAGGAGGAAAGATCTCTGACTTCTTGTTTTTATCCCCTTCTTGATAATGAGTTCTCATCTTGCTAAGTTGAGCTATTTTAAACAAGTACTGGATCGCGTTATTGGAAGGTCCCAGGTTTCTAAAATATCAAAAAGAAAAAAGGAAATGTTTTGACAAGGCTTGTATGTAACTACTGCGAGCTTAACTTGAAGCTGCTGCCGCTGCCGCTGCCCCGCCTGCTGCAGCTGCCGCTGCTGCCGCTGAATCACCAGATGCTGCTGCCGCTGCCGCTGCCCCGCCTGCTGCCGCTGCCGCTGCCGCTGAACCTCCTTTCTTCTTCTTTTTCTTGGCAAAAGCGTCTTCTGGATCTGCTACTGTAGCTGCGGTGATTAAGAGCCCTGCAATTGTAGCTATTGCAATTAATGCAACTGTCTGATATTGCAACTTCTTCATAAGTACAGAAATAGATTAGAAACTATTATACTTACTTTATGAATGTGTACTATTGTATAATATTTCAGATTCATTTTCCCCAAAAAGGATTGCCATGAAAATCGTACATCTAAGACATATCATTATTATAAAGATTATAATGTCTACGAAACAGTATGAAATAGTGGCAAAATGATTTCGTCTGCAAATAAGAATAGGAATTATAAAACCGTTCCTTAGAATTTTTGTGTAAGTAGAATAGAGACTAACCGATCTCAATTAAGATTGATATCTATTCACAAATGCATAGATGTAAAACAATCTATTTTAATTCCACATTGATTATTTGGTGCTTACGACTATTATGAATTATTTCCAGATCGTCTTATTTCATTACTAGTTTAGAAATAACTATTAACAGATCCTTTGGTTCTAAGTTTGAGTATGTATATAAGCGCACACCTCCACTAGGCAGAGCGGTTAGTGTTCCCGTCATTCCTAACATGTTTAACTACCCGGCCGTTCTACTTCTTCCGGAATTTCTTTATGGAATAAGGTAGGGACTCATTCTTCGCAAGCAATTTATTCACAGTTAGATAATACAATTAACACGGTTAAAAAATAGTTTACTTATAGTATAAGATAGAGTAGTATCTCATTTATTAGGTAAAAGAGTATCGTACAGGAATCTGATGTTACCTCCTCCAATAGACTACAAACGTGATAGAAATAACATAGAATTGTCCTCACTTATTGGAATTGGCGTTCTTGGTTTTACTCTCATTGCAGTGGTGACATCCTTTAGCATTTTAACTAGCGACAGCAGTATTTGGGCACTTACACGTGGAACTGTGTATGATGATTTGCTGATAAGTGATATTATCAACAGTAGTAATCAAACAGATCAAATGAGCATAGCAGAGGCAACAGGAATGCAGGGAAGTCAGAACGCCAGAAGTGATTTTATTTATGGAGATTATGGCAACGATGAAATCCAGGGTTCTAATAGAAGCGATCACCTTAGTGGAGGACCTGGGAGTGATGTGATATATGGCAATGATGGGGGGGACTTTATCCAAGGAGGACCCGGGATAGACTCACTTTATGGGGGAGCAGGAGATGATGTTCTCTCCGGCGGAGAAGGAGCAGACTATTTTGACTGCGGACCTGGAAAAGATAGCATAGATGATTTTAATTCTTCTAAAGGGGATTATGCTCTGAATAATTGTGAAATAATAGAAAATGAGGAAAGACCATCTCGGTAACATATCCAAAAGACAGTGATCAAGCGGATGGAAACCCAACCTGCCACTGTAGAAGAGGAACTTGTCCCAGCTTGTCCAGAGGGTCAAGTCTCGGATGAAGATACTGGTCTCTGTGCTAGAGGAGCCAACAGTAACTGAGGAGCAACCGTCTGAAGAGGAAGAAGACAACTCAGAGGAAGACAGCAATAACTAGCTGCGAACTCTTTTTAATGATAGATGCGATATGTGGTATTGCGATGACAAGCCCTTCTTCCTTTCGAAGGAGTGTATAGTACAGGTACCCCAGGCTTATTATTGATCAAGTTTGTGGGCTCCGTTGCCGCAAATAATTAAGATAAGCAAAAACTTTATAGCTGAGTACTTGTATTACGTACTTTAAGAGATGTCACTCGTTCCTTTCGATGAGTGTAATATGGTTCTGTAAACGAAACCCATTAACTGCTGGAGAGGTTTGATAAAAACATGAACATGGATGCAACAAAGCCTGATACGAATTGTAGAATATTACAACCCCTATTGCTACCATTCCAATAGCAGCCATCAAATCAGCAAAGCTTTCTACTTTGTGATAGCCAAAATGACGATCTGCTGTTGCTACTACGCTACCGCTATAGTACCCAATAAGAATTTCTGCAATCCCAATGCTTACGAGTGTAATAACAGATATTTTTGCAATTCTTTGTCGCGCCAGGATCCCTTCATTAAGAAGGTTCTTGGAACCAAGTGCATGAAATGATTTTGATTTTTCAGGCAATCCGTCGGATACCAGATCCGAATCCGAATCCTTGCTTTTGAGGTTCTTTTCTGCTCGGTCATCATTGAAGCTGTTGATACTTTCATCATAATCTGCAGAAGGTCTATAGCTATTTCTATGGTTACTATAGTCATCCAATCTCCGGATATACGGTCATTTGTACTTATACATTTGATATAAAGGTCACTCCTTGTAAAATCTTCATGTAGATGAGACCATTCTAACAGATTCTTTAAAATTTAACCGATTGTGACAAATACTAGGCTATCTTATAGTTCTGTTTTATCCAACTTGGACAACTAGCAACGGTATAACAACTCCGGATGAGACAAATCATGGTCATACAAATTGTGCGCAAGCCGATATATTCTATATGTGAATAAAAAAGGAAGCGGGACTAGATTTTAATGCCTTAAATCGAAGTTTAGTTGAAATTAGTTTGATGCAATTATCGGACGTCATTATCCTACTTTACACAAAAGGAAACTGAATTAGAAAAATAGCATATCTCGGCTAGGGTTTGTGATTTCTGTTAGCCTATTAAGAATGGAATGAGAGTAGGTTTGCAATTATGAATACGTCAAGTATAATTAATGCTGGTTACTGCATTGGTGTTCTAGTATGGCCTCAAGGATAATTGTTAGTATACTGGTCAAGTGTGAGGATTTATTTTCTTTCCTTTTATTCTGAAGCCCTTTGTCAACATGAAGATTATAGGAAAACCTATTAGGATTATACAGACTATTGTCATACCTATGATGGCTATTGCAAAATTGGATTCAAGATCAGCCACAAAACTATATCACTCTACATGAGTATTTATACAATTATAGAATATACATGATTCCCTAACTATTTTTGGCCCAATGCTTTAACTAACGTGTATTGCTTTACCCTGATGTTGGTGTTGATATTGATATATGAGTGAAGAAAATATGTACTTATAACTTATCCAATACTCTGCCCATTCCTCTCTACAATAGTTACACCGAGATGCTTGATAGGACAAACTATCGTTGGTATGATATATTGGAATGATTGTGATATTATATTAGGCTATGAGTGGAAGATATGACAGCAAGTTGGTAAGGGCAGTAGCAAGAGAAACAAAATTGGCAGAATCCATAGAAGATAAGATGACATTAGAGAATTACTTGTTAACAGATGGTTCGCTGTTGGCCGAATAAAATCACACAAATGTATCTTTATTGTTCTAGGTAAGGTCAGCTATTTCCTAAACCATTAGAATTCTGTCATCAATTCTTCATTGGTATCACGAAGAGGTTCCAGAGCCTAAGCAGTTCACATACCTCAGAGGCCAACCTGGATATAGATTCAAAGTATGAGATCACGAATGGAACATTTGAACCAGCTAGAACCACCTATAGAGAATATACCAGGTAAACGTTTTTTCTTTTTTCTTTAGCTATAGACTTTTAATGTCCTAAAGGTGGACATTATCACGCTCAAATAATGTCCAGATCAATTTCTCCCCATGAGCTAGATTTAATTAAAAAGTCTGTAGAGGAGCAACATATCTTCGGATTTACCAATTCAGCAACGCTCAAGATAATAAAAAAAGAATAAATAGGTCTATAGGAGCAGGTCTGATCAATGCGATCTGCTTCTATTTGCTAGTGTCTTGATGACGAATTTTGTGAACAGCATTTTCCTGCAGTAAGACTAGAAAAGGGTTACGAGTAATTCCTGCCAAACCTAATATTTGTATTAGTTCAAGAGTAAGAAAGTCCTTTCCATTTTGGGATTACCCTGGTTACTTGGAAATCACTACTATCTGTTCCACAGATACGTTGTTACAGCGTCGCCTATGTCTGGATCAAAGCTTGCCTTCCGTCCAATATGACTTGCCATAAGCAAGCCAAAATGTTCTTAATAATATAGATGGAAAAACTTTCCCTATTAAGTATACTATTAAACTAAAAAACCTGAAATTTTTAATAAGAATATCAGAATATCCAAATGTGGTAAAAAAATTACACTTAATCTTATCTGGGTATCAAATTTCTTAGTGAAATTTCTTAATTAGTATACATACCAAGAAATATTACGATATCATAGTACATTTGTCATAATATTTGGAATGATTAATATAAAACCTATATGCAGCATAAATGAGTTTGATATCCAACGATATTACTAGTAGAGAAAGAATTATACATGTTCTAGTTTTTTTGATTTCGATAATTGTAGTAGTCTGTGCCTTTAACTCTAGTATTCAATACATACTGGGATACGAACCAAAATCCAATATAGTTAAGTCTGCTCAGTCCATTAATAGTACTTTTAATTCTATTCGTCATGGATATAATGATAGTAAAGGCTACTACCAGATCCCTACTACTAATGTATCTAATTTTATGTCACCCAAATTTCCCTATCAAACTGATATTTTTGGGATTCAGAAACTATATCCAAATATCGATAATGGTGAAGAATGGCATATGAATATGAGCGATCCCCTTCACGATCCTCAGTTTGATCCAAAAGTTGAACTTACACTTAATGACGAAGATCTATCATGGCACGTAGGTGATTCAAAGATAAGGATGAATGTATACACATCTTCTGGATATAATGAAAGCAAGATAACTACATACGATCAGAGAGAGCTAGCAAAGAGCGGCTATATGCAATCACCGAATGATTGGAAGAATGTAGAGATGACCGGATTTGTAAAATATGAAGAAGGAAATGACGATCAGAATTTTGCTTGGTATGCCAGAGGTGGGAAGCACACTGATTCCGAGGACTGTGAGGGTTCCGCATATAAAGGTCAACTATTCTATGAAGGAGATAGTAGATTTGCAAAACAACAATGGTTTGTAAGTTATGCGTTTACAGATGAAAAAGAGCAGGTAACTCATCCTCTTAAAGATAGATGGGTTGGTTTTAAATTTGTAGTATACAATCTGCCACCTTTAAAGAATGGTACTGTTTTTGTCAAGATGGAAAATTGGATAAACGAAAATGGCGATGGTATAACGTGGAAAAAAATAGATGAAAGAATCGATAGAGGTCATTGGGGAGAGCGAGGAGAACACTGTGATGGCAAACCAGCTCAGATAATAACTTGGGGAGGACCTATAGCGACTTTTAGGTGGGATAACGCTGATGAAGTGGATATCAAGTATTTTAGTGTAAGAGAAATAAAACCTCCAACACCAGTTATTGGCAGAAATCTTTGGGTTTGAACTGCTTAAAAGATAATAATGTCCATACATCCATATTAATATAGACAGAAAAACTTTCGCCATTAATAATAGTAATAAGGATATTTTTCTTCAATCTGTATTCATTCTAGGGGGGGTTTGCAATTGATATGACAAAGCATTATGCATGACATTGAGATGAATAAATTTCTGATAAGTAGGTATTGATACTGGTAAACGAAGACAGGTTTAACAGTAAACCTAACATTAGGTTTCATTCAAAACAACTGAATATATTAATAATGCGTCAGTTTCGAAAAGGTCGATTGATTCACAGCTTTAGCTGTATCGGCTTAACTTAACACGACCCCTGCTTGTCTTAACATGTTTACTTAAAAAGCTTAGCGAATCAAATTGGTGAGAAATAATAAGCAAATCATATTAAATGCTTAGATAG
>Ga0299914_10003811_pt1 | contig 10735 bp, 15 predicted proteins | sample RVTome_10_FD_201361 | JGI IMG/M metagenome (GOLD analysis project Ga0299914, IMG submission 201361) | Soil microbial communities from uranium-contaminated site in the Upper Colorado River Basin, Wyoming, United States - RVT153D57 (version 2) ... | reverse complement strand
CGGACGAGCTCGGCATCGGACGGCATCTCAGTCAGGTAGTGCGCGAACGCCGTCGCGGGGTTACCCGCGAGGTCATCGTCAGCGCCGCCACGGCGCCCACGAGCGCCAGCGCGGCGCCGAGGCTCTCGACGTAGAAGCCGGTCCCCGGCCGCGCTTCGGCGAGGTCGTACGTGCGGCCGATCAGACCGGTGTCGTCGAGCACCGGGCGGTCGACGAACAGGACGATCGCGCAGGCCGCGATCGCGAGCACCACGAGGGCGACCGCGGCGGGTCGCGCGCCGCGCACGACGGCGCCGAAGCTCATCGGCAGGATCGCCAGCCCGATGATGCCCAGCGCGTAGCCGTGCAGGCCGCCTCCGGTGGTCGTCCCGCCGGGCGGGACGACGGTCACGGCACGGATCTCGCGGACGGTCAGGAACTCCCCGACGATCAGCAGCAGCGCGCCCGCCACGAGGGGCACGAGGGGTGCGTAGCGGGCCACGAGGCGGATGCTATTCTCGTATGCCGCCGCGGGGCGAAGGTTCGCTGCCGCGGCGATGTCCAGACGGGCCGAGGAACCTTCACATGGAGAGCCGAGAGACATAGCCCACATCTCCGGGCCGACCTCTGTGTGAAGCACCTGGGCCCGAGGGGCCCGTTTTTTTGCCCAAATTCAGGGCAACACCGCGAAGAAGCCGCAGACGACGAAAGACATTTCCATGCCGCGCAAGTTCAGCCTCGAGAACACCCGCAACATCGGGATCATGGCCCACATCGACGCGGGCAAGACGACGACGACCGAGCGGATCCTCTACTACACCGGGCGCTCGCACAAGATGGGCGAGGTCCACGAGGGCGCGGCCACGATGGACTGGATGGAGCAGGAGCAGGAGCGCGGCATCACCATCACCTCCGCCGCGACCACCTGCGAGTGGGCCGATCACCGGATCAACATCATCGACACGCCCGGCCACGTCGACTTCACGGTCGAGGTCGAGCGCTCGCTGCGCGTGCTCGACGGCGCGATCGCGCTGTTCGACTCGGTCGCCGGCGTCGAGCCGCAGTCCGAGACGGTCTGGCGCCAGGCGGACAAGTACCACGTCCCGCGGATCGCCTACATCAACAAGATGGACCGCGTCGGCGCCGACTTCGAGCAGGGCGTCCAGACGATGATCGACCGGCTCGGCGCCCATCCGGTGCCGATCCAGCTGCCGATCGGAGCCGAGGGCGGCTTCCGCGGGATCGTCGACCTGATCAACATGAAGGCGATCGTCTACAAGGACGAGCTCGGCAAGGACGTCTCGATCGAGGACATCCCCGCCGAGATGGCCGACGAGGCCGCCGCCGCGCGCGAGCACCTGCTCGAGGAGGTCTCCCACTACGACGACGAGCTCGTCGAGATGATCCTCGAGGAGCAGGAGATCCCCAAGGACCGGCTCGTGGCCGCCATCCGCAAGGCGACGCTCGAGATCAAGATGACGCCGGTCCTGTGCGGCTCCTCGTTCAAGAACAAGGGCGTGCAGCCGCTGCTGGACGCCGTGATCGACTTCCTGCCGTCGCCGCTCGACGTGCCGCCCGTCCAGGGCCACGAGCCCGTGCGCGGCGAGGACGAGGACCGCGATGCCGTGCGCAACGCGTCCGACGACGAGCCGTTCGCGGCGCTCGCCTTCAAGATCATGGCCGACCCGTACGTCGGCAAGCTCACGTACTTCCGCGTCTACTCGGGCAAGCTCGAGGCGGGCTCGCGCGTGCTCAACGTGTCCACCGGCCGCACCGAGCGGATCGGGCGGATCCTGATGATGCACGCCAACGACCGCGAGGACGTCCAGGAGGTCTACGCGGGCGACATCGCGGCGGCCGTCGGCATCAAGCAGGTCGTGACCGGCGACACGCTGGCCGCGCCCGACAAGCCGATCCGGCTCGAGGCGATCGAGTTCGACGACCCGGTGATCTCCGTGGCGATCGAGCCGAAGACCAAGAGCGACCAGGAGAAGATGTCGGTCGCGCTCGGCCGCCTCGCCGAGGAGGACCCGACCTTCCAGGTGCGCACGAACGAGGAGACCGGCCAGACCGAGATCTCCGGCATGGGCGAGCTGCACCTCGAGGTGCTGGTCGACCGCATGCTGCGCGAGTACAAGGTCGACGCGAACGTCGGCCGGCCGCAGGTCTCCTACCGCGAGACCGTGCGCGGCACCGCGCAGAAGATCGAGGGCCGCTTCGTGCGCCAGACCGGCGGCTCGGGCCAGTACGGCATCGTCTACATCGACATCGAGCCGGCGCCCGGCGAGGGCTTCGACTTCGTCAACAAGATCAAGGGCGGGTCGATCCCGACCGAGTTCATCCCGGCCGTCGAAAAGGGCGTCGAGGAGGCGCTCGACAACGGCGTCCGCGCGGGCTTCCCGATGGTCGACGTCCGCGTGACGCTGACCGACGGCAAGTACCACGACACGGACTCGTCGGAGATCGCCTTCAAGGTCGCGGGCTCGCTGGCGCTCCAGGAGGCCGCCAAGCGCGCCAAGCCGGTGCTGCTCGAGCCGGTGTTCGCCGTCGAGGTCGTCACGCCCGAGGAGTACATGGGCGACGTGATCGGCGATCTCAACCGCCGGCGCGGCCGCGTGCACGGCATGGAGCCGCGCGGGAACGCGCAGGTCGTGACCGCGCACGTGCCGCTGAGCGAGATGTTCGGCTACGCCACGGACGTGCGGTCGATGAGCCAGGGACGGGCCACCTACACCATGCAGTTCGACAAGTACGAAGAGGTGCCGCCGAACATCGCCGAGAAGGTGGTCGAGGCGCGCACCGGTGAGCCGGTTCCCGCGTGAACGCGGTAATCTGCACGGGTTCGCCTACGTTCAAGATTTCCAGCGAGACTTAGAGAGGACTTAGAAAAGTGGCGAAGGAGAAGTTCGAGCGGGACAAGCCGCACGTCAACGTCGGCACCATCGGTCACATCGACCACGGCAAGACGACGCTGACCGCGGCGATCACCAAGGTGCTCTCCGAGAAGTACGGCGGGCAGGCCCGCTCCTTCGACGAGATCGACAACGCGCCGGAGGAGAAGGCGCGCGGCATCACGATCGCGACTTCTCACGTCGAGTACGAGACCGACAACCGCCACTACGCCCACGTCGACTGCCCGGGCCATGCGGACTACGTGAAGAACATGATCACGGGCGCCGCGCAGATGGACGGCGCGATCCTCGTGGTCTCGGCGGCGGACGGCCCGATGCCGCAGACGCGCGAGCACATCCTGCTCGCGCGCCAGGTCGGCGTGCCGTACATCATCGTGTTCCTCAACAAGGCCGACATGGTCGATGACGAGGAGCTGCTCGAGCTCGTCGAGGTCGAGGTCCGCGAGCTGCTTTCGGAGTACGACTTCCCGGGCGACGACATCCCGTTCGTCACCGGCTCGGCGCTGAAGGCGCTCGACGGCGACGAGGAGTCCGTCAACAAGATCGTCGAGCTCGCCGAGCAGCTCGACACCTACATCCCGGAGCCCGAGCGCGACCTCGACAAGCCGTTCCTGATGCCGGTCGAGGACGTCTTCTCGATCACCGGCCGCGGGACCGTCGCGACCGGCCGCATCGAGCAGGGCATCGTCAACACGGGCGACACGGTCGAGATCGTCGGAATCCACGAGCAGGTCTCCAACACGGTGGTAACCGGCGTCGAGATGTTCCGCAAGATCCTCGACCAGGGCCAGGCCGGCGACAACGTCGGCTGCCTGCTGCGCGGCATCAAGCGCGAGGAGATCGAGCGCGGGCAGGTGCTCTGCAAGCCGGGCTCGATCACCCCGCACACCAAGTTCAAGGCCGAGGTGTACGTCCTCAAGAAGGAGGAGGGCGGCCGCCACACCCCGTTCTTCAACGGGTACCGGCCCCAGTTCTACTTCCGCACCACGGATGTGACCGGCGTCGCCAACCTGCCCGAGGGCACGGAGATGGTCATGCCGGGCGACAACATCCAGATGGAGGTCGAGCTGATCCAGCCCATCGCCATGGACGCCGGCCTGCGCTTCGCCATCCGCGAGGGTGGCCGGACGGTCGGCTCGGGCGTCGTCACCGAGATCATCAAGTAGTCAAAACGGGGGGCTCCGCCCCCCGTGACCCCCCGAACGACACAGTTTCAGGGGGACGGAGAAGTCGACAGATACGACCAAGGGGGCGGGCCCCAACGCCCGGGGTCCGCCCTCAGTGCGCGCAAAGACCCAGCACAACTTCAACACCTGAACCGGACAGAAATTGGCAGCCGTAGCCCAGAACAAGATCCGCATCCGCCTCAAGGCCTACGACTCGTCGGCCATCGAGACGGCGGCCAAGGAGATCGTGGAGACCGCCACGCGGACGGGCGCGACCGTGTCCGGCCCGGTGCCGCTCCCCACCGAGAAGAACGTCTACGCGGTGATCAAGTCGCCGTTCAAGGACAAGGACGCTCAGGAGCACTTCGAGATCCGCACCCACAAGCGCCTGATCGACATCCATCAGCCGACCCCGAAGACGGTCGACTCGCTTCAGCGGCTCGACCACCTGCCCGCCGGCGTCGACATCGAGATCCGACTCGCCTTCGGCTAACCACCATGCCAGCCATCCTTGCCAAGAAGCTGGGGATGACCCAGCGCTTCACCGAAGAGGGCCGCGTCGAGCGCGTGACCGTGCTCGAGGCCGGCCCGTGCCCGGTGACCGGGATCCGCACCCACGAGGCCGACGGCTACGAGGCCGTCCAGCTCGGCTTCGGCTCCGTGCGCGAGAAGGCGCTCTCCAAGCCCGAGCTCGGGCATCTCAAGAAGGCCGGCGCGCCGCCGCTGCGCACGCTCGCCGAGTTCCGCGACGAGGTGGGCGAGCTGACGATGGGCGAGACGGTCACCGTCGAGGCGTTCGAGGTCGGCCAGGTCGTCAAGGTGGCCGGCACCGGCAAGGGCAAGGGCTTCGCGGGCACGATCAAGCGCCACAACTTCCACGCCGGTCCCAAGTCCCACGGCTCGCACAACGTGCGCGCCCCGGGCTCGATCGGCGCCTCGGCGACCCCGTCACGCGTGTTCAAGGGCATCAAGAGCCCGGGCCGCATGGGCGGCAAGCGCGTCACCCAGAAGGGCCTGACGATCGTCGAGCTGATCCCCGATCGGAACCTGATGCTCGTCCGCGGCTCCGTTCCGGGGCCCAAGGGCGGGACGGTGGAGGTGCGCACCGATGGCTGATGCGCCGATCCTGGGCTCGAGCAAGAAGCTGTCGCTCGACGGCGACGTGTTCGGCGCGCCGTTCAACGGCCCGCTCGTGCACGAAGTCGTCGTCGCCGAGCTCGCCGCCCGCCGCCGCGGCACGCACTCGACCCGCAACCGCGCGCTCGCGCGCGGCGGCGGCGCGAAGCCGTGGCGCCAGAAGGGCACCGGCCGCGCCCGCCAGGGCTCGATCCGCTCGCCCCAGTTCGCGGGCGGCGGCGTCGTCTTCGGGCCGACCCCGCGCCACTACACCCTCAAGGTCAACCGCAAGGCCCGCCGCGCCGCCCTGCGCAGCGCGCTCTCGATCCACGCCGAGCGCGGCTCGATCCTCGGGCTCGACGCCGCCGCCTTCGACGTGCCGTCGACCAAGCAGGCCGCGGAGCTGCTCGAGGACCGCCGCGGCGGCTCGGTGCTACTCGTGCTCTCCGGCCCGGACGAGGCCGCGGCCTTCAAGTCGTTCCGCAACCTCGCCGGCGTGACCGTGCTCGCGGCCGACGACTGCGGCGTGGCCGACCTCGTCGGCGCCGCCAGCGTCGTGTTCAGCCAGGACGCGCTCGACTCCGTCACGGCGCGCGCGAAGAAGCAGGAGGTGACGGCCTGATGGACGCCTCGCAGGTGATCATCCGCCCCGTCGTCTCCGAGAAGTCCTACGCGCTGGCGACGATCGGCAAGTACACGTTCCGCGTGCACTCGGACGCGCACAAGACCCAGATCAAGCAGGCGGTCGAGGAGCTGTTCGAGGTCGACGTGGTCGACGTGCGGACCTCCTCGGTGCCGTCCAAGCCCAAGCGGCGCGGCTACACGGCCGGGCGCACGCGCGCCTGGAAGAAGGCCGTCATCCAGGTCCGCGAGGGCGACACGATCCCGATCTTCCAGGGCCTGGAGGCTGATCTCTGATGCCGATCCGCAAGCCCAAGCCCACGTCGCCCGGCCGCCGTTTCGTCACGTATCCCGACTTCTCGGAGATCACGAAGACCGAGCCCGAGAAGACGCTCGTGGAGGGCCTCAAGAAGTCCGGCGGCCGCAACGCCAACGGCCGCAAGACCTCGCGCCACCGCGGTGGCGGCGCCAAGCGGCTGTACCGCAAGATCGACTTCAAGCGCAACCGCAAGGACGGCGTGCCCGCCCGCGTGGCCGCGATCGAGTACGACCCGAACCGGTCGGCCTACATCGCGCTGCTGCACTACCTCGACGGCGAGAAGAGCTACATCCTCGCGCCCAACCGCCTGCGCGTGGGCATGACCGTCCAGTCCGGCGCCGGCTCGGACATCACGGTCGGCAACGCGATGCCGCTCGCGCTGATGCCCGTCGGCACGCTGATCCACAACGTGGAGCTGCAGCCCGGCCGCGGCGGCCAGCTCGGCCGCTCCGCCGGCGCCGCCATCCAGCTGATGGCGAAGGAGGGCGGCATGGCGACGCTGCGCCTGCCCTCCGGCGAGATGCGCATGGTCCGCGCCGAGTGCCGGGCCACGGTCGGCGTGGTCGGCAACGCCGACCACCAGAACGTCACGGTCGGCAAGGCGGGCCGCAAGCGTCACATGGGTGTCCGCCCGCAGACGCGCGGCACGGCCATGAACCCGGTCGACCACCCTCACGGCGGCGGCGAAGGCGCCACGCCGCTGGGCAACCATCCGCAGACGCCCTGGGGCGTGCCGACCATCGGCTACCGCACCCGCAAGAAGGGCAAGCAGTCCGATCGTTACATCGTCCGCGGCCGCCGCCGCGGCAAGAAGGGTGGCCGCTGATGAGCCGTTCCTCGAAGAAGGGGCCGTGGGTCGAGGAGCGCCTGATGGCACGCGTCGAGTCCATGAACGCCTCGAACTCGAAGCAGATGATCCGCACCTGGTCGCGGATGTCGACGATCTTCCCCGAGATGGTGGGCCACACCATCGCCGTCCACGACGGCCGCAAGCACGTGCCCGTGTTCGTGTCGGAGTCGATGGTCGGCCACAAGCTCGGCGAGTTCGCGCCGACCCGCACCTATCGCGGGCATGACTCCAAGGGCAGGGTGCGATGACCCCGTCGAATCCCCAGGACCCGCAGAAGGGCAAGGTCGACGAGGCCAAGATCTCCGAGGAGGCAAAGGAGACGAAGGCCGTCGCCGAGGAGGCCGCCGCGCAGCCGGAGCCCAAGGCGAAGCCGAAGGCCAAGGCGAAGGCCAAGGGCAAGGCGAAGGCGAAGGCCAAGCCGGCCAAGCCCGCCGCCGCCGAGGAGACCGGCGTCGACAAGGAGGCCGCGGAGGCCACCGAGGCCAAGCCCAAGAAGGCGAAGGTCAAGCCGTCCGAGCGCAACCCGGAGGGCACGAAGCCCGAGGGCACGCAGGAGCCGGCCGCGGCCGCCGCGACGGAGGGCGACATCAAGGAGCGCGCCGCCAAGGCGCCGCCGAGGCGCGACCGCCGTCGCCGCCCCGAGCCGGGCGTGCTCGTGCGCGCGCAGGCCAAGTACGTGCGCACCTCCGCCCGCAAGGCGCGGCTGGTGTGCGACCACATCCGCGGCAAGGACGTCGCCGAGGCGCGGGCGATCCTCGCCTACACGCCGCGCGCGGCGGCCAAGGCGTGGATCAAGCTGCTGGAGTCGGCGGTCGCCAACGCCGAGCACAACCACGAGCTGGTCGGCGAGGACCTGCGGATCGCCGCGGTCCACGCCGATGAGGGGCCGACGCTGAAGCGCTACCGGCCGCGCGCCATGGGCCGCGCCACGCGCATCCGCAAGCGCACCTCGCACCTGACCATCACCCTCACCCCGAAGGAGTCCTGAGCCGCATGGGTCAGAAGGTCCATCCCGAGGCCATGCGCGTGGGCTACATCCACGACTGGAAGTCGAACTGGTTCTCCGAGAAGAACTTCTCCGACTTCCTGATCGAGGACGTCCGGATCCGGGACCACATCACGAACAAGCTCGCGCACGCCGGCCTGTCGGACATCACGATCCGCAAGGACGCCGCCGAGGTGGAGGTCAACATCCACACCGCGCGCCCGGGCATCGTGATCGGCAAGTCCGGCTCCGAGGTCGACGCCCTGCGGCGCGACCTGCACAAGCTCACGGGCAAGGCCATCAAGGTCAACATCCTCGAGATCAAGCGTCCCGAGCTCGACGCGAAGCTCGTCGCGCAGTCGATCGCCGAGCAGCTGCAGAACCGCGTCGCCTTCCGGCGCGCGATGAAGCGCGCGCTGACGAGCGCCATGCGCTCGGGCGCGAAGGGCTGCAAGATCCAGGTCGGCGGCCGCCTGGGCGGCGCCGAGATGGCCCGCTCGGAGTCCTACTCCGACGGCCGCGTGCCCCTGCACACGCTGCGCGCCGACATCGACTACGGCTTCTATGAGGCCCGCACGACGTTCGGCCGGATCGGCGTCAAGTGCTGGATCAACAAGGGCGAGATCATGCCCGCCGGCTACACCGGCCAGGACCTCACCTCGCTGGAGGAGCCGCCCGGGCGCGGCGACGACGGCGGCGACGACCGGCGGCGCGGCCGCGGCGGCCGTGACGGCCGCGGGCGCGGTGACGGGCGCGGCGGTGGCCGTGGCGGCCGCGGCGGTGGCGGCGGCGGCCGTGGTGGCGGCGGCGGCTTCGGCGGCGGCGGTGGCGGCGGCGGCCGTGGTGGCGGCGGTGGCGGCGGCGGCGGCCGTGGCGGCGGCGGCGGCGGCTTCGGCGGCGGCGGCGGCCGCGGCGGCGGCGGTCGTGGCGGCGGTGGCCGTGGCGGCCAGCGTCCGGACCTGAGCGGAGGGATCAGCCGGTAATGCCGTCGATCCGCAGCTCCAACCTCGCGGCAGGGAGTCGGCGCTGATGCTGTCTCCCAAGCGAGTCAAGTTCCGCAAGCAGCACCGCGGCCGCCGGGCCGGGTTCTCGCGCGGGCAGCAGACCGTCGAGTTCGGCGAGTACGGGCTCAAGGCGCTCGAGACCGGCTGGCTCACCAACCGCCAGATCGAGGCCGCCCGTATCGCGATGACGCGCAAGATCAAGCGCGGCGGCAAGGTGTGGATCAACGTCTTCCCCGACAAGCCCTACACCAAGAAGCCGGCCGAGACCCGCATGGGCTCCGGCAAGGGCAACCCGGAGGGCTGGGTCGCCGTGGTCAAGCCCGGACGCGTGATGTTCGAGCTGTCCGGCGTGCCGGAGCCGCTCGCCCGCGAGGCGATGCGGCTGGCCGGCCACAAGCTGCCCGTGAAGACCAAGTTCGTGATGCGCGAGGACGGACACTGATGAAGGCCGCGGACGTGCGAGACCTGAGCGACGCCAAGCTGCTCGACCACATCGCTACCTCGCGGCGCGACCTGTTCGGCCTGCGCATGCAGCACGCCACCGGCGAGCTCGACAACACCGCGCGGCTGCGCGGCGCCAAGCGCGACCTCGCGCGGGCGCTCACGGTCGCCCGCCAGCGCGGCGTCGACCCGAACGTGACGATCAAGACTGAGGCCGACGATGGCTGAGAAGAACGAAGAGACTCCCCAGGACGACCGACCGGAGGCCGGGCCGCCCGATCAGGGTGCGGGCCCGGATGCCCCGCCGAGCAACCTCAATGAGGAGGTCGAGACCGCGGCCTCCTCGGAGGGCGCGGGCGAGACCACGACCGAGGCACCCGAGCCGGCGGTCGACGAGGCCCCCGCGGCCGACGCGCCGGCGGCCGACGAGGCGCCGGCCGAGGCCGCGAAGCCGAAGGCCGCGCCGAAGTCCGGCCCGACGCGCCGCGAGAAGCTCGACGCCAAGCGCGCCGAGCGCCAGGTGGCGCGCGGTCGCCGCAAGCCGCGCACGCCCGAGGAGCGCGCCGCCGAGCGCCGCGAGCGCCGGGCCGCGCTGGCCAAGCAGCGCCGCGCCTACCGCCAGAAGGTCAAGGCCAAGAAGGCCGAGGCCCGCAAGGCGGCGCCGACGCGCGAGCCCTACCACGCTCCCGAGCACGGCCCCGGCCGCGCGAAGGTGCGCCAGGGCGTCGTCGTCTCCGAGAAGGGCGACAAGACGATCACCGTGGCGATCGACATGGTCCGGCGTCACAAGCGCTACCACAAGATCATGCGGTCCACGGTCAAGCTCTACGCGCACGACGAGCGCAACGACGCCCACGAGGGCGACACCGTTCGCGTGCAGGAGTGCCGGCCGATGTCTCGCAGCAAGCGCTGGCGCCTGGTCGAGGTGCTGGAGCGGGCCAAGTGATCCAGAACGAGACCCGGCTCAAGGTCGCCGACAACACCGGCGCCCGCGAGATCCTCTGCATCCGCGTCCAGGGCGGCTCGCGCCGCCGCTACGCGGGCGTGGGCGACATCATCACCGCCACCGTCAAGCAGGCGAACCCGCAGGGCTCGGTCAAGAAGGGCGAGGTGGTCAAGGCGGTCGTCGTGCGCACGAAGAAGGAGTTCGGGCGCGACGACGGCACGTACATCGCGTTCGACGAGAACGCCGCCGTGATCATCGACGCCGCCAACAACCCGCGCGGGACGCGCATCTTCGGGCCGGTCGCCCGCGAGCTGCGCGACGGCGGGTTCATGAAGATTGTCAGCCTGGCACCAGAGGTTCTCTAGATGATGCAAATGTTCCACAACGGCGAGAACG
>Ga0299914_10003810_pt1 | contig 10736 bp, 13 predicted proteins | sample RVTome_10_FD_201361 | JGI IMG/M metagenome (GOLD analysis project Ga0299914, IMG submission 201361) | Soil microbial communities from uranium-contaminated site in the Upper Colorado River Basin, Wyoming, United States - RVT153D57 (version 2) ... | reverse complement strand
CTGAGGGAGGATCGGCGGTTGGACCCCGCAGATTTCCAGCCTCCTTGCCGCTTCAACCCCCACACCCTATTGTCCCGCCGTAATTTTCGACGGATTTCCCCCGCGCTCTCCCGGAGACCGACCCCCGTGCCCAGGCCCATTTTCCAAGGCTCGATCACCGCCCTGATCACCCCGTTCAAGGACGGCCAAATCGACGCCACGGCTTTCCAGAAGCTGGTCGAGTGGCAGATCGACCAGGGCACGCACGGGCTCGTTCCCTGCGGGACCACGGGTGAATCGCCGACGCTTAGCCATGACGAGCATAAGCGCGTCATCGAGCTGTGTATCGAGGCGGCCGCCGGCCGCGTGCCGGTGATCGCCGGGACCGGATCGAATTCGACCGCCGAGGCGATCGAGCTGACCCGTCACGCCAAGGCGGCGGGCGCGGACGGTGCGCTGGTGGTAACGCCCTATTACAACAAGCCAACACAAGAGGGACTCTATCTCCACTTCAAGGCGATCAACGACGCCGCCGACCTTCCCATCGTCATCTACAACATCCCCGGACGGAGCGTGGTCGACATGTCGGTCGACACCATGGCGCGGCTGTTCAAGCTCAAGAACGTCGTCGGTGTGAAGGACGCGACCGCCAACATGGCGCGGGCGAGCCAGCAGCGCGCCGCGCTTGGACATGATTTCGTCCAGCTATCCGGCGAGGACGCCACCGCGCTCGGCTTCATGGCCCATGGCGGCACGGGCTGCATCTCGGTGAGCGCCAATGTCGCGCCGGCGCTGTGTGCCGAGTTCCAACTCGCCTGCCTCGCCGGCAATTTCAAGCTGGCGCTTCAGCTCCAGGACAGGCTCATGCCGTTGCACGACGCGCTGTTCGTGGAGTCGAATCCTGCCCCCGTCAAATATGCCGCGGAGAAGCTCGGTCTGTGCCGCAGCGAAACGCGCCTGCCGCTAGCGCCGCTTTTGCCTGCGTCTCGCAAGAAGGTCGACGAGGCGTTGGCCGCGGTCGGTCTCGTCCTCGTCTAAGCCCAAGGTGATGTCATGGCGCCGAAGAGCGAGAGCGGCAAGCTCGTCGCCGAGAACCGGAAGGCGCGCTTCAATTACGACATCGAGGAGAAGCTCGAAGCGGGTATCGTGCTCACCGGCTCCGAGGTGAAATCTCTGCGTTCCGGCAAGGCCAATATTGCCGAGTCCTATGCCTCGACCGAGGACGGAGAGCTTTATCTGATCAACGCGCACATCGCGGAATATACCCAGGCCGGCCGTGCCAACCACGAACCGACGCGGCGGCGGAAGTTGCTCGTCCACCGCCGCGAATTGGGCCGTCTCATTGGCGCCATCCAGAGGCAGGGCATGACGCTGGTCCCGCTCAGGATGTACTTCAACGCACGCGGCATCGCCAAGGTCCAGCTGGGCTTGGCCAAGGGCAAGAAACTGCACGATAAGCGCGAGACGGAGAAGAAGCGCGATTGGGACCGTCAGAAGGGCCGCCTCATGCGCGACAAGGGGTAGATATGCAGCTGCCCCCGATCACGCTACCGGCAACCGATGGCGCGGATATCTGCCTCACTTCGTTGACGGGGTGGAGCGTCGTGGCAGTCTATCCATGGACCGGGCGGCCCGGGCAGCCGAACCCGCCGGGTTGGGACAACATTCAAGGGGCCCATGGGTCAACGCCGGAGCTTGAAGGCTTCCGCGACCTGGCCGAGTTATTCGCCGCGCGGGGCATCAGGATTTTTGGCTTGAGCAGCCAGACGACCGACTATCAGCGCGAGATGGCCGCGCGGCTGCGCCTGCCTTTTCCGATTTTGAGCGATGCCCAGGGCCAGTTCGCCGCGGCACTTGCTTTGCCCAGTTTTCCAGCCGGTGATCAGAGTTACCTGAAACGACGCACGCTTCTGATCGAAGGCGGTCGTATCGAGCACGTGTTCTACCCAATCGCAGATCCGGCACGTCACGCGGCCGAAGTGCTGAACTTTGTCATTGCCCGGCTCGACCTAACCAGTAACCCCAGCGCTCTTTGACAATTGAGATCGGTAGGTACGCTGGAGACTAAAGACTCTCGTCCTCTTCGGTGTCTTCAACCGAATAGCCGAGCCGGTCGAGCGCCTCTTCCAGATAATCGGGCAGAAGCGGCATGCCGAGGAGATAGTCCTCGGTGCGGTTGACGCGTTCGGAGCGCGCCGTGGCCAGCGCTTCGCCAAGCTCCTCGGGCGAGAAAGATCCCCTGCCGATCCAGGCAAGCGCCACGAGGCTGACTTGCTCGTCCTCGTTGAGGTCGCGAATGAATTCCTTGAGTTCGGCCTGGGTCGCGTCGTCGGAGAAATCTTCGAGGATAGACTCGGCGTCATGGTCGGAAGTGGCGCTGTCGTCCCAGGCGGCGACCTTGGCGGCCATTTCGCGCGACTTCTGGATCACGAAGCCGATCTTATCCGTCGAGATATCCAGGTCGGCCATGGCTCATGACCTTAGGGAATGACCGGGCCAAGCATGCCCGACTTGCCGGGCGGCAGCAAGGCACGTTAGGTGCGGATTGTCGCGGCCGCCGCGCGCACGACCGTCTCGAACATTTCGGTGGTCAGCCGCCCGGTATTGGTGTTCTGCCGGGAGCAATGATAGCTGTCGAACAGGACAAGCCCGCAGGGCAGCGCATGTTTTGCGCCGTGCGCGAAGCCGAAGTCGCGTTTCCTCAATACCAACGCCTCGAGCGTCGAGTCATGGGCGATGCGGCCGAGCGCCAGGATGGTGCGCAGATTGGGCAAATCCCCGATGCGGCCGATGAGGAACTGACGGCAATGCGCGATCTCGCTTGGCGTCGGCTTGTTCGCCGGCGGCACGCAGCGCACCGCGTTGGTGATCATGCTATCGACCAGCTCAAGATCGGCCGGCGCGGAGAGATCGTGCCGGCCTTTCGCCAAGCCGACCTTCAAGAGCGTGTGGTAAAGCAGCTCGCCCGCGTAATCGCCGAGGAAGGGACGTCCGGTGCGGTTGGCGCCCTTCAGCCCCGGCGCCAGCCCGACGATGAGAAGCCGCGCATCCTCCCGACCGAAGGAGGGGACCGCCCCATTGAACCAGTCCGGATGCGCGGCTTTGTTGTCTTGGCGGAAGGCGACGAGGCGGGGGCAGAGCGGGCAGTTCCGCGGCGGCTCGGGCCTGAGGGCGTGGGTCGCTTGGACTGACATGACCCCATGCCTAGACCAAATAAGTCCGTCATGCCCGACCCAAGTGACGGGCATCCACGCCTTTCACTGAGGAGAAGCGTTAGGTCTGGATCAGGTCGCCGGGCTCGAACTCATCGAGAGGCTCCGGCTCGGGACGTCGCCGCTGCTCGCGTTGTGCCCGATCGGCCGGATCGCGGCCGATCTCTTCTTGCAGATGCGCCAGGTCGATGAACTGGTCCGCCTGGCGGCGCAGCTCGTCGGCGACCATCGGCGGGTTGGTGGTCAGGGTTGAGACGACGCTCACCCGCTTGCCTTTATGCTGCAACGCTTCGACCAGCGAGCGGAAATCGCCGTCACCGGAGAACAGCACGATGTGGTCGAGGTATTCCGACAGTTCCATGGCGTCGACGGCAAGTTCGATGTCCATGTTGCCCTTGATCTTCCGCCGGCCCGCCGCGTCGACGAACTCCTTGGTCGGCTTCGTCACCATGGTGTAGCCGTTATAGTCGAGCCAATCGATCAACGGCCTGATCGAGGAATACTCCTGGTCCTCGACGAGCGCCGTATAATAGAGGGCTCTCACCAGCTGCCCTTGGCTGCGGAACAGCGCCAAGAGCCGCTTGTAGTCGATGTCGAAGGCTAGCGATTTGCCGGTGGCGTAGAGATTGGCGCCGTCGATGAAGAGGGCGACGCGCTCGGTCGGATAGAAATTCATTTTCGCTCCTTATCACTGCAATATGCGTAGAGTGAGAAAGCAGCCTCCCACAATCAGACCTCGAAGGCTGCTCCAACAAACATAGGCACGACACCGGGACGGCGCAATTGCGGGCGCGTGGTAAAATACTGGTAGGATTGGGTGCAAATCATCCCGGACCATGGGGGGTGCCCGCGGCCACGCTCGAACGTGCCATAAGCGAAATTGAACATACCGGCATCGAAGTTGAAGCTGTCTCCGCGTTTTACGAGACATCCGCGGTGGGCCGCGCCCGCCAGCCTGCTTATGTTAATGCCGTGGCTTTAGTCGATACGAACCTGTCGCCGGAAGCGCTGCTCAGGAGCCTCAAGGAGATCGAGCGACGCGCCGGCCGCCGTGGTGGCAGACCATGGGGGCCGCGCACCCTCGATATCGATATCATCGACTATAGGGGGCTGGTGCGGCATTGGCGCGCACGGCAGGCAGATTTCTCCCGAGCGGGACCGCGACCGCTGGTCTTGCCCCATCCGCTGATGCATGAGCGGCCTTTCGTGCTTCGGCCGCTGCTCGATATCGTGCCGGATTGGCGTCATCCGGTGCTGCGGCGAAGCGCGCAAGCGCTGTGGCGTGAGGCTGAAGGCAAGGGGCAGGGCCAAGTCATCAAACGCCTTTAAGGCGCTTCTGCTTGCCAGCCCCACCCGAACTGCCTAAATAGAGACCGAATCCAGCCAATTTTAAAAGGATGACCTGATGGCTCGCGTCACCGTCGAGGATTGCATCGACAAGGTTCCCAACCGCTTCGAGCTCGTGCTCCTGGCCAGCCATCGCGCCCGCACCATCTCCGCCGGCGCGCAGATCGCCGTGCAGCGCGACAACGACAAGAACCCGGTGGTGGCGCTGCGCGAGATCGCCGACAAGAAAATCGCCACCGACGATCTGCGCGAGGACTTCATCCACTCGATGCAGAAATATGTCGAGGTGGACGAGCCAGAGGCGGAAGCCGTGCCGATGCTCTCGACCGACACCAGAATGCCGGTCCTCGGCCAGGACGACCCGTCGTCCGACACTGCGATCGACAAGATGACCGAGGAAGAGCTGTTGCGCAGGATGGCGAGCCAGGCACCCTCGGACGGCTCCAATGCGGGACCCCGCGCACGCTGAGTTTGCATTCCCTTACAGGCGCGGCGAATTTCGCATTGCCTCGCCTATGAAACTTCGCGCTGAGGCTGGCGCGCCATGACGACCCGCCAATACGAGCTGGTCGAGCGCGTGCTGAGCTATCAGCCGAACGCCAACGAGGCGCTGCTCAACCGCGCCTATGTCTACGCCATGAAGGCCCACGGCAACCAGAAGCGGGCCTCCGGCGCGCCGTTCTTCTCGCACCCATTGGAAGTCGCCGCCATCCTCGCCGAGATGCGGCTCGATGACGCGACCATCGCCACCGCGCTGCTGCACGACACCATCGAGGACACCGACGTCACGCGCGGCGAGATCGACACCATGTTCGGCCGCGAGATCGGCACGCTGGTCGACGGACTCACCAAGATCAAGAAGCTCGATCTCGTCACCAAGAAGGCCGAGCAGGCGGAGAATTTCCGCAAGCTGCTGCTTGCCATCTCCAGCGACATCCGCGTGCTGCTGGTCAAGCTCGCCGATCGCCTGCACAACATGCGCACCCTTGGACATATGAAGCCGGCGAAGCGCCGGATCGTCGCCGAGGAGACCATGGATATCTATGCGCCGCTCTCCGGCCGCATGGGCATGCAATGGCTGCGCGAGGAGTTGGAGGACCATGCCTTCCGCTGGCTCAATCCCGAAGCCTATGCGGCGGTGGGCGATCGCCTGAAGATGCAGCGCGAGCAAAATCAGGGCTTGATCGACGAGATCGAGAGCGCGCTCACCAGCAAGCTCCAGGAAACCAAGGTCAAGGCCGTGGTCGCCGGGCGCGAGAAGAAGCCTTACGCCATCTGGAGCAAGATGGAGCGCAAGCAGATATCGCTCGAGCAGCTCTCCGACATATACGGCTTCCGCATCGTCGTTCCCGAGGTGGACGATTGCTATCATGCGCTTGCCGTGGTGCACACCACCTGGCACGCGGTGCCCGGCCGCTTCAAGGACTACATCTCGAACCCGAAGCAGAACGACTATCGGTCGATCCACACCACCATCGTCGGCCCGCGCCATCAGCGGGTCGAGTTGCAAATCCGCACCGAGCTGATGCACTCCATCGCTGAATACGGCGTGGCGGCGCATTCGCTCTACAAGGACACCAACGGGACGAGCCCGGACGTGGTGCCGTCCCAGGACTCAAACGCCTATCGCTGGCTGCGCCATCTGGTCGGCATGCTGCTCGACGGCGATAATCCCGAAGAGTTCCTGGAGCACACCAAACTCGAACTGTTCCAGGACCAGGTGTTCTGCTTCACGCCCAAGGGACGGCTGATCGCGCTTCCCCGCGGTGCCAACCCCATCGACTTCGCCTACGCGGTGCATACCGATATTGGCAACACTTGCGTCGGCACCAAGATCAACGGAAGGCCGATGCCGCTGGTGACCGAACTCAGAAACGGCGATGAGGTCGAGATCATAACCTCGCAGGCGCAGCTGCCACCGTCAGCCTGGCAAAGCCTCGCCGTCACCGGCAAGGCGCGCTCGGCTATCAGACGCGCCACGCGCGATGCCGTACGCGCGCAATACGGCAAGCTCGGCCGCGAGATCCTGGTGCGAGGCTTTCAGCGCCGGGGCAAGACTTTCAGCGAGGACAATCTCAACCTCGCCCTTAAGCGCCTGTCGCAGAAGACGGTCGAGGATGTACTTGCCGCGGTCGGACGTGGCGAGCTTGCTTCGGCGGAAGTGCTGCGCGCCGCCTTTCCGGAGGAGGCGCAGGCAGAGCCTGCCAAGCGCCGGCGCAAGATGAAACGCAGCGAGGAAGGCTGGTTCGGGCTCGGCAAGGTGATGGGACTCAAATTCCGCTGGCCGGGCTCCAGCGCCCGCGCCAAGAAGGATGCAAAGGACGCCTTGATCGGCATTCCGATCAGGGGCTTGCGCGGCGATCTGCCGGTGAGCTTCGCCGATGGCGGCGCGGTGCCCGGCGACCGCATCGTCGGCATCCTCACGCCGGGGCAGGGCATCACCATCTATCCCATCCATGCCGAGGCGCTGAAAGCCTTCGACGAGGAGCCCGAGCGCTGGATCGACGTCACCTGGGACATCGACGAGGACAACCCACAACGCTTCCCCGCCAAGCTCGCGGTGACGGTGCTGAACGAACCGGGAAGCCTCGCGCAAGTGGCGACCGTCATCGGCGAGGCCGACGGCAATATCCAGAACATCAGGATGACCAACCGGGTGGCCGACTACACCGAAATCCTCATCGACCTCGAAGTCTGGGACTTGAAGCACCTGAACGACATTGTGACCGGGCTGAAGGGCAAGGATATGGTCAGCAGCGCGGTCCGCGCCCTCAGCTAGCTGGCTGGCTGGCTGGCTAGTCAGCCCTGGTGTCCAGAGAAACACTAACCAAATATAATAGGGCCCTATTGCCAAAGAGCGGTCATCATCCGCTAGTAAATCGGCAGGCGTTACGAGGTGGTGATGCTGTTCAAGCGTCGCGAATCTGAGAGCATGGCGGAGAGGCTGCGGGTGCATTTATGGCCCCGCCGCAGTTGGAATCGCTCGGGCCGTTACGTGGCCTATCGCTTGCGCCGGCTGAAGGCCACGCCGCACGCGATCGCGCTCGGCTTCGCGGTGGGCGTGTTCTGGGCGGTGACGCCGTTCTTCGGCGTTCATGTTGCCTTGGCGGTCGCCCTCGCATGGTTCATGGGCGGGAGCATCGTAGCCGCCATACTCGGTACGTTCGCCGGCAACCCGCTTACCTATCCGCTGTTCTGGTACACCACCTACGAAATGGGCACTCTGATGCTCGGGGGAGAGTCCGTTCATCACCCTGTCGACCTGTCGGCTGGAATCTTCCAAGGCTCGCTGGAGCAAATTTGGCCTATCCTCAAGCCCATGTCGCTCGGCGCGATCCCAATAGGGCTCGCCCTTGCCGCGCTTTGCTATGTCGTAGTCAAGCCGCTTGTCGAGGCGTATCAGGCTCGACGCCGGCGTGAGCGCGAGCTCCGCTCAGAGCGTGAGGTTCTTGGCACGCAATGACATCTCGACCGGCGAAGTCCGGGCGCGGAGTTTCCGGCGTGCCGCCGATCCGCCTCGGCATCAACATCGATCACATCGCCACCTTGCGCAATGCGAGGGGAGGGCGCCATCCCGATCCCTTGCGCGCGGCTGAAGCGGCGGTTGCGGCCGGCGCCGACAACATCACCGCGCATCTGCGCGAAGATCGCCGCCATATTCGCGACGACGATATCGCCCGCCTCTCCGCCGCATTGGCCCCGCTCAATCTCGAAATGGCGGTGACGCCGGAGATGCTGGCCATCGCTCTTGAAGTCCGTCCCCAGGCGAGCTGCCTTGTGCCTGAGCGGCGCGAGGAGCTAACCACCGAGGGCGGACTCGATGTCGCAAGTCAAATCGATACGCTTACCCCTTTCGTCGGCCAGCTCCGGCGCGCCGGCATCCATGTCTCTTTATTCATCGATCCCGAACTCGCGCAGATTCACGCCTCGCGCCAGGTCGGCGCCGACGCCATCGAGCTGCATACCGGCACTTATTGCGCTGCCGCGTCCGCAGGCGATCGCACCGCGTTGAAGCGCCAGCTTAAGCGTCTTGAAGATGCTGCACGCGAAGCCGCCGCTATCGGGCTTGAAGTCCATGCCGGGCACGGCCTCGACTATGACAATGTCGGCGCTGTCGCCGCGATTCCCGAAATCGTCGAGCTGAATATCGGTCATTACCTCGTTGGCGAAGCGCTCTTTATGAGCCTTGCCGAGAGTGTGGGGCGCATGCGTGCCATCATGAACGAAGCTCGCGGCAACCTTCAGCCTAGAGATACGCAAGCCAGGGCAGCCGGAACGTGACCATGATCATCGGGCTCGGCAACGATGTCATCGACATCAGGCGGGTCGAGCGCACCATCAAGCGCTATGGCGAGCGGTTCCTCACCCGCATCTTCACCGAGACCGAGCGGCGGAAATCCGACGGACGCGCCACACGCGCCGCCTCTTACGCCAAGCGCTTCGCCGCAAAGGAGGCTTGCGCCAAGGCGCTCGGCACCGGTTTTAGGCATGGCGTGTTCTGGCGCGACATGGGGGTGGTCAATCTTCCCTCAGGACGCCCGACTCTGGTGCTCACCGGCGGCGCAGCACGAGCGCTTGCCCGTATCACGCCGGAGGGCCATGACGTGCGCATCGATCTCACCATCACTGACGATTTCCCCACGGCGCAGGCCATCGTCATCATCTCCGCCTTGAAACTCCCAGTCCACGATTGACCAATTTGCCTGATCACCGTGGAGAGGCTATAGGGGCCCGTCCCGGGGCGGTTTCCGAGCAATTATCCAAGGAGAGAGCTTCGCACGATGAGCGTCGAGGCCGAGAAAACCGAAGCGAAAGGTGGGATGCGGGACACGGTCCGCGTCATCATCCACGCGCTGATACTCGCGCTGATCGTTCGTGTGTTCCTGTTCCAACCTTTCAATATCCCATCGGGCTCGATGATTCCGACGCTCCTGATCGGAGACTATCTCTTCGTCTCGAAATACAGCTACGGCTACAGCCGCTACTCCTTCCCCTTCGGATTGAATCTGTTCTCCGGCCGGGTGTGGGCCACGGACCCAGAGCGCGGCGACGTGGTGGTGTTCAAGCTGCCGCGCGACAACGAGACGGACTACATCAAGCGCGTCATCGGGCTCCCCGGCGACGAGATCCAGATGATCAACGGCGTGCTGCATATCAACGGCCAAGCGGTGCCGAAGGAGAAGGTCGACGACTACGTGGTGAAGGAACCGTCTGGCCGCGAGCGGCACATGGCGCGCTTCCGCGAAACCTTGCCGAACGGCGTGAGTTACCCCGTGCTCGATCTCGTGCAATCGAGCTTCGGCGACAACACCGAGGTCTACCGGGTGCCCGAGGAGCACTTTTTCATGATGGGCGACAACCGCGACAATTCCACCGATAGCCGTTTCCTCTCCGAGGTCGGATTCGTGCCGTTCGAGAATCTGGTGGGCAAGGCGCAGGTCATTTTCTTCTCCATCGACGAACGTTCGAGCTTCTGGGAATTCTGGAAATGGCCGACCAGCGTCCGCTGGTCGCGCATGTTTGACGTGGTGAACTGAGCTTGCCAAAGCGGCGGGACACGGCGCTTGACGAGTTGGCCGCACGGCTCGGCCACGACTTCGCCGACCCGGCGCTGCTTATTCTCGCTTTGACGCATGCGAGCGCGCGCACGAGCACGAAGCCTAACGAGGATAATGAGCGGCTCGAATTCCTGGGCGACCGTGTGCTCGGGCTGGCCATCGCCGAGCTGCTGGCCGATCGCTTTCCCGACGCCAGCGAAGGCGAGCTTGCCCGCTGGTTTAATCATCTGGTCCGCGCAGAGACCTGCGCCGAGGTAGCTCAAGAATGGGATCTCGGCCGCTTAATTCTGATGAGTGGCGGCGAAGCCGGCAGCGGCGGCCGCTACAAGAAGACCATCCTCGCCAATAGTTGCGAAGCGGTGCTCGGCGCCATCTTCGCCGATGGCGGCTATGCGGCGGCAAGCGCGGTGGTGCGGAAATTCTGGGAGCCGCATCTCGGCGAGCTTGAAGAGGCCGCGCCCGATGCTAAATCCGTGTTGCAGGAATGGGCGCAAGGCAGGCGTCTGCCGCTGCCGCGCTATCTCGAAGTCGCCCGCGAGGGGCCTGATCACGCGCCACGCTTCACCGCCGAAGTACAGATCGAGGGCGTGGCGCCCGAGCGCGGGCAAGGGGCCAATAAGCGCGCGGCGGAGCAGGCGGC
>Ga0299914_10003808_pt1 | contig 10742 bp, 10 predicted proteins | sample RVTome_10_FD_201361 | JGI IMG/M metagenome (GOLD analysis project Ga0299914, IMG submission 201361) | Soil microbial communities from uranium-contaminated site in the Upper Colorado River Basin, Wyoming, United States - RVT153D57 (version 2) ... | reverse complement strand
TTGGTGACCTCGCCCTGGTCGCCGGGCGTGGTCACGATCCGGACGGCGTCACCGGAGTAGAGCGGCTCGGACGGCATCTGCGCGGGGGTGAGGCTGATGCCCGCCAACATGCGATTGGGAGAGTGCAACGAACTACCCCAGGCGGTCGCCCTGCAGCTCTGGGGCTACCTGGCCTCCCAGTCCGAGACTCGACGGCGATCGGCAGGGCGCATCCCTGAGTAGCCTCCAGCCCACAGGGACGTGACCTCGGTCGCGGCTCAGTGAACGTGGCTTGGACCGACTGGGCGAGTCGCGGCGCAGCTAGGCGCTGGATGCCCAGGACGGTGGCACAGACCAAGCGTTCGCCTGCACCGCTGCGGATCCGTCGAGTTCCGGTCGTCAACAACCTCGTCGGTGCAAGATCTAGAGAGCTTGGATGGCTTCGATGAGCAAGTCCACCGTCGCGTAGCGGTCGCCGATGCTGTGGTGCGCGCATCGCTGGATGATGTCGCCCAGCGGCGACCCGGCTGGCATCAGTGACTCGCGGCCGGTCACGATGTACGACAGCACCCAGGCGATGGAGTAGAGCTCGTTGGCGACACCGTAGTCCTTGAACGAGGTGAGCATGGGGTCGCGGATCGTTCCGCGCATCTCTGTGTTGGTCAGGGTGAAGGCTTGCGACTGGTCCTTAGCGAGGCCGAAGTCTGAGACCTTCACCTGTACATCGCCGCTGCCGTACACGCGCAGAAGGATGTTCTGCAGGCTGATGTCGCGGTGCAGGATGCCCTCGCGGTGCAGGTAGCTGATGGCGCTGAGGAATTGGAGGGCGACGTTCTTGCGGACGTGGGGCTCGAGCTTGCTGTTGCGCTTGGCGATGAAGTCGCGGAGGGTCTCGTCGCAGTACTCCATGCGGTACTCATTGCGGTCCTCGTCGTACTGGTAAACCTCGACCAGGTTCGGGTGGCTGAGCCGTTTCATGTACTCGAACTCGGCCTTGAACCGGATCAGGTCGCGTTCGCCGATTTCCTTCTTGGCTCGCTTCAGCGCGAACTTGATGCCGTAGTCGGGGTCGACGTACGAGTGCACCACGGCGTAGGAGCCGGCGCCGACCATCTGCAGGTTGGCCGGCTGGGTCTGCTTGGTGAGCTTGACCGCTGTCGCCGAGCGGGTGAAGACGGGCTTGAACCGCTCGACCTCAATCTTGGCGAAGTCTACGGGCACCGGGCTTCCGCCGCTTGGCGAGAGCCAGGGACGGCATGCTTCCAGCGCATCCTCGTAGGAGGGGTCAAACTCGACTTCGACGCCACCGCGGCGGAGGGTGTGGAGGTCATGCTCGATCTTGTCTGTGAGCCGGATCAGGTCGCGGCTGTTGTCGGCCCAGTAGTGGTTGCCGATGCGCCGGTTGACGTCGTCGAAGTGCTGGTTGAGTGATTTGTGCAGGACCCCGAACATGTGGCCCCACTCCGGGTCGTCCTCGTAGAGCCGGGCGATTCGCGGCGGCACAGATTCCGCCGCGTAGTCGGCGTGCAGGTCAGCGAACATGTACTCCAGCGGGTTGCCAGCCATCGTTCCCTCCTCTCGCCTGCGTGGCCCCATCCTCTGATGCACTTCCGACACGTCCGGGTGAGCCGCCTCAGAGGCCGGCATCGTCCCGCAGCTCCCGCAGCGTCTTGCCCGACTTCACGTGCGTCCAGTTGTGCCACCCGTCGATCTGGGACCCGACCAGATGCCCCAGGGCTGGCGACGGCGACTGGTACGGGCGACCGTTGACGTCCAGCCACCCCTGCTCCGCCACTGTCGCCTCGAACCTGTCACCCTTCCGCTTGCGCTCGTGGACGAGGACGTCGCCCACGGTGATCAGTTCCGCCTGCAGCAGTGGCAGGAGCTTCCCCTTGCGGCTCGAGACCACGGCCAGCGGTGCGGTCGCCTTGTCTCTCAGCAGGAGCCGGCGGAGCACGTCGTTGGGCTGCTCGAAGCCCTTTACATGCCGCTCTAGCTCGGCGTAGACCTCGTCGTCGATCTCGATACGATGCGGCACAGCGGACACCCGTTCTCTGACCTCTGCATAATCTGACAGTGTTCAGATTACCCAGAGAACGAGGTCCGTGCAAGCGTCTTCCACTACAAAAGTTCGTCGGGGTGCTCGGCGAGGTCGCATCGACCACCGACGGAAAATCAGGGGCGCTACGGTTGAGCCATGTAGCCAGTTCGCTCCTCGCCGCCAACATGCAATAGGGGGGCAGCCAGGTCGGGAGTGGCGCCTGCCGGACCTCCGCCTCGGCGAGAGGTGCTAGGTCACGAGCGTGCTAGGTGAGCCGTCCGTTGACGGTCCGGCGCGCTCGTGCGCGCGGCTACGGCTAGTCGTGGGCGCAATTGAAGCGAACGTTCCGCAGGCACGCTGGCTGCTCGAGTTGGGTGCAGTCGCCCCGGATCGACGTCGGTGAGCGGGCGAAGTCGCAGTCGGCCTTGAAGGCCAAGGGGCTTGGGTGGCGTCAGTGACGGCCGTGGCCGTCAGCGTCGTGATCGAGTCACCTGGCTGATGTGGCTGGCCTCGGCCGAACTGGTCGCATGACTTCGCGACCTGTTCGAGATCGATCGGAAGTCTCGCGCTCATACGGCTGTGCTCGCTGGAAGCTGATGCGAGAGCAGGAGCTGGGACCAGGCAGCCAGCGCAGGGGTGCTGTGCTGACGGTTCCAACGGAAGTGCTCCCATCTGTCGGCAACAGTCGCGATGGCGCATCAACAGAGCCCGGCAGCATGAGCGAGCCCGTACGCTGAGTGCAGTTTGACGTGGGGGTGCGTCCCGGGCGAGTGAGGTGCACGGGACGTGTGGTATTCGACGCCTCCTAGGGGAACCGTGGATCTTGTTCAGAGTCTTCAGGGCGCGAAGCAGCTCTCAGATTTCGTTGACGGGGGCGGGCTTGCGGAGGCGGTAGCCGACATTGGCGTTCAAGCCGCGCTGGATGCGCTCAAGAAGCTGCCGCAGGCCCGGGACAAGCGCGCTCAGGTCTGGTCGGCGGTGAACCACCTCGAGCACGCCGAAGCTGCCGCGCGCACCTACCTTGAGACGCGGACTGAGGCGAAGCGCTTCCTGCGGATGACGAAGCTGGCCACCATGAGCGACAAGCGCACATACCTGCTGTGCCTCATGGCGATCGGCTACACGTACCTCGGCGAACGCGATCTCGCCGAGCGTGCCCTACGTGACGCCGAGGATGACCCTCGGGCGGTCCACCCGGCGTACGCTTCGGCGGCATTCGTGGTCAACCTCGCCAACCCGATCAGCCTGTTCGAGATGCTGTACGACCCTCATGGGGGCGACTACTGGATCAGCGTCCCCTCGTTTAGGGCGGAACTGCGAGCGTTATCCGAGTAAGCGGTTCGAGGGACACCTGGGCCTCCAGACTGCTTATCCCGTCGGAGTGGCTGTGTGGTCAGGCCAACCAGTTGCGCAAGGCGTCGCCGCCGGCGCAGTGAAACGCAGCGATCCGGCGAGCGCCGCGACCCGGCCAGAACCCGCAGCACCGCACCCCCACGCGTACCGCAGTGTCACGCGCACGGTGCGTGACACCGCGATCCAACCGTCCTGGCCGTGCCCCCGCCTGTATCCGATTGGGAGAGTGCTACCGGTCTGCCGACGCGCCTTCAGGCCACTCAGGGTAGCCCGGCTAGGTCTGCTATTTCAGACTCGCTGGCTGCGGGCAGGACCACGCGGCTGAGTAGCCCTCCGCGCCTCAATCGGGCTGGCCAGTATCGCCGGCTCCACTCGGACGACGTGGGTTTAACCCGGCCGGCGTAACTTTGTAGATCTCCTTGCATTGACACTGCCTTAAAGCTTGCCGCGCCGCGTCTGGCGGTGATCACGCGTCTGTGTGAATCACGGCTGCTGTTGCCCAGGTTGGCCTAGGTTCGACCCATGTGTCCGGAGCCGTTCGACAAGACTGTGGCGGGGAACCCGCCTGACCTGCCTGTGGGCTGGAGGAGTGGGCTCGCCGCGCTGGCTGCGGCGGCGGGTGCAGGGATCGGTCCGCCGCTGGGGCCGGTGGTGGCGGCCTCGGTCACGCCGGGGCTCCTGGTCGCGGCTCAGCACATGTTGGCCGAGTGGCAAGGTCTTCGCATCGGGCGGGCGGCCAGTGTTCTCGAGGCGGCAGCGGCTGACGCCGACGTGGAGATCTCCGAGCTCATCGAGGCGACCGGCGAGCGTGAGCCGTTCCAGATGCTTGCCGGCGAGGCGATGCAGGCCGGAGCGGGCACGCTGCTGCACGCGAAGGTACGCGCGCTCGCCCGTGCTGTCGCGACCGGGTACCAGGACGACACCACCGTCGACGTCCAACGGTTGGTGGTCGCTGCGCTCGCGGACATGGAGATCCTCCATGTCCGGGTTCTCCACCACATGGCGATCCATATGAAGGAGGTCGCCCGAGACGGCGAGGAGGACCTTGTCATGCACGACCTGGGGTCTATCGCGAGCAGCCTGCCGGGAATCTCCGAAGATGTCGCACATGCTGTGATTGGAACCTTCGACCGACATGGCCTCGTCTTCGAACGGCCCGTGGATTACGGGCACATCTTCGCTCAATTCAACGTGAAGCGCGCCGAGGAGCTCGTGGACACCACTGGATGGCTCGAGATCCCGCCGCCGGGCTGGTTCCTGTCGGACCTGGGCCTCGCCGTTCATGAGCACCTGGCCGCCGTCGCTGACTCGCGGTAGCGGCACTGCAGGGTTCGTACCCGCGTCGTCGCGCTCGCTCGACACCTGTCGGCCTTCGTGCCGTCCGGCGCAACGCGCGGCCCTGTGGCGCCCGCATTCCCACCCAGGGCGGAGATGCCGATCTGCGCAGAATTGGGCCGCAAGTCAATCAAAGCACCATCTGGTCCAGACCCCTCAAACTGCTGGAGGAAATGCAGCAACACCGAATGATGGAATAGCGCATCACCCGCTTTATCCTCATCACGAGTATCCGCCACGAAACCATTCGGGCGAACTGGGAGCCCGGCGATGGCCGCTCCTCCTACAAGGAACCGGCCTGGCGGCCCGGGTTCCGCGAATGGCTGGCGCGAGGACTGGGTCCTCTACGCCGCTACCAAGCGACGAGATCGACCGGCGTGGCCTCGACCGGGCCGACCCGATTGTTCACCGCCAGTGACGGCAATCCGCGAGGAGGCATAGCGACGTCAGCGCCGCCCTCCGGAATGGCAGGACCGCAGGCTACTTGAGGTATCCCGCCGATGGCTGTGCCGTTCCATGTACGGATCTTCACCAAGACCAAGGCGCAGGTTTGTAGGCCGCCGTGCGCTGAGGTGGGACAGCTGCCGCCAAGTCTTCTGGGCGCTTGTCACTGAGCGCCCAACTGCTGAGGTCGAGCGCCGGCGCCGCCCCAAGGTATCCATCGCCACCGTTGCGCATGAGGTCATCTACCGCGGCTGGCACCATTTTGCTCCAGACGATGCCCGGGAAGATGCTCGTCAGCCGGATCGGCCGGTCCCGCGGAAGGCCGTGGTACTGCAGGGCGGAGTTCTCTTCCTCGTGCCCGTAGTACCCAGTCTGGACTGAGTCGACGTCGCCCTCGTGCAGGCCGACCCGCACGACGTGCGCGGGGTCGTCTGCTGGCCAGATGTGCCACCAGGTCCGGCCCCGCTGGCCGGCGAAGTAGGTGTTGCGAAGTTCCTGAATAGCCGCCACCAGGTCCGAGGGCTCCCATTTCCATTCGTAGTGGACGGCGCCGCTGAGCAGAAGATATATGGCCTTCTCAAGGTCTCGAGTTGCTTGGCGTAGCCGCGAATAATCGTCTGGTGATCCACGTCGGAACTGGTCGTCGGCGAGGGGAACCGACCCGACCTCGATGTGCCGGCGCGCAGCCGGAACGTCTATCGCGGCGATGACTGCGTCGGTGACCGTCGCTTCGTCACCTCCTACAAAACTGGCGTCATCGCCGAGGATAAGTTTGCCGACCGGCTCAGCGCCGGGGGTGGGTGGGGCGCCCGGAGCATCCAGATCGGGAGTGGGCTTAATGGTTCCCGCCTGGCTCGGCAGTTCCAGAAGAGCAATCCCGACGACGCAGGCGATCCCGAGTATTACCACTGCTGCGACGAAGAGCTTTGAGTCGGAAAGGTCGCTCGGCACCCAGTTTGAGATGATGTTGGTGACGACGCCAGCGGCGATCACCAGCGCGGCAGCGAGCAGTGCCAGGGTGAAGGTGTGACGACGGCGTGAGGTTCCCGTCATGGTCACCATCATCGCGAAAGGCCGGGCATCTCGCTACGCCATGCGCGAATGCCTGTCAGGGCCAAGCTTGCACCCAAGGAGACTTGCTCGGCTCCTTCGGACGACAGGAACAAGGGAGCGGGCGTTCGATGGTGTATGACCATCGCCATCACTCCTGACCGCACTTCGCGTCGACTACCTTCGGCCGTTCCTTGGTCACTCACACGACCTATACAGCTTCTACCTGGACCGGTACTAGCCCAGATCGTCCCTAGTCTCAAACGTGGGCCCCAATCTCGACCACTTGCGCCTATGGCAGGGGTTGGGCCACGGAGATGTTGTGGCCGCGGGCCGTGCGCGGGCTACCGACGTTAGTTGACTGGCGAGTCCTCGGCGAATGCCGGACTGCGCGTGCGAATGTCGTCTGCGTGACCTCGATCCGGACCCCCCTGGCAGGCATCTACCCGTTCCGCTCGCCCGAGCCAGCTGGTGCAGTGGTGCTTCACGACGGAAATGTCGCGGTCCGGGTTGGCGACGAGGTCGTGGAGGCGCCTGGGAAATTGTGGCTAAGTGTCGAGGACGGACTCGACGTCAGGTGGTCAGTCGACCTGAGGCTTCCACTCGGACCCGTCGAGTTGCTGATCGACCGACCCGAACTGGGCCGGTCGAGTGTGGCGGGGGTTGTAAGCAACACGGGAGGAACAGGCTACGTTCCGGGAGCTGGGGTCGGCGACAGCAGCAGGCTTTCTCGAGTTGTTGTGCATTGGTTCAACCTTCCAGCGATTCTTCCGGCGGAACCGCTCGAGATTCCTGGTGGCTCTCACGCGGGCCGGTGGGTCTGTGAGGCGATGGGATGGAAGCTGATCGTCGACAAGCGGCCCGACCACACCGCTGCGGTTGAGGAAGCTCGTGGCACTGCCATTGCGGTCTTCACTCATGTGGCAGATCTCGAGCGGGTGGACGGAGCAAAGTTCACCTCACAGGACGCGAAGAGGGTGCTGTATGGATGGCAAGTGGCGTTGTCGTTCGCGACCGGCCGTTGGGTGGCGCCCGCGCTCCCAGTCGGCTTAGACGCAGATGGCAAGCGCGTCTGGGAGGAGTGGGGTTCGTGGCGGTGCAGCCGATACCACGGCTACTTCCGTTGGTGGGACACGATCCGTTCGCAGGACCTTGGCGAGTTCTGCCGCGCGTTTTTCGAGCACTGGCTAGACCCACGTTGTCATGACGCGCTTCGGTACACCGCACACCATTCCATCTGTGCGAGCAGCGACCAGGCGACGCTTGAGGCCAAGGTGATGCTGGCGCAGGCCGGGTTCGAGTACCTCGCTTGGGTTACGAACGTGCTGGAGGGCGGCCGGAGCGCCGGCAAATACAAGGCACTCTCGACGGACGAGAAGCTCTCGGAGATGCTCGACGACGCCGGCATCTCGAAGACCATCCCGGCCGAGTTCGGGGCGTTGAGCGCGCTCGCACCAATAGACAAGCAAAGTGGACCCAAGGCGATCACATGGCTTCGCAATCGCCTCGTTCACCCTAAGGACGCCGGTGAGCCCTACAGGGTCGAATCAGCCTTGGCCCAGTGTTGGATGCTGTCGGTCGAGTATCTGGATCTACTACTGCTTCACCGTCTCGGGTATCGAGGCCAGTATCTGCCCAGGCGTTCAGACACTTGGGCGCATGCTTCGGTGGCTGTGCCATGGGCATCCGGTGAGGGTTGGACGTAACCCTGTACCGATCGGGTTGTTGGCGGCGATGCGCAGTCCTACGGCGAGCCGGGCTTTCGCGCGGCTAGTGAGACGCTTCCGTGGGGTCCGCGATCGCACGACAACGGGCTCGCGGTTCGCGCATCCCTGGATGCCAAGGACGACGCAGCGGAACGGATAAGTGCGGCGTGGACGGCCTGTTGCCGGTGGGCGCCCTGTAACGCCCCGTTGTGCTCCGGCCTTCCATGTAGGGCTCGATGTCATCGGTCCTGACGAGGACGTCGAAGTCGACGTCGTTCAGTCGGCGTGCCTGCGCCGCCGCGTCCAACTCGTCAGCGCTGTGACGCGCCCATGTGATCCACTGTTGGAAGATGGCTGCGTCGCGCTTCTCGGCGACGGCCTCGAGCTCGCGCAAAATGCGCGCAGTTCTCGGGCAGTCCGCCAGTCGTCCATCGCCTGAGCGAACGCCACGCGCCGCAACTGCTCGGCCGCCTAGGATCGCCAACCCGACGTGATATGTCCGCTCCGCCTCGACCATGAGCGAACGGTACGTCGTTGTTGCTCCACAGATGGGGACCTTCGCAGCTTCGCCCTCCCGTGGTCGTCCGTAGTGACGGACAGCGGCTAGTCCCGGAGTAGAGCGAGCGGGTCGCGGAGTGAGCCGATCACGAGGAAGGCCGTGCCGTCGTCGCGGCTCGGTCCCGGCCCGCGGAGGCACACTCCGCCAAGCGCCTCTCCGGCGTCGAGCCGCTTCGCGAGGCTCGCAGCCTTGCCACGCTGGACGAAGGCGAACCGGTTCCGTGAGCCCGGAGCGTGGAGCGCGACCGCGTTTCGGTCATGAGTGTTGTCCGGCTCCCGGCGTAACTCGACAGGACGGCCCTTCGTCAGGTCTGCCGTCCGGAAGGTTGACGCATGATGTGCCGCGCCGCGAGCGTAGGTCGTCACGAGACCGAGAGCCCTGAGCCCCGGCCCTTTCGGGTTGACGAGGGAGCCACCGACGTCGGGCAACCAGAACGCGAGCCGATCTCCTGCGTCGACGAGGCGGAGCATCGGCAGGCCGTCGGCGTCGCGTATCACGTGACCGGGCTCGAGCTCCTTCGGCAGGTAGTCCGACCTGACCGGAAGCCCGCGTGGCATGAAGACCGAGGGCCACCCTTCGACATTGCGCCGTGCGAGGACGCCGAGAAGGGCCTTCCAGTCGTTGGCGGTCAGAATGTGCCCTCGACGGCGGACTCATTCGAGTTGTCGGGCTCGTCGAAGGAGAGTGCCGCTCGCCACGTGCCCGCGCCTGCGACCGCGTCGTCGGCCGGGAAGACTGCCTGCCAGGTGTCGCCGATGCGCTGAGGACTGGCGTCAGGCACGTAATGATTCATCGCCGGGGAATCGAGCCGACAATAGAACCGCTCCTGGACCTTGCCGTCTCGGAAGCGGAAGCCGAACCTATGGATGGGCCCGTTCTCGCCGCCGATCAACTCGACGGAGAGCAGCCACGGGCTCGACGCAGATTCGAGATCCCCGTCGACCTTCCACGAGAACGCGACCTGCGTCGCTCGGCGGTTCACCTTTGCATCAATCAGACGAGGCATGCGCCCACTATCGCAGGGGACGAGCATCCGATCCCGCCAGCCATGAGGGCGTCCCCTCGTAGGATCGCCTACGTGAAGCGACTGAGTACCGAGGCGTATCAGGCGCTGCGTGACGCCCTTGCCGTGATGACGTGGTTCAAACGGCCGTTCAAGACGTTCCTCCGGACCTCCCTTCGCGACCACCCCGAACTTCTCGTCGGACTGGACTTCGACGGCGGCACGAAGCGCGAGGTCTCAGACGACCTCGTCGGTCGGCTCGCCGATGGAGAGACCCGCTATCAGGACGTGACGATCCGACTGATGTTGGAGGTCGCCGCCCTTACCCGCTTCCCTGACATTGAACGCCTCGAAGAGCCCGACCGATCGCTGCGGCTCGACGAGGCGAAGGACGCCGTCGCGCGCATGAAGACGATGACCGAACAGTTCGCCGATCGGATCGCCGAGCAGGAACGCCTGGAAGCCGAGCGCGCCTCGCACAAGGCGCAAGCCGTCGCCCTCCGCCACTTCGAGGACGACCTCGCCGACCTGAAGCAGCGCTTCCTCGCCTTGAACACGGCAACCGATGCACGGCAGCGCGGGTACGACTTCGAGAGGTTCCTCGCGGACCTCTTCAAGATCTTCGACATGGAGCCCCGGCTCGGCTACTCGACCGATCTCGAACAGATCGACGGCTCTCTCACGTTCGACACCGACGACTACATCGTCGAGGCGAAGTGGATCGCGGAGACCGTGAGCCGCGAGAGCGCCGACGCTTTTGCGGCGAAGGTGCGCCGGAAGGGAAAGAACGCCCTCGGGCTGATTATCGCCGTGAACGGCTTCTCCGGACCGGCTCTTCGCGCGTACGACGAGAAGACCCCGTTCCTCACGATGGGCGGCGGCGACCTGTTCCTCGTGCTCGACGGCCGCGTTCGGCTCGACGAACTCCTGAAGGCGAAAAAGCGCCACGCGAACGAGACAGTGTCTTGTCACCTCCCCGCCTCGGCGGTCGTGAACTAGCCTCGCCAGTAGCTGGGATCCGTGTGGTGGAGCGCTTGAACATCCGTCAGGGACCGGCTCGTCCCCTGGGGGCGACCGATTGGTCGCCATCGAACGGGTGCCAACAGGGGAGAGGTGCCATTCACGCTTAGACCGTGGGTGTGGGATTCGCCGGCCAGCATGCGATAGGGAGAGGGCAAGCCCGAGTCGGCACGACGGCGGGCTGGCTCGACTGGGTGACCGCCGCGGCGCCCGGTCAGGTTACCGGCAGCGCGTCCGTTTGGCCCAGAATCG
>Ga0299914_10003806_pt1 | contig 10743 bp, 8 predicted proteins | sample RVTome_10_FD_201361 | JGI IMG/M metagenome (GOLD analysis project Ga0299914, IMG submission 201361) | Soil microbial communities from uranium-contaminated site in the Upper Colorado River Basin, Wyoming, United States - RVT153D57 (version 2) ... | reverse complement strand
GGCTCGCCGGCGGCACCGACGCGCCGCGTCGCCGCTGCCGGCACGCGGCGACGCATTGGTGGTCTCCGCCGCGGTCGGCTCGCTCGTCGCCCTGTCGATCGTGTTCATGGCCGACCGCTGGCGCGCCGATCAGCTCGTCTATGGCCGCTACAACGACGTCGCCGGCGCGCCGCTCGTCGTGCTCGGGTTGGCGGCGCTCGCCGGCACGCGGCGCCTCGGCTCGATCCTGCGCGACCTGACGCTGGTCGCCGGGCTGATCGCCGTCACCGGCGCGGTGCTGTGGCTGCTGCGCCGCGACGACCTCGGCGCCGGCGTCGGTGTGCGGGCGATGATCCTCGGCCTCCAGCCGTTCATCGGCAGCGACGACTCGATCGACGTGCTGCCGATCACCGTCGCGGCCCTCGTGATCGTCAGCGCCCTGGCCGGCTGGGCGGCGATCGGGCGCCTCGGCGGCTTGCGTCCGGCCGTGCTCGCCGCGGTCGCCGGGCTGGTGGCCATCGGCTGCCTGCGCGCCGACGAGGCGATCAACCGCAACCGCAACGGCTGGGCCGGCGCCCGCTCGGTGGCCACGCTCCAGGACGGCGTGCTCCCGGCCGGGGCGACGATCGACTTCGTGCTGCGCGAGCGCAGCAACGACACCGGGGCGATGATGGTCTACCAGTTCTACCTGCCGACCAATCCGTTCGACGTGGTTCCTCGCCCCGATCTCGACGAGCCGTCGACGCCGTACGTGTTCGCCCGCTCCGACGACGAGCGGTTGCTCGAGTCCGGGGCCGAGGTCGCCTGGACGGACCCGACGCGGCCGATGGCACTCTGGGTGCTACCCGGTCTCGGCTGACGCCTCTTCCGTCTCGTCGCGCGGTCGCCGCGTCGGCCCGAACACTCCGGCGAGCAGGCAGCCGGCGGCGATCAGCACACCGGCGACGAGCATGCCGCCCGACACGTTGCGCGCCAGGTCGCCACCGGGGAGCGAGCGCAGGGCCGTCGGCGGCGGGCCCTGGTCGCGGGGCCGGAGCATGGCGATCGGGGACTTGTCGACGGGGACCTTCGAGAGGGTCCAGATCGCCAGCACTGCGATGACGACCACCGGCAGCACCCGCGGCACGACACGGTCGGCGGCGAGCACGGCGAACGTGGCGAGCACGCCGAGCACCGGCAGGAAGTAGCGCGGGTACCAGTTGCCGCCGCCGGAGATGTGCTGGGCGACGGTCAGGGCGATGAGCAAGACGGACACCAGCCCCGGCACGAGCGCGAGGCCGAGGTGGACGCGCCGGCCTTCGTCGTCGCGGTCGCCGGTGCGACGGACGAGCAGCAGCGTGATGAACCCGGCGGCGAGGACGATCGCCACGGCCGTGCCGAAGCGCGGATAGGTCCACTCCATCGGCGCCGTCGAGAGCGTGCGGCGATAGAGGAATCCCCACACCTCGCCGCGCTTGGCGATGTCGACGATCGAGCCGACGTCGGCGCGGCGGAAGTAGCGCAGGACGAAGTCGGACCCGCCGACGTCGCCGTAGAGGGTCATGTTGCGGAGGTAGTACCAGCCGAACGCGAGCGCGGCGGGCCCGAGGCCGACGAGGCCGATGCGCACGGTGCGCCGCAGCCGATCGCCGAGCGTGCCGCCGCCGAAGAGACGGGTGAGGCCGAGGAGGCCGACAACGGCCACGCTGAGCAGCATCGTGGCGGTCCGCGCCCCCGTGGCGGCGACCGCCATCGCCGAGAGCAGCACGAGGTCGCGTTTGCTGTCACCACGGCGGAACAGCCGCGTCGCCGACCAGAGCAGTCCGGTTGCGGCGGCGAAGCCGAGCCCGTCGTTCATCCCGCGGGAGAACATGATGATCGCCTGTGGCGTCAGCGCGGCGAGCGCCGCGGCGGCGAGCCCGATCCTGCGCAGGCGGGTCAGCTCGGTGGCGAAGAGGTAGGTGAACACGATGCCGGCGGCGGCGAAGGCGACGTTCTGCAGGCGGAGGAAGAGCAGCCCTCCGTCGGCCCGGTCGGTGAGGTTGGAGTACCAGATCGACGGAGCTGCGACGACGTAGTTGAGCGGCGGGTGGTTGGCCACCCAGACACCGCGGTAGCGGCGGTCCGGGCTGGACACCATCTCCGCCGCCCACTGCGTCGCGGTCGACGGCACGTCGGCGAGCGTCTCCACCTCGGGGAGCTGGAACGAGGCGACGGCGTGGGCGTAGCCGAGGTGCGACTTCTCGTCGGTCTCCCAGAACGGTGGCTGTTGGAAGGCGAAGATCGTCGCCAGGCCGACGAAGGCGAGGACCACTCCGACGAGCCCGACGACCTCGACCGGTGGGCGGCGCCGCGGGGCGCGCGGAACGAACTCGATGTCGTCGGTCTCGGCTCGTGTGGCGGGGGCGGCCGTCGCTGGCGCGACGAGGAGCTCGTCAGTCGTGATCGAAGCAGCGTACGCGGGACGGCCGGATCGTGCCATCCGCCCGGTCGTCAGCTGTCGATGGCGGCGCGCACGTCGGCGACGTACGCGCCGACCGCGTCAGGACCCGACTCCATCAGCCGGCGCACCACCGAGGCGCCCTGCACGACGCCGTCGGCCACCTCGCACGCCTCCCGCGCCTGCTCGGCGTTCGACACCCCGACGCCGACCAGGACCGGTCGGTCGGTGATGCGCAGCAGCCTGGCGGCGAGCGCTGTCGCCGTGCGGGCGAGCGCCTCGCGCTCGCCGGTGACGCCGAGCAGCCCGACGGAGTAGACGAAGCCGCGGGCCCTGGCGACGACCCGCGTCAGGCGCTCGTCCGACGCCGTCGGGGCGGCGAGCATGATCGTCTCGACGCCGGCGTCGTCGGCCGCCGCGGTCCACGGCGGGGACTCCTCCAACGGCAGGTCGGGCAGAATGCACCCGCTGATCCCGGCTGCGACGAGCCTTCCGGCGAAGCGGCGGTGCCCGTCGTGGTGGACGAGGTTGTAGTACGTCATCACGGCGAGCGGGATACCGACGTCGAGCGCGGCAGCCTCGTCGAGGACGGCGGGCGGCGTGGCGCCGGCGTCGAGCGCGACCTGCGAGGCCTGCTGGATGACGGGGCCGTCCATCACCGGGTCGGAGAAGGGGATGCCGATCTCGACGCCGTCGGCTCCGTTGGCTGCAGCCGCCCGCACGGCATCGGCCCAGCCGGGGTGGCCACCCGTGATGTAGGGAACGAGCAGCTTGCGTCCCGCCGCCTTCGCCGCCGGGAAGACGTCGCCGAACCGATTCACCCCGCCCCCTCGGCGCCGAGGATGTCCAGCGCCTGGGCGACATCCTTGTCGCCGCGGCCGGACAGGTTGACGAGCACGGTGCCGCCGGCGAGCCGCGGCGCCTCGCGAATCACCCAGGCGACCGCGTGCGCCGACTCGAAGGCGGCGAGGATCCCCTCGGCACGGGCGAGGCGCACGAAGGCGTCGAGCACCTCGGCATCGCTCACCGGCGGATACTCGGCGCGCCCGATCGCGTGCAGGTGGGCGTGCTCGGGACCGACGCCTGGGTAGTCGAGACCGGCGGAGATCGATTGCGCCTCGGACACCTGGCCGTACTCGTCCTGCATCAGGTAGCTGCGCATCCCGTGCACGACGCCGGGCACACCCTGGCCGACGGCGGCCCCGCCGGCGGGCTCGACGCCGACGAGGCGGGTCGAGCCGTCGACGAAGCCGGAGAACAGCCCGATCGCGTTCGACCCACCGCCGACGCAGGCGACGACGACGTCGGGCTCTCCTCCGGTGAGCGCCCGGCACTGCTCGGCCGCCTCGTCGCCGATCACGCGGTGGAACTCCCGCACCATCCAGGGATACGGGTGCGGGCCCATCACGGAGCCGATGCAGTAGTAGCTCGCCTCGACGTTGGCCACCCAGTCGCGCAGCGCCTCGTTGACGGCGTCCTTGAGCGTCCGGCTGCCGCTCTCCACCGTCTCGACCTCGGCGCCGAGGAGTCGCATGCGGAAGACGTTGAGCTCCTGGCGCTGCACGTCGACGGCGCCCATGTAGACCTTGCACTCGAGCCCCATCAGCGCCGCAGCGGTGGCGGCGGCGACGCCGTGCTGGCCGGCGCCCGTCTCGGCGATGAAACGCGGCTTGCCCATGCGCTTGGCGAGCAGCGCCTGGCCGAGCACGTTGTTGATCTTGTGCGAGCCGGTGTGGTTGAGGTCCTCGCGCTTGAGCAGCAGGCGGACGCCGAGCTGACGACCGAGGTTGTGGCACTCGGTGAGCATCGACGGCCGCCCGGCGTAGTCGCGCAGGATCGCGTCGAGGTCGGCGCGGAAGGCGGCGTCGGCCCAAGCCTCGCGGAACGCGGCCTCGAGCTCTTCGCACGCGGGGACGAGCGTCTCGGGAACGTAGCGCCCGCCGAACTCGCCGAAGCGGCCGGCAGCCGTCGGCTCCCTCATTCGTCGCTGGACCAGTCGTAGGGGAGGTCGCCGGCGGCGACGTACGGCTCGCGCGCCGCGGCACGGGCACGCTCGACGAAGCGCTTCACCTTGAGCGGGTCCTTCTTCCCCGGTGCCCGCTCGACGCCCGTCGCCGCGTCGACGCCCCACGGCTCGACCGTCTGCACGGCATCGGCGACGTTGTCCGGCGACAGCCCACCGGCGAGGATCACGCGCACCCCCTCGGGCACCTCACCGACGAGCGTCCAGTCGAAGAGGTGGCCGGAGCCCGGCGTCGATCCATCGAGCATGATCGTGTTGGTGGCCAGACGGTCGGCGAGAGCGACCCGCGCCGAGCCGGCGGCAAACGCCTTGATCACGAACGGCACCGACTCCGCGACCTTGGCGACGACCTCGTCGGACTCGTTGCCGTGGAGCTGCGCCGCCTTGACCCCGGAGCGGTGGACGAGCTCGACAACTCGCTTGGGATGCTCGTCGCGGAACACACCGACGGTGAGGATCTCCGGGGGCAGCCGACGCGTGATGTCGAACACCTGCTGCACGGGCACCTGGCGCACGGATGGGGCGAAGATGAAGCCGACCGCATCGGCACCCATCGCGACGGCGAGCAGGGCATCGTCTTCGGTGGTGATCCCGCAGATCTTGACGAACATGCGAAGAGGTACGGTACCGGCTGCCGCCCGGCGCGGCCGGGTTTGGTTGCCTCGACCGCGGCGCCGCGCCGAGAACCGGGACGCGACCGCCAGCCGCACTCGTGTACGCTTGCCGAACATCGACACGCGCGACCACGTGCAGCTGGAGGGCCCCGACGGCGCCGCCGGCCGTGAGGGCCCACGCGGCAACGACTTCGTCCGCTCGCTCGAGCGCGGGCTCGCCGTGATCAAGGCGTTCGACGCCCACTCGACGTCGCTCACGCTGAGCGACGTGAGCCGCCGCACCGGCCTCACGCGCGCCGCCGCCCGCCGCTTCCTGCTCACCCTCGCCGAGCTCGGCTACGTCCACCACGACGGCAGGGCGTTCTCGCTACGGCCGAGCGTGCTCGACCTCGGCTTCGCCTACCTCTCGTCGATGGGCCTGCCCGAGGTCGCCCTGCCGCACATGGAGCGCCTGGTCGCCGACGTGCAGGAGTCGTCGTCGATGTCCGTGCTCGACGGCACCGACGTGATCTATGTCGCCCGCGTGCCGACGCGACACCGGATCATGGCCGTGTCGATCGCAGTCGGCACCCGCTTCCCCGCCTACGCCACCTCGATGGGGCGCGTGCTGATGGCCGGCATGGACGACGACGAGCTCGCCGCCTTCATCGCCGCCAACGAGCTGCGCTCGATGACCGCGGCGACGATCCACGACACCAGCGCCCTGCGCGCCGAGGTCGACAAGGTCCGCGAGCGCGGCTACGCCATCATCGACCAGGAGCTCGAGGACGGGCTCCGCTCGGCGGCCGCCCCGGTGCGGTCCGAGACGGGTGCCACCGTCGCCGCGATCAACGTCTCGGTCCACGCCAGCCGGGCGACCGTCGAGCAGATACGCGACCACATCGTGCCCAAGCTGCTGCGGACGGTGGCGGAGGTCAGCGCCGATCTCGCCTCCGTCGGCAATGCCGCCACGCACGGCCGTTAGGCGGCGTCCGGCGCGGCCCCTGCCATCAGCAGACCCCTGACATCAGCAGACCCAGGCGCGTCGGGGTGCACTCCTCGCGTGCGAGCACGCCGGTGATCCTCCCGCCCGCCATCACCGCCACCCGGTCGCTGAGGGCGAGGATCTCGTCGAGATCCTCGGAGATCACCACCACGGCGAGGCCGGCGCGGCGCGCGGCCATCAACCTGGCGTGGATGTACTCCGCCGCGCCGATGTCGACGCCGCGCGTCGGCTGCGCGGCGACGAGCACACGTGACGCCGCCGACAGCTCGCGGCCCATGATCAACTTCTGGATGTTGCCGCCGGACAGCGACACCGTCAGCGTGTCGAGCGTCGGAGCCCGCACGGCGAACGCATCGACGACGGCGCGACAGTGGGCGCGGATCGCCCCGCGGCGAAGCATGCCGCGGCGGGCGAAGGTGGCCGAGCCGTGGTCGAGCAGGAGGAGGTTCTCCCACACTGCGAACGACCCGATCGCCCCCTCGCGCATCCGCTCCTCGGGCACGTAGGCCAGCCCCGCCCGGCGGACGAGCTTCGGCGGCGCGTTGGTGACGTCCGCTGCGCCGATGGCGACCGTGCCGGCCGCAGCCGGCCGCAGGCCGGCGATCGTCTCGGCGAGCTCGCGCTGGCCGTTGCCCGACACACCGGCGATACCGAGGATCTCTCCGGCGGAGACGTCGAACGACACTCCGTCGAGTGCGGCATGCCCGCGATCGCCTGTCGCGCACAGCCCGCGCACGGTGAGCGTCACGTCGCCGCCGTCGCCGCGCGGGAGCCGGTCGGGCGCGAGCTTCACGGGGCGGCCGACCATCAGCTCGGCGAGTTGCTCGCGGCTCGTCTCGGCCGGTGTCACCTCGCCGGTGACGGCGCCGTCGCGCAGCACCGTGATGCGGTCGGCGAAGGCGATCGCCTCGTGCAGCTTGTGGGAGATGAAGACGAGACCGCGGCCGGCGTCCGCCATCCGCCGCAGCACGGCGAGCAGCTGCTCGACCTCCTGCGGGGTGAGCACGGCAGTCGGCTCGTCGAGGACGAGCAGCCGCGTCTCGCGGTACACGGCCTTGAGGATCTCGACACGCTGGCGCTCGCCGACCGACAGTTGCCACACCAGCGCTTGCGGGTGGACGCCGAGGTCGTACTCCTCGCTGAGCTCGGCGAGGCGGGCGACGACCTCGCCGTGGCGCACCCGGCCGCGCAGCCCGAGGGCGACGTTCTCGGCCACGGTGAGCGTCGGCACGAGCATGAAGTGCTGGTGGATCATCCCGATCCCGGCCGCGATGGCGTCCTTCGGCGAGCGCGTCCGCAGCGGCGTGCCGGCGAGCAGCACGTCGCCTTCGTCGGCGCGCTGGAGCCCGAAGAGCACCTTCATCAGCGTGCTCTTGCCGGCACCGTTCTCGCCGAGCAGGGCGTGGACCTCCCCGGCGTACACGTCGAAGTCGACGCGATCGTTGGCGACGACGCCCGGGAACCGTGTCGTGATGCCGCGCATCTGCAGGAGCGGCTGCAGGCCGGCCGTCCCCTTGCTCGGCACGGAACCCGGGTCGTTCATCGGGTCGGGTCAGGCGCCCGTCGTCGCCGGCGCCGAGTCGATGCCGACGCCCGTGGTGAGCTCGCCGGTGACGAGCAGGCCGATCGTCTCGTCGGCCGCCGCCTGCACGTCGGCGGGGAGCTCGAACTCGAGGTTGTGCTCGATCAGCAGGCCCTGGTTGGCGAGTGTGATCTCGAAGGACTCGCCGCCGAGCGTGCCCGTCCGAACGTTCTCGACGAGCGAACCGAGGACCACCTCCCAGTGGTACACCTGGCTGGCGACGACGACGTCGGGCGCCAGCTGCGCCTGGTTGCTCTGCGTGCCGAACCACAGCACGCCCTCCTCGTTGGCGACACCGATCGCGCCGACGGTCATCTGCGCCGTGCCCGTCAGCACCGTGGCGCCGCCACCGATGAACGTCGACGCCGCCTCGGCGGCGAGCGCGGCGTCGCTGAACGACTCGGTGTAGTTGACTCCGACGGTGGCATCCGGATTCGTCGCCAGCACCCCGGCGTGGAACCCGTCGACGTAGAGCTTGGCGTCGCCGACCTCGATCGGTCCGATGATCCCGATCGAGCCCTCGCCGGCCAGCAGGGCGGCCATCGTGCCCATCACGTAGCCGCCCTGGTCGGACGCCGCCGAGTAGGCCGACACGTTGGAGAGCCCGAACGTATTCGTCTCGGTGCCCCAGGCGAACGCCGTGTCGGGGAAGTCGGGGGCGATCTCCTGCAGCGGGCCGCCGTACTGCGAGCCGTGGGCGATGACGAGGTCGTGGCCGTCCTCGGCGTACCCCCGCAGGGCCGACGCGGCGTCCTCGACGACGAACAGGTTCTCGCTGTAGACGAACTCGTCGATCGCCCCGGCGTCCTGCATCCGCGTCAGCGAGTCGATCATGCTCTGCGAGAAGGCGAGGTCGTTGGCCGCGCTGGGGCTGACGACAGCGACGGTGAACGTGTCCTCACCCGACGCCGCCGCCGTCGTCGCGGCGAGGGCGAGCGTGCCGAGGGCGACACCCGCCGCGGCCGCAAGCGCCGCGACGCTTCGCTTCGTACTGTCCATGTGGTTGCTCCTTTGTCGAGGACGATTGCGACGAGCTTGACAGAACCGGTCAGCCGCCGCGCACGAACGGCAGGGTGAGCGCGGCCGGCTGCTCGGCTCGGCGGCGGGCGATCACGGCGAGAGCGACGACGGTCAGCACGGCGGGGGCCATCGTCATCAGGCTCGCCGCACTGCCGGCGACGATGCCGAGCGACTTGAACTGGTTGACCGTGGCGTTGAGCAGCCCGTACAGCAGCGAGCCGGCGAACACCCACTGCGGCCGCCACGAGCCGAAGTAGACGAGGGCGACCGCGATGAAGCCGATGCCGTTCGTCAGGTTCTGCTGGAACGTGCCGATCTCCAGCACGAGCGCGGCGCCGGCGACGCCGGCGAGGGTGTTGGCGATGAGGATCGTGACCGCGCGCGTCGCCACGACGCTGACGCCGAGGCTGTCGGCTGCCGCCGGTGTCTCGCCGACGGCGCGGATGTTGAGCCCGAAGCGGGTTCGGTTGATGACGACGGCGACGATCGGGACGAGCAGGATGGCGGCGTACACGAGCGCGCTGTGCTCGAAGAACATCGTCGACACGTGCGGGATGCGCCCGAGCAGCGGGATGTCCAGCGCCGGCAGCCTCCGCACCGGCAGGGGCGTGCCGACCTGCTGGCGGAACAACAGCTCCGAGCTGCCGAGCCCGAAGAGGTAGATGCCGATGCCGCTGATCCCTTGCTCGCCGCGGAACAGCAGCGTGACCACGGCGTAGGCGAGGCCCATCACGGCGCCGACGCCCGCGCCCGCGGCGACGGCGAGCCAGTGGGTGCCTTGCTCGAGGGCGACCCAGTAGGCGAAGAAGGCGCCGAGGAGCATCACGCCGTCGACGCCGAGGTTGAGCACCCCGCTGCGCTGGCCGATCGTCTCGCCGAGCGCGGCGAGCGCATACGGCGTCGCCAACCGCAAGCCCGAGGCGAACGTGGCGACGAGCACCGAGACGGTGAAGAAATCACTCATGTGGCGAGCGCTCGCGTCGCGGCGCGGGCGCGGAGGCGGCGGCGTACGTCGACGCTGGCGACGACGAACACGACGACGATGCCGTTCATCGCGACGACGAGCGAGCCGGGGATCTGGATCTCGCGCTGCATCGCGTTGGCCCCGACGAGCAAGCCGCCGAACAGCAGCGACGCCGGCACGGTGAGCAGCGGGTGGAGGCCGCCGAACAGCGCGGCGACGATGCCGTTGAAGCCTGCCGACCCGGTGAATCCGGTGGACGAGCCGTCGGTGACGAAGCGGTGGCTCTCACTGCCGGCGACGAGGATCGCCCCCCCGAGCCCGCACATCGCCCCGCTGATCGTCAGGGCCAGCATCGTCATCCCGCGCACCGGCATGCCCGCATAGCGCGAGGCATGCGGGCCGGCACCGACGGCACGCACGCGGTAGCCGAGGGTCGATCGCCAGAGGAACAGCCAGGCGCCGACCGCCGCGGCGATGGCGACCACGATGCCCAGGTGGAGGCGGGTGCCACCGAGGAGGATCGGCAGGTCGGCGCTGGGCGGCAGGCGCTCCGTCTGCGGGATGCGCATCCCGCTCGCCGCCTGGGCAGGGTCGATCAGCGGTCCGCGCAGCAGGTAGGTGACCACCTGCACGGCGACGATGTTGAGCATGATCGTCGAGAGGATCTCGTTGACTCCGGCGAACGCCTTGAGCCCGCCCGGGATCGCCCCCCAGAACGCCCCGCCGAGCATCCCGGCAAGCAACACCACCGGCAGCACCACCGGGCGCGGCAGGTCCCCGAGGCCGAGGGCAGCGACCGTTCCCGCCAGGGCGCCGAAGAGCAACTGGCCCTCGCCGCCGATGTTGATCACCCTGGCGCGGAACGACACGCAGATGCCGACGCCGACGAGCAGCAGCGGCGTCGCCTTGGCCGCCGTGTCGGCGAGCTCCGACCGCCCGCCGAACGCCCCGTCGAGCAGCGCGGCGAAGCCACGCCACGGCGAGGCGCCGAGGGCGGCGATCATCACCGCCCCCACGGCGAACGCGCCGAGCACGGCGACGAGCGAGACCGCGGTCCCGCCGAGTCGTGTCCGGAGCATCGCCGCAATGTAACGACCCGCCCGTCGCGCCGCATCTCGACCGGTCTCCATTGCGATCTTGCACGATACTTCGTGAGC
>Ga0299914_10003805_pt1 | contig 10744 bp, 3 predicted proteins | sample RVTome_10_FD_201361 | JGI IMG/M metagenome (GOLD analysis project Ga0299914, IMG submission 201361) | Soil microbial communities from uranium-contaminated site in the Upper Colorado River Basin, Wyoming, United States - RVT153D57 (version 2) ... | reverse complement strand
CGGATGGCCGCCGTGAGCCCGGCGCAGCCGCCGCCCGCGACGACGACGTCGACGTCGTAGTGCCATTCGAGGCTGTCGGCGCCGGTGGAGGCGCCTTGCGCACTGGCTTCACCTGCGTCGAGCAGGGCGGCCGCGCCGATTCCGGCGGCAGCGCCCGTCTTGACGAAGTCTCGCCGGCTCAAGCCATTGCGGCACTCGGGATCGGTCCGCGTATCGTCGCGTTTCTTATCGGCCATGCTGTCTCCCCCCGGAGTGACCTATGAGCAACGTTAGCAGGGGACGCGGTCTGCGACAAATGTAATCACCAGTGACACGCGAGCCGAGCCCGCGCCTCGCATCATTCGCAGCATAAGGCGGCCAAGGTTACGGAGCTGGAGGCGTTCGAGCGCCGCTCTCCGGGCGCAGCAGTATCTTGCCCGTCGTCTCGCGTCCCTCGAGCGCTCGATGCGCCGCCGCCGCTTCGGCAAGCGGCAGCACGCGATCGATGCGCACCTCGAGCTTGCCGGCCGCGAGCCAGGCGAAGAGGTCTTGCGCCCGCTGGACCAGCTCCTCGCGGACGGCGATATACGGGTTGAGACCCGGCCTCGTCAGGAACAACGATCCCTTTGTGCCCAGAATGGCCGGATCGAACGGCGCCACCGGCCCGCTCGAGAATCCGAACAGGGCGAGAAGCCCGCGCGGCCGCAGGCAGTCGAGGCTGCCCTCGAAGGTGTCCCGGCCGACCGAGTCGTACACCACGTCCACGCCGCGCCCGCCCGTGAGCCGCTTCACCTCGGCTGCGAAGTCCTGCCGCGTGTACACGATGACTTCCGACGCACCGGCCTCGAGCGCCACCTGTGCTTTGGCGTCGCTGCCGACCGTGCCGTAAACGGTGGCGCCGAGCAGCGTGGCGACCCGAGTAATGAGCTGACCGACGCCGCCCGCGGCCGCATGCACGAGCGCCGTATCGCCTGCCTTCAACGCAAACGTGCTATGGGTGAGATAGTGCGCCGTCATTCCCTGGAGCATGACGGCGGCCGCGGAGTCGAGATCGACCTCGTCCGGAATCTTCACGAGCCGCGAGGCCGGCACGACGGCGTAGTCGGCGTAGGCGCCCACCACCATGGCGTAGGCCACGCGGTCGCCTACCGAGAGGTCCGCGACGTCCGGGCCGACTGCCGCCACCGTGCCCGCCGCCTCGGAGCCGACGGTGAAGGGCCGCGCCGGCGGCGAATAGCGGCCGGCGCGCAGCTGCGCGTCGATGAAGTTGACCCCCGCCGCCGCGATCTCGACGAGGGCCTGGCCCGGCCCCGGCCGAGGCACGTCGACGTCTTCATAGCGAAGCGCCTCGGGGCCGCCGCAATCGTGAACGCGGATCGCTTTCAACCCGGGTCTCCCGGCTTCTCGACGAGCAATGATAGTACAGGGCCTCGGGCATTGCGGCCGGCCCGGCGCCGGCGGCTCTCAATTCTCCCTGAACGCTCGATTCAGGCTTTGGACGATGGGTCGGCTCAGATAGTCAAAGGTAGTCCGCGCGCCGGTCACGATCATGACTTCTGCCTGCATTCCCGGATAGAGGCGCTCGCCGTCCAGCGCCGCCGAAGGGTCTTCGTCCAGCACGATACGAGCGAGAAAGAAATCCGCGCCCGTCCGCGGCTCGGTCAAGCGGTCGGCCGAAACGGTGACAACTCGCCCCTCGAGCGGCGCAAGGTTGCGCTGGGTCAACGCCGTCAGGCGCACTTGCGCCGGAAGCCCGACCTCGACCACGTCGATATCGTCAGGATGGATGAATGCCTCCACGATCAAACGATCGCCCGTGGGCACAATGTCCAGCAGCGCCTGCCCCGGCGTAACCACACCGCCCACCGTGTGAACCTTCAGATCGACGATCGTTCCCGCCATCGGCGCCCGGATGATCGTTCGCCGGAGCACATCCTCGGCCGATCGTATCTGCTCGCTCAGATCGAACAGCTCGCTCTGGACCAGGCCGAGTTGCTGGACGGCCTCGTTGACGAGCTTCGTCCGAAGCTCGGCCATCTGCAACCTCGCCTCGCCGATGTCCTGCTCGGCTCGCGCAATCGCCGCGACGCTCTGACTATGCTGCCCCGACACCTCCGCAAGCTCACGCTGCAGCTCGCGGAGCCGCGACTTCCCGGACATGCCCTCGTCGAACAGCTTTTGATTGCTCGCGATCTCGTCCTCGGTCAACACGAGCTGCTCGGCTTGGGCGGCAATCTGCCCTTCGAGGCCGCGAATCTCTTCCTGGATCTGCTTGATGCGCTGCTCCATGATCGCCGTCTGACCCTCGAACGACGCTCTTCGACCGTTGAAGATGTTCACCTGCGCTTGGATCAGCTCTGTCGCGTCGAGATCGTCGGCGTCTGTCAATACGCCGGGGAATGCAATGGAGGCCAGGCCGTCTCGCTCGGCGATGAGCCGCGCCTCCAGTGCCTGGGCCGCACGATAGCGTCCCTTCAGGAGCTCGAGCGTAGCGCGCGCGTGCGTCTCCTCCAGCTCGATCAGGACCTCGTCCGCGTCGACTTCGTCGCCGTCGCTCACGTTGATCGCCCGGATAATGCCGCCCTCGAGGTGTTGCACCGTCTTGCGCTGCGTCTCCACGCTGATTACACCGCCCGCCACGGCGGCGCTCTCCAGCGGCGCAAGCGCAGCCCATGCTCCGAAGACGCCGAAGAACAGAACGACCACGGCCATGCCCACCGTGACCGGAACCGCTATACCGATGCTCGCTTCGGGAAAACCTCGCCGCTGCGGCGGCTGATCGACGTCGCCGGGCTCAACCATGACGCTTGATCTCCGTTACCTTGTTGCCACCGGCTTGCTCGGCCAGACGAGCGAATACCTCGTCCTTGGGACCGAAGTCCTGGATTTGGCCTTGGCGCAGGACCAGGATCTTGTCGACATGCTGCATGACGTAGGGCCGGTGACCGATGACGACCACGGTCACCTTGCGCTCTTTGAGAGCGGCGAGCGCCGTGACGAGGGCCTCCGAGCCGACGGCGTCCAGACTCGCATTGGGCTCATCGAGCACGACGAACTTCGGGTCGCCATAGACTGCACGCGCAAGCGCAATGCGCTGGCGCTCGCCACCGGAGAGCGCAGAGCCGCTATCGCCGACTGCCGTTTCGTAGCCGTTCGAGAACCGCAAAATCATCTCGTGGCAGCCGACCAGCTTCGCAGCAGCGACGATCCTCTCGGCGTCGCCCTCGCCCATCCTGGCGATGTTCGCTTTGACGCTGCCGCTGAACAGCTCGATGTCCTGGGGCACATATCCGCAGTGCCGCCCACGATCATCGGGGTTCCATCTCGCCACGTCCATGCCGTCCAAGCGAACGTGGCCGACGCGCGGCTCGAGGTTGCCGAGGAGCAGTCTCGCCAACGTCGTCTTACCGGCCGCAGACGGCCCGATTAGACCGAGCGCCTCCCCGGGCTCCAATGCGAAGCTGATCCCTCGCAACACGGGCTCGGTTTTGCCGGGATGAAAGTACGAGACCCCTTCCACGGAGAGGCGACCCACGGGCGGGGGCAACTCCATCGACTCCGCACGAATCGGCATGCTCGAGAGCTGCTCCGTCATACGCCGGTACGCCGCGCGCGCATTCGCGGCCGACCGCCAGGCACCGATCGCCTGCTCCATCGGGGCCAGTGCCCGCGCCATGAGGATCGACGCGGCGATCATTCCACCGGCCGTCAGCTCCCCGGCAATCACCAGCAACGCCCCGGTGCCGAGCGTGGCGACCTGCAGAAGCAGCCGCACTGACTTCGACATCGAAGTGATCACGCCGCTGCGAAGGCCGGCGCGGGTATGCTGATCGATCGCCTCGGCATTTACGCGGTCCCATCCGGCTATCAGGTTCGGCATGAGCCCCATCGCTTCGATGGCGTCCGCGTTGCGGACGGCGGCCTCCGCGTGCTGGACGGCCAGCATGCTCGCGCTGCTCCCAGCGGTCAAAAGGGAACGAGTGACTTTCTCGTTCAGGATCGCCAGTAGTAGCAACGCGAGCGCGCCGATGACTGCCACCGCACCCAGAATCGGGTGCAGCAGGAACACGATTAAGAGAAAAATCGGCGCCCAGGGCGAATCGAGGAACGGGAAGACCTCGTTGCTCGAAAGGAACGTACGCAGCGCCTGGAGGTCACGCAGCCCTTGTACCGAAGGATCTCTACCCGTCTTCAACGGCAACGCGATGCTGCCCTTCAGCACGGTACCCGCCAGGCGCTTCTCGAGCCATGCCCCGACTTTTGCCATGATGTTGCCGCGCACGGCATCGAGCCCGGCCATGGTCAAAATGGCGAAGCCGATGATCAGCGTGAGCAGCAACAATGTATCGGTCGAGCGGCTCGAGAGCACGCGATCGAACACCTGAAGCATGTAGACCGGAGCAGCGAGCATCAGGACGTTGATGCAAAGACTGAACAGCACTACAGCATAGAAGGCGCGACTAATCGCGGTGAGCGTCTCCCCGAGAAGCTGCTGCGAACGCGTCAGGGTCGCCATCGAGTTGCGAGGATCGCGTATGCTCGCCATCAGAACAGGAAGTCGTCCGCATGCAATGCGGACGTGCCGACGCCGTCGAGCGTCACCTGATTCCCGCCGCCGAGGTCGATCACCGAGTTGCCGAACTCGTCTTCCGCCGCGGCCGCCTGCACATCCGCGAAGCTGTGGAGGGACGTGACCAAGCGGAGATCGATGACGTCCTCGCTGCCCGCACCCGCCATGAAGTCGATGATCGTGTCGAGGCCGTCGCCGTCGGCGAAGACGAAGAGGTCGTCGCCCGAGTGTCCCTCCAGGAAATCGTTGCCCTGGCCGCCGTCCAGCATGTCGTCGCCGTCGAAACCGCTCAGGTTGTCGTCGCCGCCTCGACCGCTCAGGACATCATTGCCGGAGAAGCCCCACAGGCCGTTGCTGCCGTCATCGCCGACGAATACGTCATCGAACGGCGACCCCGCGAGGTTTTCGATGTTGCTGAGGGCGTCCGTGCCGCCGGCGCCGTCGTCGGCGGCCTGCCCGAGGGACAAGTCGACGGTTGCGCCGCCGGCCTGCTCCGGGAACGCATAATTCGCCGTATCCATCGACTCGCCTCCGTCGAGGATGTCGTCGCCGCGATCACCGGATAACCAATCGAAGCCCGCGCCGCCGTTCAACGTATCGTTGCCGTCTCCGCCATGGAGTGTGTCGTGACCGTCGAAGCCGTTGATCACGTCATCTCCGCCGAAGCCGCTCATGATATTGTCGCTGGCCGTTCCGTCCAGCACGTCGCTCCCGTCCGTGCCGTTGATCGGGGCGAACTGGATGTTCGCCGTGGCCAATTCGGCGAGTGTCACATTCTGCAACGTCACCGAGCTGTCCGCGTCGATCGCGATGACGACGTCGGCATCCACTTGAGACGACGCGGCCAACACGGCATCGTGATCGACCATGATCGGGATCAGGGCCAGATCGAGCCAGTCCTCGGCTACCGCAAAATCCGTGACGACGTCTCGGCCGAAGGCCGCACCCCCATCGCTGATCTGGAAAAAGTCCGTGCCCGCTCCGCCGGTGAAAGTGTCGTCGCCCGACCCGCCGTCCAGCCAGTCGTCCCCGCCCTCGCCGTTCACGATGTCGTTGCCGTCCATGCCGGTCAGGTAGTCGCTCCCCTCGCCGCCGTTCAGCGTGTCGTTGCCGGCCCCGCCGTAGAGCGCGTCATTGCCGCCGAAGCCGCTGAGCACGTCGTCGCCGCCGAAGCCGTCCAGGCTGTCGTCGCCCTCCGATCCGTTCAGAACGTCGTCCCCTTCCGTGCCGCCGATCGCGGCGAAATCGATGTTGGCCGCCGCCAGGTCGTCGAGCGTGAAGTTCTGCAGCGTGATCGAGTTGCTCGCATCGATTGTGATGACGACGTCCGCACCCACTTCCGCGGAGGCCGCCATCAGGGCGTCGAGACCGGCGATACTCGGGACCTCGAACAGATCCAGCGTGTCGTCGGCCGTGGTGAAATCGGTGATGACGTCTCGCCCGTAACCGCTCGTGCCCGCGGTGAAGCTGAACCAGTCGGCGCCTGCTCCGCCGCTGAGCACATCGTCTCCGGCACCACCGTCGAGGAGGTCGCTCTCGGCGTCGCCGTTGAGAGTGTCATCGCCGTCGAAGCCGACGAGCTCATCGCCGCCGTCGCCGCCGTTCAGGGTGTCGTTGCCTTCGCCGCCGTCCAGCACATCGTCGCCGCCGAGACCATTGAGGACATCGTCGCCGCCGAAACCGTGGATGAAGTCGTTCCCGCCGGTCCCGTCCAGAACGTCGTTCCCCGGTGTGCCGAAGATCGGGGCGAAGGTGATGTGCGCCGCCGCCAAATCGGCGAGCGTGAAGTTCTCGAGCATGATCGAGCCGCTCGTGTCGATCGCGATCACGACTGAAGAGCCGACCTCGGTGGACGCTGCGAGCACGGAGTCGAGATCCGTGAAGCTCGGAATCTGTGTGAGATCGAGCGCGTCCTCGCCCAAGGTGAAATCGATGATGATGTCTGCGCCGTAGCCGCTGCTCCCTGGGCTGACGCTGAACCAATCGAAACCTGCCCCGCCGGTCAAAGTATCATCGCCGGATCCGCTGTCGAGCGTGTCGCTCCCCGCGCCTCCGTCGAGCACGTCGTTGCCATCGAGCCCGAGAAGAAAGTCGTCGCCATCACCACCGTTCAGCAGGTCGTTGCCTTCGCCGCCAATCAGGATGTCGTTGCCGCCGTGGCCGTTGATGACGTCGTCGCCGCCGAAGCCCTCGATGAAGTCGTCGCCGTTCGTGCCGTCGAGGACGTCGTCGCCGTCCGTGCCGCCTATCGGCGCGAAAAGGATGTCGGCCGCCGCCAAATCAGCGAGCGTGAAGTTCTCGAGCGTGATCGAGTTGCTCGCGTCGATCGCGATGACGACAGAAGATACGGTCTCAGTCGCCGCCGCAAGCACGGAGTCGAGATCCGTGAAGCTCGCAATCTGAGCGAAATCAAGCGCGTCCTCGCCCACCGTGAAATCGGTGATGACGTCTGCGCCGTAGCCGCTGCTGCCTGGGCTGACGCTGAACCAATCGTTGCCCGTCCCGCCCGTCAAAATATCATCGCCGGATCCGCTGTCGAGCGTGTCGCTCCCCGCGCCTCCGTCGAGCACGTCGTTGCCATCGAACCCTAAAAGATAGTCGTCGCCATCACCACCGTTCAGCAGGTCGTTGCCTTCGCCGCCAATCAGGACGTCGTCGCCGCCGCCGCCGCTCAACGCGTCATCGCCGCCATGGCCGCTGAACACGTTGTTCTCGGCCCCGCCGGTCAGGCTGTCGGCATAGTTCGTGGCTTCGATGTTCTCGATGCCGCGCAGGTAGTCGGTCGTGCCGAAGCCGTCGTCGGCGACGACCGTGGCCGTTCCATACGGCGTGGGCACCAACAGGGTCAGATCGACGACGATTCCAGTGCTGATGGCCGCGCCGCTGCTGGAAAACGTGTAACCAGCGCTATCGTTGGCGCCGGCGCCGCCATCGAGCAGATCGTTGCCGACATCGCCGAGCAGGAAGTCGAAGTTGCCGTCCCCGCCGTACAGCTCGTCGTTGCCTTCACCGCCAATCAAGGTGTCATTGCCGCCGTGGCCGTTGATGACGTCGTCGCCGCCGAAGCCCTCGATGAAGTCGTCGCCGTTCGTGCCGTCGAGGACGTCGTCGCCGTCCGTGCCGATGAGGGGCGCAAACAGGATGTCCATTTGCTCGAGGTCCGCGAGCGTCAGGCCGTCCAATTGAACCGAGTTGAAATCGTCGATGCGAATCGATACGCCTTCCGGGTTGGCGCTCGCCCTCGAGATGATGGCTTCGAGGCTCGAAATCTCGCTTACTCCCCCGAAGTCGAGCGTGTCCTCGACCAATGAGAAATCGGTGATCACGTCGACGCCGAAATCCGCGGTCTCGCCTCCCAGGGTGTCCCTCGCGAACGTGAAGACATCCCGGCCTGCGCCGCCTGTCAGCGTGTCGTCGTTCTCGCCGCCGAGCAGGAAGTCGTCCCCGTCGCCGCCGTCGAGCACGTCGTTGCCTCGATCCCCAAGTAACGTGTCCGCGCCGGCGCCGCCGATCAGCGTATCGTCGCCGTCCTGGCCCAGCAGCACGGAGCCGTCGTCGCCGGCGATGATGACATCGGCGAGCTGGGTGCCGTAGACGGACTCCAGGCCGAAAAGGGAGTCCGTGTTGCCGTAGTTGTCGATGGCGCTGTTCGGGTTGAGGACGACGCCGCCGACGTCGATGGCAACGCTTGACAGATTGACCAGTACCGCCTGACTCGGTGGCACCGCTCCGCCGTCTTCGGCAAGGGCCGTGTAGTCGATGACGTCCCAGCCCTCGCCGCCGTCGATGAAGTCGTCGCCGCTCCCGGCGCGGAACCAGTCGCTGCCGTCGAGCCCGTAAGCGGTATCGTTGCCCGCGAAAAGATTGAAGGTTTCGTCGGCAGCCGAGCCGACGACGTAATCGTCGAAATGACTCGCGTCGAGTCCGATTGCGCCGGGTCCCAACGCGTCGGTGTCGCCGTAGCCGTCGATGGCGGTCCGAGCCGGCACGATCAAAGAGCCGTCCCCGTTGACGTCGAGATCGTCCGTCGAAAGATTGGCGATGATTCCCGCCGGGTCAGTCGAGTAATCGGGATGACCGTCGAGGGTGTCGTTGCCCGGCCCGCCGACGAGGATCGCCCCGTCCGGGTCGGTCAGGGTGTCGTCGCCCTCGCCCCCGTAGAGGATGTCGCCACCAAGGCCGCCGTCGAGCGTATCGTCGCCGCCAAGACCGAAAAGCGTATCGTTGCCGCCGAGTCCCAGAATCAGATCGTCGCCAGGACCGCCGGTCAACGTCTCGCCGTTGTCCGTGCCGACAACGGTCAGGTTCTCGGCGAAGCGGAAGTTATCGGCGGTCAGGTCGGACAAGTCGACGCCTTGCAGCCGGATCGAGTCGCCTTCGTCGATCTCGAGCACCACGTCCGCTCCCGATTGACTGAGCCGCGCCGATACTGCCGCGAAGTCCGTGACGCCGCCAAGGGCCCGTAGATCCACGACGTCCTCGGCTACCGAGAAGTCGGTGACCGTGTCGTTACCGAAGCTCGCATTGCCCGCGGCATCCGCCGTGAGCACGAACGTGTCGGCGCCGCCGGCGCCGGCGAGCACGTCGTCGCCGCCCATGCCGGTCAAAACGTTGTCGCCGTCGTCTCCCGATATAGAGTCGGCGAAACTGGAGCCGATGACGCGCTCGATGCTTATCAGGGTGTCCACGCCGCCGCTGCCGTCGATCGCAGCGCCGGATGCGAGGTCGACCGTGACGCCGGCGGCATCCATGCTGTAGTCGGCCGTATCCGCGCCGTCGCCTGACGGCGGCAGCGCGAAGAGCGGAAACAGCGACGGCAGCAGCAAGGATCCGCCGCCGTTCAACGTATCGTTGCCCGCGCCCCCGCGCAGGACGTCGTCGCCGCCGAGCCCCTCGAGCACATTGTCGCCGGCATTGCCGTAGATGCTCTCGGCGCCGTTCGAGCCGATGACGTTCTCGATCCCGATCAGCGTGTCGGCGGCCGTGAACATGGGAGGATTCGGAACGGGGATAGGCACCACGAAGGTCTCCGCAGTCGTGCCCGCATCGAGATCTATCGTCTGAACGATGCTCCCGATCGCCGGGAAGAAGCAGTAGACAGCGGTGTCCACGCCGGCGCCGCCATCGATGACGTCGCTGCCGAAGTTCCCGGACAGGACATCGTCGCCGCTGCTGCCGGTAATCGTGTCGTTACCGAGGCCTCCGGACACGGCTTCGAAGTTGACGATCGTCTCGCTCTCGCCGAGCTGGTTGGCGGACGTAATCGAGCCGTCTTCGCGCACCGCGATCTGGAGTCCCGGGCCGCCAATTAGGCCGCCGTCCGAGATGAACCCCACGACATCGAACCCCGCGCCGCCGTCGATGGCGTCAACGCCGGCGCCGCCGATCACGACGTCGTCGCCGTCGCCGGCAACGATCGAATCGGTCCCGCCGAGACCATTGAGTAGGTCGCTGCCGTCGCTGCCCACGATCGTATCGGCGAAGTTGGAACCCTGGAGTGATTCGATGGAGATCAGCGCGTCGGTCGCCCCGCTGCCATCGCGGACCGTGTTCGGCGCCACGGTATCGGCGCCCACCGTGATCGCGCTCGCCGATAGGTTCGCGACGATTCCCGCCGCATCCAAAAAATAGCCTGCGGTGTCGAGCCCGTCGCCGCCGTCCAACGTGTCGTCGCCGCCCGACCCGACCAAAAGATCGCTCCCGCTCAGGCCGAGGATCGTTTCGTCAGCGTCGGTTCCGCGCAAAAAATCTGGACCGTTGGTTCCGACGATGGCGTTCGGCGGCAGCGTCCCGAACACGAAGTTCGAAGCCGTCAAGCTGTCCGATGCGACGCCGGCCAGCCGAATCGAGTTGCCGGCATCGAGCTCGATCACCGTGTCGGCGCCATCTTGCCGCGAGATTGCGAGCACGTCGTCCAGACTGCGCAGCCAGACGAGGGGCGTCAGATCGATGACGTCCTCGGTCAGGGAGAAATCGGCGATCGCATCGTGCCCGATGCTCATCGAGATCTGATCGGAGTGGATCAAGAGGTACCGATCGGCACCGCTTCCGCCCGTCATGATGTCGTTACCGGCACCGCCGACGATCGTATCGTCGCCGGCGTCACCGGCTATTTCGTCCGCGCCGTCGTGGCCGATCAGCGTGTCGTTGCCGCTTCCGCCGCCGAGAACGTCGTCGCCCGATCCGCCATGCAAC